>ERZ809224.275-NODE-275-length-53281-cov-13.862924_pt1 | contig 53281 bp, 37 predicted proteins | sample MGYA00520513_ERZ809224 | MGnify/ENA primary metagenome ERZ809224 (study PRJEB31576, sample SAMEA3212658) | Homo sapiens | biome: human-gut; feature: human gut; material: fecal | place: Sweden | collected 2012 ... | reverse complement strand
AGGGAGACATTCAGGAACTTCAGGCGGATGTCAAAGAGCTTCAAACAGAAATGAAAGAGGTTAAAGAAGATATCCGGGAGATGAAGGGAGACATTCAGGAACTTCAGACAGAAATGAAAGAGGTCAAAGAAGATATCCGGGAAATGAAGGGAGACATTCAGGAACTTCAGGCGGATGTCAAAGAACTTCAAACAGAAATGAAGGAAGTTAAAGAAGATATCCGGGAGATGAAGGGAGACATTCAGGAACTTCAGACAGAAATGAAAGAGGTTAAAGAAGATATCCGGGAGATGAAGGGAGACATTCAGGATACAAAAGAAGATGTGCAGGAATTGAAGACGGACGTTGAGCAGTTAAAAACTTCTGTCAAATCTATAGAGACAACTTTGGAAAATGAGGTTATTCACGGAATAAAAATTATTGCCGAGGCTCATTTTGATTTACATAGGAAACTGCACGAAGCATTAAAAATTACAAATGAAGAAGAGCTGATTGCGCTGCGCGTGACAAATCTTGAAAAAGAAATGCGGCAGGTGAAGGCGCGATTGGATAAAATTGCATAGCAGATAAATAAAAACGTTACAAACCCGGTTCCTTCGTATAGAAATAGTTTGTAACGTTTTTTGATTTTTATCTTAGGCAAAGAATTTTTGCCAGTATCCCATAACAAGGATGAACAGAATGATCAAAGGAAGGATGTAACTGACATAGAATTTGGACCACTGAGGAAATTTCGGCCCTTTTCCGGCGTCTGCTTCCTGAATAAAGTTTTTCCATCCCCATCCCCGCTTGCTTGTGCAGAAGAGTAAATATAAAAGGCTTCCGAGAGGCAGGAGATTGTTGGAGACAATAAAGTCTTCCAAATCCTGAATTGTGCTTCCGGCGCCAAGCGGAGTAATTCCGCTGAGAATGTTAAAGCCGAGGACGCACGGCATGGATAACAGGATGATAAGGATGCCGTTAATTAAAACGGCTTTTCGGCGTTCCCATCCCCATAAATCCATGGAAAAACTTAAAATGTTTTCGAATACGGCAATGATGGTGGACATGGCGGCAAAGGACATAAAGATAAAAAACAGTGTTCCGAAAATCCGTCCGCCGGCCATCTGGTTAAAAATATTTGGCAAAGTGACAAAAACAAGGCCAGGGCCTTCGCCCGGGTCCACACCAAAAGCAAAGCAAGCCGGGAAGATAACCAGTCCGGCCATCAGGGCAATCAAGGTATCCAGAATACAGATATTCATAGATTCTCCCAGAAGACGGTGTTCTTTGCTGATGTAACTTCCGAAAATAGCCATGGCGCCGATACCTAAACTTAAAGTAAAGAAGGCTTGCCCCATGGCGGCGAAAATAACTTCGCCAAGCCCGTTTTCTGCAATTTTCCCGAAATCAGGAATTAAATAAAAACGGATACCTTCTGCGGCACCATCCAGAGTCACGCTGCGTATACATAAAATAACAAGAATGATTAAAAGAAAGCTCATCATTACTTTGGTGATGCGCTCCACGCCATTTTGAAGTCCGAGGCTGCAGATACCGAAACAAAGCAGAACGGTAATGAGCATCCAGAGGGTCATGGCGCCGGGGTCAGCGAGCATGCCGTTAAAAATGCCGCCGACTGCTTCCGGGGAGGCGCCGACAAATTCACCGCAGAGCATTTTGTAAACATAAAAAAGCATCCAGCCGCCCACTGTTGTATAAAACATCATGAGCAGATAATTCCCGGCTATAGCCAGATAACCGGTGATATGCCATTTGGTGCCGGATGGCTCCAAAATGTGAAAACTCCGGGCAGCAGATTTTTGACTGGCGCGGCCTACAGAGAATTCCATAACCATAATCGGCAGACCGAGAATGACAAGGAATACAAGATAAATTAACACAAAGGCGGCACCGCCGTACTTACCAGTGATATAAGGAAAACGCCACACATTGCCGAGGCCGATGGCGCAGCCAGCCGAAATAAGAATAAATCCGAGTCGGGATGAAAAGTGTTCTCTTTTTTCCATGATTTTCCCCTTTCATATGTGCTTATAACTTATATAGGATATCAAATGTGGCGTTTGGGGTCAAGGGAATTGTAAAAAAATGGATATAAACCAGCAGAGAGATAAAAAACACAGAAATTATCGACAGCTATGGGATTTCTTGTTATAATCTACGCGGAAGGCTTGTATTTTTATTATAGAAGGGATGATGAATGTGGAAGCAATAACTGCAGGGGAGATTGTAAAAGCAGTGGATGGAATATTGCTGGCCGGTAATCCGAAGACAGTGATTGATAATATATGTATTGACAGCCGGGAGGCGGGGGAAGGAAGTCTTTTTGTGCCGATTATCGGTGAAAAAGTAGATGCCCACAAATTTATTGCCCAGGTATTGGACCATGGCGCCGCCGGCGTTTTTATGTCCCATGGAGATGTGATAGCCACGGATAAAGTACATATCCTGGTGAAGGATACAGTGAAAGCTCTGGGGGCGTTGTCCGCCTGGTACCGGAGAAGATTTCAGATGCCAATCGTAGGCATTACCGGAAGTGTTGGAAAGACTTCCACAAAGGAAATGATTGGCGCAGCATTGGAAACCGGATTTCATATTATGAAGACGGCCGGAAATCAGAACAGTCAGATTGGCGTTCCGCTGACATTATTCCGCATGGAAAAGGGGCAGGAACTGGCTGTCGTTGAAATGGGTATCAGTGAATTTGGAGAAATGGAAAATCTGGTTCGCTTCGTCGCACCGGATGTGGCTGTTGTGACAAATATCGGCGAGGCCCATATTGCCCAGTTTGGAAAAAAAGAAAACACAATGAAAGAAAAATTAAAAATTGCCATGAATTTTACAGAGAAACAGAGGATTTTTCTGAATGGCGACGACCCGCTTTTACGGCAGGCCGCTAAAACAATGAAATGCCCGGTGACTCTTTTCGGAACATCCGAGGGGTGCGGCTATCGGGCAGAAAATATTCACATTGAAGATGGAAAGAATTGTTTTACCCTTGTCTATCCGGAAGGGAAGGAGGATATCGTCATTCAGCAGCTTGGACTTCATAATGTGTTGAATGCGGCGGTAGCTATTGCTGTTGCCCGGTATTTTGGCATTGAGCCGGAAACAGCCAAGAGGGGGTTGAAGAATTACGAGGGCATTCCGATGCGTCAGCAGATCAATCATTTGTCCCGCGGTATTAAAGTTATTGACGATACTTACAATGCAAGCCCTGCTTCCGTAAAATCCGGGGTGGATGTATTAATGCAGCTCGATAATCCGGGGCGGAAGATTGCGGTTCTCGGGGATATTTTGGAGTTGGGCGATGTGTCCCGGCAGTGCCATTATGATACGGGGCTTGCCATAGCCAGGGAAGCACTTGATCTGATTGTTACTGTCGGACAGGAAATGAAAGCGCTGGCAAAGGCTGTCATTGATTCGGGCGAAGGAATCGCGGTGTGCAGTTTTGATACAAATGAGGAGGCAATCCCGTGGCTTCTGGCAAATGTCTCCGATGGAGATGCCGTTTTGGTGAAAGGTTCCAGGGGCATGCATGAAGAGGAAGTCGTTAAGGCTCTCAGAGAAAAATTCGGGATGCATTTTTAAAGACATTGTTAAGTCCTAAACTTACCTTGCATTTCTCTGTAAATCGGAGTATAATCTACACACAAAATCGATACTTCAATTGGGTAAAGAATTAAAGATATTCCAGGAGGGGAAATATGTTTAAAATACGGGAGGCCAGAAAACTGGCAGAGAAAATCTTCTTTATGGAAGTTGAAGCACCACGGGTTGCTAAGGCTTGCCAGCCGGGAGAATTCGTTATTGTGAGAATGGATGAGAGAGGTGAGCGGATTCCGCTGACCATCTGCGACTATAATAGAGAGGAAGGGACCATCTGCATTGTTTTCCAGACAGTTGGCGCGTCCACTGAGAGGATGGCTGAATTGAAGGCGGGCGATGCATTTGCCGATGTCACTGGCCCACTGGGAAATCCTTCGGAATTTGTGCATGAAGCTATTGAAAAGCTTCAGTCGAAAAAAATGCTGTTTATTGCCGGCGGCGTTGGTACCGCCCCGGTATATCCACAGGTAAAATGGCTCCATGAGCATGGCATTAAAGTAGATGTCATTATTGGAGCGAAGACAAAAGATTTACTGATTTTAACAAAAGAGATGGCGGCCGTGTCTGATTATCTTTATGTGGCCACGGATGATGGTTCCTATGGCTTCAAAGGGCTGGTTACCCAGGTGCTTGAAGATTTGGTGAAGAATCAGCATAAACAGTATGACCATTGTGTGGTTATCGGCCCTATGATTATGATGAAATTTGCCTGCTTGATGACGAAAAGTCTGGACATTCCGACAACGGTCAGCCTGAATCCGATTATGGTGGACGGCACCGGGATGTGCGGCGCCTGCCGTGTAACTGTTGGCGGCGAAGTGAAATTTGCCTGTGTGGATGGTCCGGAGTTTGACGGACATCTGGTTGATTTTGACCAGGCAATGAAACGTCAGCAAATGTATAAGACAGAGGAAGGCCGGGCTATGTTGAAGGTGACCGAAGGGGATACCCATCATGGCGGCTGCGGACAGTGTGGAGGTGAGGCTTAATGGCAGTAAATATGACACGTGTTCCTGTTCGGGAGCAGGAGCCGCTGGTACGGGCAAAGAATTTTGAAGAAGTATGTTTGGGATATTCGGAGGAAGAGGCTGTCGCGGAAGCAGAACGCTGCCTTCATTGTGCAAAGCCACTCTGTGTGCAGGGATGTCCGGTATCCATCGATATTCCTGAATTTATTCAGGCAGTGAAAGAAAGAGATTTTAAGAAAGCTTATGATATAATTAATGAATCGTCTTCCCTTCCGGCAGTCTGCGGACGCGTATGCCCGCAGGAAACTCAGTGTGAAGGGCGGTGTATTCTCGGCAAAAAGGGCGACCCGGTATCCATCGGAAAGCTTGAACGATTTGTTGCCGACTGGGCCAGTGAGAATGGGGTGGAGCCGGCAAAGACAAAAGAGCAGCGCCCGGAACGGGTAGCTGTGATTGGTTCCGGCCCGGCGGGCTTAACCTGTGCCGGAGATTTGGCAAAGATGGGCTATCAGGTGAAAATTTTTGAGGCTCTTCATCAGGCCGGCGGCGTGCTTGTCTATGGTATTCCGGAATTCCGTCTGCCAAAGGATAAGGTTGTGGCCCATGAGGTTGAAAACGTTAAAAAGCTTGGTGTGGAGATTGAAACAGATGCTGTTGTGGGCAAATCTGTAACGATTGATGAGCTGATGGATGAAGAGGGTTTTGATGCCGTATTTATCGGTTCCGGCGCCGGACTTCCGAAGTTTATGGGTATTCCGGGAGAACAGGCCAACGGTGTATTCTCGGCCAATGAATATTTGACACGAAATAATTTAATGAAAGCATTTATGAATTATGATACGCCGATTCATGCCGGCAAAAAGGTTGTTGTTGTCGGCGGCGGCAATGTGGCGATGGATGCCGCGCGTACAGCTCTCCGTCTGGGGGCGGAAACCCATATCGTGTATCGCCGAAGTGAAAAAGAACTTCCGGCCAGAGCAGAAGAAGTGCATCACGCAAAGGAAGAGGGAATTCAGTTCCATCTTTTAAATAATCCGGTGGAAATTCTTGTGGATGATGACGGATGGGTACGGGGAATCCGATGTGTCCGTATGGAACTTGGCGAACCGGATGAATCGGGCAGAAGGAGACCGGTGGAAGTACCGGGTTCGGAATATGAGATTGAGGCAGACACGGTGATTATGTCCCTCGGCACGTCGCCGAATCCCCTCATTTCCTCTACGACAGAAGGCCTGGATACGGATCGCAGAAAATGTATTGTTGCCGAGGAGAGCAACGGTGCGACAAGCCGCCCGGGCGTTTTTGCCGGCGGTGATGCGGTTACGGGCGCCGCAACAGTCATTTTGGCGATGGGTGCGGGGAAAGCAGCCGCCGCAGGAATTCATGAATATCTCCAAAAAAAGAAAAAATAAAAATAAAAAACATTAAAAAAACTATTGCAAATTATTGGCAAAAGGTATATAATGTGTTGTGTTAAGAAATTAACATAACTTGAATTAGCCCTTTGAATCCCATAATAATATAACCCTTAGAAGCCGTTGTCGTATGATAGCGGCTTCTTGCTTTATCTCGGAGACAGGATTTTCAGATTTTCTTCGGAATCCTCAGGATTTAACGGATGGATGAATGTGAGTGGGGGAAAGCATGAAAGAAATTAAGCTGGCAGCCATGGATATTGATGGCACTTTAATAGGAAAGAATAAAATATTGACAGAAAGGACCCGAAAAGCATTGACAGCGGCTGTGGCAAAAGGAATTCATCTGGTGGTGGCCAGCGGCCGGGCGCTTCAAGCCATTCCGGCGGAGCTGACCGGGATTCCGGGAATGGAATATGTGCTCACCTCCAATGGCAGCAGCGTATTCCGGCTTTCGGACAGTAAACGGATTTATGCGCAGGATATGACGCCGGATCAGGTTCAGCGGCTTCTGGCATTTTATAAAAATTATGATTGCCCGATGGAGGCATTTATTCGGGGTGTCCCTTATACATCAACAGAGTATTTCGAGCATCCGGCCTATTTCGGGGCCAGTCCGGCTTCCGTGGAATATGTTCGGACAACCCGTCAGCCGGTGGCAGATATGCGGGCTTTTGCTGAAGAACATAAAAATGAAATTGAGGGCATTAATTTTATTTTGCATGATATGGAATTAAAGGCGGCCATGCGGCGTGAGCTGGAGACTTTTGACGGCCTTTATGTGACGTCATCGGTTCCGCGTTATCTGGAAATCAGTCATGGCAGCGTCTGCAAGAAGAGCGCCCTGGCGTGGCTGGTGAAAAAACTGGGTATTTTGCCGGAAGAAGTGGCGGCCTTTGGGGACGGTGAAAATGATTTGGAAATGATTCAGTATGCCGGGCTTGGCGTGGCTATGGGAAATGCGGTTCCGCTCCTCAAGCAGGCCGCCGACTTGGTGGCGCCGGCCTGCGATGAAGATGGGGCGGCCCGGGTGCTGGAGCAGTTGATTTAAATCACGAATTCCGTTCCAGCGCCGCCTCTATAAATCCACGGAAAAGAGGATGGCATTTATTCGGACGGGATTTAAATTCCGGGTGGGCCTGGGTTGCGATAAACCAAGGGTGGGAATTCAGTTCAATCATTTCAACGATTCGGCCATCCGGGGAAACGCCGCAGAGGCTCATGCCGTTTTCCACCAGTTCCTGGCGATATTCATTATTGACTTCATAGCGGTGACGGTGGCGTTCACTGATTTCACGGGCACCGTAAAGCTGGTGGGCTTTTGAATGTGGGTCGAGAATACATTTGTAAGCGCCGAGTCTCAAGGTGCCGCCCAAATCTGTGATTCCGTGCTGGTCCGGCATAATATGGATAAACGGATGGGTTGTCGCCGGATTTAATTCGGAACTGTGGGCATCTGCATATCCCAGAACATGGCGGGCAAATTCGACGATAGCCATCTGCATACCGAGACAGAGCCCGAGGAACGGCACATTGTTTTCACGGGCATACTGGATAGCAGTAATTTTACCTTCGATGCCCCGGTCGCCAAAGCCGCCGGGAACAAGAATACCGTCGACATCGCCGAGAACTTCCTGAACATTGTAGGAACTGACAAGTTCGGAATCCACCCATTTAATATGGACTTCCGTGTGGTTGGCAACACCGGCATGCTTTAAGGCTTCGACTACACTCAGATAGGCATCATGGAGCTGGATATATTTTCCAACAAGGGCAACGGTAACTTCCTTTTCCGGGTGCTTCCAGGCGTCGACCATGGCTTTCCAATCCTCCAGATCCGGCTCCGGGCAATCGATGCCGAGCCGTTTGCAGACCACATGGGCCAGACGCTCTTTTTCCATAGCCAAAGGCGCTTCATAGAGAACTTCCACATCTAAATTTTCAATAACACAATTTTGAGGAACATTGCAGAACAGAGAAATCTTGTCTTTGACTTCATCAGTCAAAGGCAGTTCAGACCGGCATACAATCACATCCGGCTGAATTCCGAGAGCCTGAAGATCTTTGACCGTGTTCTGGGTTGGCTTTGTTTTCATTTCTCCGGAACTGCGGAGGTATGGAATCAGGGTGACATGAATCAGCATACAATTTTCGCGGCCGATATCGTGCTGGAACTGACGGATAGATTCAAGAAACGGCTGGCTTTCGATATCGCCGACAGTGCCGCCGACCTCGATAATTGCGATTTCCGTCTCCTTATTCTGCTCATTCCGATAGAAACGGCTTTTGATTGCATTGGTGATATGCGGGATAACCTGGACAGTGTTGCCACCGAAATCGCCCCGGCGCTCTGCGGACAGGACATCCCAGTAAACCTTTCCGCTGGTTACATTGCTGCGGCTGTTCAGAGAGGTGTCGATAAAACGTTCATAATGGCCCAAATCCAAATCGGTTTCCGTACCATCATCGGTGACAAAGACTTCGCCGTGCTGATATGGATTCATTGTTCCGGGATCCACATTTAAATATGGATCAAATTTCTGCATAGTGACACTGTAGCCCCTGGCTTTTAAAAGCCGCCCGAGAGAGGCTGCGGTAATACCTTTTCCAAGGCCGGATACAACACCTCCGGTAACAAAAACGTATTTTACTGCCATGCTTGTTCCTCCTTATACTGTATAAAACAAGGTTGTCAATATCAATAATTAAGTCATTATACACCTAATTTCACAGTTTATCCATACTTTTTTCATCGAAAAATTAGGAACAAGTATTGATTTGGGAACGAAGGACCATTATAATAATTAGATGGCAGCCTGAAAGCGCAGGCAGAGGAGGAAGCATGGAAGATAACAACAGAGATGATAAAAATAAAAAAAATGATGAGAACAAAAAGAACATACAAAATCTGATTATAATTATGATAACGGCTTTTTTAGCGGTTATGCTGATTCACGGGCTGCTTTCCAAGATGCAGGAAGGCCGTCGGGAGGAAGTACCTTATAATCAGTTTCTTGAGTGGGTCGATGCCGGAGAAGTAAAGAAGGCGGAGATTAAATATGATACCATCGAATTCGTGAAGGATGATTCAGAGTGGGCGATTACTTATTGGACAGGAAAGGTTGACTATGATGGTCTGGCTGAGCGGCTGGAAGCCGGCGGCGTGGAATTCAAGGAAGAGGTCACCTCATCCAGTTCGATGCTGCTTTCCATCTTTATGTCCTATATACTTCCGATTATCGCGATGGTGGCAATGTTTTGGTGGCTTATGCGCTCTATGAAGGGCGGCGGAATGATGGGCGTTGGAAGGTCCACGGCCAAAACTTATATGCAGAAGGAAACGGGAATTACATTTAAAGATGTGGCCGGACAGGAAGAATCCAAAGAATCTTTGACGGAGATTGTGGATTTCCTTCATAATCCGGCAAAATACACAAAGATTGGGGCGAAGCTTCCGAAGGGAGCTTTGCTTGTGGGACCTCCGGGAACCGGTAAAACCCTTCTTGCGAAAGCGGTTGCCGGGGAGGCGAATGTGCCCTTTTATTCCCTGACAGGTTCGGATTTTGTTGAAATGTTTGTCGGCGTGGGTGCATCCCGTGTCCGCGATCTGTTTAAAAAGGCTCAGGAGACAGCGCCGTGTATCATCTTTATCGATGAGCTGGATGCCATCGGCAAAAGCCGGGATTCCAGATATGGCGGCAATGATGAGCGGGAGCAGACATTGAATCAGCTTCTTTCAGAAATGGATGGTTTTGATTCATCCAAGGGCATCATTGTCCTGGCGGCAACCAATCGTCCTGAGATTCTCGATAAGGCCATTCTTCGGCCGGGCCGGTTTGACCGGAGAATTATTGTAGAAAAGCCGGATTTAATCGGCCGTGTTGATATTTTGAAAGTTCATGCCAGAAATGTGCATATGGATGAAACCGTTGATTTTGAGGAAATAGCGAAGGCAACTTCCGGGGCGGTGGGCTCCGATTTGGCTAATATCATTAATGAAGCGGCGCTTTTGGCTGTAAAACGGGGGCGGAACGCCGTATCCCAGACAGATTTATTTGAATCTGTCGAGGTGGTTATTGCGGGCAAAGAAAAGAAAGACCGCATTTTGAGCCAGAAAGAGCGTAAGATTGTAACTTACCATGAAGTGGGGCACGCACTGGTGGCTGCATTGCAGAAGAATACTGAGCCGGTTCAGAAGATTACCATTGTGCCGAGAACAATGGGGGCTTTGGGATATGTTATGCAGGTGCCGGAGGAAGAAAAGTTTCTCATGTCTCAGGTTGAGATGGAAGAGGAACTGGTGACAATGCTGGCCGGACGGGCTGCGGAGAGCATTGTGTTCGATTCAGTGACAACAGGAGCATCCAACGATATTGAGCGGGCAACGGCCATTGCCCGGGCTATGGTTACCCAGTATGGTATGAGCGAAAAATTTGGCCTTATGAGCCTTGAAAGCGTGGAGGACCGCTATTTGAGCGGACATACCGTATTAAACTGCGGTCAGGAGACCGCAACAGAGATTGATAAAGAAGTGATGCAGATTCTCAAAACGGCCTACGATAAGGCGGTGGAACTGCTAAGTGAGAACAGAGAATGTCTGGACAGAATTGCCGACTTCCTGATAGAGAAGGAAACGATTACCGGAAAAGAATTTATGCGGATTTTCCGGGAAGTCAAGGGGATTCCGGAGCCGGAAGAAAAGGATTCAGCGTCTGCTGCAGAGGAGACAGCGGAGGTTTCTGAGACTGAACAGCCGGTTGAATGATTAAGAGGAAAGGTAAACAGCTTTACTTGTTGTACAGGTTGTTTACCTTTTTTAATTCCATATGCTATACTGTGAGTATATACTGTGAACAGTTAGCAATGTGTTTTCTGGAGAATACTTAGAGAAAGGAGCTCTGGAATGTTTGATATTGAAGAAGAGTTAAAAAAGCTTCCGGCCAAGCCCGGCGTTTATCTGATGCATAATGAGCGGGATGAAATTATCTATGTGGGTAAGGCAATCCGGTTGAAAAACCGTGTCCGCCAGTATTTTCAGGACAGTCGGAATCTGACGCCGAAAATTGCCCAGATGGTGACTCATATTAGCCGGTTTGAATATATTATTACGGATTCTGAGCTTGAAGCCCTCGTTTTGGAATGTAATCTGATAAAAGAATACCGTCCAAAATATAATACGATGCTGACGGATGACAAAACCTATCCTTATATCAAAGTGACCACAGGGGAAGCCTATCCGAGAATTTTGTTTTCCAGGCTGATGAAAAAGGATAAGTCTAAATATTTTGGTCCATATACGAGTGCAGGGGCGGTGAAAGATACGATTGAACTGCTCAGAAAAATTTATAAAATACGAACATGCCATCGGAATCTGCCGAAGGACATTGGTATAGGGCGGCCATGCCTGTACTATCATATCGGCCAGTGCGACGCACCGTGCCAGGGAAAGATTTCCCAGGAAGATTATCAGAAGCAGATTCATCAGGTGCTTCAGTTTCTGGGAGGAAATTATGAGCCGGTCATTCAGATGCTGACGGAGAAAATGATGAAGGCTTCGGAGGATATGGCTTACGAAAAGGCGATGGAGTACCGGGATTTAATCCGAAGTATTCAGCAGATTACGGAAAAACAGAAGGTGACAAGCTCTCAGATGGAGGACAGAGATGTGATCGGCCTGGCCCGTGCCGGAAATGAGGCTGTAGTCCAGGTTTTCTTTATCCGAAACGGCCGTTTGATCGGAAGGGACCATTATTATCTCACCGGGGTGGAAAATGAGAGCCGATCCGGGGTGCTGACTTCCTTTGTCAAACAGTTTTACGGCGAGTCTCCCTTTGTTCCGAGGGAACTGATGATGCCGGAAGAAATCGAGGATGCGGAGATTATTTTGCAGTGGCTGTCTGAAAAGCGGGGCCAGAAGGTGAGCCTCCGAGTTCCGAAAAAAGGGCAGAAAGAGCGGCTGGTCGAGCTGGCCTGCAAAAATGCTTTGAATATCTTAAATAAAGACAGCGAAAAAATGAAACGGGAAGAGGCCCGGACAGTGGGAGCGGTGCGGGAACTGGCGGATTTGCTTGGACTGCCGCTGCTGACGCGGATGGAGGCTTACGATATATCAAATATCAGCGGTTTTGAAAAGGTCGGCTCTATGGTTGTTTACGAAAAGGGAAAACCGAAACGGAGCGCCTATCGCAAGTTTAAAATACGGGATATTCAGGGGCAGGACGACTATCACAGCCTGGAGGAAGTATTAACCCGGCGTTTTACCCACGGTCAGAGAGAACAAAAAGAACTGGAAGAAAAAAATATAGACAGGTCAATGGGAAGCTTTTCAATTTTTCCGGATTTAATTTTGATGGACGGCGGTAAAGGGCAGGTGCATATCGCCCAGAAAGTTTTGATGGAATTGGGGCTGGATATTCCGGTCTGCGGCATGGTGAAGGATGATTTTCATCGGACCCGGGGAATATACTTTGAGGATGAGGAGATTGCCATTGAGAGAAATTCAGAGGCTTTCCGGCTGGTGACCCGGATACAGGATGAGGCCCATCGGTTTGCGATTGAATATCATCGGAGCCTGAGAAGCAAGACCCAGGTCAGATCGATTTTGGAGGATATTCCGGGAATCGGCGAGACACGGCGCAAGGCATTGATGCGCTATTACGGCGATATTCAGAAAATCAGGGAAGCTTCCGTTGAGGAATTAAAGCAGGTGCCGTCCATGAATGAGGCGTCGGCCGAGTCGGTCTATGCATTTTTCAGAAAACAGCCGCATTGATGTTGGATGACGGATATGCTATACTTGAGATGTAAACGAATGAAAGGAGAACAGCAATATGTTTGACCATATACCAGATACTTATCATGTAAAATTAAGTAAAATAATGGAGCCGTTAAGATTGACCCTTTTAAATCCGGAGGTGGATGTGGATAAGGTGAAGCTCCGCCAGTGGGATGTGAATCGCCCGGCGCTGCAGCTCGCCGGATTTTTCAAACATTTTGATTTTGAGCGTCTCCAGATTGTCGGCATGGTGGAAAGCGCTTATGTTGAGATGAATTATGATGACCACGGGGTGAAAATGTACGAGAAAATTTTCCAGGCCGGAATACCGTGTATGGTCTTCTGCCGTAATTTAAAACCTGCGGATGAAGTGATTGAGCTGGCGACCCGGTATCAGATTCCGTTGATGCTTTACCCGGAGGGCACCTGCGGTTTTATGAATAAGGCGATTCGTTTCCTTCAGGAGGAATTGGCGCCAAGAATCTCGATTCACGGCGTTTTAGTGGATGTTTTTGGCGAAGGTGTGCTCATCATCGGCGAAAGCGGTATCGGCAAGAGTGAAGCGGCTCTGGAGTTGATTAAACGTGGACATCGTTTGGTTTCGGACGATGTGGTGGAGATAAAGAAAATCAGCGATACGGAATTAATTGGAACAGCCCCGGATATCACCCGGTATTTTATTGAACTTCGGGGAATCGGCATTGTCAATGTGAAATCCCTGTTCGGTATTCAGAGTGTCCGGGAAACTCAGAAAATCAGTCTGGTTGTCAAGCTGGAAGCCTGGGATAGAGAGCGGGAGTATGACCGTCTGGGACTGGATGAACAGTATACCGAATATCTTGGCAATAAAGTTGTCTGCCATTCGATACCGATTCGGCCGGGGCGGAATGTGGCTGTCATTGTTGAATCCGCAGCGATTAATTACCGTCAGAAACAGATGGGTTACAATGCGGCGCAGGAATTGTACCGCAGAGTGACAGGTAATATACAGGGAAGGCAGGACGATTTTTAGAATGAAACATTGGACGATTGGCGTGGATGTGGGAGGAACAGAGATAAAGCTGGGATTGTTTGACGAAGGGCTTCGGGAAAAATGGTCCATTCCGACAAATGTGTCGGATAAAGGGGCCAATATTCTTCCGGAGGTTGCGGATACAATCGCTGCAAAGTGCCGGGCACTGAATATCGATGTGTCTTCCCTTGCGGGCATCGGTATGGGACTTCCGGGGCCGGTGATCGATGGAAACATCGTGAAGGAATGTGTCAACCTGGGATGGTCCGAGGTTGCGGCTGCCCAGGAGCTTTCGGAGCTTCTGGCTGAAAAGTTCGGCTGCAGTCCGGCAGAGATTCGGGTGAAGGCGGCAAATGATGCCAACGTGGCTGCCCTGGGCGAAATGTGGCTTGGCGGCGGAAAATCCTGCACAAGCCTTGTCATGGTTACTCTCGGCACCGGTGTCGGCGGCGGAATCGTCATCAATGGACAGATTTTAAACGGCGCTTTCGGCTGCGCCGGGGAGATTGGGCATATTATCTGTGTTGAGGATGAGGATGTTGCGGAAAACTGCAGCTGCGGAAACCGGGGATGTCTGGAGCAGATAGGCTCGGCAACGGGCATTGTGAAATATGCAAAGCTTTGGCTCTCCAGGTCCGATATGCCTTCGGCGCTGCGGCAGGTCCTTCAGGAGAAAGGGAATATCAGCGCAAAGGATGTGTTTGATGCGGGGAAGGCCGGAGACAAGGCGGCGGAGCAGATTATCGACCGGGTGACCCGGTATCTTGGCCGGGCGCTGGCCGGAATATGTACCGTGGTAAATCCCGAATGTGTTTTAATCGGCGGCGGCGTGTCGGCAGCCGGAGAATATTTAAGAGAGAGAGTTGCACGGCATTTTAAGGAGCAGGCCTTTTCAGGGATTAAAAATACGCCGGTACGTCTGGCCACCCTGGGAAATGAGGCGGGAATCACCGGTGCGGCTTATATGATGATATCTGAAAGAAAATAGAGAGGACAGCATTTTATGACATTAGCAGAACAATTGGGAGCGGTAATTGGCCGAGCGCAGATTTGCGAGCATGAGCCGATGAAAAATCATACGACATTTCGAATCGGCGGGCCGGCGGACGTGTTTGTTTCGCCGGAGACAGAGGAGAGTCTGATATGCGGATTAAAATGGTGCAGGGAGCAGAATGTTCCCTTTTATGTGATAGGAAACGGAAGCAATCTGCTTGTGGGAGATAAAGGCTTTCGGGGCGTTATATTTCAAGTGTGTAAAAACCTTGAAAGTGTGGAAATCAAAGAATCGGCGGAGGCGATTTATGTCCGTGCCGGGGCAGGAGTTATGTTGGCAAAACTGGCAAAGGATATTTCATCCAGAGGTTATACCGGCTTTGAATTTGCCACAGGCATACCGGGGACTCTCGGCGGCGCTGTGACGATGAATGCGGGGGCCTATGGCGGAGAGATGAAACAGGTTATCCAGTCTGTCCGGGCCGTAAACATGGCGGGAGATATTCTGGAACTTCCGGCAGAGGCGCTGGATATGGGCTATCGTACCAGCCGGATACAGAAAGAACAGCTTATTGTCTTATCGGCAGTTTTGAAATTCAGCAGAGGCGATGCGGCAAAGATTTCAGAGCGGGTTGAAGAACTTACCCGGCAGAGAAAGGAAAAACAGCCGTTGGAGTATCCGAGTGCGGGAAGTACCTTTAAACGGCCGGAAGGCTACTTTGCCGGAAAGCTGATTCAGGATGCCGGTTTAAAAGGTTATCGAGTGGGAGACGCGATGGTATCGGAAAAACACAGCGGTTTTGTCATCAATGCCGGCGCTGCGACAGCTTCGGAGGTGCGGCAGTTAATGAGGAATGTGGATGCGGTTGTCTATGATAAGTTTGGCGTACATCTGGAGCCGGAGGTACGGCTGATCGGAGAATTTTAGGAGGCGGAAGAGATGCGCTTTGTTATTGTAACAGGGATGTCCGGGGCCGGGAAGAGTTCCGTACTGAAAATGCTGGAGGATATCGGCTACTTTTGCGTGGATAATCTTCCGGTGCCGCTTTTGCCGAAGTTTGCGGAACTTGTGTCCGCCCAGGGAGAAAACACTATGAATCAGGCGGCTCTCGGCGTTGATATTCGAAGCGGCGAGGGGTTGGCTACGGTCAATAAAGTGCTTGAAAATATTGAAGACCTGGAGATTAATTACGAAATTTTATTTTTGGATTGTGAGGACGCGGTCCTCATAAAGCGCTATAAAGAAACACGCCGCCAGCATCCGCTGGCTGTGGGCGGCCGGATTGAAGAGGGCATTAAAAACGAGCGGAAAAAGATGCAGTTTTTAAAGAAGCGGGCCAATTATATCATTGATACCAGTCAAATGCTGATTCGGGATTTAAAGGGCGAAGTGGATAAAATTTTTGTGAAAAATGAGCCTTATCAGAACTTCTATCTGACGGTATTGTCCTTTGGATTTAAATACGGTATTCCAACGGATGCGGATTTGGTGTTTGATGTGCGCTTCCTGCCAAATCCTTATTATGTGGAAAGCCTTCGGAAGAAAACAGGCAATGAGCCGGAAGTCCGGGACTACGTGTTAAATTGCAGAGAATCGGGAATGTTTCTGGATAAAATCGAAGATTTGCTGGAATTTCTTGTGCCTCAGTACATTAAAGAAGGAAAAAACCAACTGGTAGTTGCCGTCGGCTGCACCGGCGGGAAGCACCGTTCAGTCACCATGGCCAACGGAATTTTCCAGCGAATGAAAGCGAAGGGTTACAGCTCAAAAGTGGAGCATAGAGATATATCCAAAGATGCGCTCAGAAATAAATAAATCCGGTTCCGGGCCGGTGAATTGAGGTGATGGTATGTCTTTTTCAAGCCGGGTGAGGGAAGAGTTATCCTATCAGACAGGCAGCGCCATGCACTGCCGGATTGCTGAAACAGCGGCAATTTTAAGTATGTGCGGCCATGTTTTCAGAGGGAAAGAAGGAAGCGTATCAATAAAAGTACAAACAGAAAACCTTGCTGTCGCAAGAAAATGCTTTACATTGTTGAAAAAAACATATAATATAGAGTGTGACATATGTATAAGGAATCATATCCATACAGGAAAGAGCCGTACATATATACTGGATATAACGGATGATTATGCGGCCAGGAAAATTTTGAGTTCGGTGAAGTTTATGAATGGTGACGGGGAGATTGAGGAAAACTATGCGATAGTTCATTCAATGATTCTTCGAAAGGCATGTTGTAAGCGTGCATTTCTGCGGGGATTGTTTTTATGCGCCGGTTCCATCAGCGAACCGGAGAAAACCTATCATTTTGAAATTGTATGTGCGACACCGGAAAGGGCTCGGCAGATATGCGATATGATGAAGACATTTAATATCGACGGAAAATGTATTACCCGAAAAAAGTATCACGTTGTGTACATTAAGGAAGCCTCTCAGATTGTGGACATGCTCAATGTCATGGAGGCTCATGTTTCACTGATGGAATTGGAGAATATCCGGATTTTAAAGGAAATGAGGAACTCTGTAAATCGGCGTGTTAACTGTGAAACGGCAAACATTTCCAAGACAGTATCCGCGGCTGTCAAGCAGATTGAGGACATAAGTTATATACGGGATACTGTGGGATTCAGTAAACTGACAGATGGATTGAGGGAGATTGCCGGGCTTCGGCTCCAGTATCCCGAAGCATCCCTGGCAGAACTGGGTAAATTATTGTCGACTCCTGTGGGTAAATCAGGTGTGAATCACCGATTACGAAAGTTGAGTGTGTTGGCGGACGAATTAAGGTCTGAAAATTAGCAAAGGGTAGAAAGGCAAGGTACGAGTATGGTTTCAAAAAGCATGACGATTAATATTCCGAAAGGGTTGGAAGCCCGGCCTGTAGCATTGCTTGTCCAGGTGGCAAGTCAATACGAGAGCAGCATTTACGTGGAGATTCAGGAAAAAAAGGTAAATGCAAAGAGTATTATGGGAATGATGAGTCTTGGACTGGCTGAAGGAGAAAAGATTACAATCATTGCAAATGGACCGGATGAAAACGCTGCGGTTGACGCAATTGACAAATATATTTCAAAGCAATAATAGTATGAACATGTTTCTGAAATCGAAGGTGTATTCCGGCACCTTCGATTTTCTGAAAATATGAGGTAAAAAGGAGGAAAAGGGATGAAGACAAAAGGAATCAGGAAATTTAAAAAAGTACTGGTTGCAAACCGTGGAGAAATTGCAATTCGTATTTTCCGTGCTTTAAATGAGCTGGGAATCGGTACAGTTGCCGTTTTCTCAAAAGAGGACAAATATGCGATGTTCCGTACAAAAGCAGATGAAGCATATGTCCTGAACATGGAAAAGGGACCGGTAGACGCCTATCTGGATATCGATACGATTATTCGTATTGCAAAAGAGCATCAGGTGGATGCGATTCATCCGGGCTATGGTTTCTTATCTGAAAATCCATATTTTGCAGAGGCCTGTGAGAAGAGCGGGATTGCATTTATCGGGCCGACAGCAGATATGATGCGGGCCATGGGCGATAAGATTTCTTCGAAGAAGATGGCTATGGAAGCAGAAGTGCCGACCATTCCGGGAATCGATAAAGCGGTGGAAAACTATGAAGAGGTCGAAAAGGCAGCAGATTTCATCGGCTATCCGGTCATGCTGAAAGCTTCCAACGGCGGCGGCGGCCGCGGTATGCGAATCGTAAACACGCCGGATGAACTGGAAAAAGCTTATCGCGAAGCCCGTGAAGAGTCCAGAAAAGCCTTTGGTGATGAACAGATTTTTATTGAAAAATATTTAAGAAGTCCGAAACATATTGAGGTTCAGATTCTTGCAGACAATCATGGCAATGTCGTTCATCTCTATGACCGTGACTGTTCCGTTCAGAGACGCCATCAGAAGGTGGTAGAATATGCACCGGCTTTCACTGTGCCGGAGGATGTCCGCGAGGAGATTTTTGCAAGTTCCATTCGCCTTGTAAAACATGTGGGCTATCGGAATGCGGGAACACTGGAATTCCTTGTGGATGACCAGAATCATCCGTATTTTATTGAAATGAATCCAAGAATCCAGGTAGAGCATACCGTATCTGAAATGGTTACAGGAATTGATATTGTTCAGTCCCAGATTATGATTGCGGAAGGTTATGCCCTCGATTCGGAAGAAATCGGAATTCCTTCCCAGGAAGCTGTAAGAATGAACGGATATTCCATTCAGACACGTATTACAACGGAAGACCCGGTAAATAATTTCCTTCCGGATACAGGAAGAATTACAGTTTACCGTTCCGGCTCGGGCAATGGCCTCCGTTTGGACGGCGGAAACGCCTACACAGGCGCGGAGATTCAGCCTTACTATGACAGTCTTCTTGTTAAGGTTATTTCCTATGACCGTACATTTAAAGGCGCCATCCGCAAGTCGCTTCGTGCGTTGAAGGAAATGCGTATCCGAGGTGTGAAGACCAACATTCAGTTTTTGATCAATGTTTTGAATCATGAAGTTTTCCAGGAAGGAAAATGCTATACAACCTTTATCGAAGAAACCCCGGAATTGTATGATTTACAGAAGGGCCAGGACCGTGCGACAAAGATTCTTGAATTTATCGGTGATAAGATTGTCAATCCGCAGAACGGTGAAAAACCATATTTGGATGTACATCGCCGCCCGGTTTACGATGAAAAGAAGCCTATTTACGGCGCGAGAGATGAATTCCTGAAAATGGGTGCGGAAGCTTTCACCCAGAAGATTTTAAGGGAAGACCGTCTTTATGTGACAGATACAACTATGCGTGATGCACAGCAGTCGCTTTTTGCCACCCGTATGCGTACAAGAGATATCATTGATGCGGCGCCGGCGGCCAATGCTTTCCTTGCCAATGCCTTCTCTGCAGAAGCGTGGGGCGGAGCGACCTATGATACAGCCTATCGTTTTCTGAAAGAATCTCCATGGCGCAGACTTTCCGCACTGCGTCAGCTGATGCCGAATACATTGATTCAGATGCTGATTCGTGCATCCAATGCGGTTGGCTACAGCAATTACCCGGATAATGTGGTTAAGGAATTTATTCAGGTTTCCGCAGGCCGCGGCATTGATGTATTCCGTATTTTCGACAGTCTGAACTGGATGGAGAATATGAAGATGCCGGTGGAAGAAGCACTGAAAACCGGTAAGATTGTCGAAGGCGCCATTTGCTATACCGGTGACATTTCCGATCCGAATGAGACAAAATATACACTGGATTACTATATGAAGAAGGCTAAAGAGATTGAAGCCATGGGCTGCCACATTCTGACAATTAAAGATATGGCAGGTCTGCTGAAACCATATGCGGCAAAGACATTGATTACCGAGTTGAAAAAAGAACTGAATATTCCGGTGAATTTACATACTCATGATACGACTGGCAGCGGTGTCAGCACCATATTGATGGCTGCGGAAGCCGGTGTGGATATCGCGGATATGGCGATTGAGTCAATGAGCTCCCTGACAAGCCAGCCATCCATGAATACCATTGTCTGCACTTTGAAGGGTACAGAGAGGGATACAAAACTGGATATCAATGAACTGCATGAATTGAGCGAATACTATGCACGGGTCCGCGAGGTTTATAAGCCGTTTGAGAGCGGAATGTGTACGCCGAATTCTGAAATTTATAAATATGAGATTCCTGGCGGACAGTATTCCAACCTTCTGGCCCAGGTGAAAGAGATGGGCGAGAAGGACCGGTTTGAAGATATCAAGCGTCTCTATAAAGAGGCCAATGACCTGCTCGGAAATATTGTGAAGGTAACGCCGACCTCCAAGGTTGTCGGAGACCTGGCTATCTTCATGTTTAAGAATAATCTGGATAAAGATAATATCCTGACAGATGGAAAGGATTTGTCCTATCCGGAATCGGTTGTTGAATATTTCAAGGGTATGATCGGTCAGCCGGACGGCGGCTTCCCGGAAGAATTCCAGAAAATTGTTCTTAAGGGAATAGAGCCGATCAGCGTTCGCCCGGGAACTTTGCTGGAGAGTGTGGATATCAAACAGATTGAGGCTTATTTAAAGGGCAAATTTGATTTGTCCTCCTTCACCCCGCTGGAAATCCGTCAGAAGGCGGTCAGCTATGCGCTGTATCCGAAGGTATATGAAGATTACTGCAATCACCTGGAAGCTTATAACGATGTATCTCAGCTTCAGAGCCATGTTTACTTCTATGGCCTGAGACCGAGAGAAGAGACCATCGTGGATATCGGTCAGGGCAAAACGCTGATTATCAAATACATCAGTAAGACAGCCGCTAACGATGAAGGAAAATGCACATTGACTTTTGAAGTGAACGGTTCCGTCCGCGAAATCGTGGTTGAGGATAAAAATGAGATTGTCCATGTCAATAAGAAACCGAAGGCAGATAAATCAGACCCGAAACAGATTGGTTCATCCATTCCTGGAACGGTATGTCAGATTTTCGTGAAAAAGGGCGATAAGGTCGATGTCAATACACCGCTTCTTGTTGTGGAAGCTATGAAGATTGAAACGACCATCGTTTCCAAGACAGCCGGCGTGGTTGATGAAATCTTTGTCACGGAGGGTGAAAAGGTTAATTCCGAGGACTTGCTGGTAACATTTAAACTGTAAAGATAAAAAATCTCTCCGGTTGAACTTGAAAAAGGGTTCTCCCGGAGAGATTTTTTTGTATTTTTTGTGAAATTACTATTATTTTTTTTGGAAATATTGTAATATTACATATAGGATTTTCAGGAAGGAGAGGCGCAGTTTGAATCCGAGGGGATTTTGTACTGCGGGAGAGAGTATGTCTGATAAAGAAAAGAAACAAAATGGACAGGCAGGCGGAGTAAATTCCCAGAAGCCTGAAAAGAAAATGACGAAGTATGATTTAAAAATGCAGCGTCGAAGGGAAGAAGAATTGAGGCAACAGAAAAGGTCCAGGTATTCGACCATTGCCGGAGTAGTTATTCTTCTTATTATCGTTGGAGTGCTCGGATGGAAATTTTATGAAGGCTATCAGGATAAGCACGGCGCTTATGTGACTGTCGGCGAACATGAAGTTCAGCGTTCCGAATATGAATATTATTTTTACAGCGGTATAAACAGCATGTATTCCTACTATGGTACTTATTTGAGCTATATGGGACTTGATTTGTCAAAGCCGCTGGACGAGCAGGCTTATATGGAGTCGATGACATGGAAAGATTATTTTGACCAGCAGGCCATCGGCCAGTTAAAGCAGGTGTATGCGTTGACGGATGCGGCGGCGGAGGCCGGGTTTGAATATGATGCGTCGGAAGATGTGAATAGTTTTGTGGAATCCATTGAAACCGGCGCGGCCAATGCAGATAAGAGCGTCAGCGATTATGTGAAAGCATCCTACGGCACATTGGCTACGTTGGACAATGTTAAATCTTATGTTGAGAAGAGCAGCATTGCATCGGCTTATTATGAAAGCATTGAGGATGCCACAGAAATTACCGGCGAAGAAGTTGAAAATTATTATGACGAAAATAAAGATAATTACGATTCTGTAGACTATCTGGCCTGCAAGATTGAGGCAGATATGCCGGAAGAAGAGACGGAGGCCGCTGAAACCGAGACAGCCGCCGAAACCGGGACAAGCGGAGAGACTGAGACAGCCGGCGAAACGGAAACGGCCGCCGAGACCGAGACTGTTGCCGAAACGGAAACGATGAGTGAAGAAGAAAAGGCTGCTCAGGAAGCTGAACAGAAAGCCGCGGAAGAGGCGGCAATGGCAGAAGCCAAAACCAAAGCGGACAAAATGCTGAAACAGATTTCTGATGAAAGCTCTTTTGAAGAACTGTATTCGGAGTATGCAACAGATGCTTCCGCAGAATCCCGCAAAACGAATGTGAAAAAATCATCCGTTTCTCCTTCAGCCGTGGCAGAGTGGTTGTTTGACAGCGCGCGTCAGGCCGGAGATACAGAGGTGATTGAGGATACGGCGGGCGATGCTTATTATGTCGTTTACTTTATGGACCGTTATCTGGATCACACAAAAACTGTGGATGTACGTCACATTTTAATCAGCTCCGCCGCAGAGACGACAGAGGATATGACAGAAGAAGAAAAGGCGACGGCCGAGGAAAATGCAAAAGCCGAAGCGAAACAGAAGGCTGAAGATATCTATTCAGAATGGAAAGACGGCGAAGCTACAGAGGACAGCTTTGCGGCATTGGCTGAGGCAAACAGTGAGGACACCGGTTCCAGCGCCGATGGCGGACTGTATGAGGCTGTAACAAAGGGCCAGATGGTGGCAGCTTTCAATGACTGGATTTTCGATGATGCACGGAAGCCGGGAGACACAGAAATCGTAGAAACCGATTATGGTTATCATGTGATGTACTTTGTCGGCGACAATGCGGAAGAGTGGTACACGAAGATAGAAAGCACCCTTCTTTCAAATAAGATGCAGGAATATATGACGAATCTGACAGACAGCCTGGAGGTTGTCGATAAACGCGGTAATATTGATTATCTGCATGTCAGCGAGACCGAGTCGGAAACAACCACCGGTACGGCGGCGGATACAACCGCAGAGACAGCCGGAGAAACCGCCGGAGAAACTGAGACAGCCGGAGAAACCGAAACAACGGCTGAGACTGAAAAATAAATAAAATTTAAAAATGTTCTCCCGCAGGGGACTCTTTCAGGGGTTTTTGCGCGGAGAACATTTTTTGTTTTATATTGTATATTTCTATGGAATCCGATAAAATAAACTTAATACATACAAAAGAAGGGGGAGTTTATTTTATGGATAGTGCGATGTTTATCGGTACATGGTGGTCTTTGGTTCCGCCCTTATTAGCGATTATTCTGGCACTGGTGACAAAGGAGGTTTATAGCTCTCTGTTTATCGGCGTCGCCTTTGGGGCGCTTTTGTATACGGGTTTTCATCCATGGAATGCCTTTGTCGCCTTTTTCGACATTATGAAAAGCAGTATGAATTTAAATATTCTGATTTTCGATGTACTGCTCGGCATGATTATCGTTTTGATGGCAAAGTCAGGCGGTTCCGCCGCTTACGGTAAGTGGGCCGGAACAAAGATTAAGTCGAAGAAAAGCGCGATGCTGGCAACAACGGGACTGGGTGTTCTGATTTTTGTGGATGATTATTTTAATTGTCTGACGGTCGGTTCGGTTATGCGGCCGGTGACAGACAGGTTTAAGGTGTCCAGAGCAAAGCTGGCTTATATTATTGATGCGACGGCGGCTCCGGTTTGTATTATTGCTCCGGTTTCCAGTTGGGCGGCGGCGGTAAATTCCTATGTGCCTGCTGACGCGGGAATCACCGGATTTCAGTTGTTTTTGAGAACGATTCCCTATAACCTGTATGCATTGCTGACTTTGGTTATGGTGCTTTACATCGTCATTACCGGATTTGATTTTGGATTGATGAAAAAGCATGAGCAAAATGCCGCTAAAGGCGATTTGTTTACCACCGGCAGAGAAGAGTTTGAGCAGATAAAAGAGGAAGAAGTATGTCCGAACGGCCGGGTATTTGATTTGGTTCTTCCGGTGGCCGTCCTGATTGTCTCTGCCATCGGCGCCATGATATATACCGGTTTCCTGGGCGGAGCGACAGATATTATTACAGCCTTTGCGGGCTGCGATGCGGAAACCAGCCTGATTTTTGCAACGATGATCACAGTATTTTTCATGCTGCTGCTCTATCTGCCGCGGAAGGTGGTTACATTTAAGGGCTTCATGGACAGCTTTGTCGAAGGCTTCAAACTGATGATTCCGGCTGTGGCAATTTTGATTTTTGCATGGTCCTTAAAGGGTGTTGGGGATGCCCTCGGTATTGCCGCATTTGTTGAAGGCATTGTGGGAAGCAATACTTCCGCAAGTATATTTATTCCGGCCATCATGTTTATGATTGCCATATTCCTTGCTTTCTCCACGGGGACAAGCTGGGGAACATTTGCCATTCTTGTTCCGATTGTCATTGCCATGTTCCCGGGAGCCGACCGTTTGGAAATGATGGTTATTGCTGTTTCAGCCGTTCTTGCCGGAGCTGTCTGCGGCGACCATGTATCGCCGATTTCCGATACAACGGTTATGTCTTCGGCGGGAGCCCAGAGCAATCATATTAACCACGTGTCAACCCAGATGCAGTATGCGACGGTAGTTGCCCTTGTTTGCATCGCAGGCTATCTTATCGCCGGATTCGTGAAGATTTGGTGGGTGACTTTGGGACTGAGTATTGCCATTTTATTGATCGTGCTGACTTTCATGAGGAAATATTCCGGGGGAAGAAGCGGAAAGGAAGCAGTCGATGATTAAGATTGACGTGCCCTATATGAGCCAAAAGGGCAAATATCCGACAGGGTGCGAGAGTGTGTCAACGGTGATGCTGCTGAGATTTCTCGGATTTGATGTATCTGTGGATAAATTCATTCAAAACTATCTGGATTGCCGTGACTTTGAAACGCGGGACGGACGGCTTTTCGGGCCGGACCCCAGGAAATATTTCTGCGGCAGCCCTTACAATGAGGATGATTTTGGCTGTTATGCGCCGGTCATCTGCAAAGCGCTGAAAAAGTTTTTTTCGGAGGCCCGTACATCTTCTGAGGATGGCGGAATTCAGGAGGGCGACGGAATTCAGGGGAACGGCGGAATTCAGGGGAACGGCGGAATTCGGGAGAATGTCGTGAAGCCGGTCTGGAAACCGGTGGATGAAACCGGGACTCCCATTGATGCGCTGCTCAAACGCTATATTGATAAAGGAATGCCGGTTATCTTCTGGGCATGTATCGATATGCGGGAGCCGGTGGCCGGGCCGGAATGGAAACTGTTGGATACGGGCGAAACATTCACATGGATATCCAATGAACATTGTATGCTTTTGGTCGGCTATGACGACGAAGGATATTATTTTAACGACCCCTATGAGGGTCATGGCTGCGTGCGCTATCCAAAACAACTGGTCGAAGCGCGGCATCAGGCCCAGCATGAGATGGCGGTTGGAGTGGAAAAATATTTCTGTTGAGTTCTATAACATTGAATATCACAGAATCAAATATCACAAAACAAAAAACTTTCCGAAAGAATCGTTTCAAGATTCTCGAGGGAAGTTTTTTGCTTATTTTTAAAATGTTGCCGTGGCAACTGACAGTCTGCAAAAAATGTGATAGGATACTTTTGAAAACAGCACAGTGATGTGCTTTTTAAATAACAATGGGTTAGTTATAGCTAATTTGAAGGCGGAGAAAACAAAATGAAAAAAGTAAATGAGAAAAATTATTGGAAATCCGGTTTGATTATTTTGTTCTGGCTGGCGCTTTGGGAGGCGGCAGATCGGGTGGTAAATAATCGCATTATATTGGTAGGGCCGATGCATATTATAGAAAACTTGCTTTATCAGATGAAGCAGATAGATTTCTGGTATATCTGTGCAGCCTCATTCCTGCGTATTGCGGCGGGTTTTCTGCTGTCTTTTATGGCTGGTTTCTTGCTGGCAGTGCTTTGTTATCGATACCGCCTCCTTCGGGATTTCCTGGAACCGGTGATGTCCCTTTTAAAAACAGTTCCGATGATTTCTTTTGTTATTATGCTTCTTATTTGGGTTGGAAATCAGCTTTTGACAATTTATTTATCTTTTTTAATCGTACTTCCTTTGATTTACACCAACACTCTGACCGGTTTTTTACATGTGGACCGCGAAATGCTGGAAATGTCGGAAACTTTCCGGCTATCTTCCTGGAAGAAACTCTGCTATATTTACCGCCCGGCTTTCATGCCTTTTTTGCTGAGCGGTTGTAAAGTGGCTTTGGGAATGAGCTGGAAATCCGGGATTATGGCGGAGGTTATCGCCACGCCGAAGCCGTCCATTGGACGGGAAATGTATGCGGCAAAATCTTATTTGCAGACGGGAAATCTGTTTGCATGGACCCTTGTGGTCATTCTGCTGAGCGTATTGTTTGAAAAAATCTTTTTGTTTTGCCTGCGGCGGTTTAATCGTCCGGCGGGCAGCTTATTGACAAAGTAGGAGGGAATTATGTCGATTCAAATCAAACAATTAAAGAAAGCCTTTGGAGAAAAAAAGGTGCTTCGCGGCGTCGATATGACTTTGGAAGATGACAGAATTTACTGTCTGATGGGCCCCTCGGGCATGGGAAAAACAACGCTGCTGAGGATTCTTCTCGGAAGAGAGGCGGCGGATTCCGGCACGATTGAAGGTATTTCGCCGGGCGAGATTTCGGCGATGTTTCAGGAGGACAGGCTTTGTCAGCCCCTGACGGCGGTGGAAAACGTTGCCCTTGTCTGCGAGGGAAAAAGCAATCGCAAAGAGTTGGCGGAGGAGCTTTGCCAGATTCTTCCGGAAAACTGTCTGAATCAGCCGGTTTCCCAACTTTCCGGCGGAATGAAACGGCGGGTTGCGTTAGCCAGGGCCATTCATTACTCCAGCCGGATGGTGATCTTGGACGAGCCCTTCACCGGTCTGGACCGGAAAACCCGAATGGAAGTCATTTCCTACATTCTGAATATGCGCCGCGGACGTACGCTGCTCATTGCAACCCACGGTGTGGATGACACCGCTCTTTTGGGAGCGGAAACCTTGCGTATGGAGGATGTTCAGGGGGAGAAGGGCGAGGAAGAAGCTGCACTGGAGGAACCGGAAGTTTCCAGGGAAGAAATTTTATGCAGCCTGAAAATCTTTGACGGGGTAGCGCCGGAACAGTGTGAAGCGCTTATTGCCGGACTCCACGGTTATGAGCGGAAATATCGGGAGCAGGATATTATCTGGGAGCAGAATGAGCAGTATACGGCTATGGGAATTGTGTTAAAGGGAAGTATTCAGGCCACAAACATTTCCAGGGATGAACCGCAGATTATCCAGCAATTCCATGCAGGAAGTTGTTTTGGGGAAGCGGTAGCCTTTGGCGGACAGTTCAGTTGGGCGGAGATTCGGGCGATTACCCCGGCGCGTATCCTTTTTCTTCCGGCGGCCGGTATTTTGGAGCGGGAGAGGGAGGACGGCGTTTCTATTCTGATGCGGAATTTATTAAAGGAAATGTCTGCTAAAGTGGGGATTTTGAACGTTAAAAATCAGCTCCTCTCCGAGCCGCGTCTGAGGGCAAGAATTCTTATGTACCTTCACACGCTGAAGGAGGATTCCAACGGCTGGAGACAAATCTCTTTCAGTCATAAGGAATTGGCCCAGTATTTGAATGTGAACCGCTCCGCCTTCAGCCGGGAACTGTCCCGTATGAAGGAAGAGGGGGTGCTGAAGGTAAATGGAAAGCGGGTAAAACTCCTCCAGGACAAAGAAAATTTTTAGAGTTTGAGGAAAATTTGCTGCGGCAACAGACAAAAATACAAGAATTTGATATGCTGATTTCGATTTGGGGCGCAAAAGCGCTCCAAAAAAATAAACCATTGGTTAGCAATATCTAACCAATACAAAATTAAAGTAAAGGAGCAGAGGTATGAAGTTTTTAAGTAAACAAAATGCAGTGAAGCGGATGCTTTCTCTGGGAATGGCGTTGTTTCTTTTTGTAGGGGCCGTTTCTGCCGGGTATTCCTATGCGGCGGAACCAGAGCAGGAAGTCCGGACAGTTTCAGAAACGGCGACAACTTCTGAGAACACAGAGGCTTCAGAAGCGGTAACAACTTTGGAGAGTACGGTCATTCCGGAGACGGAGACAGTTTCGGAGAGCGCGACAGCTCCGGAGACAGAAACAGTCTCGGAGAGCGCAACGGCTCCGGAGAGTGCAGCGGTTTCGGAGAGCACAACGGCTCCGGAGACAGAAACAGTCTCGGAGAGCGCGACAGCTCCGGAGAGTGCAACGGCCCCGGAAAGCCAACAGAGTTCTGAAACAGAAGCGGCGGCTGAGACAGAGGCGCAGGCCCGAGCAGCGGCAAGCCGGGCCGGAACAGTAACGACTTCCAGCGAAACTGTCGGGGATAAGAGCAGTTTTTCCGGCGCATGGAAAGAATCCAATTATAAGGCGGGTACTTATACGGTGACTGCAAATCTGAGTATGCCGGGACAATACAATCCGGTTCTCAGCGGAGTTACGGTATATTGCAATAATCCGAACAATCCTTTCGGCCCGGATGCCACTACACCTGCTATAGATGCGGATGACCCGCATACGAATCCATCCACAGTTCAGGCTGCGGCTCCAACGACTCCGATGGCTGATAATGCAACACTGGTGGTGGCTGAGGATGGCACGGTGACTGTAAAGCTGCCGATTCAGAATCCGATTTTTACGACCCAGTCCATTGGCATGTCATCCAATCTGGCCTACACGGCTGCTCGGTTGAATAAAATTTATTCCCACGGAAAAAACAGCATAAACGGCCGTATTTATCTGATGGAAGCCACCCTGGGAAAAACGGAGCTTTCCGGCGGCGTGGCTGCCTATACATTTTCCGGCAGCAGCCTTTACGCGTTGCCTCTCGGCCTGACATTAGCGCCGGCAGGTGATATTGCTCTTACCTTAGAGGTTGACCTTTCGACAATTCCGGTGGATGAGAAAAAGGATGAATGGCTGTCCAAAACAATGACAGATGATGCTACCGGCATCGAGGTCACGGCGATTTCTGCGCCGGATGAAAACGGAAGGACCGTGGGTATGTTTCAGGAAAGTATGATGGAACAAATAAATCTCATGGTTCGCAAGATAGATACGGATGGAACCGTTTTCAAGGCGGCCTATGCTGCCTCAATTTATAATAAGGCCGTAATTGGCACTTTTGTAGTTAAGAATGCATGGGCGTTATGGAAACCGGACATGGGTCAGGTTACAGCCAGAGTTCCGGTTATGGATGATAGCAGCGCTTTTTACTTTGTCATGGATTATGGCGATGGAGGGAAGCAGATGACCAAACTGGATGCACAGATTGCAGACGGCGTGGCAGCAGTGGATTATTTCCCCCGGTCTTTAAGTGAAGAAGAGGCCAAAGCGAGATTTACGGCCCTCTATTTGGGAGCAACAGGAAAAGAAGGAAGCGCAGATAAACCGATTGCCTATCTGGCGGAGGGCGCTGAGGGAACAATCACGCCGAAAATTACGAATTATACATATGATGGGGTCGGCAAGTGGCTTACTCCGGACAGCAATTATTATACGATAGAAAATGGCGGCATCGCTACAGATGCGGGAACTTATCCGATAACCTTTAAACTCACGGATGATGCAAAAGCAATGGGAATTAAATGGGCGGAAACCGAGGGGGACACGCTCGTTAAGGAATGGAAAATCGAGAAAGCGGTGCTCAATGTCACTTATGAAGGAGTGGAAGTTGGAAACAATGTATGGAGCAAGGACATTAACGGGATTCGCCTGAGAGTCACCGGCTTTGTAAAAGACGAGACGGCGGAAACAGCAGACGGTTATACAGCCCCGAAATTGGTGCTCCCGGATGTGAGCAAATTAAATGAAGGCGATTCTTTTGAACTGGAAATCCAGGAGGGAACGGCAAAGAATTATCAATTCAGTTATCCGGATAAAACAATTCATATATATGAACCATGCCTGGAAATGCCGAAGGCATTAGACATTCTGGTATATAATGGACAGAAGCAGTATGGCCTGGATATAGAATATGCTCAGTGGGCGACTCTGGATGAGGGAAATAAATCTTATGATTCACCGTATCAGACAGAGGTGGGCGAGTATACGACAATAAGTTGTGTGGCAATAGATTCGACAAAGCTCTTTAAAAACGGAAGTCATGAGGCGGACCCGGTGAAGTGGGAGATTGCCCCGGCGGTATTAACTGTGACTTATGCCGGCGAGACCATTGATAAAGATGGCATGCCGAAGCTGAAGCTGTCTGTCACCGGCTTTGTGAACGGAGAGACGCCGGAGACAGCAGAGGGCTATGAGGCGCCGGAAATTAAGGCTCCGACTTCATGGCAGGAGGGTGACAGATTCACCCTGACTCCGGAGGGCGGCAGCGCGAAAAACTATGTATTCCGCTATGTAGCCGGCGATTTGAAAATTAACGAAAAAGAAACTGAAAAACCGCAGGAATCCGAAAAACCGCAGGAATCTGACAAGCCTCAGGAGAGTGAAAAACCGGAAAACCCTTCTGAAAAAACACTGGCGCCTGGAACTTATCAGATTACCTCAAATCTGTATCTGCCGGGCGAATTGAATACCCAGCTTACCGGTGTGACCGCTTATCTGACAAATCCGGCCAATCCACTGGGTATCGGCGGCGTTACGGGGATACCGAATACTCCTGTGGCTGACAATGCGAAGCTTGTTGTCGGGGAGGATGGCAGCCGTACGATTATTTTGGATGTGACGAATCCGGTATTTACACTTCAGGCGATTGAGAGTGGAAACAATGTGACTGTGCTGGCCACTGAAAAGGATAATGCCCGCTATGAGGGTAATAACGGGGTTGGACGAGATGGCCGCATCACCCGGATTTATGTAAAACTCGGAGATGAATCCGGCACTTATCAGTTTGGGGACTGTGTGGAATTTCCGACACTGCTGGAGACAAACTGGAATGTTCCGCTGCGCCTGGGCGTAGATTTTGCTTCGGCAAAGAAACTTTCCGACAGCACCGATGTTAAATTACCGGGACAGTCCGGGAATCCGTCAGAACCGTCAAATCCTTCCAATCCGTCAAAACCGGAAGAGAAACCGACAGCGCCGGTACTGAAAGCGGGAAATAATCAGTCCTGGGAATATGGTTCCAATGCAGGTTTAAGTTTTGAGTTGGAAGCTAAAGCAAATGAACTTCTGAAAGTGCTTGTTGACGGAAAAGAATTGGACGGAAGTTATTATACCGTTTCAGGAGAAACAAAAATCACCTTAAATGCCAACTATCTGAATGGACTTACAACGGGAGAACATCAGGTGGATTTCGCCTTTAAGGGCGGCAGCGCTTCTTCAAAGTTTACGGTGAAAGAAGGCGTAAAAGAAGTGCAGGTGAATCTGCTGCAGGCGGGTACTTATACAGTGGCCTGCAACATCTGGTTTGAGAAAGCGGACACGGGCCTGCCGATGAATCCGCATATTACAAACTCAAGTTTTCCGCCGAAGGACCCGGTAGATGCTAATGCGACTTTAGTTGTGGATGCCGACGGCCGCGCCAGAGTGACGGTTCCGATTTGTATTCAGTCTAAGGTAATGACGATTCAGAGCATTTCCGGTCTGAACATTGTGGACTATGCGACCGATGGCAGCGGAAATCTTACAAGCATTACGGTGGATCTGGGCATCCTTGAAGACCCGAACAGCGTAATCACCAAGAGTTGTACCGTTCAGCTCCAGATGGGTGATCTGGCTATGTCCATTTCGGGCTTCGACCGGGATCATACATGGCCGGCAACTTTTCAATTGAATCTTTCCGGCGTTGCAACAAGAACCGGCACTAAGCTGGTTTCCGTCGGGCAAAACGGGGCTGTTGCGACCGGAGATGAAACGCCGGTGAACGGTATGGCCGCATTATGTCTGATTTCCATCCTTGCTTTGGCAGGAATTGTGGTACAATCCAGAAAGGAGAAATTATGAGAATAAAAACGGGGATTATCGGATGCCTGTCCGCCGTAATGGCGGTGCTGATGCTCTGCGGCTGCGGCGGTCCAAAAGATACCGGGGCCGGAAATTCATCCGCCGGGGAAGCGGAATCTGCCGGTGGGGCCGAAACAGTCGGGGAAACCGAAGCGGAGAACCGGGAACTGATGGGAAGCAGCGAAGCCACTGATGTGAACGTGGGACTGATCATGGGACCGCCGTCGATGGGACTTGGCTATATGATTCACGAGGCAAAAGAGGGCAACACCTATAATAATTACAGTTTCACCGTGGAGGGTATTGATTATTCAGCCCTCTCGGCAAAACTGAATCAGGGCGATTACGATATTATCACCTGCCCATCCAATGTCAGCGCCATACTTTATAATAATAAAGATATGAATGAAGAAGTTAAAGTCATCAGCATCGGTAATATGGGGCTTTTGTATATTCTGACAACGGATTCCACTATTCAATCCATGGAGGATCTGAAGGGGCGTACCGTGTACTCCATCGGCGAGGGCGGCCCGCCGGAATATACATTCGAATATCTGTTGGAAAATTATGACCTCCTCTCGGATGTGAACTTCTCATTCCGCTCGACACCGTTTGAAATATTGAATCTGCTTCAGGATGAAGCGGGGGCTGTTGCGCTGCTTCCACAGCCTTTTGTTGAGGTGGCGAAGCTTTTGGTGGACGGTCTGCTTGTGCCGATTGATGTGACAGAAGCCTGGGATTCATTGAATCTGGAGAGCGGCGCGGAGTCGGTGACGACGGTGACAATTGTGCGGAAAGCCTTTCTCGAGGAACATGAGCAGGCGGTTATTGAGTATTTGAATCTGTCAAAAGAGTCTACAGATTACACGCTCAGCCATTTGGATGAGGCGGCGGCCTGGACGGAAGAGTATGAGACCTTTTTAAATCCGGAGATTGCGGTGGATGCCATTCCGGCCTGCAGTATCTGTACGATTACCGGGGTGGAAATGAAAGAAAAACTGTCCGGATTTCTGAAAATTATGTATGAGTCAAATCCTGATGCGGTTGGCGGCTCCATGCCGGAGGATGATTTTTACTATATTCCGCCAAAACAGGAAGGATAGGTGGCATCCATGATAAAACTTGGAATAGATATGGGAACCAGTACGATAAAGCTGGTTCTCATGGAGGAACAGAATATCCGGAAAACCTGGCTTGGGGTTCATTATGGGCAGGTGATGGAAACGCTTCGGAGGGGGCTTTCAGAGATGGAGCTCCCGGAGCATTTCATGGCCGCCGTTACAGGGAGCAATCGGTTGACTTTGTTGGACAGGTTTCCAAATCTGACACAGACAGAGGAAATTCCTGCGGCGACCATGGGTGTAGGTTTTCTTGTGCCTGAGACTGGTTCCATTATGGATATCGGCAGCCAGAATGCACGTTTTATCACCTTGCTGCAGGATAAAGCACCCTCCTTTTCCGTCAATGAACATTGTGCCGGCGGCACCGGTTCTTTTTTTGAGGACCAGATGTCGCGGCTCGGCCTGAAGATTGAAGATTATTCGAAGCTGGTGGAGAGCGCCAGAGAAGTACCGAGACTTTCCGGCCGCTGCGCCGTATTTGCTAAAACAGATATTATCCACCGGCAGCAGGAGGGCGTTTTAAAGCAGGATATCCTTTTAGGGCTTTGCTATGCCATGATACGGAATTATAAGGCGGTTATCGTGAAATCTCTGCCGGTGGAAAAACCGGTGGTGTTTTGCGGCGGAGTGACCTGCAACAGCGGCGTTGTGCGGGCCATTCGGGATGTATTTTCACTGAAAGAGACAGAACTGATTATTCCGGAAAAAGCCCGGTTTACCGGGGCTGTCGGCGCAGCGCTGTCGGCAGAGCAGACGGTTTCCGGCACGGAGCTTTTACAGGCTTTGTCCGAAAAGCAGGAAAGCTTCGGCGGAGGGACAATGCTGCCGCCCCTTTGTCTGAGAGAGTATCCGGAACATGCGGAGCCGGTCTGCACCGGAAAAATACCGGCAGAGGGCTGTTATCTGGGAATTGATATCGGCTCCACGAGCACCGATTTGGTGCTGATGGGAGCGGATGGAAGTCTGCTGGATTTTCAGTATCTGCGGACTGCGGGTAATCCGGAGGGCGTTGTGAGGCAGGGACTAAAGAATATTGAGGAACGGTTTGGCGCGGTGCATATCCTGGGGGTCGGCGTTACCGGTTCGGGCCGGGAGCGTATCGGGCGAATGATGGGAGCCGACGCCGTCCGGGATGAAATTACGGCTCAGGCCAGGGCGGCTTCTTTCTGGGCGCCGGATGTGGATACGGTGTTTGAAATCGGAGGCCAGGATTCCAAATATATCTCTTTAAAAAACGGGCAGGTTGTGGATTTTCAGATGAACAAAATCTGCGCCGCAGGGACGGGCTCTTTTGTTGAGGAACAGGCGGCCCGTATGGGAATACCGATTTCCGAATTCGGCGAACTTGCCCTGCAGGGAAAGGCGCCCTGCGAACTCTCCGAACGCTGTACGGTTTTTATAGAAACGGCGATTGTTCAGGCGGAGGCAGCCGGTGCGTCAATTGAGGACATTTCGGCCGGACTCTGCCATGCTATTGTGAAAAACTATCTGTACAAGGTGGTGGCCAATAAACCGGTGGGCAGGAAGATTGTCCTGCAGGGAGGCGTTGCCTATAATCCGGGTATCGTGGCAGCTTTTCAAAGCGCTTATGGGGAAAGAATCAGCGTATCGCCGGTCTTTGCCATCAGCGGCGCCTGCGGCGCGGCCTTGCTGGCCAAAGAGGCGGTGGGAGAAAGGGAAAGCAGCTTTTTAGGATTTGATTTTCCTGCGGATGAGCGGACGGAGACGGTTCCTGATGAGGAGATTCGCAAAAACAGGGCGTTTTATAAGAAAGCCGGTCAGATGATCACCTCGGATTACAGCGGTGTCCGCGAGCCGGGCAAGAAAACCATCGGTGTGCCTCTGTCTCTCATTGTTTTTAAATTTTTCCCGATGATTCAGGCCTTTTTCCGGAATCTCGGTTATAATGTGATTTTATCCAGGCCGTCGAATGAGGAAACTATCCGTTTATCCCAGCAGTATGCCCGGAGTGAAACCTGTTATCCGGTGAAGCTGCTCTACGGTCATATGGCCCAGCTGGCGGCGGAAAAGGTAGATTATATTTTTATGCCGTTGATTCGTACAATTCATCATCCCCATTCTCATGCGGTTCATAACTATGCCTGTCCCTACATGCAGCGGGCGCCTCGATTGGTTTATGAAACGCTGGAATTGGATAAACAGGGGATTCAGCTTCTGTCGCCGGTCCTGGATTTGGATTTGGGCAAAAAAAGTATGGCGGAGGCCATGCTGGGTGCCGGAAAGGAACTGGGATTTGGAAAAGCCCGCTGTCTTCCGGGACTCGTGAAGGGCGCGGTGGCAGTGCAGAAAAATATGGAGGATACAGAAGAACTCGGAAGGAAACTTCTGGCATCTTTAAAGCCGCAGGACAAGGTGCTTGTTCTTATCACAAGAAATTATGGCCTGGCGGACCCGGTGCTGAATATGGGTATTCCGGAACTGCTTCTGCGGCAGGGTTATAAAGTTATTACGCTGGCCCATCTGCCGGGAATGTCGCTGGATTTGAGCAGTGATTATCCTCATATGTACTGGCCTTTTGGCGACCATCTTCTCTCCGGAGCAAAGCTCATTGCCAACCATCCTCAGCTCTATGCCGTCTATCTGACAAATCACGGCTGCGGGCCGGATACGCTGGTGGCCCATATGTTTAAAGAAGAAATGGGCGACAAGCCTTATCTCCATATTGAGGTCGATGAGCATTATTCTAAGGTGGGAATTATTACCCGGATTGAGGCCTTCCTGAACAGCATTTCCCATCGGTCGCCGGTGAAAATGCCGGAGAATTTTGATATAAAACAGGTTTGTTTCCGAAAGGCAAATTTAAAGGCTGCGCCGGTGAAGGAGCGGATACTGTTACTGCCGGATTTGGGGCCTGCCACCGGATATCTGAAATATTATTTTGAGCGGAGGGGCATCGAGACCGGGCAGATGCCGCCCTTTGACGGCGAAAGCCTCCGTCTGGGCCGGGCGGAAACCACATCCAAAGAATATTTACCTTTTCCGATGCTTGTGGGAAGCTGCCTGCGTGCCCTGGAGACACAGCCAGAAGAAAAACTCCAGTTCCTTATCCCGTTTAATTATGGAGCGGATGCCGACGGCCAGTATGCAAGAGCCGTGCGCACGGTGCTTGACCGGCGTGGATATCGGAATGTAGATATTATTGCGCCAATGCTGGAAGAAATTCCGAATTCGGCCACGGATATTTCCGGATTATTCCATGCGGTTCTGGCCGGAGATATTGCCGCAGCCCTCCCTGAGGAAGATAGGGAAAAACCGTCGGCGCTTTATGAGTATGAAGAACTTATCGAAATGGCAAAAAGGGCAGGAGCTTTGGGACGGCAGAAAAAACGTATTCTGGCTGCGGTAGGCGACCCGCTTTGCGTGACTTCCCTGAATGAGGGCATCCTGAAACGGTTGGAGCAGGAGGACAACCGGGTGACGCCTATGCCCCTGTCGGAAATGCTGCTGTTTTTATGGATGGACAACGGGACAATCTCTGCGGATAAGCTGAAAAAATGGGAAGCGGAGCTTTTGGATGTTTCCGGCTATATGGGAGCAGCCAGCCCGTTTGCGCCGTCTCTGGCGGCCCTTCGGGAAATCGCAGACCGTTTTCTCCCGGCTTATGCGGGAAACCATGGCCGATACCGTTTTGCAAAGGCGATATCTATGGGAGAAATGGCCGATGCGGTTCTGCTTTTGTCGCCCCGATATGAAAATACGGCGACAGTTCTGGAGCTGAGCAGTCTAAACAGCCGGTGCAGCGCGCCGCTCTTTTCAATTTCATTGGACGGAGACTGGGATGAGAGCAGCGAGTCCCGTCTGCGCTCCTTCCTCTACTATTGCTAAAAAACAAAACTTTTGTAAAAATAAGCAAAAACTTTCCATAAAAATCGTTTCAAGATTTATATGGGAAGTTTTTGCTATATGTTACATCCAGGATTTGTAATTATCAGCAATTTCCTGAACTGTGTTGATTAGAAGCGAAGTGTGATATCCGTCGGATACCGTGTGCTGGACATAGGCCGAGAAAGGCAGAAGAATTTCTCCGTTCTGCTCAAAGTATTTTCCGCACAGGATAACCGGGAAAAGCATTGGCGATTTCATCGGCGTATCATAGCTCTGCGAGGTGTAGGAAAGCCATGGAACACAGGAAATCGGCGTGAAATTATTCGGTTTTCCCGGTTTTGTTTTCACGCCCTTGACGTCCTTCCATGTTTCCATATCCTGAATACAGTTTTTATAAAAGACGGAGAAGTCCTGGTTGTATTCGGACCATATATCGGAAAATGTGTGGTCGTCTTTATGAAATATGGTGTAGGAGGGATGACATTCATCCCAGTACCCCAGGCGTTGCTCACTGTCATGGTCCATGCGCATTTCTTTAATTTGATTGACGGCGGTAGACACCATATAGAGGTAGGCCGGATAGAAGCGAAGCCCCCGGCGTTTTATTTCTTTTAAAAGGTTTGTTATTCGGATATTTGCGTTTAATGTATAGCTGGAATGAACCATTGTCTGATAATATTTGTAATGTTCCCGGCGTTCCCATGTTTCCATATCGATTAAATGAAAAGCCATAAAATTCCCTCCCCGGTTGTTTGTTGTTTATCAAATGTCTTAGAAGTATTATAGAGAATTCAGGGAAAAATAACAAGAGATTTATTTGACAGGGAGTTTTCAAATCTCCCTGTTTTATGATATACTGTGAACAGTTGTGAGATAATAAATAACAGATAGATGATAAAGGTGATTTTAAAATGGCATTTACCCATTTGCATGTGCATACGGAATACAGTCTGCTGGACGGCTCCAATAAGGTGAAGGAGCTGGTTGCGCGGACGAAGGAACTGGGCATGGACAGCGTGGCGATAACTGACCACGGTGTTATGTACGGTGTAATTGAATTTTACAGGGCAGCGAAGGCGGCGGGGATTCGGCCGATCATTGGCTGCGAGGTCTACGTTGCGCCAAAATCCCGATTTGACAAGGCGGGGCAGCAGGATAATAAATACAACCATCTGGTGCTTCTGGCGGAAAATAATACGGGATATCACAATTTGATGAAGCTTGTTTCGAGAGGCTTTACCGAAGGCTTTTACTATAAACCGAGGGTGGATATGGAAATCCTTCGGGAGTACCATGAGGGGATTATTGCGCTCAGCGCCTGTCTGGCCGGCATTGTGCCCGAATATATCCAGAAAGGGCTCTATGAGGATGCCAAGATAAAGGCCCTCGAACTTCAGGAAGTTTTCGGCAAAGGGAATTTCTTTTTGGAACTCCAGGACCACGGGATTCCGGCTCAGAGAACCGTCAATCAGAGTTTATTGCGGATGAGCCAGGAGACGGGAATTGAACTGGCGGCGACCAATGATATTCATTATACCTATGCGGAAGATGAAAAACCCCATGATATCCTTCTCTGTATTCAGACGGGCAAGAAGGTGACGGATGAAAACCGTATGCGCTACGAGGGCGGCCAGTATTATATTAAGTCCGAGGAGGAAATGCGGAAACTGTTTCCTTATGCGAAGGCGGCCTGCGATAATACCCATAAAATCGCGGAGCGCTGCCAGGTGGATATCGAATTCGGGAAGTACAAGCTGCCTCGGTTTTCAGTGCCGGAGGGCTATGACTCTTGGAGTTATTTAAATAAATTGACATGGGATGGTCTTGCAAGACGGTATGACCACCCGGATGATACATTGAAAGAGCGGCTGGAATATGAGCTTTCCACGATTAAAAATATGGGCTTTGTGGATTATTTCCTGATTGTGTGGGATTTTATCCATTATGCCAAAAGCCAGGGTATTGCTGTGGGGCCGGGGCGAGGTTCTGCGGCGGGAAGCCTTGTGTCCTACTGCCTTGAAATTACGGATTTGGACCCGATTAAGTACAGCCTGCTGTTTGAGCGTTTTTTGAATCCAAATCGAGTCACCATGCCGGATATCGACGTGGATTTCTGTTTTGAACGGCGGCAGGAAGTTATTGATTATGTGGTTCAAAAATACGGCAGCGAACGGGTTGTGCAGATTGTAACCTTTGGTACGATGGCCGCCCGGGGTGTCATCCGGGATGTGGGCCGGGTGCTGAATCTGCCTTATGCCCAGGTGGATTCTGTGGCGAAAATGATTCCGATAGAGAAGGATATGACTATTGAACTGGCGCTGAAGAGGAATCCTGAGCTGAAAAAAATCTATGATTCGGATGAGGTCATTCATGAGCTGATTGATATGTCAAAACGATTGGAGGGACTTCCGAGACATACATCCACCCATGCGGCCGGGGTTGTTATCAGCCCGAAGGCGGTGGACGAATTTGTACCTCTCTGCCGGGGAGTGGATGATTGTGTGACTACCCAGTTTACGGCGACAACTCTGGAGGAACTCGGTCTTTTAAAAATGGACTTTTTGGGTCTGAGGACGCTGACAGTCATTCAAAATGCGGTAAATCTGATTAATCATCATCGGGAAGAACCGCTGGATATGCAAAGGATTGATTATGATGACGCCGGAGTTTATGAAATGCTTTCCGCCGGTAAAACGGAGGGCGTGTTCCAGTTGGAAAGCGCCGGAATGAAAAATTTCATGAAGGAGCTGAAACCGTCCAGCCTGGAGGATATTATCGCGGGAATTTCCCTTTACCGGCCGGGGCCGATGGATTTTATTCCAAAATATATTAAGGGAAAGAAAAATCAGGATTCGATTGTGTATGATTGTCCGGAACTGGAAGAAATTTTGATGCCGACCTACGGCTGCATCGTTTATCAGGAACAGGTCATGCAGATTGTAATGAAGCTGGCCGGTTACGATCTGGGGCGGAGCGATCTGGTGCGCCGTGCCATGTCCAAGAAAAAAGCGGATGTTATGGCAAAGGAGAGGGAATACTTTGTCTATGGCAATGAAACGTCGAACGTGCCGGGCTGTATCGCCCGGGGAATTGACGAACGGGTGGCAAATAAGATTTTTGATGATATGACGGATTTTGCCAAATATGCCTTTAATAAGTCCCATGCCGCCGCCTATACGATGGTATCTTATCAGACGGCCTGGTTAAAATACTATTATCCGGTGGAATTTATGGCGGCGCTGCTGACATCTGTCATTGATTTCCCGATAAAGGTGGCTGAATATATTATGGAATGTCGGAAGATGGGAATCCAGATTCTGCCGCCGGATATCAATGAAGGCGAGAGAGATTTCTCCGTTTCCGGAGGAAATATCCGATATGCCCTGTCGGCCATTAAAAGCGTGGGCCGTTCAGTCATTGACAATATTGTTGCAGAGAGGCAGGCGCGTGGGCCTTTCGTAAGCCTGAAGGATTTTATCGAGCGGCTGTCGGGCAAAGAAGTCAATAAGCGGACGGTAGAGAGCTTTATCAAATCCGGCGCTATGGACGGGCTGCATGCGACGCGGCGGCAGCTTATGATGGTTTATGTTCAGGTTATGGACCAGGTGAATCAGGAGCGGAAAAAGTCCATGACAGGCCAGATGAGCCTCTTTGATTTTGTATCGGAGGAGGATAAAGCGGAATTTGACGTGCATTATCCGAATGTGGGTGAATATGATAAAGAATTGAAGCTGGCTTTTGAGAAGGAAGTGCTTGGAATTTATATCAGCGGACATCCGCTGGAGGAATATGCCCAGTCCCTGACAAAAAATGTGACGGCGGTTTCATCGGATTTTTATATTGAGGAGAGAATGAATGAAGCCCGTGTCAAAGATAATGAAAAAGTGATCATTGGCGGAATGATTACCTCCAAGACAGTAAAGTCAACGAAAAACAATCAATTAATGGCCTATATTACTATGGAAGATTTGGTGGGCTCCGTGGAGGTTATCATTTTTCCGAGGGATTATGAGCGCTATCAGAAATATCTCTCCGTGGACCAGAAGGTCTATATCCGGGGAAGGGTTTCTGCGCTGGAAGAACAGCAGGCAAAATTGATTTGTGAAAATATTATTCCTTTTGATGAGGTGACAAAGGAGATATGGATTAAATTTGACAGCAAGGAAGCTTACATGCAGCGGGAACAGGAATTGTACCGTATGCTTGACGGGGAGGACGGAAATGACCGGATTGTTATTTTCTGTGCCAGAGAAAGGGCTGTCAAACGGCTGGAGAATCGCTATGCAGTGAAGGGGGACTCGAGGGTCATCGGAATGTTCGGCGATGCCTTCGGCGAGGAAAATGTAAAACTTCAGCAATCTGTCTTGAAATGGTAAGCAATCTGTATTAAAATATCAAGATAAAATCGATGTCAGTTCGCAAAGATGGAGGTCATGACATGAGTAAAGAGATAAAGACGATCGGCGTACTTACAAGCGGCGGTGATGCGCCGGGAATGAATGCGGCTGTACGAGCGGTTGTCCGTACTGCGGTGACAGAAGGATGTAATGTAAAAGGTATCCAGAAGGGTTATGCCGGACTTCTGGAGGAAGAGATTATAGATTTAAATGCCGGAAGTGTTTCAGATATTTTGAATAAGGGCGGTACATTTTTATATACGGCCCGCTGTAAGGAATTTATGACGAGGGAAGGGCAGATGAAGGGTGCGGAAATCTGCCGTAAACACGGTATTGACGGCATTGTGGTGATTGGCGGCGACGGTTCTTTCCGGGGGGCCCAGAAGCTGGCCAGTTTTGGGATTAACACCATTGGAGTGCCTGGAACCATTGACCTGGATATCTCCTGCACGGATTATACCATTGGATTTGACACGGCAGTCAATACGGCTATGGATGCCATCGATAAGGTGCGGGATACGTCCACTTCCCATGAACGGTGCAGTATCATCGAGGTTATGGGAAGAAATGCCGGATATATTGCCCTGTGGTGCGGTATAGCCAATGGGGCCGAGGATATTTTGCTTCCGGAAAATTATAATTATGATGAGCAGATTTTGGTAGACCATATTATTAAGAGCCGTAAAATCGGAAAGACCCATCATATCATTATTAATGCGGAGGGAATCGGCCATTCCACAAGTATGGCCCGCCGTATCGAGGCGGCAACGGGGATTGAGACCCGTGCAACGATTCTCGGTCATTTGCAGCGGGGCGGCAGCCCGACGGCAAAAGACAGGGTTTATGCTTCAATTATGGGCGCCTATGCGGTAAAGGCCCTTATTTCCGGCAAATCAAACCGGGTCGTGGCCTATAAACACGGTGAGTTTGTAGATTATGATATTGATGAAGCCCTGTCCATGAAGAAAGAATTGGATCCTTTCCAGTTGGAAGTATCCCGTGTCATGGCAAGATAAATGAATAGATATCGTGGATATAGCGCAGTTCCCGATTCGGAATTGCGCTATCCTTTGATTATCAGGAGGTTTAATTTTGAAAGAAAAGAAAAAGGGCTTTGAATTGAGAACGACCCAGATGATCGCACTGGGGTTTGTCATTCTTATTTTAATAGGCTCTGTTTTATTATCGCTTCCGATTGCTTCGGCTGATGGAAGAGCGACGCCCTATATTGACGCTTTATTTACGGCGACAACATCATCCTGCGTGACCGGCTTAGTTACGGTGGTAACCGGACAGCATTGGAGCCTTTTCGGCCAGGCGGTTATTTTAATCATGATTCAGATGGGCGGCCTGGGCGTGGTTTCCTTTACCACACTGCTGCTGATGATTGCCGGGAAGCGCATCCAGTTAAAACAGCGTATGTTGATTCAGGAGGCTTACGGTTTTGATACCCTGACAGGCATGGTGCGCATGGTGCGGAAAATGTTTCTCGGCACCCTGATCGTGGAAGCCATCGGGGCGGTTTTGTATATGTTTGTTTATATACCGCGCTATGGTTTGCTGAAGGGAATCTGGGTTGCCGTATTTACCGCGGTTTCAGCCTTTTGTAATGCGGGTATGGATTTGATGGGGGCGGACAGTATGATGTCTTATGTCAGCCATCCCCTGATGAATCTGGTGACCATGGCTTTGATTATCATCGGAGGACTGGGGTTTTTTGTATGGTGGGATTTGCTGGCGGCAGCCCGCAGGGTTCTCCATCAGAAAATGAGCCTGCGACAGTCGGTGCGGCGGATGAGCCTGCACAGCAAGCTGGTGCTTTGCGTAACGGCTGCCCTGATTTTCGGCGGCGGACTGATGTTTTTCATACTCGAATATAATAATCCGGCCACGATGGGAAGTCTGAGCCTGGGCGGAAAAATATGGGCCAGTATTTTCCAGTCAGTCACACTTCGTACAGCGGGATTTGCGAGTATCAATCAGGGAGGCCTGCGGACAGGAAGCCTTCTGCTTGGCTGTGTTCTTATGTTTGTGGGCGGTTCCCCGGGCGGTACGGCCGGCGGCGTAAAAACGGTTACGGTGACTCTGCTGGCCTGTGCGGTGCTTGCCATTGTGAATGGGCAGGAGGATGTGGAACTGGGACACCGCCGGGTAAGAATGGAGAATGTCATGAAAGGAATATGCGTCATTTTACTCCAGGTTTCCTTCCTGGTCATCAGCACCTTTGCCATGTGCTGTATCGAATCGGATATTCCGTTTATTCAGATTATGTATGAGACATTTTCCGCATTGGGAACGGTAGGGCTGACGATGGGCATTACGGAAGGATTGTCGATGGCCGGCAAACTGGTTCTCATTGCCAGTATGTATTTTGGCCGTCTCGGCCCGATTACAATGGCATTGATCATGAATGTCAATGGAAATAAGAAAAAAATCCATCGGCGTCTGCCAGACGGTAAAATTTTTATATAGATGTTCTTGTGGGTATTTCGTGAAATCGCAAATCATGATATACTATTAAATATAGCGAAAGGTTAAAAATATGAAAAAGAAAGAGTATGGCGTATTGGGTCTTGGAAAATTTGGCATGGCAGTGGCTATGACGCTGGCTGAAAGCGGAAATTCGGTCATTGCCGTGGATATGGATGCGGACCGGGTGGATGAAGCGGCCCAGTTTGTCACCTGCGCGATGGTGGCGGATGTGACTGACCCGGATGTTCTGGAAAACCTTGGAATCAGCAATCTGGACTGTGTGATCGTCGGCGTTTCCACGAATATGCAGGCAAGTATCATGGCAACGATTCTGACAAAGGAGAAGGGCGTTGGCTTTATCGTCGCCAAGGCGGAAAATGAAATCCACAAACATATTCTCGAAAAAATCGGTGCAGATAAGATTGTTTTCCCGGAAGCAGAGATGGGAACGCGGCTGGCCCGGAATCTGATGGGCGGCGAATTTGTCGATTTGGTGGAATTGTCCAAAGAGTTCAGTATGGTTGAGATGCCTGTGCCGGAGATGTGGATTGGAAAAAGCCTCCGGGAGCTGGATGTCCGGGGCTCTTATGGTTTGAATATTATCGGTGTGAAACGGGGAGATAACCTGAAGGTCAATCTGGACCCGGAAAAGCCGATGGGAAAAGAAGATATTCTGGTTATTGTTGGCAAAAACAGTGATTTTGCAAAAATTGGAGTTGAAGCCTAGATGATTACGAGTACCGCAAATCCGCGGGTTAAAAATTTAATACAGCTTCAGAAAAAAAGCAAGGTTCGAAGAGAACAGCAGTGTTTTGCAGTGGAAGGCATAAAGATGGTTTTGGAGGCGCCTGCGGAGCGGCTGAAGGCTGTTTATATGTCGGAAAGCTTTGCGAAGGATGAAAAGCAGCGGACGGCTGTGGCGGCAAAGGCAAAGTCCGCCGGATGTATTGCTGAAATTCTCAGTGATAAAGTGTTTAAAGAAGCCTCGGATACGATGACACCCCAGGGGGTCATGGCTGTTGTTTCGATGAAAACCTGGGATTGGAAGGATTTGCTTCGGGGCGAAAGGCGTCTCATTCTCCTTTTGGAGTCCCTTCAAGACCCGGGGAATCTGGGGACGATACTCCGAACCGGGGAAGGCGCAGGGATTGACGGCGTCATATTAAACCGTACTTCGGTGGACCCTTATATGCCGAAGGTTATCCGTTCTACTATGGGCTCAATCTACCGGGTGCCGACAGCGGTGGCGGAGGATTTGGAACCGGTGGTTTCAAGTCTCAGAGATTCCGGATGCCGGGTATTTGCAGCCCATTTAAAAGGAAGGAAAAGTTATTATGAGCAGGATTATCTGAAAGATACCTGTTTTATGATAGGCAATGAAGCCAACGGATTGAGTGATTCGCTGGCTCAAATGGCAACAGATTATATTCGGATTCCCATGTCGGGGCAGGTGGAATCTCTGAATGCTGGTGTTGCGGCTGCTCTTCTCATGTATGAGGCAAAACGGCAGCGAGTGACAGAAAACTAAGAGAGGAGGAGACAAAGATGTATGCAATATTTTGGCTTGGAGCTTTCGGAGTATTGCTCCTGATTGAAATATTGACTTTGGGGCTGACGACCATTTGGTTTGCCGTCGGGGCCTTGGCCGCATTTCTTTTAACGCTGGTGAATGCGCCGCTGGCGCTGCAGATAATTGTGTTTGTTGTCGTTTCCATGGTGATGCTTATATTCACCCGTCCGATAATGACAAAATATCTGAATAAAAAGACAACGAAAACAAATGCGGAAAGCCTTGTCGGGCGCAGAGCCCGGGTTTTGATACCTGTAAATAACCTGAAATCCGAAGGACAGGTAATGGTCAACGGAATGGAATGGACGGCCCGTTCCACGAAGGATGAAGTGACCTTCCAGAAGGATGAGATGGTTCACATTGTCGGAATATCCGGCGTCAAATTAATTGTAGAGAAAGAAAATAAGGAGGATAATAACTTATGATGTGGATACTTTTGATTGTTTTGATTGCGATTGTATTACTTATTGTAGTATCCTGTATTAAAATTGTACCTCAGGCTCATGCCTATGTTATCGAGCGTTTGGGGGCTTATCAGGGAACATGGTCGGTTGGTTTTCATGTGAAAATGCCGATTATTGATAAGGTGGCAAAGAAAGTTATTTTAAAAGAGCAGGTTGTAGACTTCGCGCCGCAGCCGGTAATCACAAAGGATAACGTTACAATGCGTATTGATACGGTTGTATTTTATCAGATAACTGATCCGAAATTATACTGCTATGGTGTTCAGAATCCAATCATGGCGATTGAGAACCTGACAGCAACAACATTGCGTAATATTATCGGTGAGCTGGAACTGGATGAATCTCTGACTTCCAGAGAGATTATCAATGCGAAAATGCGTTCCACCCTGGATGTGGCAACGGACCCATGGGGTATTAAAGTTAACCGTGTTGAGTTGAAGAACATTATTCCTCCGGCAGCGATTCAGGATGCCATGGAGAAACAGATGAAGGCTGAGCGTGAACGAAGAGAATCCATCCTTATCGCCGAAGGTGAGAAACGTTCTGCAATCCTTCGTGCCGAGGGTCATAAGGAATCCGCTATTCTGGATGCGGAAGCCGATAAAGAAGCTATGATTCTCCGTGCCGAGGCAGCCAGAGAAGCAAAAATCCGTGAGGCTGAAGGTGAGGCTCAGGCGATTCTCAAAATTCAGCAGGCCAATGCCGATGGTATCCGCTTCCTGAAGGATGCCGGCGCTGACGAAGCTGTTCTTCGGATTAAGAGTCTGGAAGCCTTTGAAAGAGCTGCCGACGGTCAGGCAACGAAGATTATCATTCCTTCCGAAATTCAGGGAATGGCCGGTCTTGCCAAATCTGTTGTGGAGACCATAAAAGATAAATAAATGACTTTGGAGATGGCGAAGATGAATTTAAAGGGAAGAAATTTCTTGACATTAAAAGATTTTACAGAAGAGGAGATTCTCTATCTGCTGGATTTGGCAGCGGATTTAAAGGACCGGAAGAAAAAAGGAATTCCGGTGGACGTCCTCAGAGGAAAGAATGTCGCCCTGATTTTTGAAAAAACGAGTACCCGTACCCGCTGTTCCTTTGAGGTTGCAGCCCACGATTTGGGTATGGGAACAACCTATCTGGACCCTTCAGGTTCTCAGATTGGGAAGAAAGAAAGCATCGAAGATACGGCGCGGGTTCTTGGCCGGATGTTCGAGGGCATCGAGTATCGTGGCTTTGGCCAGGAAATTGTTGAGGAACTGGCTGAATATGCCGGAGTTCCGGTTTGGAACGGCCTGACAAATGAATACCATCCGACTCAGATGCTGGCGGATTTCCTTACAGTTCGCGAGCATTTGGGAGAACTGAAAGGCAAAAAACTTGTATATATGGGCGATGCCCGTTACAATATGGCAAATTCCTACATGATTGCCTGCTCAAAGCTGGGGCTTCATTTTGTGGCCTGTGCGCCGGAAAAATATTTCCCGAATACAGAGCTTCGGGCAGAATGTGAAGAATTTGCAAAGGTTTCCGGCGGAAGCATAGCCTTTATTGAAGACCCGATGGAAGCGACAAAAAATGCCGATATTATCTGCACCGATGTGTGGGTATCCATGGGCGAGCCGGATGAAGTCTGGGAAGAGCGGATTCATGATCTGACGCCTTACCGGGTAACAAAGGCGATTATGGAAAATGCAGGCCCACAGTCCATTTTCCTTCATTGTCTGCCGGCTTTCCATGATTTGAAAACGAAGATTGGCAAGGAGATGGGCGAACGCTTCGGCATTACCGAGATGGAAGTGACGGATGAAGTTTTTGAGTCCGCCCAGTCAAAGGTTTTTGATGAGGCGGAAAACCGTATGCACACGATTAAAGCGGTGATGGCGGCGACACTCTGTGATGAGATTTAGGAGTGGGCTTGAGTGAAAGAAGATATTTTGCAGATGTTAAAATCCCGACAGGATTTTGTGTCTGGACAGGAATTATGTGAATATTTTCAGGTTTCCCGGACGGCTGTCTGGAAGGTCATCGGGCAGCTTAAAAATGAGGGATATGAGATTGAGGCGATAAACCGGAAGGGTTATCGCCTTATCGCCAGTCCTGATATACTCACTGAGAGTGAGATTTTGAGCGGCATGACTACGGAGGTGATGGGGCGGCACATCTATTATTATGACTGCCTCGGTTCCACCAATGATGAGGCCCGGATGCTGGCCGAGAAGGGAGCGCCGGACGGTTCGCTGGTTGTTGCGGAAACTCAGAATACGGGGAAGGGCCGGATGGGACGGGCTTTCTTTTCGCCGAAGGGCTGCGGTGTGTGGATGTCTCTTATTTTAAAACCGGATATTCCCCCGGTGGATGCGTCGATGATTACGCTGATTGCCGCCATGGCTGTTCAGGAGATGATGGAAAGCTTTGGCCTGGAATCCGGTATCAAATGGCCGAATGATCTGGTGATTGACCGCCGGAAAACGACAGGCATTTTGACTGAGATGAGCGCCGGCCCGGATGTCATCAACTATATTGTTGTCGGCATCGGCATTAACGTCAACATGAAAGAGTTTCCGGAGGATTTGAGGGAAACGGCCATATCCATGGCGATGGCTTCGGGGCAAACCTATCATCGGGCGGAGGTGATTCGCAGGGTGATGCAGTATTTTGAGGCTAATTACCGTCAGTTTCTGAAAACGGGCAGCCTTGCCTTTTTAAAGGATAAATATGACGCCAGCCTGATTCATTTGAATAAGGAAATCAGTATTCATGAAATACGCCGGGTATGGCGGGGCGTTTCCCGGGGAATCAATAATATCGGGGAGTTGATCGTCTCCACAGATGGGGGCGATACGACGGTGCGTTCCGGGGAGGTTTCGATTCGGGGCATTTATGGATATGCAGAATAGAGGAAGTGTTATGTGTCAGGAAAATGTTGTCTTATGCGCAGCCAGCGCCTATGAGCAGAAATTTTATTTAAATGAGGATTTTGCCGATTTGCCGGAGGGCATCAAGGAAGATTTAAAGATTATCTGCGTGCTGTTTACAGCGGATGTGGGCGGCGTCCTTATTATGGAGTTCGGCCCGGAGGGCGATTTACAGCTAAGGGTGGATGTGGCTGAGGAAGATATTCTGTATGATGAGATTGGAAGTGGGTTAAAAATCAAACAATTGCAGCAGGAACGGGCTGAACTGTTTGAATCATTAGAAATGTATTACCGGGTATTTTTTCTGGGAGATACAACGGGATTAGAATGAGGAGGTAAAGATATGTTATTGGCAATTGATATTGGAAATACAAATATTACAATGGGACTTTTCCGCGGCGAGATTCTTATGGGGAACTTTCGAATGACAACCCAGATGCCGAGAACATCGGATGAATACGGCGTTTTGATTCGGGAGCTGATTCGCAATGCGGGTTTCGAACCGAAGGACATTGAGCAGGTTATTATCGCATCGGTTGTGCCGGATATTATGTATTCCTTTACGAGCGGTATTAAAAAGTATTTCTGTGCCGAGCCGATTGTCGTTGGGCCGGGTGTGAAAACCGGTGTGCGGATTAACGCGGAAAATCCAAAGGAGGCCGGAGCCGATCTGATCGTGGATGCGGCCGCTGTCAAAGAGATTTATGGCGGACCGGCAATTGTCATCGATTACGGTTCAGCAACGACTTTTGAGCTGATTCTTGAAGACGGAAGCCTGGATGCGGTTGTCATTGCACCGGGAATTCAGATGAGCGCCGATGCTCTGAGCAATCGGACGGCGAAACTTCCGGATGTCGAGATTAAAAAGCCAAAAACGATTTTGGCAAAAGAAATTATTTCCAATATCCAGGCCGGACTTTTTTATGGAAGTATCGGCGAGGCCGAGTATATTGTAAAGAAGATGAAAGAAGAGTCCGGACTGCCGAATATCAAGGTGGTTGCCACCGGCGGTCTCGGCGCGATTATTGCGGAGGAATGTGAAGCAATCGATGTTTACGACAGCCTTTTGACATTGAAGGGACTTCGTATCATTCATAAGCGTTGTACAGGAAAATGAAAATAGGAAATGTAACACTTGAAAATAATGTAATAGCGGCACCAATGGCAGGCGTGACAGACCTGCCATTTCGCTTGCTTTTAAAGGAGCAGGGCGCGGGACTTGTATGCAGTGAAATGGTCAGCGCCAAAGCGATTTACTATAATAATAAAAATACGGAAGCACTGATGGTGACCGATGCCCGGGAGCGTCCATTTTCTTTGCAGCTGTTTGGCTCTGAGCCGGAGCTTATGGCGGATATGGTAAAGAAAATTGAGGACCGCCCCTTTGATATCATTGATATTAATATGGGCTGCCCGGTGCCGAAGGTGGTCAATAACGGCGAGGGTTCGGCGTTGATGAAACAGCCGCTGCTGGCCGGGCGTATTATTGAAGCCATGGCAAAGGCGACGGATAAGCCGGTGACGGTGAAAATCCGCAAAGGCTTTGACGATTCCTGCATTAATGCGGTGGAGATGGCCCATGTTGCCCAGGAGAGCGGCGCGGCCATGATTACCGTCCATGGGCGGACAAGAGAGCAGTATTACCATGGAAAAGCGGACTGGGATATTATCCGCCGGGTTAAAGAGGCCGTTTCTATTCCGGTGGTTGGAAACGGGGATATCGATTCCCCGGAAGCAGCTAAGGCTATTTTTCAGCAGACCGGCTGCGACGGCATTATGATTGGCCGGGGCCTTCAGGGAAATCCGTGGCTGATCGGCCAAATTCTCTACGGAAAATCAAAACCGACACTGGAGGAGGTTGTCGCTATGATTCTCCGTCATGCCCGGATGCAGATTGAATTTTCGGGCGAGTATCTTGGAATCCGGCAGATGCGCAAGCACGTGGCATGGTACACAGTCGGCTATCCCGGTTCATCCAAACTGCGGGGCATGGTGAACCAGGTAGAAAGCCTGGCGGCGCTGGAGGAACTGCTCGGCAGATATATGGAGCGGGGACGGCAGCGGACCGGCTGAGATGTATCTGAGATGTATCGGGAAAAACAGCGGGAAATGGGGGAACGCGCATATTGACACACCCGGTTTCTTACGCTATAATACTAGGAATGTAAAATATCTATATCATATATAAATATAAGGAAGGGCGTAATCAAAGTGGAAGCTAAGAAAAATATCTTAACATTTGCCGGACTTAAAGCATTAGAAGACGAATTATTTGACTTAAAAGTTGTTAAAAGACAGGAAGTTGCTCAGAAGATTAAGGAAGCCAGAGAACAGGGCGACTTATCTGAAAACGCTGAATATGATGCAGCCAAGGATGAGCAGCGGGATATTGAAGCAAGAATTGATGAGATTGAAAAAATTCTCAAAAATGTAGAAGTTGTCGATGAAGATGAAGTGGATTTGGAGAGCATCAGCATTGGCTGCCGTGTGCGTCTTTATGACGTGGACATGGATGAAGAAGTGGAATACCATATTGTTGGCTCCACAGAAGCTGACAGTCTGAATTTTAAGATTTCCAATGAATCACCGGTGGGAAGCGCTCTTCTCGGACGGAAAGTCGGCGAGACAATTGAAGTGGAAACCCAGAGCGGCCTGTTGATGTTCCGTATTCTGGAAATCCAGAGAGCAAACATTTAAGGGGGAAACAAACAGTGGCAGGAGAAAAGAATGTTCAGGCACAGGATATTAATCAGCTTCTGAAAGTGCGCAGAGATAAATTAAAAGACCTTCAGGATAATGGCAAGGACCCTTTTGTCATTACAAAATATGATGTAACCCATCACAGCCAGGAAGTTAAAGATAATTTTGAAACATTGGAAGGGCAGAGCGTGTCTCTGGCCGGCCGTGTTATGTCCAAACGTGTTATGGGAAAAGCCTCATTCTGTCATATCCAGGATCTGCAGGGGACGATTCAGTCCTATGTAGCCCGTGACAGTATTGGCGAAGAAGAATATAAAGCTTTTAAAAAGATGGATATCGGCGATATCGTCGGTTTGAGGGGCGAAGTTTTTAAAACGAAAACCGGAGAAATTTCCATTCACGCATCCGAGGTAACACTGCTCTCCAAGAGTCTGCAGATTCTCCCGGAGAAATTTCACGGCCTGACAAATACAGATATCCGTTACCGTCAGCGATATGTGGATTTGATTATGAATCCGGAAGTTAAAGATACATTTATTAAACGTTCTCAGATTATCAAGGAAATCCGTAATTTCCTCGATGGCCGCGGCTTTATGGAAGTTGAGACGCCGATGCTTGTCTCCAATGCCGGCGGCGCTGCAGCCAGACCGTTTGAAACCCATTACAATGCGCTGGATGAAGATGTAAAACTTCGTATTTCATTGGAGCTTTACCTCAAACGGCTGATTGTCGGCGGTTTGGAACGGGTTTACGAAATCGGCCGCGTATTCCGCAACGAGGGCGTTGATACCCGTCACAATCCGGAGTTTACCCTGATGGAATTATATCAGGCTTATACCGATTATGAGGGTATGATGGAGCTGACAGAAAGCATGTTCCGCTATCTTGCAGAAAAAGTCTGCGGCAGCGCTGTTATCAAATATAACGAAACTGTCATCGATATGTCCAAGCCTTTTGAGCGGATTACGATGATTGACGCCGTTAAAAAATATTCCGGCGTTGACTTCTCCCAGGCAGCAACCGATGAAGAAGCAAAAGCGCTGGCTGATGAACACCATGTTGAATACGAAGCCCGCCATAAGAAAGGCGATATCATCAACCTTTTCTTCGAAGAATTCTGCGAGGACAAGATGATTCAGCCGACCTTCGTTATGGACCATCCGGTGGAGATTTCTCCGCTGACCAAGAAGAAACCGGAGAATCCGGAATTGGTAGAACGTTTCGAACTGTTCATTTATGGACGCGAGATGTGCAACGCCTACTCCGAGTTAAACGACCCGATTGACCAGCGGGAACGTTTTGCTGCCCAGGAAGAAGCCTTCGCGGCCGGCGATGAAGAAGCAAACCATACCGATGAAGACTTCCTCAACGCACTGGAAATCGGTATGCCGCCAACAGGCGGTATCGGTTACGGCATTGACCGCCTTGTTATGCTCCTCACCGATTCCCAGGCGATTCGTGATGTTCTGCTCTTCCCGACAATGAAGTCCTTAGATGGTGTAAATAAGAAAAATGATGTAAATAATA
>ERZ809224.272-NODE-272-length-53516-cov-30.781654_pt1 | contig 53516 bp, 20 predicted proteins | sample MGYA00520513_ERZ809224 | MGnify/ENA primary metagenome ERZ809224 (study PRJEB31576, sample SAMEA3212658) | Homo sapiens | biome: human-gut; feature: human gut; material: fecal | place: Sweden | collected 2012 ... | reverse complement strand
TTGGTCATATTCCCGGTTTTCAGATAGACCCTAAAATCTTTAAAAAAGATTTTAAGGCAGCACCGCACAATTCGGCAAGAAGTCTCAGGCAGGATTTTTGTTCCAATTCAAAGTTCCGAAAATGGAGGAATACTGTATGTATTTCCCATTTTCGGAACTGCGGAAGTGGAGCAAAAAGACGGCTGAGACTCGCAGACGCAATTGTGCGGTGTTGCCTTAGAGAAAACAATAACATTCACATCAGGGCAGCATGTCCGCCGTGACAGGGAAAAAGTCGGAGTTTCCCTTCGAGGTGTCCGCGTTTTCCACAATGAGAAGCACCATCTGCTCATTTCCGGCAAGATTGTGCCAGACGCCCTTTTTGATGTTGTACATCTTCCGTTTTTCCATCACGACCGTCGAAATCTGTCCGAGAGCGTCTCCGACGCCGTCCGCGACATAGAGCGTACACTCCCCCTCCAGCAGAACGAACAGCTCGTCCGTTTCATTATGCCGCTCCAGATAGGGGATCGTTTCGCGGCGGTATTTGCTGGGATCGTCATTCAGCAACGCGACCCGCCAGCCTTCATAGTAGACCAGCGCCCGATAGCCGGGGCCATCATACTGTGCTACTTCAATCAGGTTTTCCTTCATAATGGTTTGCTCCTTTCCAAATCATGCCTTTTTCAAACGGTTCAGCGCTGTTTTCCGAGTCCGCTGTTACCCTGCTACTAGCCATTATAGTAAGGGGCTGTCCCCACTGTCAATGCTGAAAAAATCTGTTTCTGTCAGATTTTTTGGTATTGACATTTTTTCTCAAGGCACTGCCCACGGTTTCCGCCTTGATTCTGGCAAATCATCCTGAATATCTGCAGCTATCATACCCTCGCCCATGGAAATTGGCAATGCAAAAAAGGAACACATGCTTGCAGAAAATACACCTTCTGTCCGTTCGGCAGTCCGGGGGAATTGACAGTCACACCCGCCCATGCTATACTGGACGAAATTCGACCACTTTTTACAAAGGCAGATTCTTCTATGGGGCATAATTACAACGATTCTATCAATTTCTCTTTCAAAAAAGATTTGGAAACAATAAAATCATTGCCAAAGGAAAAACGGTGGAAATACATCTGGGATTATTATAAAATAATCATTCTGGTTTTGCCCGTGGCGCTGATCGTGCTTCTGATCCTCGGCTCCTTCTGCGTCAATATGGTCAAGGGCACTTTCTTTCCCAAGGACCCCGTCAGCATCGGTATTGCAGTGTCCGGCTACTCCGCGTCCCCGGACTGGTTACAGAGCTGCGAGGAGGCCATCGGCTGCGATCCGAAGCGGGAATATCTGCAAATTCTGGAGTCCCCGCCCTACAGTACCGAACGGGACGATTTTGTGATAAAATCCACTCTCTGGCTCACTGCCGGACAGCCGGACATATTCATCGTGGACGAGGACGGGTACGAATATCTCCTTTCTCTGGATATTCTGGTCGATCTGTCCCGGGACTGGCCAGCGGAATTGCAGGCGCTTTCTGCCGGATACCCGGTCACAGAGTATGCCGTCGAAATTTCCGGCACCGCCTTCGCCAGAGAACACGGCATTTCGGATGAGCCGGTCTACCTGTGTATGTTCGCCAATGGTCACGGATATCAGCGGGGGCTGGATATTGCCGCGTACATTCTGGAAAACGGCTGACGGCATGTCACTCCATACACCGGAAGCTTAGGGCAGCACCGCACAATTCGGCAAGAAGTCTCAGACAGGATTTTTGCCCCAATTCAAAGTTTGGAAAACGAAGGAATACTGTATGTATTTCTCGTTTTTCAAACTGAAGAAGTGGGGCAAAAAGACGGCTGAGACTCGAAGACGCAATTGTGAGGTGCTGCCTTAGCAAAGATACGCCCGGAAAAGGGCAGAACAGTACCCGGAGATTCTGAAAATCTCCGGGTATTTTACTATCCATTTTTCTGCATTTCGCAGCCCGCGATCTCCATGCGGACCGTCCCGTCTTCTTTTTCCGTGCAGGTGATTTCCACGGGCGCGTTTGCGTTCGGGTACTGCAGCAGCACCCGGAGGGCGCCGCTTTCACCCTTATCCACCGCGTAGGTGCCGCTGCGGGTCATACTTGCCTCTTGCTCCCCCAGCGCGATATGCGCCTCACAGTCAAACGTTCCGTTTTTATGAAACGTATATACCGCGGTCGTCCCCTCGGACATCTGAACGTACCATTCGGAAGAAACCAGCGTTTTTTCAAAACCGTCCCCCGCGCTAAGCTTGTAAAACGCAAACACAAGGATAGCCACCAGAATGATCCCCGCAATAATCAGACAGATACGACGCTTCATACTTTTTCTCCTTTGCTTCTTCGGCTATTCCCAGTTTACAGGATTCTTTCCGCCCTGTCAACTGCCGCCGGAATCGAGCGCGAATTTTGTTTGTTTTTTATAAAACCGGTTGAATTTCCGCATACTCCCTTACCGTGAACCATGTGAAAAACGCCTCCGGAAATACATCCGGAGGTGTTTCTCGGCTTTCGCCATATATAGGAGTAATGGAAATGTCATTTTTCGCTGGCTTTCTTACTGCCAAAATATTTTTCAAAGGGCTGATTGACAAAGGAACAGCCCAGAAGGCAGTTGAACGCGCACAGGATGATGATATAGAACGGAAGCGCCTGATAGGTAAACAGCAGCAGCATCAGATCCAGCAAACCGGCTGTGATCAGCAGCTGCAGCGTGGTTCTCCATTCCACGACCGCCATGATGCAGGCATTTTTGAAGTTTGCCCAGATATCTACGTCCAGCAGCACGAGCAGCGGATAAAAATACTTCGTGATGCAGAAATAGAGGAGGACGGAAATTGTCGTGGTGATGACCACTGCGCTTCCTTCCATGCCAAAGATGATCGGGTAGCAGGCGATGGACGCCGGGGCAAGCAGGAGCAGGAGGCCAAACACGGTCCTTTTCAGGAAGTGGGTCCGGAATTCCGCAAAGAATCCGTGGAACACCCCTTCGTACCGGGTCTCCCGCACCATATTCAGGATGACCCTGTGCAGGCCGCAGGTCGCCGCCGGAATGGTGATCACCGGCAGGCAGCACAGCAGATACAGAAGATTCAGTCCGATCAGCCTGACCCAATACTGGCTCAGCACCAGCCGGACGCTCTCCCACCCGGAGGCTTTCAGTGCCGCAAAAACACCGCGTCCCTTTTCTTTGGAAGGAAATGCCATAAATCAACCCTTTACCGCGCCGGCAGTCATTCCGGACACCAGATATTTCTGGAAGAAAATGAACAGCAGAACGATGGGCAGAGAACCGGCCACAGCAAACGCCATCAGTCCGCCGTAGTCGTTGGAGTACTCGCCGAGGAAGCTCTGGGCAATGCCCACAGGCAGCGTGCGCATTTCGTTGGACTTCATGATGGTCAGCGCCATCAGATAGTCGTCCCATGCATTGAGGAAGGTGTAGATGCCCACCGCGACCAGTCCGGGAACCACCAGCGGAAGCAGGATATGCAGCAGCACACGCATCCGGCTGGCGCCGTCGATTCTCGCCGCCTCATCCAGAGATTTGGACAGCGTATCAAAGAAGCTCTTCATCAGCGTAATGGCCAGCGGAAGCGCGAAGGTCGTGTCCGCAAGGATCAGGCCACGATACGTGTCCAGCATGTGCCACGAATTGTAAAAACCGTAAAGCGTCGTCAGGATGACCACCACAGGGAACATCTGAACGGAGGAAACGGAGCTGAGGATCACGCGGCGTCCAAAGAAATTATAGCGGGACAGTGCGTAGCTCGCGGGAACCGCAACCAGCAGCACGATCGCAATCGTTCCGAAGGAGACGATGAAGCTGTTCTGGAAAAACCGCAGATAGGACGCGCGGGTAAAGATCTGCGAGAAGTTCTTCAGCGTCGCGTTGATCGGGAAGAACCGGGGCGGCACGCTCATGATAACGTTGCTCGGAAGCAGGGAGCAGTTGATCATCCAGTAAACAGGGAACAACAGCACGAACAGAATGATTGCAATGACCACATACTTGGCAATCTTTTTTCCAGTATTGCGCTTTTTCATTTCTGCTTCCCTCCTTAACCCAGATCTTCGGAATACTTATCCGTAAGCTTGTTGGAGAACATGGTGATGATGAATAGAACGATCAGCCACACAACGCCGATTGCCGCGCCATAACCGAAGTTATAGGACTGGAATGCGGCATTATAGGCTGCAATAGACAAGGTTGTAGTCGCACCGACAGGACCGCCGTTGGTAATGTTGGCGATGATGGTATACATCTGGAAGTTTGCCATCAGGGCGATCCAGATAGAGGTAATCAAAACGGGTCGGATGGACGGAATGGTGATATGCAGCAGACTCTGCCAGTAATTCGCGCCGTCGATTGTACCGGCTTCGAGCAGGGACTTGTCAACAGACTGCAAACCGGCAAGGATCATGACCATCATGTAGGGAAGCTGGCGCCACACGGCCGCAATGACGATCAGTGCCATGGCGCTGCCGCTCTGCAGCGTCCAGGAGTAGTCCAGAGTGGGGATCATTCCCAGTTTATAGGCGATCCAGTTGATCACACCGTAGCTGGAGTTCGTCATGAATCTCCAGACGATCGCGGTAACAACGGAGGGGATCGTCCACGGAACCAGCATCAGGCCGCGCAGCGTACCGCGCGCCTTGATCTTGCTGTCCAGCAAGAGCGCGATACCCATGCCCAATATGAGCTGGATCACGACCACCAGTGCCACAAAGACAAAGGTGTTCTTGAAATAGGAAAAGATCTGATTGTTCTGGAGCATGATTTTGTAGTTGGCAAAATTGTTCCATTTCAGATCGAATATGCCCTTCCTCAGTTCTTTCAGCCCGTAATCACAAAAGCTGGCGTAGATACCTTTCAGAATCGGGAACGCAATAACGACGAGCAGAACAAGAAGGGCAGGCACCATCAGCAGAAAACCAAAGGTACTGTCGGACATTCTACGCGTTCTTAATTGATTTTTGGAAGTCATATGCCTGTCTCCTTCTGGAAAGTGGGCCCTCTCTCCGCCGAGAGAGAGGACCCACCCGCTTAGCAATCTTTCAAACGTGCTTCTTTACAAGCCGATTATTTGTTGTACTCGTTCTGAATCTGGGGCTGCCACTTGGCGAGGATCTCAGCGACATCGCCGCCCTGAGCCAGCTCAGTCAGCATGTCGGTCAGCATGGCGTCGGCATCCTGGAAGTGGATGTTGGCGGAAGGCAGAGCCTTAGCGGAATCCATAGCCTTTACGTAAGCGTAGGTGTAGCCGCCCTTTTCCTGCTTGACAGCGGTGCAGTCCTTGAAGACTTCCGCCATGACGGTGGAGCGAGAGCTCATCTTGCCCTGGCCGTTCCGGTAGAAGATGTCAATGACCTCAGCGCCGGACATGAAGTCCAGGAAGTGACCCATGGCTTCCATCTTCTCATCGGAGCAGGAGTCGAACACGACCAGCTCATGAGCGATCAGGTAGCCGTGACCGGCAGCGTCAGCACCGGGGATGGTCATAGCCTGCGTGCGGGCATAGTAAGCAGCCTCATCCTCAGCAGCGGAAGCGGCAGTGGCAATGCCGGACTCGATGTCCCAGTAGAAGCCGATCTTGCCGGCGCCGAACAGGTTGCGCAGCTCCTTGAAGGAGTTGGCACCGGCGGCGGTGGAGATCTTCTTGACGAACAGGTTCTGCAGATCGGTGTAAGCAGCAACGGACTCATCGGAGGTCAGCAGGATGGTGCCGTCCTTCTCGAATTCGCCGCCGCGAGCCCACAGAGCGGGGAAGGTGTTGTAGCCTTCGCCGGCCTCAACGCCGTTGGAGTCGGGGATCGCCAGACCGTAGATGTCGCTGCCCAGAGCGGAGATCTTCTCGGCAGCCGCCAGCAGGTCGTCCCAGGAAGCGATGGCGGTGTAATCAACGCCGGCCTGCTCGCACAGGTCGGTATTCACCAGCAGCGCGTAGGTGTTGGAGAACCAGGGCAGTGCCATCATGGAGCCGTCAACGGTGACGGAGTCGATAGCGGACTGGGAGTAGTCGGCGAGGACGTCAGCGGAGATGTAGCCGTCCAGAGGCTTCACAACGCCCAGAGCCAGCAGCTGGGGCAGCCACTCAGCCTTGATGTGAGCAACGTCGGGGCCATTGCCGCCGGCAACGTCGATCAGCAGGGTGGAGAGGTAGTCAGCGTAGGAATAGAAGTACTCGGTGCTGATGGTGGTGTTGTACTCGTTCGTCTCGTTGTACAGATCCGCCGCTTCCTGATAAATGTGACGGATGGATTCTTCCGCGAACGCCCAGGAACCCCAGGTCAGGGTCACAGGCTCAGCAGCGGGAGCAGGTTCTTCGTCCTTTTCAGTCGCGGCAGGCTTTTCTGCAGCGGTCTGTGCCTTTGTCTCAGCGGGGGCGTCTGTCTTCGAGCCGCAGGCGGCAAGAGACAGAACCATGGCCAACGCCAGAAGCATCGCGATAAACTTTTTCATGTTTCACTTCTCCTTAGTTTTTAATTTTTATACACGCAAAACAACCTTTTGCGGGTAATACAAAATGCGTGACCGGCTCACGGGCGATTTCGGAACGGGTTATTCATATTGACCGTCAATCTGGGGTGCGGTCGTCCCGATTCTTCGCAGCCTGACAGGCGGCATGACATTTTCGCCAAAAGAGTCAGTGTCATTCTCTTTTTTTTGTGTATCTTGACTATACCATCTCCGCAAGCAAAACACAATACACATTTGAAACACGAACTTGCAAAAAACAAACATTCCGGGGTATATTTTTTCTTTTCACACCGCAAAACCCGGCACGGCATGAGCGCTGCGATTGCTGTGGAATCCGGCATTCCGCTCCCGGTCCGCCAAAAATGCGTCCGTCAAGGTTTATTGCCACTTTGTACTATTATAGTCTATTCTTCTTTTCTATTTTGTTCAATTTTATAAATTCACAATTATTTTCTACAAAATTAGTATTGATTTTTTACCGAAAGTGTGTTATTATGTCTCGCTTGAAAGTGTTCATCCGCTCACCTCAGCAGCGTCACAAGCTATTGCGGTTCACTCCGGTCGGCCGCAATAAACCGATCACCCGCCATGCGGCAGTTATAATAGAAGCGAAATATCTGGAATTGCTGCGCCGGGGCTATGAAGTGACCGTTGGCAGAACGGGCGATAAGGAAATTGATTTTGTATGCGACAAGCGCGGCGAAAAGCTGTACGTTCATTCTGATTCAGGAACATATCCGGGTAGGCGTTGATGGTGGAGTCGATGGTTTCAAAGTTCAAAGCGGAAAAATCGAAGTTCATAGTAAAAATCCTTTCATTTCATAGTGTTTTGCGTCTCATCCACGATTTTCATAAACTCCTGACGTTCCATAAAAGACCAGCGGGAATCCATAATCAGATAGCCCTTGAAAAGGCCATCCTTTACGCGGTATGCGACGAAGTGATTGCTCAAACGGCGCAATGTTGCTCGTTTTGCTGTGTTGTGCCGCTCTGACAGCAGCTTTTGTACCTTGGTCCAATCCTCTTTTTTGATAATCGCTGTGTGGTGATTTTCCTTGAAATACATATTCAAATCTGTGGTTTTGACGGATTTATGGGTGCGAAAATCCTTGGTATAGGTTTTCTGCATCAAACTTGGTTCAAAGTCAGATAATGAAAAAAGCTGCTACACAGATGCAACAATAACAGACACAAAAGATTCTGTATCTGACTTGATGCTTCCATGTAACAGCTCCGACAGTTCGGACTGACTAAAAATATGTTTGTATAAATATGGGGCTTGCCCATCAATAAAATCTTGTATGAAGCAGTATTTAATTTTCATCTGTAGCTATCATAGCATGAAATGTCGAAATAAGCAATCTTGTCAAGTTCAGCCAAAGAGCATATCCCAAAGTTGAGAACAGGCAGCTAATAGCAGATTTTCATTTTACCGTAAGTTGTAGTAAGGATATTTTTGATTTTCTAATTGAAGCATGATGATACCTCTGGACAAATTGTCCAGAAGTAAAATCGAAGCTTATGAAATTCCATACACCTCATCAAGAATTTACAATACAAAATCTCTACGCCTTACTTTGGTGCAAGTTACACCGTAGCACTTCATCCCAACTTGGGACAAAGTTGATTTTCAGAAAATAGAAGCACTGTCGTTTGTCCAATTCGCCCGCAAGCATAAAGCTCAGCCCTTCAACTTCTACACAAATTATGTCGAAGTGATTTTCGTTTTTCTGTTTCCTTTATTTTTACTTTGGGCCAAGTTGGCACGAAGTTGTTCATCCCAAGTTGGGATGAAGTTGTATCCGAGCATTGCTACTTTCGTTACTTGTGGGCGGGTTGCCCACAAGACTTCCCGACAATTTGTCGGGAAGTGAATTGCCACACATCACATAAATAATCAGGGACGACTTCTCCCGTTTTTTCATTTTTTCGTTTATAGAAAATTGAACTTCTATGCAAATTGCGCAGAAGTCAGTAAGTAAAAGTATTCAGAATGAATGCGCAGCTGACACCGCAGGTGGCGTTCAAAGGGGATTGGGGATGCTTCCCCCAACAAGCAATTTGCGAAAATTTCTCCTCTGGGGGAATCTTCGTAAATAAGTGAACCTGTACAGGTTTACACTGCTTGCCAATTTGTAACACCTATAATATACGGGCAAAATTATTCCCAAGTTGGAAATAAAAAACTGATACATCTTCACCTGAATTGGGTGGAAGTTTCAAATCTGACTTCTGCCCAATTAGAGCAGAAGTTAATTCGTACTTGTTCCCAACTTGGGCACAAGTTATATGTTGGAAGGAAACTGGCAAACAGGGCAAAGTTACAGCACTTTGCTCATTTTCGCATTTTCTCCTTCGCCTCAATTTGCAAAATGACTTGTCAGAGAAAACTCCCTGATACCCTTTGAACATCAATTTCATTGATGGCTGCTCGTTCATCCTGAACGCTGTTCTTATAATTTGCCTTATGAAATAAGCAACAGAAAAGAGTCTATGAAATAATAATTGAATTTATAGCAACATCACTCACCGTTCAAAGAACGATAAGTGATGTCTTACTTCTGACTACTTAATCGATTTTCTTTCGATATACTGGCTGAAGGTAAAAATATTCTGTTCTCCAACAAGTTCAACCAAAAACGATTTGAAGGTGGAATCAATAGGAACCGTTACAAAGAAAATCAACCTTTTCTTTGGCCTTGAACAACATACATAAAATAAATTGCGGTTACGCTCAAAGGAAGCTTGTTTTCCACTTGGTATGACAGCTTTTTTTGTTATCATTGGAGCATAGGTTTCAAATTGGTACTGGTTCCATCCTTTACTGATAACAAAAATCACATTGTCGTATTCTTCTCCTTTGACTCCGTGCTCTGTAGAATACTGTGCTTCTGGATGTAAGAAGTCTTTCACAGCAATAAACTGTGCGTAATCCAGATTCAAGAACGCTTCAATTGAAGTATTAGAAGCATATATTGTTTCAGGTGTATTCTGGTACAAATGATACCAACCATCTAATTTGGGTGGTATAGGAATCAATTTAGTCCGGTTGATAATTTCAAAAACATCAATGGCTCTTTTTTTGCGTGCCTCATCAAGTTGACGCTGTAGTTCTTTCCACTTGTTTTTCTCAGCCTTCTTGGTAATTGGATAACGCTTAATTCCAAGTGTATCAAAAAGCAACTGCATATCGGAGGTATTAAGCGCATGATAGATCGGTTCAACGGTCTCCATAAAGAACAATAGGAACGGGTCTTCTTTGTCTCTCAATCCGTCATTCAGAATATCCAGGAGTTTCTCGTATCCTTGCTGTGTAGCAAGAACCTTGTGCGTAATCATTAGAACTTTTAATTCTTCATCCGCAGGTGTTTCTTGTTTTATTTTTTCAGTAACCTTATTTAATCGTGATTTCAATTCCTCTGGAGGTAATTCGTTCTTGAAATTACGGTCTGCACGACGAGGTCCAGTATAATCCTCGCATGTAATAACAAACACTTCTCCTTCAAAGTCATCTATTGCTGATTTTTGGGGTAAGTCTGGACGAATATCATTGAGAAGTTGTACTATTCTCGGTGAGGATCTAAAATTCGAACTTTTCTTGATTACATCGATATTGTCATGTTCTATTGCGCCACAAGCCTTATTAGATTGATAGATTGTTTGCCAAGCATCACCGAAAAAACCGAATTGCGGGCCAATACCCTTTGCTATAAAATAATCCACAAATCGGTCAATAATAGGCTTATAAGAGTCCTGATATTCATCAATTAGAATTAAAGGATACTTGTCCGCAAACACACGACGAAACTTAGCGTTATCTAAAAGTAGGCAGAATAGTTTTAGAACATCGTCGTGATAAAGGTACTGAATACCATTTTCTTTGTAGCGATGTCCCAAAGTATATGCAACTTCTGTAACCTTATTAAAATCACCCTCATCCGGTAGAAAATCAGGGTTAGTTGTAACAGCATCAATCAAAACGCTCTGATATTGTTTGATAGCATTCCAAGCAAACGAGTGGATTGTGGAAGGGAGAATAAACGAATCTTTTGCAAGTCGCTCTGCAATCACGTCTACAGCTGCATTTGTATAGGTGATACAGACCACATTCTGTTTTTTTCGACTGTAATCAGACCATTTATTTGCCTGTATCCATTCAATTACTCGATTCAGAGAGTAAGTTTTGCCAGAACCCGCACCTGCTTCGACACGAAAACTGTGCCCGGTCTTAAGTGTTTCAATAATCTGTGCATCAACCTTGTCAGCTTCAGCTTTTGCAAGATCATAGTTTGCACCTGTATGCTTTCCACCCATGCACTGGCACCTCCTTACTCAAGAACTCGTTGGTTATTTAGCCATGTTAATCCCGATTTTATGTACGCCGGAACGCAATAATCGGCGCATTCACAAATAAGATCGAGAGCAAAATCCGTTTTGCTTTTGCCCTTAAATTCAAGATCTTCTTCGCTTGTGCTGTCGCCTAAATCGTAGTGCTTTCGGTTGACATTACGAACTGCTTCCTCCAACGAGTGTCCACATAATCCGTTTTCGGCCGTTTGGAACTCAATATGGCATTTGCCCCTGGTCTTGTCATCCGGAGGCATCGAGGTGATTACTGTGAGGTCGATTTTTGATGTGTCGTTCTCTGGAAGACCCTTATTTCTGCGGATCCACCATTTTATGGTTTCGTTCGATGTTGTTTCCCCTTGGCTAACCACTACGGACTTTTTTACTACTTTTCCACCTTTGCTTGTTCGGTCTGCTACAGAATCCAAATCAGTAAGAATCAGACATGGTACTCCCAAAAATTCAATAAATGGAATGAATTTATGTGCATAGGCTCCACCGATCTCAATCAACGCATAATACTGTGCAGATAAAGGATACTTACCGGAACCAAACACTCCGGTCGCTTCACACTTCTCAATCATGTCCGGTAGCAACAAACGCTCGGAAGCACCTTCAACAAAAATCGCTTTATCAGCAAAAAACAAATCACATTTGGTCAAAGTTAAATACTTCCGGATGAAATTTACATTATCAGAATTGGCCTGAGCAAAGGTGTTCAAATTCTTGTAAATCACACCGGCATTAGACTTTTGCGCATAGCGAACCTTTGCGAACTCCATGGTGTTTGCTATGTGAGCAGAATGCGAGGTTAGAAAAGTCTGGATTTGGACATTAGAGAGCTTGCCAAGAAACTTTTCTAAATATGTGGCAAAAGCGGTCTGCATTTGCGGATGCATATGTGATTCCGGTTCTTCAATGAAGAGCAGTGGAACACAGGCAACACCACGTTTTTCAATATCTTTGGCAAATGCAGCAAGGAGGAACTCCATTTTAATCAGATTTTTATAACCCAAGCCATTGTAAGAACTCGGCAAGCTTTCGTTTGCTGTGCCAGAGATATACGATAGCTTGGTCTGATTTTTTATCTGATCGTCAATGCTGAGCTGCGTTGTGACTCCAAGTTTCAATTCTTCTATATTGGGGTAACCGAAGCCAATAGAACTGTTCACAACTGCACTCAGGATTTCATCACTTTGCTTCTGAACATTCTTATTGGCTTTTTCTACTATTGTACGTAATCGCTTTATTTCTTCGGCAACTTCCGGATCCAAATCTCCTTCGCTCATATCAAAGAAACCAGAAATTAACGAACCAAGAGAACTATTCTGTGTATCATCCTCGCCAAGAACACGTTCAGCGGGAATAGCGTGGAATGGGAACAAATCATGTAGTTCTTTTTGGCTTTTTACTTGCTTATCCTCCAAATTGTTCGGATTAATAGCATAGACGGTCAATCCGAACAATTTTCCAAAATTATCAGCAAGCACATCGTGAGCCTCCTCATTCGGAGCAAAAGCGCCGTCTTTATAATAGCTGCTTTCCAATAGTGCCCACAATGTTTTTTCGTCGGTTTTTAGTCGATACTCTGCACGAATCAGAGCGGTTGTCGTATCTACATCGACATCGATAATAAATGGCGACAAAGCCCCCAAGTTGTCGTCCGGGTCATCCAATGAGTAGTCCACTAAAAAATCAATGGAAATAACTTCGACCTGTTTGCAAAGGTCCTCATAGGAGAGTTTTTTCTCCATAAACAGTGCAATTTTAGTATAGAAATCTTCCCGCTTTAACAGTGGATAATCATTAAAGGATATATTTTCCCCTTCCAGTACATTACCAATGCACACGAAGCATGATGTCTTGGCTGTGTTGTTTCTACCCACAATTAAGGTTGTCTTGGGATCGACTTCCAACTCGGCATCAATAAGCAATCTGTAATTTCTAATTCTTATTTTTGATAATTGCATATATGCCTCCGTTTTTTATCTGTAGTAAGGCTGTCAATGTTGTAGCTACCGTATCAGTTTTTCTTCCTTATCGGCACTTTTCCGCCACTGAGGATATAGATCAAATCTGCTGCCGAACCTTCATCAGAATAAATGATTTTGATAGAGAACTTTGCTTTTTTGCTTGGGGCATTGTCCCATCTCCAGTTGTTGCTGAGCGTTTTTACTAATGTTACGAGAAACAAATAGTTACAATCTATCGCTATATGGCAATGATCTCATATAACTATCCATCCATTCCCAATCGGGAATATAGCCATCATCAGAAAATTCGTGTGTTTCATCAAACACAATACCATCGGCATTGTGTTTAACAGGAAGCTTTATAGTAAAGTCTTTTCTGAAATGGGCATTCAATTCACGGCCAAATGCTTGATATTTGATCTTACATTCATTTCGAATGAGCGTTGCAATAAACAGTTTAGCGTGATCTGATAAAGGGACTTTTTCCTGTAATACTGCTACATTTTGTGCCGTATAAAATGGCTTCTTTTGAATAAAGCAAGAACCCAAAAAGCTGCCGCCCAAAGCCAACGACATCGATCCCGCAGGAAAAGGTTTTTCTCCTTCAATTTCATCTACAAATCCAACTACGCCATTGCCGTTGCTATCACGGGAAACATAGTTGTATTTAGGCTCGTCGCTCGTAGTAATGACTGCATCGATTCCATTTCCCATGCCACAAATGAAAATGCGATGCAAGAAAAACTCGTGCCATGTTTTTGTGTTCAGTTCTGGCGGCATTTGCTCAGTAACGGTTGTTTTTAGGGGTTTATGGTGCAGAGATAAAATGTACTTTTCCATAAACGTCCAATCTGGCGTAATGGAATCAACACTTGGTAGTAAAAGAGTTTCGGACAGGTATTTATCTTCCGTAACTTTTCGTCCATATGTGTACTTGTATTGATTTGCCATTAAGATGGTTCTGAGAAACAAATAAACTGCAGGTTTTCTGTGTTCAGTATTTTTTAGTAAAAGAATCTTTGCTGAATCGCCCACGACACATCCATGAGGCTGAAATGCCACAAATCCAGCGGAATCAGTCCTTGCAACAGTAAGGCACGGTTCTTCCACATAGGTGTAATTCATGGTTTTACAATAATCTTTGCTTATATAGCCGATGCACCCATTATTATCAGCTCCACTTTGAACAGCAGGAAAACTACCGGGATTATCTTCGATTTCCTCCTTAGTAATTCCGCTCCCATTATACAGAAAGAAAATATCAGCTGCAGAAAATGACTTCCAATCAGAAATATTAAGCTTCATATATGTGGCCCTCTTTGACTAAGTATGAAAGATAGTCATTTATTGTTTTCTGAAAATCCTCAGCAACAAGTGTTGAATAATCCGTTTCCATATATGCTTCAGCAAGCCATTCATCTTTCCACGAAACTCGATGCATAACCGATAACCCCGGCACTACTTTTTTGTTCTTGTACAGGTTAAGCCAGATTTCTTCCGTTTTATTCCATAGGCTATTGCCATCTGCATCGGTCCGTTCAACACGACCTAATCCTTTACGCTTGATGAACTTGTCATCTTTATAATAACCAAAGAAGGTTTCTTTGTTTGCTTTTTCGTGTTTTTGGGAAAGATCAAAAATCATACAACAAGCAACCGCTGCAGCTCCAGGATAGAACATCTCTGTAGGAAGTGAAAAAACGGCATCGAGAGTATAGTTATCAAGCATTTTCTTTTTGAATGTTTTTACATCACCACTGTTACCAATAGCAGCTTGCATAGGGAGCAATACTGCCATTTTGCAGGTAGACGGGACATGGCGAGCTACCCACTCTACGAAATGTAAACCTTTGGAGGGATCTTCTTTCTTTTTGGCATCCCATCCCTTGGTATAGTCTGGATCACAACATTTTTTTGTTGCGTTATAGGGAGGGTTCATCAAAACAATACTGATATTGTTTTCCGCAATCCATTTGGCCCGCTTAAACATAGAATCCTGAACAACATTAGAGTTGCCGTCACCATGAATAAGCATGTTAGTAGAGGAAAGGCCAAACGCTCCCTCCTCATATTCAATGCCGAATATTTGGTTCTTCTTGACCTCTTCACGCTCTTCTTCAGTATCGCAATCATCCATTGCATCGGTCATAGCCCTAACGAGAAAAGCACCACTTCCGCAGCAGGGGTCCAAAACACGGGAGTTTTTGTTTACACCAACAGCTTTGCTCATAAAATCGCAGATGTGGTCAGGGGTAAATGCCTGGTTCTTATCGGACTTTCCGACATATTTATTGAATGTGGTAAAGAATAGATTTAATAAATCTTGTCCAGCGGTACTCTTGTCATTGATATAAGGAACAACATTGTCATCAATGAATTGCAAAATATCCTCAAGTTCCTTATAGGTCAAACTTGTAACATCCTGATCATCAAGCACTTTGCTGTTCAAAACAGCGAGCTTTCCTGCTTTGTTCAGACTGCCGCCACGAGTAAGCAAACCCTCCAGAATATCTTTAATGCTTTTCAAAACGACACGCTCGGGAGCAAGCTTCTTTCCGGTTTTCGGGTCGAGTGTTTCCTTTACATTCTTGTAAACAAGCCCGTTTTTGAGGGCAAGAAGACAAGTACCAACAAACTGGCTACGCAGTTTTTCATTGATGCCATCTGAATGGAGTTTTTCATTAAGCGTTTTAATGGAATCAACAACTTTGATTTTGTCGTTTACCCTACCAAAACACAAGTTTTCGTATTCTTCAAATGTACGAAGAACGGTTTCTTCTTCCATGCGATGTTCGTCATCGATAATAACAGATTGACCAAACCAAACCCAAACTTCATCGCCATCGGTTTCTGCAAGGATAGCAACAATCTTTTTGTCCGAATATGCTTTTTCGAAGCGAACATAATCCTGTAACTGACCCTGAATTTTAGCTTTATCCCAACGGCTGAACTTGTTTTTACATTCCACAAGAACGGCCAAACGTTCATTTTCAAAACGGAGGTCAAGGAATTTGTGTTGCGTTCCAGTTGTAGCCTTTTGATAATCTTTGATGTCCTTACCAACGGTTTTTAGCGCTTGAGCGTAGCTAAATTCTCCCGTTTCAGTGTTTCCAACACGATACTTGTCACCAATTCTGTTAATTATATCAAATCTATTCATAGTTGATCTCCTTTGCTCATCCGTGTTTATGTTCCAATGCCAACCCAATCAATCGATCCGCCTGATCTGCCATGAACAGCGGGATATTTAGCACATCATCGTCTAGTTTCAGATTGTCCAATGAGAAACGGATGCGGAGCTTGACCTTGTCAGGGAACAGTTCCTTGAACTTCTTCATACTCTTGCTGGTTGTGTTGGCTTCGGATTTGACCTCCACGGGGAAGATGTCGTTCTCCCGCTGAATGAGGAAATCCACTTCGTAAGGCGGGTTGTTCTGACTCCAATAACGAGGCATGACTTCAAGCTGAGTAATTAAAGTCTGCAATACAAAGTTTTCGGTTAATGCGCCTTTGAATTCAGTAAATAGGCGGTTCCCTTCGCCAAAGGCAGTGGGAGCCAACTGTGCCAGACGGCGGAGCAGTCCCACATCTACCAAATAAATCTTGAAAGCAGACAAGTCATCGTAAGCTGCAATCGGCAGGCCGGGAGCTGAGCTGCGATAAATTTTATGCACCAAACGGGCATCTACCAGCCATTGCAAGGCATCCTCGTACTCACGGGCTCGTGCTCCTTCCTTGACCACTTTATAGATGAACTTCTTGTTCTCTTTTGCCAGTTGAGAAGGAATGGATTTCCAGATCATTGAGATTTTCGGGAACTCGCTGAGATTAGGATGCTTGGCAAAATCACGCTCATAGGCTCCGATGATTCCGGACAATGCTTCCTGCATGGCAGAAACATCCCGTGCCTCCGTCCACATCAATACCGGCTCCGGCATACCACCGGTAACATAGTACATTTTCAGCTTCTCATACAGCGGATTAAAGAAGGCATCAGGGATGGGTTCAAGAGTGTCCACCTGTTCCAGATACTGTGCCAGATTTTCATCACCGTTGGCAAGTAGGAATTCATTAAAGGTCATAGGGTCAATCTGCATAAAGTTGACCTTGCCTACTGGAAAAGAGGAAGGCTTCGCCAAGGCGATACCTAACAGAGAACCGGCGCAGGCCACATGATATTGCGGTGCGTTCTCGCAAAAATACTTCATGGAGTTGATAACCTTCGGGCAGTCCTGTACCTCATCAAAAATGATGAGGGTTTTTTCAGGCACAATTTTTTGGCCGCTTGCCAGCATAAGGTTTTGTAGAATCCGATCCACATCCTTGGTCGTTTCAAAAAATTGCTTATATTCTTCATTTTCGTCGAAGTTAAAGTAAGCTGTATTTTCATAATAGCGCCTGCCGAACTCTTTCAGAATCCAAGTCTTACCCACCTGACGTACGCCCTTCAAGATTAAAGGCTTGCGGTAGGGAGAACTCTTCCAAGCCAGCAACTTTTTTAAGATAAATCGTTCCATAGAATCACTCCTCACATTTTTATTGGAGTCTTATGCTTTATAATCACGCTTTTATTATATGCGAAATCTATATAAATTACAATCACAAAATTATTTATTTTTTATGCTCATCAATCACATTTCTACATGAGATAGTGAAAAAGATATTCTGCAATAAAGGCATACCACTGCCTCATCATCAGTTATATAACATCTTATCCTTTCTTTTCCATTCCGGATAGGAAGAGAAAGGAACGGATCAGTATCACTATAATCAGTATAGTTATTATCAATATTATTACGCAAATTGCAAGTGCAAGTTGGACACCTGCACGGTAGAACTTAGTTAACCAGAGCATCGGTCAGGATGGAAGCCGCTGGCTTCCGTCCTGGGCGATGCTGCCGCAGCCTTCAGCTGCGTAAACAGAGTCGAGGAACTCGTCAAACAGTTCCTCCGGGGTACGGTAGCCAAGCTTCTTGCGAGGCCGTCCGTTCAATTCATCAGCTGCGGCCAAGATATACTCAGCAGAGTAAGCCTCAATGGACACGCCCTTCGGAACGAAGGTTCGAAACAGCCCGTTGTGACGTTCGTTTTGGGGACGTTCCCACGAGGTGTAGGGATGCGCAAAGTAGACTGCACAGCCCCAGTTCTCGACCTGACTGAACGCAGAGAACTCCGAGCCGTTGTCCACGGTAATGGTCTTGAAGACCTGTGAGAACTTGTCTCCGAATTCTTCCCTGAGTGACTGCATGGCGTTCAGAACGGAGTCTGCATCCTTGCCGGGAATCCGGATGGCAATATAGTTCTCCGTTTTCTTCTCCAACAGGGAGAGGACGACAGCCTCTTTACCAGCCCTCTTGCCCACGACAGTGTCACCTTCCCAATGTCCCTCCTCGATGCGCAGAGCCGCGATCTCAGGCCTCTGAGAAATGTCTGTGCCGAAGCTCTTCCTGTGTTCACGGGGCTTGGAGTCCTTGTGCTGCTTGCGTTTCATGGCTTCGGGCAGTTCTGTCACAGACAAGTCAAGGCTGCCTGCCCAGACCTCATTGTAAAGCGTGTGTGTGCAGACCATCTCCTCTGCTGAAAACAGCTTGTACGAGCATAGCCGACGCAGGCATCCAAGTTCGTTCCCGCCTTTGCCGCCTTTGAGAAGAACCGGCTGAGCCTCTATCGTGAGGCGGCGAAGGAAGCCGAGGAAATCTTCGACCGTTGGGCGGACGAGATTGACGATCTCGATGAGGACTACGAACCGGACGAGTTCTTCTCTGGCTAAAAAGCTGCCCACCATGAGCTGATCACGGTGAGCAGTTTTGTTTTGAGAGGATTCAGACAAGCGTGTCATCCAGCAGGAAGTCGATGACGCTGATATTGAGAATGCCATTGTCATCATACCAACGCTTGCGAATGTCATGACGCACGATAATCTTCGGGAAAGAATCGCCGGTCAGCGCGAAGGGCTTATTCTCGGTGATTGCCTTTTCCTCTGTTCCCAATGCGTAGGCAGACTGAATGTAGGTCTTCTTGCCGCCGGAGGTTGCAATGAAGTCGATTTCCCGCGCAACCGGAGTGACCTTTCCTTTGGCATTTTTCTCATTGCTATAGACGATGCCAATGTCAACGGAGCATTCACGGATCATCAGCTCATTGAAAATGATGTTCTCCATGATGTGCGTCATCTCCTGCTGACGGAAGCCGATACGGGCATTTCTCAGTCCAATGTCCTCACAGTAGTATTTGTTGGGATAGTCAAAATAGCTCTTGCCCTTGACATCCCAGCGTTTGCATTCGGTGAAGAGGAAGGAATCCGACAAGTGATCCATATAGGCTTTCACGGTGTTCAAAGCAACGACATTTTCTCCACTGCGCTTCTGCACGGTGTTGATGGCGGCTGCAACCTTCGTCGGATTGGTCAGAGAACCGATAGACGAACACAGCAGATTAAGAATAGCAGACAGCACATCCTCACGCTTGATCTTCTTCCGCTCTACAATGTCCTTCAAATAAACCTCGGAAAACAGCGATTTCAGATAAGCCATCTTTGCGGCATCTGTGGGACGGGACAGGATCAGCGGCATACCGCCGTAGAAAGCAAACTCATCAAAAGCGTCCTGCTTATCGCCGCCGACAGCCGAGTAGTATTCGGCAAAGGAAAGCGGATGCACACGGATCTCATCGCTCCTTCCTCGGAACTCAGTCAGTATGTCGGAGGACAGCATTTTGGAGTTGCTTCCCGTCACATAAATGTCCAAGTTGGACAAGGACTTCAAATCGTTGAGAGCATCGTAGAAGGTGATCTTCTTTCCGTCCGGATTATAAGGATTCGGAACTTCGTCGGACATCTGAATCTCGTCTACAAAGAGATAATATTGGTCTGTACTGTGTTCTACGATCTCCCGGACATGAGCCGCAAGCTCCAACGGATTGCGATAGCGAATATCACGGGTCAAGTCCAACTCAAAGGACAGAATATGATCTTCGGTAACACTCTCACCGAGAAGATAACTCTTGAACAGATTGCGAAGCAGATAGGACTTGCCGCATCTGCGGATGCCGGTAATCACCTTTACCTGACCATCCCACATAAAGGAGATGATTTTCTTCAAATAGCGATCTCGTTTTATTTCCATAATTCAACCTCCATTGAAAACTTACTGGTATTATCATGCTACTTTTCAATGGATATTATACTCCAACGCGAGAGAAAAATCAACAGTTTCGCTGAAAAGTTTACAAATAAACCCGTCAACATTTCAATGAAACGAGCAAGGAGGTACACCACCATACAACTTGACATCATTCATACCGGCGATTGCCTTGAAATCCTGAAAACTCTGCCCGATGACAGCGTTCATTGCTGTGTGACGTCCCCTCCGTATTACGCGCTCCGTGATTACGGCATGGATGCTCAGATCGGCAGAGAGACAACGCCGAAGGAATATATCTCGCGCCTGACGGAAGTGTTTACCGAAGTCAGGCGCGTTTTGCGTCCGGATGGAACGCTCTGGCTGAACATCTCGGACACCTACGCCGGAAAGGGCAATCAGGGCGATTTCATTGACCCGAAGAACCCCAACGGCAGAAACGGTCAGGCTGTGGCTCTCAACAACAAGGTTGAGGGCTGCAAACCAAAGGATAGGTGATGCCCTTTATGCGCATCTCGATGATGCCCAGGATTGTTGTACTGTTTTGCATTGAAAATGATACTCCTTTCTCGTAGCAGCTGCTACAGGAAAAATGTATCATATCCATGCTCAAGCCACACCGTTCGTCCAAAATGTCCGCACCGTCTAAACTGAAACGCTCACACCGCTCGAAGCGAAATCCTTACAGCGTTCGGGCGAATTCTGCAATGCAGCCGCAGGATCTCTTTGTAATTGGTCATGTGCAGACCTCCTGTAATAGATTTGCATCTTGCGATGCAACCCCATTATACAGAAGGTGTCGGAGAGGCGGAAAGAGTGTAGGATTTGAAAAGAATGGGTGTCGGACTTGCGCGGTCAAACTGTCGGTTCCGGCCCGGCGTATTCAGCCGGGCGCACAATTGCAAAGAGCGGACAGCCGAAACTGTCCGCTCTTTCTTAGGGAAAAGGTAGAATGCGGTGCTTGTACAATATTACAGCATCACAAATTGCCGATGCAGCGGGATCTCACAGTGTGTAAAACGGTCACAATCCGTAAATATAGTTACTGATCAAAACCAACGCTGCACCGCGGGCTGCTGCATTGGGGCCATGTACGCCTCTTCGGAAAGAAAACGTCATGTTTTTAAAAGAGGCAACCGACGACACTTTTTTAGCGAGCATTTGTAAGTGCTCCTGCGTCAGATAGGGCTGCAGAAAACCGGCAAGGATAAACTCGCAATCAATAACCATGCGAATGTTGTTTATTGCCAATGCCAGATAATTCAGAAATCTGTCGAACACTTCCTGACAGTGCGAATCTGAATGCTTTAGTTTTTCAAAGAATGTGTTAACATCCATCCCGGCATCGGATTCCAGACTATTGATGGAGCAATAGCCATCCAGACACCCGTATTGACCACAGTAGCACTTCCTCCCGCCAGGAATCAACCGCATATGCTCAAGGATACAGCTGTTTACACCGTCTCCGTGAAATACCTGCCTGCCGACAATCAGAGCTCCACCCAAGTTTTGATTCAATGCAATATACACCGCGTTCTGAATATCCGGAAACTCCCATAATTCCGCATATGCAGCAACTTCTGTATCATGAAATAGTCTGCATGGCAAACGGATGTTGTTTTGAAAAACGGATCGGTCTGTACCCGTATAGCCAAGAAGGTCACCGCTAATAATGGTTTGCCCGTCTTGTGACACCAAGCCCTGAACCGCCAGACCGATGCCGAGGATGGCGTTGTCCGGATACTTCAGCTCATCTATAAATTGGTTAACTGCTTTGCCGAATGCACGATAATAGGCATCGCTGCGCTCAAAGGAAATGTAACATATTTTTTCCTTGATCGGCTGCCCATACAAATCCAAGGCGGTTATCGTGATGAATTCGCGTAATAAAGAAACGCCTATTGCAACCTTTGCTTTAGATGCGACAGAAATCACTTCTGCCTTTCTGCCGCCGGTAGATTCAAAATAACCGTTTTTCTGGATAATCCCCAACGTGTATAGTTCCTTCAAGGACTGCCCAACGGTTGGCAGACTAAGCTGAAGCAATTTAGAAATTTCCTGCTTCGATATACTCTTTTGGAAATAGATTTCCTGAAAGATTCGATTCGTATAACTGATCTCTGATTCCGTCTTGTAAAATGTATCAATTCTCATTCATAGTCTTCTTTCCGAAATGTGCAAGGCCAATTATAGCCTTCGCTCGGTTTTTACATGTTCTAATACGTGGTAATACAATTGCAGCAGGGCCAATTTATACGCCCTTGCGATCGCCGGGCAAAAACTCTCCACAACCTGATATGGGGGCAGTCTGCCCTTTTTCGGAAAATGGAGCAGAAAAGTAGAGATATATTGGCCATTTTGCGCTAAAATCGCCTTAACCAAGCGAAAAAGTGGCCAATATTTCGATTAGGAACAGAATGTGGGTTTTTAATTCAGAGGTTCCCTAGTTTTTGCGTTTCTGAGCTTAAATTAACATATGTTTATTATAATATAGCAAAACTATAAAAAAGTAAATGCTTTTTTAAAAAAAGTTTTCTAAGAACAGAGTAAAATGACGGGCGTATTCTGCTCCTATGTTGCGGCAAATACCTTGTCAGCTACAGGTGCGGAGTGCTGCGCAGGAACATATCCACACACGTTTGTGCAAGGTATACAAGTTTCTTCTGCAAATCATGTAGGAAAATCATATTGACATTTTTAATGATAAATGGTATATTGCAATTAGATCTTATGAAAAATGAATTTCTAAAAGATAATTCTAATATATTGGAATGAGACACCGTTTATTGGCCCCCGCAGTGCTGTTAAACAATGCACGTCTGTGTGGCATTGCAGGCTCTGCGGCTGCTTTGCAGGCGGGTGACTACATTGCCGTCAATCCGATAAAAAGGGACGGCGTCTATAGTGCTCTTTTATTAAACCAGATGCGCATGGCTGCACGGTAGAACTGACAAATTCGGGTAAGATTAAGATTGCTCTGCATTTGACACGAAAGCGGCTGCAAAATTTTGAATTGACGAAGTGATTATTCAGTCTAAGCGCAGACCCACTGAGAAAAGGAGATAGTTCTTTATGGAAAAGGAAATGGTTCAACAGATTATGCGTGCGCCACACCAGGTCGGTTTTCGAAAGGTACCTGTGCCGGCTGTATTACCTGGGCAGGTAAAAGTTCGGATCCAGATGATTGGTATCTGCGGCAGCGATATTCACGTATTCCATGGCACACATCCTTTTACTTCTTATCCTGTTACACAAGGACATGAGGTTTCAGGAGAAATTGTTGAGGTTGGAGAAAATGTAACCAATTTAACGATCGGTCAGCGTGTAACCATCGAACCGCAGGTCGTGTGCGGCAAGTGCTACCCTTGCCGCCATGGCAAATACAATCTTTGTGAAGAATTAAAGGTTATGGGGTTTCAGACCACTGGCACCGCATCGACGTATTTTGTCGTCGATGCAGCAAAAGCAACGCCATTGCCCGAGGGTATGGACTATAAAGCTGGAGCTATGCTGGAACCGCTGGCTGTCGCGGTTCATGCTGTTCGCAGAGCGGGCAATGTAAGCGGCTTGAAAATCGCTGTTTTGGGCGCAGGGCCGATAGGTAATCTGGTTGCGCAGACTGCAAAGGGATTGGGGGCTGCGTCTGTTATGATCACCGATGTTTCTGATTATCGTTTGGCACTTGCAAAGAGCGTGGGTGTTGATTTTGCTGTTAACACGAAAAAAGAAAACTTTGGTGAGGCCCTTGTTCGATGCTTCGGGCCGGGCAAAGCAGATGTGATTTACGACTGCGCTGGAAACAATACTACCATCGGTCAAGCGATTGCTTATGCACGCAAGGGCAGCGCCATTATTCTGGTTGCGGTTTTTGCAGGTATGGCGCAGGCAGATCTGGCTGTCCTAAATGATCACGAGCTTGATCTGAATACGACAATGATGTATCGCCACGAAGACTACGTCAAAGCAATGGAACTGGTGACAAATCAGCTTGTTACGCTTGAGCCACTTCAGAGTAAGGTGTTCCCGTTCAGTGAATACCAGCAAGCGTATGAGTTTATTGATGCCAACCGTGAAACTTCTATGAAAGTCCTGATTGATGTTCAAGATGACAGCGGCATTGAGTTGTAATCACCATTTTAAACCGTACATAAAAAGCTCATTTGTGAATTGAGTGAAAAGAAAAACTAGGAGGATGGGTTTATGCCTGATTATCGGATCAAAAGCGTTCATGCTGTGCAGGTTCAGTCCAGGCGGCACAATATGGCCGTTTCTGCGCGCGTGGAAACAATGGATGGCGCCGTTGGCAAAGCACTTTGCTATGCCGGCGTTTCCGTCGGAACACACGAAGTACATTTTCAGTATGACGGAGGAAACCGATGGGGCGGACTTGGTTGCATGAGTGCGGTGCGAAATGTAAATACGATTATCGCGGATACGATTTTGGGTATGGATGTTCGAAATCAATTTGAGATTGATCAAGCTATGCTCTCTATTCAAGGTAATGGCAGTGCCTCGGTAGGCGGCAACGCAATTGCTGCGGTTTCGGCTGCGGTGTTAAAGGCAGGAGCCGCTGCCACGCAGATGCCGCTTTATCGTTATATAGGTGGAGAGAATGCCTGCATGCTTCCGGTTCCCGGTGCACCAGCTTTTTCAGGGGGTGAGCGCTGGGGCGGTGCTGTACATACACATGGTAATAAGCCGACCGGAGCCTTTCAGTGCTTTGGCTATGATTCATTTTCTGAGGCGTCAAGCGCAGCGTGGGACATGTACCATCTGTTTGCGAAAGAGCTTGAAAAACGGGGCGTGACGGAAGGAGACTGGTTCTTCTACCGAATCCCTGCCGGAATCTTCAAACATTCTGACGAAGAGCTGTTTGAACTTATGGCTGACGTAATTCATAAGACCGGAAACGATGGTAAAGCCGGTATTCAAATCGATGTGGCTGCCGATTGCTACTATGACAGGAATCACAAACGTTATCGGGGATTGTTCTCCAAAGAGGAACGGGATCGGGATCAGCTTCTTGCATATTACCTGAAACTGATTGATACTTACCCGTTTGTCAGCATCGAAGATGCGTTCTACGAGGATGATTACGAAAGCCATGCCATTCTCAGGGAAAAATCTGGTATTCAAATTGTGGGCGATGATTTGTATACGACTATGCGTGAGCGGGTTTCTAAAGGCGTGGAAACGGGAGCAACAAATGTGATGTTGCTTAAGGTCAATCAGATCGGATCTATTTCCCAAGCGTTTGAGGCAGCACGTTTCGCGCACGAATGCGGAATGGGCGTTATGCCCTGCGAGAGCCGTGGAGAAGATGAGGACATTGCAGATTACTGTGTTGGCCTTGGCACGGAGTGCGTACGAGAAATGGCAATCTTGAACAACGGAGCAAATCGGTTCCTCGAAATTGAAGATGAACTTGGCTCAAAAGCAAAATTCTGGGGGAAACGTGGCCTGAAGGGAAGAAAATTTCAGGAATAATTGCGCGTAGTGAACCACTGGAATCCAGTGAAAATAAAATAAAAAACAGGAGGAAACAATGAAAAAGTTATTAGCAATGTTGTTAGCGATGGTGATGGTGTTCAGCCTTGCTGCTTGCGCACAGGGGGGCACAACAAACGGGGTGTCTGCAACAGAGAAAACAGCAGCACCTGACAATAACGGCGAAAAGGACTCCAGCACCTCGACAGGAGACAGTGATAGCATTGATGTTGGCGTTTGCCTTACGATTACCGGTTCCGGTGCACCGAACGGCCTGATCATGCTGGCCGGCGTGCAAGAGTACGTTGATATGGTCAATGAAAAGGGAGGTGTAAACGGTAAACAGATAAAGCTTCACATTCAGGATGCAGGCAACGATTCGGATGCTTGCCTCAATGCCATGAACCTTCTGGAAAAGGAAGATCTGTCGGCAATCATTGGTCCTCACGGCTCAGGCTTCATTTTTGCCGCGCAGCAGATCATTGAACAAGGCGGCATTCCCTGCATTGGCGGCGGCACAAACTATAAGCTTCCTACAACCGACAACAACTACCTCTTCCTGGGACGTCCCAGTGATGCAATTCAGGCAAAAGCAATTGCCAATTATGTTGTAGAAAATACAGACGCAAAAACGGTTGGTATGTGCTATTGCGCAACAGACTTTGGCCAGGGTGCCTATGAGTGCGTTAAGGAAGTTATGGAATCTAATCCGCAAATTAAGTTTGTAGCCGAAACGCATAATGAGGCAGACACTGACTTCTCGTCTACACTTCTTAAGATGCAGGCGGAGGGCGTTGATGTCCTGATTCTTTGGACCACTGAAACGCCGATGCCAATTCTTCTCCGTCAGGCTTATGAACTTGGTCTGCATGATACCATGGAATTCTATGGGTCGCCTTGTATTGGCTCTGGCTCTGTTCAGGAGGCAATGGATCTGGCATGGTTGGAGGATGTTTACTGCGTACAGGAGTCTTTCTATGACACGACCAATGCAACAATGGTTGAGTTCGGCGAGAGAACCTTTGCGAATTATGGAATGTACCCGGACAATACGCTCAGAAGCTACGAAAAGCTGACGGAAGGTTTGGTTGAGGCCCTTAGACAGTGTGAAGATCCAACAGATCCTGAGCAGGTCAAAGATGCTCTGCAGAATATCCACGGTTATCAGACGATATTTGGCGCTGTCGACTGTGACGATACCAATTCTCTGGTGCATGAGATTTGCATTACAAAGTGGAATCCAGACACGCAGCAACTGGATAAGGTGATGGACGTTGCCGGTTGAGTGCTGGCAATTTTGAGTGAAACGCTATGGACCCGCCGCAAAAATATTTTTGCGGCGGGTCCATAGCGTTTCACTCAAAATTGCCAGCACTCAACCGGCAACGTCCATCACCTTATCCAGTTGCTGCGTGTCTGGATTCCACTTTGTAATGCAAATCTCATGCACCAGAGAATTGGTATCGTCACAGTCGACAGCGCCAAATATCGTCTGATAACCGTGGATATTCTGCAGAGCATCTTTGACCTGCTCAGGATCTGTTGGATCTTCACACTGTCTAAGGGCCTCAACCAAACCTTCCGTCAGCTTTTCGTAGCTTCTGAGCGTATTGTCCGGGTACATTCCATAATTCGCAAAGGTTCTCTCGCCGAACTCAACCATTGTTGCATTGGTCGTGTCATAGAAAGACTCCTGTACGCAGTAAACATCCTCCAACCATGCCAGATCCATTGCCTCCTGAACAGAGCCAGAGCCAATACAAGGCGACCCATAGAATTCCATGGTATCATGCAGACCAAGTTCATAAGCCTGACGGAGAAGAATTGGCATCGGCGTTTCAGTGGTCCAAAGAATCAGGACATCAACGCCCTCCGCCTGCATCTTAAGAAGTGTAGACGAGAAGTCAGTGTCTGCCTCATTATGCGTTTCGGCTACAAACTTAATTTGCGGATTAGATTCCATAACTTCCTTAACGCACTCATAGGCACCCTGGCCAAAGTCTGTTGCGCAATAGCACATACCAACCGTTTTTGCGTCTGTATTTTCTACAACATAATTGGCAATTGCTTTTGCCTGAATTGCATCACTGGGACGTCCCAGGAAGAGGTAGTTGTTGTCGGTTGTAGGAAGCTTATAGTTTGTGCCGCCGCCAATGCAGGGAATGCCGCCTTGTTCAATGATCTGCTGCGCGGCAAAAATGAAGCCTGAGCCGTGAGGACCAATGATTGCCGACAGATCTTCCTTTTCCAGAAGGTTCATGGCATTGAGGCAAGCATCCGAATCGTTGCCTGCATCCTGAATGTGAAGCTTTATCTGTTTACCGTTTACACCTCCCTTTTCATTGACCATATCAACGTACTCTTGCACGCCGGCCAGCATGATCAGGCCGTTCGGTGCACCGGAACCGGTAATCGTAAGGCAAACGCCAACATCAATGCTATCACTGTCTCCTGTCGAGGTGCTGGAGTCCTTTTCGCCGTTATTGTCAGGTGCTGCTGTTTTCTCTGTTGCAGACACCCCGTTTGTTGTGCCCCCCTGTGCGCAAGCAGCAAGGCTGAACACCATCACCATCGCTAACAACATTGCTAATAACTTTTTCATTGTTTCCTCCTGTTTTTTATTTTATTTTCACTGGATTCCAGTGGTTCACTACGCGCAATTATTCCTGAAATTTTCTTCCCTTCAGGCCACGTTTCCCCCAGAATTTTGCTTTTGAGCCAAGTTCATCTTCAATTTCGAGGAACCGATTTGCTCCGTTGTTCAAGATTGCCATTTCTCGTACGCACTCCGTGCCAAGGCCAACACAGTAATCTGCAATGTCCTCATCTTCTCCACGGCTCTCGCAGGGCATAACGCCCATTCCGCATTCGTGCGCGAAACGTGCTGCCTCAAACGCTTGGGAAATAGATCCGATCTGATTGACCTTAAGCAACATCACATTTGTTGCTCCCGTTTCCACGCCTTTAGAAACCCGCTCACGCATAGTCGTATACAAATCATCGCCCACAATTTGAATACCAGATTTTTCCCTGAGAATGGCATGGCTTTCGTAATCATCCTCGTAGAACGCATCTTCGATGCTGACAAACGGGTAAGTATCAATCAGTTTCAGGTAATATGCAAGAAGCTGATCCCGATCCCGTTCCTCTTTGGAGAACAATCCCCGATAACGTTTGTGATTCCTGTCATAGTAGCAATCGGCAGCCACATCGATTTGAATACCGGCTTTACCATCGTTTCCGGTCTTATGAATTACGTCAGCCATAAGTTCAAACAGCTCTTCGTCAGAATGTTTGAAGATTCCGGCAGGGATTCGGTAGAAGAACCAGTCTCCTTCCGTCACGCCCCGTTTTTCAAGCTCTTTCGCAAACAGATGGTACATGTCCCACGCTGCGCTTGACGCCTCAGAAAATGAATCATAGCCAAAGCACTGAAAGGCTCCGGTCGGCTTATTACCATGTGTATGTACAGCACCGCCCCAGCGCTCACCCCCTGAAAAAGCTGGTGCACCGGGAACCGGAAGCATGCAGGCATTCTCTCCACCTATATAACGATAAAGCGGCATCTGCGTGGCAGCGGCTCCTGCCTTTAACACCGCAGCCGAAACCGCAGCAATTGCGTTGCCGCCTACCGAGGCACTGCCATTACCTTGAATAGAGAGCATAGCTTGATCAATCTCAAATTGATTTCGAACATCCATACCCAAAATCGTATCCGCGATAATCGTATTTACATTTCGCACCGCACTCATGCAACCAAGTCCGCCCCATCGGTTTCCTCCGTCATACTGAAAATGTACTTCGTGTGTTCCGACGGAAACGCCGGCATAGCAAAGTGCTTTGCCAACGGCGCCATCCATTGTTTCCACGCGCGCAGAAACGGCCATATTGTGCCGCCTGGACTGAACCTGCACAGCATGAACGCTTTTGATCCGATAATCAGGCATAAACCCATCCTCCTAGTTTTTCTTTTCACTCAATTCACAAATGAGCTTTTTATGTACGGTTTAAAATGGTGATTACAACTCAATGCCGCTGTCATCTTGAACATCAATCAGGACTTTCATAGAAGTTTCACGGTTGGCATCAATAAACTCATACGCTTGCTGGTATTCACTGAACGGGAACACCTTACTCTGAAGTGGCTCAAGCGTAACAAGCTGATTTGTCACCAGTTCCATTGCTTTGACGTAGTCTTCGTGGCGATACATCATTGTCGTATTCAGATCAAGCTCGTGATCATTTAGGACAGCCAGATCTGCCTGCGCCATACCTGCAAAAACCGCAACCAGAATAATGGCGCTGCCCTTGCGTGCATAAGCAATCGCTTGACCGATGGTAGTATTGTTTCCAGCGCAGTCGTAAATCACATCTGCTTTGCCCGGCCCGAAGCATCGAACAAGGGCCTCACCAAAGTTTTCTTTTTTCGTGTTAACAGCAAAATCAACACCCACGCTCTTTGCAAGTGCCAAACGATAATCAGAAACATCGGTGATCATAACAGACGCAGCCCCCAATCCCTTTGCAGTCTGCGCAACCAGATTACCTATCGGCCCTGCGCCCAAAACAGCGATTTTCAAGCCGCTTACATTGCCCGCTCTGCGAACAGCATGAACCGCGACAGCCAGCGGTTCCAGCATAGCTCCAGCTTTATAGTCCATACCCTCGGGCAATGGCGTTGCTTTTGCTGCATCGACGACAAAATACGTCGATGCGGTGCCAGTGGTCTGAAACCCCATAACCTTTAATTCTTCACAAAGATTGTATTTGCCATGGCGGCAAGGGTAGCACTTGCCGCACACGACCTGCGGTTCGATGGTTACACGCTGACCGATCGTTAAATTGGTTACATTTTCTCCAACCTCAACAATTTCTCCTGAAACCTCATGTCCTTGTGTAACAGGATAAGAAGTAAAAGGATGTGTGCCATGGAATACGTGAATATCGCTGCCGCAGATACCAATCATCTGGATCCGAACTTTTACCTGCCCAGGTAATACAGCCGGCACAGGTACCTTTCGAAAACCGACCTGGTGTGGCGCACGCATAATCTGTTGAACCATTTCCTTTTCCATAAAGAACTATCTCCTTTTCTCAGTGGGTCTGCGCTTAGACTGAATAATCACTTCGTCAATTCAAAATTTTGCAGCCGCTTTCGTGTCAAATGCAGAGCAATCTTAATCTTACCCGAATTTGTCAGTTCTACCGTGCAGCCATGCGCATCTGGTTTAATAAAAGAGCACTATAGACGCCGTCCCTTTTTATCGGATTGACGGCAATGTAGTCACCCGCCTGCAAAGCAGCCGCAGAGCCTGCAATGCCACACAGACGTGCATTGTTTAACAGCACTGCGGGGGCCAATAAACGGTGTCTCATTCCAATATATTAGAATTATCTTTTAGAAATTCATTTTTCATAAGATCTAATTGCAATATACCATTTATCATTAAAAATGTCAATATGATTTTCCTACATGATTTGCAGAAGAAACTTGTATACCTTGCACAAACGTGTGTGGATATGTTCCTGCGCAGCACTCCGCACCTGTAGCTGACAAGGTATTTGCCGCAACATAGGAGCAGAATACGCCCGTCATTTTACTCTGTTCTTAGAAAACTTTTTTTAAAAAAGCATTTACTTTTTTATAGTTTTGCTATATTATAATAAACATATGTTAATTTAAGCTCAGAAACGCAAAAACTAGGGAACCTCTGAATTAAAAACCCACATTCTGTTCCTAATCGAAATATTGGCCACTTTTTCGCTTGGTTAAGGCGATTTTAGCGCAAAATGGCCAATATATCTCTACTTTTCTGCTCCATTTTCCGAAAAAGGGCAGACTGCCCCCATATCAGGTTGTGGAGAGTTTTTGCCCGGCGATCGCAAGGGCGTATAAATTGGCCCTGCTGCAATTGTATTACCACGTATTAGAACATGTAAAAACCGAGCGAAGGCTATAATTGGCCTTGCACATTTCGGAAAGAAGACTATGAATGAGAATTGATACATTTTACAAGACGGAATCAGAGATCAGTTATACGAATCGAATCTTTCAGGAAATCTATTTCCAAAAGAGTATATCGAAGCAGGAAATTTCTAAATTGCTTCAGCTTAGTCTGCCAACCGTTGGGCAGTCCTTGAAGGAACTATACACGTTGGGGATTATCCAGAAAAACGGTTATTTTGAATCTACCGGCGGCAGAAAGGCAGAAGTGATTTCTGTCGCATCTAAAGCAAAGGTTGCAATAGGCGTTTCTTTATTACGCGAATTCATCACGATAACCGCCTTGGATTTGTATGGGCAGCCGATCAAGGAAAAAATATGTTACATTTCCTTTGAGCGCAGCGATGCCTATTATCGTGCATTCGGCAAAGCAGTTAACCAATTTATAGATGAGCTGAAGTATCCGGACAACGCCATCCTCGGCATCGGTCTGGCGGTTCAGGGCTTGGTGTCACAAGACGGGCAAACCATTATTAGCGGTGACCTTCTTGGCTATACGGGTACAGACCGATCCGTTTTTCAAAACAACATCCGTTTGCCATGCAGACTATTTCATGATACAGAAGTTGCTGCATATGCGGAATTATGGGAGTTTCCGGATATTCAGAACGCGGTGTATATTGCATTGAATCAAAACTTGGGTGGAGCTCTGATTGTCGGCAGGCAGGTATTTCACGGAGACGGTGTAAACAGCTGTATCCTTGAGCATATGCGGTTGATTCCTGGCGGGAGGAAGTGCTACTGTGGTCAATACGGGTGTCTGGATGGCTATTGCTCCATCAATAGTCTGGAATCCGATGCCGGGATGGATGTTAACACATTCTTTGAAAAACTAAAGCATTCAGATTCGCACTGTCAGGAAGTGTTCGACAGATTTCTGAATTATCTGGCATTGGCAATAAACAACATTCGCATGGTTATTGATTGCGAGTTTATCCTTGCCGGTTTTCTGCAGCCCTATCTGACGCAGGAGCACTTACAAATGCTCGCTAAAAAAGTGTCGTCGGTTGCCTCTTTTAAAAACATGACGTTTTCTTTCCGAAGAGGCGTACATGGCCCCAATGCAGCAGCCCGCGGTGCAGCGTTGGTTTTGATCAGTAACTATATTTACGGATTGTGACCGTTTTACACACTGTGAGATCCCGCTGCATCGGCAATTTGTGATGCTGTAATATTGTACAAGCACCGCATTCTACCTTTTCCCTAAGAAAGAGCGGACAGTTTCGGCTGTCCGCTCTTTGCAATTGTGCGCCCGGCTGAATACGCCGGGCCGGAACCGACAGTTTGACCGCGCAAGTCCGACACCCATTCTTTTCAAATCCTACACTCTTTCCGCCTCTCCGACACCTTCTGTATAATGGGGTTGCATCGCAAGATGCAAATCTATTACAGGAGGTCTGCACATGACCAATTACAAAGAGATCCTGCGGCTGCATTGCAGAATTCGCCCGAACGCTGTAAGGATTTCGCTTCGAGCGGTGTGAGCGTTTCAGTTTAGACGGTGCGGACATTTTGGACGAACGGTGTGGCTTGAGCATGGATATGATACATTTTTCCTGTAGCAGCTGCTACGAGAAAGGAGTATCATTTTCAATGCAAAACAGTACAACAATCCTGGGCATCATCGAGATGCGCATAAAGGGCATCACCTATCCTTTGGTTTGCAGCCCTCAACCTTGTTGTTGAGAGCCACAGCCTGACCGTTTCTGCCGTTGGGGTTCTTCGGGTCAATGAAATCGCCCTGATTGCCCTTTCCGGCGTAGGTGTCCGAGATGTTCAGCCAGAGCGTTCCATCCGGACGCAAAACGCGCCTGACTTCGGTAAACACTTCCGTCAGGCGCGAGATATATTCCTTCGGCGTTGTCTCTCTGCCGATCTGAGCATCCATGCCGTAATCACGGAGCGCGTAATACGGAGGGGACGTCACACAGCAATGAACGCTGTCATCGGGCAGAGTTTTCAGGATTTCAAGGCAATCGCCGGTATGAATGATGTCAAGTTGTATGGTGGTGTACCTCCTTGCTCGTTTCATTGAAATGTTGACGGGTTTATTTGTAAACTTTTCAGCGAAACTGTTGATTTTTCTCTCGCGTTGGAGTATAATATCCATTGAAAAGTAGCATGATAATACCAGTAAGTTTTCAATGGAGGTTGAATTATGGAAATAAAACGAGATCGCTATTTGAAGAAAATCATCTCCTTTATGTGGGATGGTCAGGTAAAGGTGATTACCGGCATCCGCAGATGCGGCAAGTCCTATCTGCTTCGCAATCTGTTCAAGAGTTATCTTCTCGGTGAGAGTGTTACCGAAGATCATATTCTGTCCTTTGAGTTGGACTTGACCCGTGATATTCGCTATCGCAATCCGTTGGAGCTTGCGGCTCATGTCCGGGAGATCGTAGAACACAGTACAGACCAATATTATCTCTTTGTAGACGAGATTCAGATGTCCGACGAAGTTCCGAATCCTTATAATCCGGACGGAAAGAAGATCACCTTCTACGATGCTCTCAACGATTTGAAGTCCTTGTCCAACTTGGACATTTATGTGACGGGAAGCAACTCCAAAATGCTGTCCTCCGACATACTGACTGAGTTCCGAGGAAGGAGCGATGAGATCCGTGTGCATCCGCTTTCCTTTGCCGAATACTACTCGGCTGTCGGCGGCGATAAGCAGGACGCTTTTGATGAGTTTGCTTTCTACGGCGGTATGCCGCTGATCCTGTCCCGTCCCACAGATGCCGCAAAGATGGCTTATCTGAAATCGCTGTTTTCCGAGGTTTATTTGAAGGACATTGTAGAGCGGAAGAAGATCAAGCGTGAGGATGTGCTGTCTGCTATTCTTAATCTGCTGTGTTCGTCTATCGGTTCTCTGACCAATCCGACGAAGGTTGCAGCCGCCATCAACACCGTGCAGAAGCGCAGTGGAGAAAATGTCGTTGCTTTGAACACCGTGAAAGCCTATATGGATCACTTGTCGGATTCCTTCCTCTTCACCGAATGCAAACGCTGGGATGTCAAGGGCAAGAGCTATTTTGACTATCCCAACAAATACTACTGTGAGGACATTGGACTGAGAAATGCCCGTATCGGCTTCCGTCAGCAGGAGATGACGCACATCATGGAGAACATCATTTTCAATGAGCTGATGATCCGTGAATGCTCCGTTGACATTGGCATCGTCTATAGCAATGAGAAAAATGCCAAAGGAAAGGTCACTCCGGTTGCGCGGGAAATCGACTTCATTGCAACCTCCGGCGGCAAGAAGACCTACATTCAGTCTGCCTACGCATTGGGAACAGAGGAAAAGGCAATCACCGAGAATAAGCCCTTCGCGCTGACCGGCGATTCTTTCCCGAAGATTATCGTGCGTCATGACATTCGCAAGCGTTGGTATGATGACAATGGCATTCTCAATATCAGCGTCATCGACTTCCTGCTGGATGACACGCTTGTCTGAATCCTCTCAAAACAAAACTGCTCACCGTGATCAGCTCATGGTGGGCAGCTTTTTAGCCAGAGAAGAACTCGTCCGGTTCGTAGTCCTCATCGAGATCGTCAATCTCGTCCGCCCAACGGTCGAAGATTTCCTCGGCTTCCTTCGCCGCCTCACGATAGAGGCTCAGCCGGTTCTTCTCAAAGGCGGCAAAGGCGGGAACGAACTTGGATGCCTGCGTCGGCTATGCTCGTACAAGCTGTTTTCAGCAGAGGAGATGGTCTGCACACACACGCTTTACAATGAGGTCTGGGCAGGCAGCCTTGACTTGTCTGTGACAGAACTGCCCGAAGCCATGAAACGCAAGCAGCACAAGGACTCCAAGCCCCGTGAACACAGGAAGAGCTTCGGCACAGACATTTCTCAGAGGCCTGAGATCGCGGCTCTGCGCATCGAGGAGGGACATTGGGAAGGTGACACTGTCGTGGGCAAGAGGGCTGGTAAAGAGGCTGTCGTCCTCTCCCTGTTGGAGAAGAAAACGGAGAACTATATTGCCATCCGGATTCCCGGCAAGGATGCAGACTCCGTTCTGAACGCCATGCAGTCACTCAGGGAAGAATTCGGAGACAAGTTCTCACAGGTCTTCAAGACCATTACCGTGGACAACGGCTCGGAGTTCTCTGCGTTCAGTCAGGTCGAGAACTGGGGCTGTGCAGTCTACTTTGCGCATCCCTACACCTCGTGGGAACGTCCCCAAAACGAACGTCACAACGGGCTGTTTCGAACCTTCGTTCCGAAGGGCGTGTCCATTGAGGCTTACTCTGCTGAGTATATCTTGGCCGCAGCTGATGAATTGAACGGACGGCCTCGCAAGAAGCTTGGCTACCGTACCCCGGAGGAACTGTTTGACGAGTTCCTCGACTCTGTTTACGCAGCTGAAGGCTGCGGCAGCATCGCCCAGGACGGAAGCCAGCGGCTTCCATCCTGACCGATGCTCTGGTTAACTAAGTTCTACCGTGCAGGTGTCCAACTTGCACTTGCAATTTGCGTAATAATATTGATAATAACTATACTGATTATAGTGATACTGATCCGTTCCTTTCTCTTCCTATCCGGAATGGAAAAGAAAGGATAAGATGTTATATAACTGATGATGAGGCAGTGGTATGCCTTTATTGCAGAATATCTTTTTCACTATCTCATGTAGAAATGTGATTGATGAGCATAAAAAATAAATAATTTTGTGATTGTAATTTATATAGATTTCGCATATAATAAAAGCGTGATTATAAAGCATAAGACTCCAATAAAAATGTGAGGAGTGATTCTATGGAACGATTTATCTTAAAAAAGTTGCTGGCTTGGAAGAGTTCTCCCTACCGCAAGCCTTTAATCTTGAAGGGCGTACGTCAGGTGGGTAAGACTTGGATTCTGAAAGAGTTCGGCAGGCGCTATTATGAAAATACAGCTTACTTTAACTTCGACGAAAATGAAGAATATAAGCAATTTTTTGAAACGACCAAGGATGTGGATCGGATTCTACAAAACCTTATGCTGGCAAGCGGCCAAAAAATTGTGCCTGAAAAAACCCTCATCATTTTTGATGAGGTACAGGACTGCCCGAAGGTTATCAACTCCATGAAGTATTTTTGCGAGAACGCACCGCAATATCATGTGGCCTGCGCCGGTTCTCTGTTAGGTATCGCCTTGGCGAAGCCTTCCTCTTTTCCAGTAGGCAAGGTCAACTTTATGCAGATTGACCCTATGACCTTTAATGAATTCCTACTTGCCAACGGTGATGAAAATCTGGCACAGTATCTGGAACAGGTGGACACTCTTGAACCCATCCCTGATGCCTTCTTTAATCCGCTGTATGAGAAGCTGAAAATGTACTATGTTACCGGTGGTATGCCGGAGCCGGTATTGATGTGGACGGAGGCACGGGATGTTTCTGCCATGCAGGAAGCATTGTCCGGAATCATCGGAGCCTATGAGCGTGATTTTGCCAAGCATCCTAATCTCAGCGAGTTCCCGAAAATCTCAATGATCTGGAAATCCATTCCTTCTCAACTGGCAAAAGAGAACAAGAAGTTCATCTATAAAGTGGTCAAGGAAGGAGCACGAGCCCGTGAGTACGAGGATGCCTTGCAATGGCTGGTAGATGCCCGTTTGGTGCATAAAATTTATCGCAGCTCAGCTCCCGGCCTGCCGATTGCAGCTTACGATGACTTGTCTGCTTTCAAGATTTATTTGGTAGATGTGGGACTGCTCCGCCGTCTGGCACAGTTGGCTCCCACTGCCTTTGGCGAAGGGAACCGCCTATTTACTGAATTCAAAGGCGCATTAACCGAAAACTTTGTATTGCAGACTTTAATTACTCAGCTTGAAGTCATGCCTCGTTATTGGAGTCAGAACAACCCGCCTTACGAAGTGGATTTCCTCATTCAGCGGGAGAACGACATCTTCCCCGTGGAGGTCAAATCCGAAGCCAACACAACCAGCAAGAGTATGAAGAAGTTCAAGGAACTGTTCCCTGACAAGGTCAAGCTCCGCATCCGTTTCTCATTGGACAATCTGAAACTAGACGATGATGTGCTAAATATCCCGCTGTTCATGGCAGATCAGGCGGATCGATTGATTGGGTTGGCATTGGAACATAAACACGGATGAGCAAAGGAGATCAACTATGAATAGATTTGATATAATTAACAGAATTGGTGACAAGTATCGTGTTGGAAACACTGAAACGGGAGAATTTAGCTACGCTCAAGCGCTAAAAACCGTTGGTAAGGACATCAAAGATTATCAAAAGGCTACAACTGGAACGCAACACAAATTCCTTGACCTCCGTTTTGAAAATGAACGTTTGGCCGTTCTTGTGGAATGTAAAAACAAGTTCAGCCGTTGGGATAAAGCTAAAATTCAGGGTCAGTTACAGGATTATGTTCGCTTCGAAAAAGCATATTCGGACAAAAAGATTGTTGCTATCCTTGCAGAAACCGATGGCGATGAAGTTTGGGTTTGGTTTGGTCAATCTGTTATTATCGATGACGAACATCGCATGGAAGAAGAAACCGTTCTTCGTACATTTGAAGAATACGAAAACTTGTGTTTTGGTAGGGTAAACGACAAAATCAAAGTTGTTGATTCCATTAAAACGCTTAATGAAAAACTCCATTCAGATGGCATCAATGAAAAACTGCGTAGCCAGTTTGTTGGTACTTGTCTTCTTGCCCTCAAAAACGGGCTTGTTTACAAGAATGTAAAGGAAACACTCGACCCGAAAACCGGAAAGAAGCTTGCTCCCGAGCGTGTCGTTTTGAAAAGCATTAAAGATATTCTGGAGGGTTTGCTTACTCGTGGCGGCAGTCTGAACAAAGCAGGAAAGCTCGCTGTTTTGAACAGCAAAGTGCTTGATGATCAGGATGTTACAAGTTTGACCTATAAGGAACTTGAGGATATTTTGCAATTCATTGATGACAATGTTGTTCCTTATATCAATGACAAGAGTACCGCTGGACAAGATTTATTAAATCTATTCTTTACCACATTCAATAAATATGTCGGAAAGTCCGATAAGAACCAGGCATTTACCCCTGACCACATCTGCGATTTTATGAGCAAAGCTGTTGGTGTAAACAAAAACTCCCGTGTTTTGGACCCCTGCTGCGGAAGTGGTGCTTTTCTCGTTAGGGCTATGACCGATGCAATGGATGATTGCGATACTGAAGAAGAGCGTGAAGAGGTCAAGAAGAACCAAATATTCGGCATTGAATATGAGGAGGGAGCGTTTGGCCTTTCCTCTACTAACATGCTTATTCATGGTGACGGCAACTCTAATGTTGTTCAGGATTCTATGTTTAAGCGGGCCAAATGGATTGCGGAAAACAATATCAGTATTGTTTTGATGAACCCTCCCTATAACGCAACAAAAAAATGTTGTGATCCAGACTATACCAAGGGATGGGATGCCAAAAAGAAAGAAGATCCCTCCAAAGGTTTACATTTCGTAGAGTGGGTAGCTCGCCATGTCCCGTCTACCTGCAAAATGGCAGTATTGCTCCCTATGCAAGCTGCTATTGGTAACAGTGGTGATGTAAAAACATTCAAAAAGAAAATGCTTGATAACTATACTCTCGATGCCGTTTTTTCACTTCCTACAGAGATGTTCTATCCTGGAGCTGCAGCGGTTGCTTGTTGTATGATTTTTGATCTTTCCCAAAAACACGAAAAAGCAAACAAAGAAACCTTCTTTGGTTATTATAAAGATGACAAGTTCATCAAGCGTAAAGGATTAGGTCGTGTTGAACGGACCGATGCAGATGGCAATAGCCTATGGAATAAAACGGAAGAAATCTGGCTTAACCTGTACAAGAACAAAAAAGTAGTGCCGGGGTTATCGGTTATGCATCGAGTTTCGTGGAAAGATGAATGGCTTGCTGAAGCATATATGGAAACGGATTATTCAACACTTGTTGCTGAGGATTTTCAGAAAACAATAAATGACTATCTTTCATACTTAGTCAAAGAGGGCCACATATATGAAGCTTAATATTTCTGATTGGAAGTCATTTTCTGCAGCTGATATTTTCTTTCTGTATAATGGGAGCGGAATTACTAAGGAGGAAATCGAAGATAATCCCGGTAGTTTTCCTGCTGTTCAAAGTGGAGCTGATAATAATGGGTGCATCGGCTATATAAGCAAAGATTATTGTAAAACCATGAATTACACCTATGTGGAAGAACCGTGCCTTACTGTTGCAAGGACTGATTCCGCTGGATTTGTGGCATTTCAGCCTCATGGATGTGTCGTGGGCGATTCAGCAAAGATTCTTTTACTAAAAAATACTGAACACAGAAAACCTGCAGTTTATTTGTTTCTCAGAACCATCTTAATGGCAAATCAATACAAGTACACATATGGACGAAAAGTTACGGAAGATAAATACCTGTCCGAAACTCTTTTACTACCAAGTGTTGATTCCATTACGCCAGATTGGACGTTTATGGAAAAGTACATTTTATCTCTGCACCATAAACCCCTAAAAACAACCGTTACTGAGCAAATGCCGCCAGAACTGAACACAAAAACATGGCACGAGTTTTTCTTGCATCGCATTTTCATTTGTGGCATGGGAAATGGAATCGATGCAGTCATTACTACGAGCGACGAGCCTAAATACAACTATGTTTCCCGTGATAGCAACGGCAATGGCGTAGTTGGATTTGTAGATGAAATTGAAGGAGAAAAACCTTTTCCTGCGGGATCGATGTCGTTGGCTTTGGGCGGCAGCTTTTTGGGTTCTTGCTTTATTCAAAAGAAGCCATTTTATACGGCACAAAATGTAGCAGTATTACAGGAAAAAGTCCCTTTATCAGATCACGCTAAACTGTTTATTGCAACGCTCATTCGAAATGAATGTAAGATCAAATATCAAGCATTTGGCCGTGAATTGAATGCCCATTTCAGAAAAGACTTTACTATAAAGCTTCCTGTTAAACACAATGCCGATGGTATTGTGTTTGATGAAACACACGAATTTTCTGATGATGGCTATATTCCCGATTGGGAATGGATGGATAGTTATATGAGATCATTGCCATATAGCGATAGATTGTAACTATTTGTTTCTCGTAACATTAGTAAAAACGCTCAGCAACAACTGGAGATGGGACAATGCCCCAAGCAAAAAAGCAAAGTTCTCTATCAAAATCATTTATTCTGATGAAGGTTCGGCAGCAGATTTGATCTATATCCTCAGTGGCGGAAAAGTGCCGATAAGGAAGAAAAACTGATACGGTAGCTACAACATTGACAGCCTTACTACAGATAAAAAACGGAGGCATATATGCAATTATCAAAAATAAGAATTAGAAATTACAGATTGCTTATTGATGCCGAGTTGGAAGTCGATCCCAAGACAACCTTAATTGTGGGTAGAAACAACACAGCCAAGACATCATGCTTCGTGTGCATTGGTAATGTACTGGAAGGGGAAAATATATCCTTTAATGATTATCCACTGTTAAAGCGGGAAGATTTCTATACTAAAATTGCACTGTTTATGGAGAAAAAACTCTCCTATGAGGACCTTTGCAAACAGGTCGAAGTTATTTCCATTGATTTTTTAGTGGACTACTCATTGGATGACCCGGACGACAACTTGGGGGCTTTGTCGCCATTTATTATCGATGTCGATGTAGATACGACAACCGCTCTGATTCGTGCAGAGTATCGACTAAAAACCGACGAAAAAACATTGTGGGCACTATTGGAAAGCAGCTATTATAAAGACGGCGCTTTTGCTCCGAATGAGGAGGCTCACGATGTGCTTGCTGATAATTTTGGAAAATTGTTCGGATTGACCGTCTATGCTATTAATCCGAACAATTTGGAGGATAAGCAAGTAAAAAGCCAAAAAGAACTACATGATTTGTTCCCATTCCACGCTATTCCCGCTGAACGTGTTCTTGGCGAGGATGATACACAGAATAGTTCTCTTGGTTCGTTAATTTCTGGTTTCTTTGATATGAGCGAAGGAGATTTGGATCCGGAAGTTGCCGAAGAAATAAAGCGATTACGTACAATAGTAGAAAAAGCCAATAAGAATGTTCAGAAGCAAAGTGATGAAATCCTGAGTGCAGTTGTGAACAGTTCTATTGGCTTCGGTTACCCCAATATAGAAGAATTGAAACTTGGAGTCACAACGCAGCTCAGCATTGACGATCAGATAAAAAATCAGACCAAGCTATCGTATATCTCTGGCACAGCAAACGAAAGCTTGCCGAGTTCTTACAATGGCTTGGGTTATAAAAATCTGATTAAAATGGAGTTCCTCCTTGCTGCATTTGCCAAAGATATTGAAAAACGTGGTGTTGCCTGTGTTCCACTGCTCTTCATTGAAGAACCGGAATCACATATGCATCCGCAAATGCAGACCGCTTTTGCCACATATTTAGAAAAGTTTCTTGGCAAGCTCTCTAATGTCCAAATCCAGACTTTTCTAACCTCGCATTCTGCTCACATAGCAAACACCATGGAGTTCGCAAAGGTTCGCTATGCGCAAAAGTCTAATGCCGGTGTGATTTACAAGAATTTGAACACCTTTGCTCAGGCCAATTCTGATAATGTAAATTTCATCCGGAAGTATTTAACTTTGACCAAATGTGATTTGTTTTTTGCTGATAAAGCGATTTTTGTTGAAGGTGCTTCCGAGCGTTTGTTGCTACCGGACATGATTGAGAAGTGTGAAGCGACCGGAGTGTTTGGTTCCGGTAAGTATCCTTTATCTGCACAGTATTATGCGTTGATTGAGATCGGTGGAGCCTATGCACATAAATTCATTCCATTTATTGAATTTTTGGGAGTACCATGTCTGATTCTTACTGATTTGGATTCTGTAGCAGACCGAACAAGCAAAGGTGGAAAAGTAGTAAAAAAGTCCGTAGTGGTTAGCCAAGGGGAAACAACATCGAACGAAACCATAAAATGGTGGATCCGCAGAAATAAGGGTCTTCCAGAGAACGACACATCAAAAATCGACCTCACAGTAATCACCTCGATGCCTCCGGATGACAAGACCAGGGGCAAATGCCATATTGAGTTCCAAACGGCCGAAAACGGATTATGTGGACACTCGTTGGAGGAAGCAGTTCGTAATGTCAACCGAAAGCACTACGATTTAGGCGACAGCACAAGCGAAGAAGATCTTGAATTTAAGGGCAAAAGCAAAACGGATTTTGCTCTCGATCTTATTTGTGAATGCGCCGATTATTGCGTTCCGGCGTACATAAAATCGGGATTAACATGGCTAAATAACCAACGAGTTCTTGAGTAAGGAGGTGCCAGTGCATGGGTGGAAAGCATACAGGTGCAAACTATGATCTTGCAAAAGCTGAAGCTGACAAGGTTGATGCACAGATTATTGAAACACTTAAGACCGGGCACAGTTTTCGTGTCGAAGCAGGTGCGGGTTCTGGCAAAACTTACTCTCTGAATCGAGTAATTGAATGGATACAGGCAAATAAATGGTCTGATTACAGTCGAAAAAAACAGAATGTGGTCTGTATCACCTATACAAATGCAGCTGTAGACGTGATTGCAGAGCGACTTGCAAAAGATTCGTTTATTCTCCCTTCCACAATCCACTCGTTTGCTTGGAATGCTATCAAACAATATCAGAGCGTTTTGATTGATGCTGTTACAACTAACCCTGATTTTCTACCGGATGAGGGTGATTTTAATAAGGTTACAGAAGTTGCATATACTTTGGGACATCGCTACAAAGAAAATGGTATTCAGTACCTTTATCACGACGATGTTCTAAAACTATTCTGCCTACTTTTAGATAACGCTAAGTTTCGTCGTGTGTTTGCGGACAAGTATCCTTTAATTCTAATTGATGAATATCAGGACTCTTATAAGCCTATTATTGACCGATTTGTGGATTATTTTATAGCAAAGGGTATTGGCCCGCAATTCGGTTTTTTCGGTGATGCTTGGCAAACAATCTATCAATCTAATAAGGCTTGTGGCGCAATAGAACATGACAATATCGATGTAATCAAGAAAAGTTCGAATTTTAGATCCTCACCGAGAATAGTACAACTTCTCAATGATATTCGTCCAGACTTACCCCAAAAATCAGCAATAGATGACTTTGAAGGAGAAGTGTTTGTTATTACATGCGAGGATTATACTGGACCTCGTCGTGCAGACCGTAATTTCAAGAACGAATTACCTCCAGAGGAATTGAAATCACGATTAAATAAGGTTACTGAAAAAATAAAACAAGAAACACCTGCGGATGAAGAATTAAAAGTTCTAATGATTACGCACAAGGTTCTTGCTACACAGCAAGGATACGAGAAACTCCTGGATATTCTGAATGACGGATTGAGAGACAAAGAAGACCCGTTCCTATTGTTCTTTATGGAGACCGTTGAACCGATCTATCATGCGCTTAATACCTCCGATATGCAGTTGCTTTTTGATACACTTGGAATTAAGCGTTATCCAATTACCAAGAAGGCTGAGAAAAACAAGTGGAAAGAACTACAGCGTCAACTTGATGAGGCACGCAAAAAAAGAGCCATTGATGTTTTTGAAATTATCAACCGGACTAAATTGATTCCTATACCACCCAAATTAGATGGTTGGTATCATTTGTACCAGAATACACCTGAAACAATATATGCTTCTAATACTTCAATTGAAGCGTTCTTGAATCTGGATTACGCACAGTTTATTGCTGTGAAAGACTTCTTACATCCAGAAGCACAGTATTCTACAGAGCACGGAGTCAAAGGAGAAGAATACGACAATGTGATTTTTGTTATCAGTAAAGGATGGAACCAGTACCAATTTGAAACCTATGCTCCAATGATAACAAAAAAAGCTGTCATACCAAGTGGAAAACAAGCTTCCTTTGAGCGTAACCGCAATTTATTTTATGTATGTTGTTCAAGGCCAAAGAAAAGGTTGATTTTCTTTGTAACGGTTCCTATTGATTCCACCTTCAAATCGTTTTTGGTTGAACTTGTTGGAGAACAGAATATTTTTACCTTCAGCCAGTATATCGAAAGAAAATCGATTAAGTAGTCAGAAGTAAGACATCACTTATCGTTCTTTGAACGGTGAGTGATGTTGCTATAAATTCAATTATTATTTCATAGACTCTTTTCTGTTGCTTATTTCATAAGGCAAATTATAAGAACAGCGTTCAGGATGAACGAGCAGCCATCAATGAAATTGATGTTCAAAGGGTATCAGGGAGTTTTCTCTGACAAGTCATTTTGCAAATTGAGGCGAAGGAGAAAATGCGAAAATGAGCAAAGTGCTGTAACTTTGCCCTGTTTGCCAGTTTCCTTCCAACATATAACTTGTGCCCAAGTTGGGAACAAGTACGAATTAACTTCTGCTCTAATTGGGCAGAAGTCAGATTTGAAACTTCCACCCAATTCAGGTGAAGATGTATCAGTTTTTTATTTCCAACTTGGGAATAATTTTGCCCGTATATTATAGGTGTTACAAATTGGCAAGCAGTGTAAACCTGTACAGGTTCACTTATTTACGAAGATTCCCCCAGAGGAGAAATTTTCGCAAATTGCTTGTTGGGGGAAGCATCCCCAATCCCCTTTGAACGCCACCTGCGGTGTCAGCTGCGCATTCATTCTGAATACTTTTACTTACTGACTTCTGCGCAATTTGCATAGAAGTTCAATTTTCTATAAACGAAAAAATGAAAAAACGGGAGAAGTCGTCCCTGATTATTTATGTGATGTGTGGCAATTCACTTCCCGACAAATTGTCGGGAAGTCTTGTGGGCAACCCGCCCACAAGTAACGAAAGTAGCAATGCTCGGATACAACTTCATCCCAACTTGGGATGAACAACTTCGTGCCAACTTGGCCCAAAGTAAAAATAAAGGAAACAGAAAAACGAAAATCACTTCGACATAATTTGTGTAGAAGTTGAAGGGCTGAGCTTTATGCTTGCGGGCGAATTGGACAAACGACAGTGCTTCTATTTTCTGAAAATCAACTTTGTCCCAAGTTGGGATGAAGTGCTACGGTGTAACTTGCACCAAAGTAAGGCGTAGAGATTTTGTATTGTAAATTCTTGATGAGGTGTATGGAATTTCATAAGCTTCGATTTTACTTCTGGACAATTTGTCCAGAGGTATCATCATGCTTCAATTAGAAAATCAAAAATATCCTTACTACAACTTACGGTAAAATGAAAATCTGCTATTAGCTGCCTGTTCTCAACTTTGGGATATGCTCTTTGGCTGAACTTGACAAGATTGCTTATTTCGACATTTCATGCTATGATAGCTACAGATGAAAATTAAATACTGCTTCATACAAGATTTTATTGATGGGCAAGCCCCATATTTATACAAACATATTTTTAGTCAGTCCGAACTGTCGGAGCTGTTACATGGAAGCATCAAGTCAGATACAGAATCTTTTGTGTCTGTTATTGTTGCATCTGTGTAGCAGCTTTTTTCATTATCTGACTTTGAACCAAGTTTGATGCAGAAAACCTATACCAAGGATTTTCGCACCCATAAATCCGTCAAAACCACAGATTTGAATATGTATTTCAAGGAAAATCACCACACAGCGATTATCAAAAAAGAGGATTGGACCAAGGTACAAAAGCTGCTGTCAGAGCGGCACAACACAGCAAAACGAGCAACATTGCGCCGTTTGAGCAATCACTTCGTCGCATACCGCGTAAAGGATGGCCTTTTCAAGGGCTATCTGATTATGGATTCCCGCTGGTCTTTTATGGAACGTCAGGAGTTTATGAAAATCGTGGATGAGACGCAAAACACTATGAAATGAAAGGATTTTTACTATGAACTTCGATTTTTCCGCTTTGAACTTTGAAACCATCGACTCCACCATCAACGCCTACCCGGATATGTTCCTGAATCAGAATGAACGTACAGCTTTTCGCCGCGCTTGTCGCATACAAAATCAATTTCCTTATCGCCCGTTCTGCCAACGGTCACTTCATAGCCCCGGCGCAGCAATTCCAGATATTTCGCTTCTATTATAACTGCCGCATGGCGGGTGATCGGTTTATTGCGGCCGACCGGAGTGAACCGCAATAGCTTGTGACGCTGCTGAGGTGAGCGGATGAACACTTTCAAGCGAGACATAATAACACACTTTCGGTAAAAAATCAATACTAATTTTGTAGAAAATAATTGTGAATTTATAAAATTGAACAAAATAGAAAAGAAGAATAGACTATAATAGTACAAAGTGGCAATAAACCTTGACGGACGCATTTTTGGCGGACCGGGAGCGGAATGCCGGATTCCACAGCAATCGCAGCGCTCATGCCGTGCCGGGTTTTGCGGTGTGAAAAGAAAAAATATACCCCGGAATGTTTGTTTTTTGCAAGTTCGTGTTTCAAATGTGTATTGTGTTTTGCTTGCGGAGATGGTATAGTCAAGATACACAAAAAAAAGAGAATGACACTGACTCTTTTGGCGAAAATGTCATGCCGCCTGTCAGGCTGCGAAGAATCGGGACGACCGCACCCCAGATTGACGGTCAATATGAATAACCCGTTCCGAAATCGCCCGTGAGCCGGTCACGCATTTTGTATTACCCGCAAAAGGTTGTTTTGCGTGTATAAAAATTAAAAACTAAGGAGAAGTGAAACATGAAAAAGTTTATCGCGATGCTTCTGGCGTTGGCCATGGTTCTGTCTCTTGCCGCCTGCGGCTCGAAGACAGACGCCCCCGCTGAGACAAAGGCACAGACCGCTGCAGAAAAGCCTGCCGCGACTGAAAAGGACGAAGAACCTGCTCCCGCTGCTGAGCCTGTGACCCTGACCTGGGGTTCCTGGGCGTTCGCGGAAGAATCCATCCGTCACATTTATCAGGAAGCGGCGGATCTGTACAACGAGACGAACGAGTACAACACCACCATCAGCACCGAGTACTTCTATTCCTACGCTGACTACCTCTCCACCCTGCTGATCGACGTTGCCGGCGGCAATGGCCCCGACGTTGCTCACATCAAGGCTGAGTGGCTGCCCCAGCTGCTGGCTCTGGGCGTTGTGAAGCCTCTGGACGGCTACATCTCCGCTGACGTCCTCGCCGACTACTCCCAGTCCGCTATCGACTCCGTCACCGTTGACGGCTCCATGATGGCACTGCCCTGGTTCTCCAACACCTACGCGCTGCTGGTGAATACCGACCTGTGCGAGCAGGCCGGCGTTGATTACACCGCCATCGCTTCCTGGGACGACCTGCTGGCGGCTGCCGAGAAGATCTCCGCTCTGGGCAGCGACATCTACGGTCTGGCGATCCCCGACTCCAACGGCGTTGAGGCCGGCGAAGGCTACAACACCTTCCCCGCTCTGTGGGCTCGCGGCGGCGAATTCGAGAAGGACGGCACCATCCTGCTGACCTCCGATGAGTCCGTTGCTGCTTACACCGATCTGCAGAACCTGTTCGTCAAGAAGATCTCCACCGCCGCCGGTGCCAACTCCTTCAAGGAGCTGCGCAACCTGTTCGGCGCCGGCAAGATCGGCTTCTACTGGGACATCGAGTCCGGCATTGCCACTGCCGCTTCCGCTGCTGAGGATGAGGCTGCTTACTATGCCCGCACGCAGGCTATGACCATCCCCGGTGCTGACGCTGCCGGTCACGGCTACCTGATCGCTCATGAGCTGGTCGTGTTCGACTCCTGCTCCGATGAGAAGATGGAAGCCATGGGTCACTTCCTGGACTTCATGTCCGGCGCTGAGGTCATTGACATCTTCTACCGGAACGGCCAGGGCAAGATGAGCTCTCGCTCCACCGTCATGGCGGAAGTCTTCAAGGACTGCACCGCTGTCAAGCAGGAAAAGGGCGGCTACACCTACGCTTACGTAAAGGCTATGGATTCCGCTAAGGCTCTGCCTTCCGCCAACATCCACTTCCAGGATGCCGACGCCATGCTGACCGACATGCTGACTGAGCTGGCTCAGGGCGGCGATGTCGCTGAGATCCTCGCCAAGTGGCAGCCCCAGATTCAGAACGAGTACAACAAATAATCGGCTTGTAAAGAAGCACGTTTGAAAGATTGCTAAGCGGGTGGGTCCTCTCTCTCGGCGGAGAGAGGGCCCACTTTCCAGAAGGAGACAGGCATATGACTTCCAAAAATCAATTAAGAACGCGTAGAATGTCCGACAGTACCTTTGGTTTTCTGCTGATGGTGCCTGCCCTTCTTGTTCTGCTCGTCGTTATTGCGTTCCCGATTCTGAAAGGTATCTACGCCAGCTTTTGTGATTACGGGCTGAAAGAACTGAGGAAGGGCATATTCGATCTGAAATGGAACAATTTTGCCAACTACAAAATCATGCTCCAGAACAATCAGATCTTTTCCTATTTCAAGAACACCTTTGTCTTTGTGGCACTGGTGGTCGTGATCCAGCTCATATTGGGCATGGGTATCGCGCTCTTGCTGGACAGCAAGATCAAGGCGCGCGGTACGCTGCGCGGCCTGATGCTGGTTCCGTGGACGATCCCCTCCGTTGTTACCGCGATCGTCTGGAGATTCATGACGAACTCCAGCTACGGTGTGATCAACTGGATCGCCTATAAACTGGGAATGATCCCCACTCTGGACTACTCCTGGACGCTGCAGAGCGGCAGCGCCATGGCACTGATCGTCATTGCGGCCGTGTGGCGCCAGCTTCCCTACATGATGGTCATGATCCTTGCCGGTTTGCAGTCTGTTGACAAGTCCCTGCTCGAAGCCGGTACAATCGACGGCGCGAATTACTGGCAGAGTCTGCTGCATATCACCATTCCGTCCATCCGACCCGTTTTGATTACCTCTATCTGGATCGCCCTGATGGCAAACTTCCAGATGTATACCATCATCGCCAACATTACCAACGGCGGTCCTGTCGGTGCGACTACAACCTTGTCTATTGCAGCCTATAATGCCGCATTCCAGTCCTATAACTTCGGTTATGGCGCGGCAATCGGCGTTGTGTGGCTGATCGTTCTATTCATCATCACCATGTTCTCCAACAAGCTTACGGATAAGTATTCCGAAGATCTGGGTTAAGGAGGGAAGCAGAAATGAAAAAGCGCAATACTGGAAAAAAGATTGCCAAGTATGTGGTCATTGCAATCATTCTGTTCGTGCTGTTGTTCCCTGTTTACTGGATGATCAACTGCTCCCTGCTTCCGAGCAACGTTATCATGAGCGTGCCGCCCCGGTTCTTCCCGATCAACGCGACGCTGAAGAACTTCTCGCAGATCTTTACCCGCGCGTCCTATCTGCGGTTTTTCCAGAACAGCTTCATCGTCTCCTTCGGAACGATTGCGATCGTGCTGCTGGTTGCGGTTCCCGCGAGCTACGCACTGTCCCGCTATAATTTCTTTGGACGCCGCGTGATCCTCAGCTCCGTTTCCTCCGTTCAGATGTTCCCTGTGGTGGTCATCCTGACGACGCTTTACGGTTTTTACAATTCGTGGCACATGCTGGACACGTATCGTGGCCTGATCCTTGCGGACACGACCTTCGCGCTTCCGCTGGCCATTACGCTGATGAAGAGCTTCTTTGATACGCTGTCCAAATCTCTGGATGAGGCGGCGAGAATCGACGGCGCCAGCCGGATGCGTGTGCTGCTGCATATCCTGCTTCCGCTGGTGGTTCCCGGACTGGTCGCGGTGGGCATCTACACCTTCCTCAATGCATGGGACGACTATCTGATGGCGCTGACCATCATGAAGTCCAACGAAATGCGCACGCTGCCTGTGGGCATTGCCCAGAGCTTCCTCGGCGAGTACTCCAACGACTACGGCGGACTGATGGCGTTTGCTGTGGCCGGTTCTCTGCCCATCGTTCTGCTGTTCATTTTCTTCCAGAAATATCTGGTGTCCGGAATGACTGCCGGCGCGGTAAAGGGTTGATTTATGGCATTTCCTTCCAAAGAAAAGGGACGCGGTGTTTTTGCGGCACTGAAAGCCTCCGGGTGGGAGAGCGTCCGGCTGGTGCTGAGCCAGTATTGGGTCAGGCTGATCGGACTGAATCTTCTGTATCTGCTGTGCTGCCTGCCGGTGATCACCATTCCGGCGGCGACCTGCGGCCTGCACAGGGTCATCCTGAATATGGTGCGGGAGACCCGGTACGAAGGGGTGTTCCACGGATTCTTTGCGGAATTCCGGACCCACTTCCTGAAAAGGACCGTGTTTGGCCTCCTGCTCCTGCTTGCCCCGGCGTCCATCGCCTGCTACCCGATCATCTTTGGCATGGAAGGAAGCGCAGTGGTCATCACCACGACAATTTCCGTCCTCCTCTATTTCTGCATCACGAAGTATTTTTATCCGCTGCTCGTGCTGCTGGACGTAGATATCTGGGCAAACTTCAAAAATGCCTGCATCATGGCGGTCGTGGAATGGAGAACCACGCTGCAGCTGCTGATCACAGCCGGTTTGCTGGATCTGATGCTGCTGCTGTTTACCTATCAGGCGCTTCCGTTCTATATCATCATCCTGTGCGCGTTCAACTGCCTTCTGGGCTGTTCCTTTGTCAATCAGCCCTTTGAAAAATATTTTGGCAGTAAGAAAGCCAGCGAAAAATGACATTTCCATTACTCCTATATATGGCGAAAGCCGAGAAACACCTCCGGATGTATTTCCGGAGGCGTTTTTCACATGGTTCACGGTAAGGGAGTATGCGGAAATTCAACCGGTTTTATAAAAAACAAACAAAATTCGCGCTCGATTCCGGCGGCAGTTGACAGGGCGGAAAGAATCCTGTAAACTGGGAATAGCCGAAGAAGCAAAGGAGAAAAAGTATGAAGCGTCGTATCTGTCTGATTATTGCGGGGATCATTCTGGTGGCTATCCTTGTGTTTGCGTTTTACAAGCTTAGCGCGGGGGACGGTTTTGAAAAAACGCTGGTTTCTTCCGAATGGTACGTTCAGATGTCCGAGGGGACGACCGCGGTATATACGTTTCATAAAAACGGAACGTTTGACTGTGAGGCGCATATCGCGCTGGGGGAGCAAGAGGCAAGTATGACCCGCAGCGGCACCTACGCGGTGGATAAGGGTGAAAGCGGCGCCCTCCGGGTGCTGCTGCAGTACCCGAACGCAAACGCGCCCGTGGAAATCACCTGCACGGAAAAAGAAGACGGGACGGTCCGCATGGAGATCGCGGGCTGCGAAATGCAGAAAAATGGATAGTAAAATACCCGGAGATTTTCAGAATCTCCGGGTACTGTTCTGCCCTTTTCCGGGCGTATCTTTGCTAAGGCAGCACCTCACAATTGCGTCTTCGAGTCTCAGCCGTCTTTTTGCCCCACTTCTTCAGTTTGAAAAACGAGAAATACATACAGTATTCCTTCGTTTTCCAAACTTTGAATTGGGGCAAAAATCCTGTCTGAGACTTCTTGCCGAATTGTGCGGTGCTGCCCTAAGCTTCCGGTGTATGGAGTGACATGCCGTCAGCCGTTTTCCAGAATGTACGCGGCAATATCCAGCCCCCGCTGATATCCGTGACCATTGGCGAACATACACAGGTAGACCGGCTCATCCGAAATGCCGTGTTCTCTGGCGAAGGCGGTGCCGGAAATTTCGACGGCATACTCTGTGACCGGGTATCCGGCAGAAAGCGCCTGCAATTCCGCTGGCCAGTCCCGGGACAGATCGACCAGAATATCCAGAGAAAGGAGATATTCGTACCCGTCCTCGTCCACGATGAATATGTCCGGCTGTCCGGCAGTGAGCCAGAGAGTGGATTTTATCACAAAATCGTCCCGTTCGGTACTGTAGGGCGGGGACTCCAGAATTTGCAGATATTCCCGCTTCGGATCGCAGCCGATGGCCTCCTCGCAGCTCTGTAACCAGTCCGGGGACGCGGAGTAGCCGGACACTGCAATACCGATGCTGACGGGGTCCTTGGGAAAGAAAGTGCCCTTGACCATATTGACGCAGAAGGAGCCGAGGATCAGAAGCACGATCAGCGCCACGGGCAAAACCAGAATGATTATTTTATAATAATCCCAGATGTATTTCCACCGTTTTTCCTTTGGCAATGATTTTATTGTTTCCAAATCTTTTTTGAAAGAGAAATTGATAGAATCGTTGTAATTATGCCCCATAGAAGAATCTGCCTTTGTAAAAAGTGGTCGAATTTCGTCCAGTATAGCATGGGCGGGTGTGACTGTCAATTCCCCCGGACTGCCGAACGGACAGAAGGTGTATTTTCTGCAAGCATGTGTTCCTTTTTTGCATTGCCAATTTCCATGGGCGAGGGTATGATAGCTGCAGATATTCAGGATGATTTGCCAGAATCAAGGCGGAAACCGTGGGCAGTGCCTTGAGAAAAAATGTCAATACCAAAAAATCTGACAGAAACAGATTTTTTCAGCATTGACAGTGGGGACAGCCCCTTACTATAATGGCTAGTAGCAGGGTAACAGCGGACTCGGAAAACAGCGCTGAACCGTTTGAAAAAGGCATGATTTGGAAAGGAGCAAACCATTATGAAGGAAAACCTGATTGAAGTAGCACAGTATGATGGCCCCGGCTATCGGGCGCTGGTCTACTATGAAGGCTGGCGGGTCGCGTTGCTGAATGACGATCCCAGCAAATACCGCCGCGAAACGATCCCCTATCTGGAGCGGCATAATGAAACGGACGAGCTGTTCGTTCTGCTGGAGGGGGAGTGTACGCTCTATGTCGCGGACGGCGTCGGAGACGCTCTCGGACAGATTTCGACGGTCGTGATGGAAAAACGGAAGATGTACAACATCAAAAAGGGCGTCTGGCACAATCTTGCCGGAAATGAGCAGATGGTGCTTCTCATTGTGGAAAACGCGGACACCTCGAAGGGAAACTCCGACTTTTTCCCTGTCACGGCGGACATGCTGCCCTGATGTGAATGTTATTGTTTTCTCTAAGGCAACACCGCACAATTGCGTCTGCGAGTCTCAGCCGTCTTTTTGCTCCACTTCCGCAGTTCCGAAAATGGGAAATACATACAGTATTCCTCCATTTTCGGAACTTTGAATTGGAACAAAAATCCTGCCTGAGACTTCTTGCCGAATTGTGCGGTGCTGCCTTAAAATCTTTTTTAAAGATTTTAGGGTCTATCTGAAAACCGGGAATATGACCAA
>ERZ809224.261-NODE-261-length-54901-cov-9.528170_pt1 | contig 54901 bp, 46 predicted proteins | sample MGYA00520513_ERZ809224 | MGnify/ENA primary metagenome ERZ809224 (study PRJEB31576, sample SAMEA3212658) | Homo sapiens | biome: human-gut; feature: human gut; material: fecal | place: Sweden | collected 2012 ... | reverse complement strand
CGGCCCTTGCCTTTTCTTTGATACTTTCTTTGGGCAAGCAAAGAAAGTATGTTAATAAGAAATAACCCCGTACCCTTTCGAAATACCAGATTATGCTATCTTTTCTTACAGATCCTTCACTGCGTTCAGGATGACAAAATAAATCCTTGGTTATACTTCTCTTTCTCTTAAACATAATTTATAAATAATATCAAATGTATTTCCAAGGCTTACATTATCTGCACAAAAAAATGTATTTTTGCAACGTTAAAAAAAGTTAATGAATTATAACAAAAACAAACATAATAACCTAAGCAATTAAAAATGAGAAAGATTATATTAATTGGGATTACCACTATCATAATATGCCTGACTTTCCTTGGATGTGGTTCCGGAAACCGGAAAAATAAAGAAGGATTACAAGGTGAAATTACGATATCGGGAGCTTTTGCCCTTTATCCGCTTGTAGTAAAATGGGCGGAAGAATTCCGGCAGGAAAACCCTGGCGTAAGAATCGATATCTCTGCAGGAGGCGCCGGAAAAGGAATGACGGATGCGTTAGCCAAAGTAGCAGATTTGGGTATGGTTTCACGGGATATTTATCCTGCCGAGATCGAAAAAGGAGCTGTCGCTTTCGCCGTGGCCAAAGATGCGGTTGTTCCCACCATCAGTGTTGAAAATCCGTTGTATAATGAAATCATGAAGAAGGGATTATCAAGGGAAGCGGCACAGGAATTGTGGATACGGGGAAATTACAAAAACTGGGAAGATCTTTTAGGAAGAACCGGAAATACTTCTTTGCATGTATATACCCGTTCCGATGCCTGCGGAGCAGCGGAAACGTGGGCAGCGTGGTTCGGAGCCAAACAGGAAGACCTGGGCGGGACCGCTGTTTTCGGAGATCCGGGATTAGCCATGGCCGTCCAAAAAGATAAATTAGGTATCGGATATAATAACTTGAGTTACGCGTACGATGAGAAAAGTCGCAAAACAAATCCCGGTATAGCCATTATTCCGATGGATGTGGACGGTAACGGAATTATTGAAGACCATGAATTGTTTTATGACACCAAAGATCAGGTGATACAGGCTATTATGGATGATAAATATCCTTCTCCGCCGGCCCGTGATCTCTACCTGGTTTCCAACGGGACTCCCGATAAACCGGAAGTCATCGCTTTTATCCAGTATATCCTGACCCGTGGACAGGAACACAATGTTCCGTCGGGATATATCAGCCTTTCCCAGGCTAAACTGGACGAAGGACTGGCTAAATTCAATCAATAATCATTCTTTTCATGAAAACGACCTTTAGAACTATAAAGGATAAAGGATTAGGCGGCGTAATGTTTTTCCTGACCATTTTATCTCTGTTGCTTGTGATAGGGATGGGAATCGGATTATACATGAAAGCTGCCCCCGTACTGGAAGGTCGTTCGTTAAGTGATTTATTATTTTCCAGTAACTGGAAACCTCTGCGCGGAGAATTCGGATTTTTCCCGTTCATCATGGGCACTTTATGGGTTACCGGAATCGCCATTATCTTGGCATTACCTATTTCCCTGTTAACGGCTTTATTTCTGACCGAATACGCCATGCCCCGCGTCAAGAAATACGTTTTCCCGGCACTGGACATTCTGGCTTCGATCCCATCAGTTGTATATGGTGTCTGGGGGACTTTGATTATCGTACCCTGGATATCCGAAAAACTGGCTCCTCTTTTTGTCGAATACTCTACCGGATACAGTGCGTTGGCGGGAGGAATCGTATTGGGAGTCATGATTCTGCCACTACTGGTCAGTCTCTTTATCGAGATCTTTACGACGGTACCGGACGACCTGAGGGATGCTTCGTTAGCATTGGGCGCTACCAAATGGCAAACGACCAAGCAGGTCGTATTACGCAAGACCGTACCGGGAATGCTGGCCGCTGTAGTATTAGCCATATCAAGGGCTTTCGGGGAAACCATCGCCGTTTTAATGGTATGCGGAAATTTACCCCAGGTACCGCAATCGCTTTTCGACAGTTGCTATCCCATTCCGGCCCTGATCGCCAACAATTACGGAGAAATGCTATCACTGCCTCTTTATGAAGCGGCGCTGATGTTCGCGGCGCTCATACTGTTCGTCGTGATCCTGTTGTTCAATGTAGCTTCCCGAATGATATTATACCGTATCGAAAAAAAATATAATTAATGAAATTTTTTGAAGAGAAATTTTTCCGGGTATTGATGATCATCTCCATGATAGTGGTGTTTGGATTTGTTTTCAGTATTATTTATACTATTTTTTCGAAGGGATGGGGGGCGCTGGATTGGGATATGATCACCAAACTGCCCGGCGGAGGGTTTTATATCGGCAAAGAAGGAGGAATTCTTAATGCCATCGTAGGATCTCTCATGATTGTCGGGGCCTCCACACTTTTAGGCCTTCTGATCAGTATACCCGTAGTCTTCTATCTTAATATTTACCTGAAAAAAAGTTCCAAACTGGCTTACGTGGTGAGGCTGGCTTATGATGTTCTTTTCGGGATTCCCTCTATCGTATACGGGGCTTTCGGATTTACCATTATGGTATATTTCGGACTTAAGACCTCTTTATTGGGCGGTATTATCGTCATTACGCTACTGATCATTCCTATCTTCGTAAGATCGATGGATGAAGTAGCGAAGGAATTCCCCCGTGATATCCTGGATGCAACTTATTCGCTTGGCGCTACCCGGTTCGAAACGATCCGTGTAGTGGTACGCCAGATTGCCCCCGGTATTGCCACGGCGACACTGCTTTCCATAGGTAGGGCCATCGGAGACGCGGCTGCCGTAATGTTTACGGCCGGCTATACCGACAGCATCCCGACTTCCCTATCGCAACCGGCAGCCACACTTCCGCTCGCTGTCTTTTTCCAAATGAGCAGTCCTATTCCCGAAGTACAGGACAGGGCATACGCCGCGGCGCTTGTACTGACTATTATTGTTTTAATATTAAGTTTATTAGGTAGGTACTTCACTAATAAATTCTCTAAAAACAAATTGAAATGAAACTGGAAACCCCTGCCAAGTCGGTTTATTCCAAATATAATGAACTGCACGAATCGAGAGCATTGAGGAGAAAGGTCAAGATCTTTCGTCCGGATTATAAATTTATCCGCAAAAGCGAAGAGAGCGAATTAAGCGTGGAAAACCTCAATGTCTACATCAAACAAAATCATATCTTACAGGATATCAATTTATCCATACCCGATAAAAAGATCACTTGCATTATTGGACCTTCGGGTTGCGGGAAATCTACTCTTCTAAAAACTTTTAACCGTCTGATCGATTATGTGGAAGGCGTTAAATTAGAGGGAAAGATACTTCTCGACGGAGACGATATTATCCATAACAGCGAAGAAATAACGGAATTACGCCGGAAAATGGGACTGATCTCCCAACGGCCCTGTCCTCTACCTATGTCTATATTTGAAAATATCGCTTATGGCTGCCGTATCCACGGGATCCGGAACAGACGGAAACTGAACATGATCGTACAACATTACCTGGAAGCTGCGGGGCTATGGGATGAGGTAAAAGACCGGTTACGTACTCCGGCCACACGTCTCTCCATCGGGCAGCAGCAAAGGTTATGCCTGGCGAGAAGCCTGGCGGTGGAACCGCAGTTTATCCTCGCTGACGAAGCTACCAGCGCGCTGGATCCCATCTCAAGTAAAATTGTGGAAGATCTCTTCGTGAAGCTAAAAGAAAATTACTCCATCATCATGGTAACCCATACTCTACAACAGGCTCTACGAATTGCCGATTACGTGGTATTTATGTATCTGGGTAAGGTCGTGGAAGCAGGAGATGCCAAAACGTTATTCAGTAATCCGCAGGATGAATTAACCCGGAAATATCTTTCGGGCGCATTTAGTTAAAATCAAAACAAGCATATATACAATGTCAGATTATAAATTAACCCATCTCAAAGAACTTGAAGCGGAATCTATTTATATTCTCCGGGAAGTTGCGGCCCAGTTTGAAAAACCGGTCATCCTTTTCTCGGGAGGGAAAGATTCCATCGTGGTGACCCACCTGGCCTACAAAGCATTTTATCCGGCTAAAATACCTTTTCCCCTACTCCATATCGATACCGGACATAATTTTGCCGAGACGATCGAATATCGAGATGATCTCGTCAGGCAACTTGGCGCTACACTGATTGTGGGATCGGTACAGGAGTCTATCGATAAAGGGCGTGTTAAAGAGGAAACGGGATTTGACGCGAGCCGTAATAAATTACAAACCACTACCCTGCTGGATACTATCGAAGAACATAAATTCGATGCCGCTATCGGAGGCGCCCGTCGTGACGAAGAGAAAGCCCGCGCTAAAGAACGGATCTTTTCCCACCGGGATGAATTCGGCCAGTGGAACCCTAAAAATCAAAGACCGGAACTCTGGAATATCTTCAACGGCCATAAAAATATGGGTGAGCATTTCCGCGTGTTCCCAATCAGCAACTGGACGGAAATGGATGTCTGGCAATATATACTTCAGGAAAATATCCCGATGCCGTCCATCTATTTCACCCATGAAAGAGAAGTTTTCCAAAGAGACGGACAATGGCTTGCTGCGGAATCCTGTATGAAATTACGGCCTACCGAAAAAGTTGAAACCCGCCGGGTAAGGTGCCGGACTATCGGGGATATCAGTTGTACCGGACTTACGCTTTCCGAAGCCCATACCCTGGAAGATATCATTGACGAAATTGCGGCTACCAGGATTACGGAAAGAGGCGGCCGGGCTGATGATAAACGTTCGGAAACGGCCATGGAGGACAGGAAAAAATCAGGATATTTTTAAAAATCATGCAATTTAACATATATTAACTGCTCAAGACATACACATAATGGCTAAAAATACAGGATATTTAGATATGGAATTGCTACGGTTTACTACAGCCGGTAGCGTGGACGACGGGAAAAGTACACTGATAGGGAGATTACTTTATGACAGTAAATCGATCTTTGAAGATCAGTTGGAAGCGGTAGAAACCGCCTCCAGAAGAAGCGGGAATGAAGAGGTGAACCTGGCTTTGCTCACCGACGGATTGCGGGCTGAAAGGGAACAGGGGATCACCATTGATGTGGCCTACCGTTATTTTGCCACACCGAAACGTAAATTTATCATCGCAGACACCCCGGGCCATATCCAATACACCCGGAACATGGTAACCGGCGCTTCCACGGCGGATCTCGCTATTATACTGGTAGATGCCCGCCATGGTGTTATGGAACAAACGATACGCCATTCCTATATCGCTTCTTTGCTGGGGATCCCGCATATCGTAGTCTGTATCAACAAAATGGACCTTGTTGATTATTCCAGTGAAGTTTTCGACGAGATTTGCCGGAATTACAATAAGTTACTGGAACCCCTCGAAATAAAAGAAGTAAAGTTTATTCCTATCTCGGCTAAATACGGAGATAATGTGGTGGAAAGGTCCGACAATATTTCCTGGTATACCGGACCTACCCTGATGGAATTGCTGGAAACGACTCCTATCGAACATAAAATCAACTCCGAAGAAATCAGGTTCCCCGTACAATGGGTAATACGGCCGATTTCCGATAAATTCCCTGATTTTAGGGGATACGCCGGAAGAATGGCGGGAGGAATACTGCGGATCGGGGATGCGGTCAGGGTATTGCCGTCCGGACTTACTTCCAAAGTATCGGCCTTATCCCAGGGCGAGAAAGTAATCGATAGCGTATTCACTCCTGACTGGGTAACCATACAGCTTTCCGACGATATCGATATCAGCCGAGGCGATATGCTGGTCGGCACGGAAGGACGCCAGCCCATAGTTTCACAGGATATTACCATGACTTTGTGCTGGTTCAATGAAAATCCGCTGAGACTTAACAACCGTTACCTTATAAAACAATCTACCGGAGAATCGATCGGGATTATTAAGAAAATCCATTACCGGCACAATCTGAATAATCTCGAAAGGGAATATAACATTGAAGAGTTGCACATGAATGACATTGCGACCGTAACCATAAAAACAGCGAATCCTTTGGTATTTGATCCTTACCGGCATAACCGCATTACGGGAAGCCTCATCTTTATCGACCAGAATACGTTCGAAACCGTAGGAGCCGGAATGATTACCGAAAATCTTTAATTATGGAAATCAAGAACACCATTGCCGACTGGAACCGGCAATTCTCAAACTCGACGCCGGAAGAATTACTCCGGTTTTTCTTCAATCATTTTGGAAACAATATCGCGCTGTCGTCCAGCCTTAGTATAGAAGACCAGGTATTGACCGATATGATCGTGAAGATCAATAAAAATTCCCGTATTTTTACTCTCGATACGGGAAGATTATTTCCGGAAACCTACCAGCTCATCGATAAGACTAATCAGGTCTACGGCATAAAAATCGAAGTTTATTTCCCGGATCATCAACAGGTGGAGAAAATGGTCAATGAAAAGGGAATTAACCTTTTTTATGACAATATGGATAACCGGAAAGAGTGTTGCCGCATCAGGAAGATTGAGCCCTTACGCCGTGCTTTCAGCACGCTGGAGGCCTGGATATGCGGATTGCGAAGGGAACAGTCCGTGACCAGGCAGGATATGGAGATGGTGGAATGGGATGAAAACAACGGACTGATCAAAATCAATCCCCTGATCAATTGGAGTGAAAAACAGGTCTGGGATTATATCCGAACCCATCATGTGCCTTACAACAAATTACATAATCAGGGTTATCCCAGTATCGGATGTGAACCTTGTACCCGCGCAGTGAATCCGGGTGAAGACCTGAGATCCGGGCGCTGGTGGTGGGAAGATCCTCAACACAAGGAATGCGGATTACACAGAAAATCTTAATATCCTCTTTACAGTGGAATTATTATCCTGTTAATCAATCTATTTTACTATATCCTGCTTTGTAATTTAATAAACAAATATGAAGAAATTATTATTGGCTGTTGTTTTTTTCTGTTCATTCAACATATATGCCCAATCACCTGATAGCGTTATTGAAAAGCGTATTTCCAGACTGGAGAAAATAATTTCTTATTTGCCGCGCATTTCAGGCATGCTGGATTTCCGGTACCAATACAGCAGTGAAACCAGTACTTTCGATATACGCCGGGCAAGGCTGGATTTTCAGGGAGAAATTTCCAAATATTTTGATTACAGGCTTCAATTGGAACTCACCGCCAACCCTTGTATTCTGGATGCTTATGCCAGGGTGAAAATCAGGCCTTACTTTAATATCCAGGGCGGTGCATTCAAAATACCATTTTCCCTCGAGAATCCTTATTCGCCCAAGAATCTTGAATTTATAGACAACGCAATGTCCATCATACACCTCTCTTCCTACCAGGATCTCTCCGGCATACGTTCCAATGGCCGCGATATAGGAATCATGATTTACGGTGGTTTTTTCAGAAAAAAAGGATTTAGTATGGTAGAATACTCACTTGGGATTTTCAATGGCGCCGGCATTAATGTGAGGGATAATAATAAGAGTAAGGATATTGTCGGAAGACTTAATATCTCCCCGGTTAAATCCGTTACATTGTCTGCATCCGGTTATCTGGGACAAATGGTCGTCGACGATGATCATCAATATGAAAGACGTGACCGCTATGGCTTCGGGTTTCGTTTCGACAATAAAAAATTTATATTCAGGACCGAGTTCTTAACCGGATTGACTGCCGGACTGAGAAGTTCGGGCGGTTATGCGGTGGCAGGCTATACTTTTATTGACAAGATCACGCCCGCTATACGTTTTGATATCTTCCAGAATGATATCCACCGGATGGATACGCGCCGGATTAATTATGCAGTGGGGTTAAGCTACTGGATCAATAAATATTTCAGATGCCAGGTCAATTATACTTACCGGACCTTTTTTGAAAAAGAAAACAACGGGAGCCTGATCATGGCAATGGTCACCGCTACCTTTTAGGTTAAGCCCGGATCACCCCGACGGTACTTCTCAATAAAATCCGCTATGATTTTAGGAAAAGGATATTGATCTAGCTTTGCAAAATCAACGACAAAACCATGATCCGTTATTTCAGGAAATATTATTTCCACAGGGATCACATAAAAAAAGGCATATATTCTTTGGTGTGTTAACTGGTGCCTGATACTCCATGCGGGAATTCGGGAGTGATGGTAATGATCAAGTATGGTGAGAAGTTTTTCCGAATGGATCTCGCCCGATTCGATAAGGGGAAACTCATAAAGACCTTTCCAGATATCGTTGCCGTCACGTTGCCGGATTACTGTTTTATCTTCCTTAATGTACACCAAATAATGAAAATAGCGGGTGCTGACCCTGACCTCTTTTATTTTAACCGGCAACAGGTCAACTTCCTGATGACGATAAGCATAGCATTGGTTTTGAAACGGACAAATATTGCACTGCGGATTTCTGGGGACACACTGCAATGAACCGAAATCCATCATGGCTTCATTAAATATTCCGGGAGAAATTCCTTCCATCAATTCCCCACATTTGGCCGTCACTTTCTTTTTTGTAAGAGGAAGCATAATATCGTCATGGATACCGAAGATCCGGGAAATTACCCGGAACACATTACCGTCTACGGCAGGATAAGGAAGATCGAAAGCGATGGAAGCAATAGCCGCCGCCGTATAATCGCCAATACCTTTGAGCTTTTTTATTTCTTCGTATTGACGGGGAAAGACTCCGCCATATTCTTCCGTTACGGTTTTCGCCGCCTCATGCATATTCCTCGCCCTGGAATAGTAACCCAGTCCCTGCCACACTTTCAGTATCTCATCCATCGGCGCACCGGCTAAACTCCTGATATCGGGAAATTTTTCGATGAACCGTAAATAATAATTCCATCCCTGATTGACACGGGTTTGCTGGAGAATGATTTCCGAAACCCAGATCTTATAAGGATCTTTATCTCTACGCCATGGCAGGGTACGACGGTTCTCCTCGTACCAATGGTAAAGAATATCTGAAAATCGCACGATAGGATTAGTTGGTTTCTATGATCTTGAAAAGCTCGTCCAATTTGGGAGTGAGGATAATTTCAGTTCTCCGGTTTTTAGCGCGCGCTACGGATGTATTCTCCGTATCAACAGGATAATATTCACCTCTTCCGGAAGCGGAAATTCTTTTGGGATCTATTTTCCCGTATTTCAATAATGTTTTTACAACAGAGGTTGAACGCATCACGCTAAGATCCCAGTTATCCTTTACCTGTCCGGATCCCCGGAAGGGTACATTATCCGTATGTCCTTCAATCAGCACGTTTATATCGGATTCCTGCTCCAATACTTTGGCCAATTCTTTGATCGCTTTCTCTCCTTCGCTGCCGACTTCCCAGCTGGCCGTGGCGAAGAGCAATTTTTCATCCATGGAAACATAAACCTTCCCGTTCTTTTCATATACATTCAACCCGCTGCCTTCAAAGCCGGTCAGCGCATTGGACACTTTATCTTTCAGAGCTTTTACTTCAGCATCTTTCTGGTCAAGGATCTTCTGGAGTTCATTCAATCTGGCTTCCTTATCGATAAGATCTATACTTAACAGATCCAATTCCGAAGTTTGCCGGTTCAGCTCCGCCTCCCTCTCTTCCAGCTGGCCTTTAATCTTGTCCAGATCCGATAACAGTTTGGTCACCTCATTATTATTGGTCAGGTTTAATTCGGCAAAATCTTTTAATAACTCATCATAATCTCTCCTGGATTTCGCAAAATCCCTCTCCGACTGCCGGAGACGCCTTGATAAAGAAAGGGTATCACTCTTCAATTTTTCAACCTGGGTCGATAAAATTCCGACTTGTTGGCTTAGATCCTTATTGTTATTTTCAAAATCGATCTTTTCCGCCGTCGTATAAGTAAGGTCATCATTACAGATTCTGTAACGTGCTTCCAATTCCTGGTATTTTTGTTTGGTAACACATCCGGTAAAGCCGAGCACCATCACCAATAATAATAAATATCTCCTGATCTTTTTCATGATAATTAAATTATGGAATAAAAATTCTGACAAAGATAAAATGAATAGCAGTTACCTTTCTTTCGTCGTTTCAAATATTTATGAACATCCGAATCTCAATAACCGGTTCCACAGGAAGAGAGGAAAATAATGATATATGATATAATTACCTAACAGCAACGGGCCACAAATAACAAAAGCAGCATTATCCGTAAATATAAACTTTACCATTTATATCCAGTATGAATAACCTGCCTTTATAGCGAAGGCATTGCATAGGATCCTTGATTTTCAACGGAATAATTTCCTCGCTAAGTTCTTTAAAGTTATAACGATGTAATTGTCCGTCTTTTAAATAATAGATTATATTGTCAATGATCTGGATGTCATTCTTGCTTTGGATTCCCACTGTTTTAATATAAGTACCGAAAGAATCAAAAAAATAGACTCCTTTTCCCGGGTTATGCATAATGACGTTTTTCCCTGGAATTTCGAACATCTGGGTAGGATGAAAATCCGGGAAATTGTAATGTACCCTTGCAACGGGATTAAGATAGAGATCCAGAATAACGAGGTCCATACCGGCGTAATCATAGAGCCAGATCTGGTTATCAGTAGTATAAGCCGCCATGGATATGGTGGTATATCGTTTGGTAAAGAGGTCTATTTTATCCGTTATGGGCGCCAGCCGTTCATCTAAAAAAAGTATCGTATTGGTTTCCTGGTAATAGAGCATGATCTTCATGGGATTGGTCACATCGGCCGTGGTGATATTACCCAAAGAAAAATTGGAATATGAATAAAGAAAATCTCCCCTGCCGTTATATTTATGCAAAAGCGCATCCTGGATGACATAAAGGTTTCCCTGAGGGTCCAGGTATATTTTATCTCCCCTGATTTTATCAAGTGATTTTATATTTACTGCGATCTCATTTTGACAAAAAGCAGTACCGGCGGAGAAAAAAATAATCATCCATAAGAGAAATATCCTGCCAAAAAAACAGAGAGGCTTACCGCGCGACAATATCTTATTCATTTTCAATTATATAATTTATCATGCAAAAATAATGAAAAAAAATATCATCGAAAAATAAGAGATACTGTTTTTTCAAAAAAAAGTTGTATCTTTGCAGCCTCAAACAAAGACTATGTCCAATGGTGTAACGGTAGCACTACAGTTTTTGGTACTGTCTGTCTAGGTTCGAATCCTGGTTGGACAACGATGAACTCTCACTGCACGGTGGGAGTTTTTTATAAAGAGGGAGAAAGAGGGGGCGTAAGCCCCTTTTGTATTAAAATATTTAATGATGAATCATATTAATCAATATCAAATAAACCGATAAGAAATGGAAGACAATTTGAATTTAATTGAAACCTTCGCTGAATTTAAGGAGTTTAAAAATATCGAAAGAGAGACCTTAATGCGTATTTTAGAAGATGTTTTCCGGTCTACACTTACCAAGAAATATGGTCCTGACGCTAATTTTGAAGTGATCGTGAATGTGGACAGGGGAGATCTCGAGATTCAAAGGTACCGGGAAATTGTAGAAGACGGGGATGTTGAAAACGAATTTACCCAGATTGCTTTATCGGAAGCGATCAAGATCGAGCCAGATTTTGAAGTGGGAGAAGAAGTGATGGAAAATATCAGGTTGTCCGATTTTGCCCGCCGAGAAATTCTGGCGCTCCGGCAAAACCTCATTTCCAAAATTATGGAATATGAAAAAGACCTTGTTTATTCCAAATATGAAAACCGTATAGGCGAACTGATTACGGGAGAAGTGAGCCAGGTATGGCGTAAAGAAATCCTTGTCCTGGATGAGGATGGCGTGGAACTGGTACTTCCCAAATCGGAACAGATTCCCGGTGATAAATATAAAAAAGGAGATTCGCTTTCGGCGGTAGTTTCCAAAGTGGAAGTCAAAGCATCCTCTCCTGTCATTATCATTTCAAGAACCGCTCCTACTTTCCTTGAAAGATTAATGGAGAATGAGATACCGGAAGTTTACGACGGACTGATCACGATCAAGAACGTGGTAAGGTCTCCCGGTGAAAGGGCCAAAGTACTGGTAGAATCTTATGATGACAGGGTGGATCCTGTGGGAGCATGCGTGGGAATGAAAGGAAGCCGTATCCATAGTATCGTGCGGGAATTAAGAAATGAAAACATTGACGTCATTAACTATACATCCAATAACAGCCTGTTAATATCCAGGGCTTTAAGTCCGGCCAAAATCACTTCGATCGAATTGGATGAAGAGAATAAAACGGCGAATGTTTACATGAAACCCGACCAGGTTTCCCTCGCCATCGGGAAAGGTGGATACAATATTAAACTGGCCAGCAAATTATCCGGATACGAAATCGATGTCTTTAGGGATGATGTTGAAGAGGAAGAAGATGTGGATCTGGATGAATTCATAGATGAATTCGATCAATGGGTGATCGATTCGTTCAAAAATATCGGTTGCGATACTGCGAAAAGCGTCCTCAAATTGAGCCGGGACGAGCTGATCCAGCGCACAGACCTCGAAGAAGAGACCGTAGATGCGATGTTACATTCGATCAAGAAGGAACTTGAGGTAGAATAGCGAATGTTTACGACTCCGCATCACTTTAATTAAAATTGAAACTAACAAAAATAAATATGGCAGAACAGAAGAAGATACCCCGCTTAGGAAAAGCAGCCAGCGAATTTAATGTAGGTATAAATTCCATTGTCTTATTACTTAAGAAAAAGGGTATTAATATTGATGAAAGCCCGAATACCAAGTTAAGTCCTGAAATGTATGACATTCTGGTTCAGGAATTTACTTTGGAGAAAAAAGTAAAACAGGAATCCCAGAAGATAAATTTAGGTGGTTTTTCCAAGGCTAAGCATCATGATGACGAAGATTCTCCGGAAATACCGGTACAAAAAGAATCTTCTCCCGAGGAACTACCCGGTGAAACTCCGAATGTGGTTGAAAAAGAACACATCAAAGAAAGTATCGTGGTTCCGAAACCTAAGATTATAGGAAAAATAGACCTGGAAGAAAAAAAGGCGCCGAAGAAAAAACCGGCTGAGGAAGTGATCAAATCTCCCGTACAGGAGCCTAAAGAAGAACCTGTTCCGGAAATCCTGCCGGAAGTGGAAGTAACTCCGGCACCTGTAGCGGAAACCGAACAACCGGTAGCTGAGGACAAGAAAAAAATGCCGGAACATATCGAAACGGTTCATGTTCAGCCTGCTCCCCAGTTAAAGATCATCGACAAGATAGATCTCTCCGGAATGTCTAAGAAAAACAAAAAAGATAAACCTCTCAAAGCGGAAACGGAAAAAACCGTTCCGGCTGCTGAAGAGGAAGTTCCCGTGAATGACCAGGTAATTACCCGGGAAGAAGAAGTGAAGGTACCGGAGACTACGGTCCAGAAACCCGAAGAACGCAAGATCGAGCACATCGAAACAAAATTCGAGAAGTTGCAGGCTCCCAAGATCATGGGTAAGATCGAACTTCCGGTAGAAAAGTCTAAAGATTCGGCTAAGAAAGACAATCATAACGACGACAGTGCCGAGAAGAAAAACCGGAAAAGGAAACGGATAAAATCTCCTGTGGTTAAACCGGGAGGCCATGATCCGCATCATGCCAAGAAAAAACCGGAAATCCATAAGGAAGAGATTTCCCAGGAAGATATAGATAAACAGATCAGGGAAACCATGCAACGGCTGGAGCCGCTGGGAAAATCCAAGACTTCAAAGAGAAGAAGGGAGAAACGTCAGAATCTGCAGCATGAAATGCAGGAAGTCGAAAAACAGGAATTGGAAGATCAGAGAAAATTGCAGGTCACCGAATTCATTACGGCCAATGAGTTGGCAACGCTTATGAATATACCGGTCAATAAAATCATTGCGACCTGTATGAGTATCGGTCTTGCCGTCTCCATTAACCAGCGTCTGGACGCAGAAACCATTTCACTCTTAGCAGATGAATTCGGCTATGAAGTTAAATTTGTGGGAGCCGACGTGGAAGAAGAAAACACCACTGAAATAGAAGACGCTCCCGAAGACCTGGAGCCGCGCCATCCTATTATTACGGTTATGGGACACGTTGACCACGGGAAAACCTCGCTGCTGGACTATATCCGTAAAGCGAACGTGATCGCCGGGGAAGCCGGTGGAATTACGCAGCATATCGGGGCTTACGAAGTTTCATTACCCGACGGACGGAAAATTACCTTCCTCGATACGCCGGGACACGAAGCTTTTACGGCTATGAGGGCGCGCGGAGCCAAAGTAACGGACTTAAGTATTATCGTGATCGCGGCAGACGATTCCATCATGCCGCAAACCGTGGAAGCCATCAACCATGCCCAGGCGGCAGGCGTACCTATGGTTTTCGCCATTACGAAGATTGATAAAGCTAATGCCAATCCTGATAAGATCAGGGAAGGACTGGCCAATATGAATATCCTTGTGGAAGATTGGGGTGGAAATTACCAATGCCAGGAAATCGACGCCAAACACGGTACCAACGTAAATGAGTTGTTGGAGAAAGTACTTCTGGAAGCAGAACTACTGGATCTCAAGGCTAACCCTAACCGTCCCGGAATTGGTACGGTTATCGAATCTTCGCTGGATAAAGGCAAAGGTTACGTGGCCAAAGTTTTGGTCCAGAACGGAACGATCAAAGTGGGTGACCCTGTGTTATCGGGAAGTTATTATGGTAAAGTAAGGACCCTGTTTAATGAAAGAAACCAGCAGGTTAAATCAGCCGGACCTTCTACTCCGGTACTTTTACTGGGATTGAATGGTGCGCCGCAGGCCGGTGAGATTTTCAAAGTAAGCGCTTCCGAACATGACGCACGTGTCGCTGCAACCAAACGGGCGCAACTGGTAAGGGAAATGGGGTTAAGAACCCAAAAGCATATTACCCTTGATGAAATCGGACGTCGTATCGCCATAGGAGATTTCAAAGAATTGAATATCATCGTGAAAGGTGACGTGGACGGTTCGGTAGAAGCATTATCCGATTCTTTGCTGAAACTTTCCACCGAGCAGGTTCAGGTGAACGTTATCCACAAAGCCGTAGGAGCCGTAACGGAAAGCGATGTGATCCTGGCTTCAGCCTCGAATGCCATCATTGTAGCTTTCCAGGTACGTCCTTCCGTCGGATCCAGGAAATTAGCGGAACAGGAACAGATCGACATCCGTACCTATTCAATCATCTATACTGCGATCAACGAGATCAAGGATGCTATCGCCGGTATGCATACACCCGAAATCAAAGAGAAAATCCTTTGCAACCTGGAAGTACGGGAAGTATTCAGGATCACCAAAGTCGGAAATATTGCCGGATGTATGGTACTGGACGGAAAAATCCAACGGAATACCCGTATACACCTTATCAGGGATGGTATCGTAATCCATACCGGGAAACTGGGCTCCTTGAAACGTTTCAAAGATGATGTGAAAGAAGTGGTAGTGGGACAGGAATGCGGATTAAATATTGAGAACTACAATGACATTAAAGTCGGAGATATCATCGAAGGTTTTGAGGAATACGAAGAAAAACCGGTATTATAATAATTTTATAGATGCAACAGTTTAGATAATGACTATTTAACCTCTTTACTATGGCTGAAAATTCGTTGTACAAAATAGGGATTACCCACGGCGATATCAATGGTATCGGATATGAAGTTATTATTAAGGCATTGGCCGATAACAAGATCATGGATCTCTGTATTCCCGTGGTCTACGGTCTTGCCAAAGTGGCTACTTATTATAAAAAATCACTGGATTTACATGACTTTAATTTCCAGTTCATTAAAAACCTCAATCAGGTTTCCGTTAAAAAATCCAATTTACTCAACCTTTCCGACCAGGAAATTAAACTGGAAGTAGGAAACTCTACGGATATTGCAGGAAAAATGGCCAGGTTATCTCTGGAAAACGCCTGCAAAGATTTGCAAAATAATATGATCGATGCCATCGTAACGGCACCGATTAATAAAAGTAATATACAGGGTGAGGGTTTTCAATATCCCGGCCATACGGAATACCTCACCCATTTTTTCAATTCACCCGATTCTTTGATGATGATGGTCGCTGAATCCGTAAAAATCGGTTTCGCCACAAACCATATTCCACTGAAAGCGGTTGCCAAAACCCTGACCGGTGACCTTATATTGAAAAAATTAAGAATACTAAACAAGTCATTGGTATATGATTTTGGTTCCACCAATCCTAAAATTGCCGTATTGTCATTAAATCCCCATGCGGGAGATCACGGCCTTACCGGAAACGAAGAATCGGAAATCATCGCTCCTGCTATCAGTAAAGCTTTCGACGAAAAGATCAATGCTTTCGGGCCTTTCCCTGCAGACGGATTTTTCGGCGCGGGAAAATACAGGCAATTTGATGCCGTATTGGCTCTCTATCATGACCAGGGCATGATTCCTTTTAAACTGCTTTCGATGGATGAGGGAGTTAATTATACAGCCGGTTTGCCGATCGTACGTACCTCCCCGGCCCATGGTACCGCATATGAACTGGCAGGAAAAAATCAGTCTTCAGGCCAGTCATTCCGGAATGCCGTTTACCTGGCTTTGGATATACTGAAAAATCGACAAAACCTGAAAGGAAATAATTCCAAAAACGGCAAGTAAGCCGGATTACCAAATGTTTACTATTGCTGATATCCGAAATATAGTAGAACCATTGGACGTTATCCTTAGAAATGACGGAATGGTTGTTCAGGAATTGGCCTTCGACAGCAGGAAAATAATAAATCCTTCCGTCACCCTCTTTTTCGCGATCAAAACCGAAAGGAATGACGGACATCTTTACATAGAATCATTGATAGAGCAGGGAGTGAGGAATTTTATCATTACGGATCCTGTTTCCCAATTCGAATCATACAGCCAGTGCAATTTCCTTAAGGTTAAAAATAGTGTGGATGCCCTGCAGTCTATCGCAGCCCGTCACCGGAAACTGTTTAATATACCGGTCATAGGGATTACCGGAAGCAACGGTAAAACGATCGTTAAGGAATGGCTTTCCCAGGTATTGAACGAGGAATACAGGATCGTAAAGAATCCCAATAGTTATAACTCCCAAATAGGAGTGCCGGTATCGGTCTGGAATATGAATTCCGGTCATACCCTCGGACTTTTCGAAGCCGGGATCTCTCAACCGGGAGAAATGGAGAAATTAAGCCGTATTATCTCCCCTACCCTTGGCATACTGACCAATATAGGGAATGCCCATGCGCAATATTTCCCGGATAATCAAGTAAAATTGGCCGAGAAAATGAAACTCTTTGCCGGATCCGAGGCGCTGGTTTATCAATACGGCAAAGAAGTAGACAATATACTGGATCAAAAAGAATACCGTTACATTCAGAGAATCTCATGGGGAGAGAATCCCAATGCCTTATATAGAATTACGGAAAGACATACCGGCACTTCGGGTTCTTCTATTACGATTAACGGAAACGATATCCGTATCCCTTTTCAAGACGCCGCCTCCGTGGAAAATGCCATGCAGGTAGCGGTTACCATGCTATATCTGGATTATGATATCGCCGTTATACAGGAAAGGCTTTCTTCGCTCACGGCATTACCCATGCGCATGGAGATACTGGAAGCCATGAACAATTCCATTGTGATCAACGACACTTATAGTCTGGATCAAAATTCCTTACATATCGCACTCGACTTTTTAAATACCCAAAATCAATATCCCAAAAAGACCATTATTATTTCGGATTTCGAACAGGCGGGTATTATGCAGGATCCGGATTATAAAACACTGAATAACCTGTTTTCAGATAACCATATTTCCCGATTAATCGGAGTTGGCCCGGACCTTTTTGTCCATCAGTCCGATTTTACCATTCGGGGAAAACATTTCTATCATACAACGGAAGAATTGATCAATGACCTGGAGAATCTCCATATCAACAGGGAGGCGATACTGGTAAAAGGAGCCCGGAATTACCATTTCGAAAGGATCATCAATGCCTTGCAGTTGCGTACTCACCGTACTATATTGACGATAAATCTCCCGTCGGTTATTCATAACCTTCAATATTATAAGAGTCTTCTCAACCCTGAAACCAAAATCGTGGCCATGGTGAAAGCTCTCTGCTACGGCGTAGGAGATATAGAACTGATCAATGAATTATCTTACCACAATGTGGATTACTTCGCCGTAGCCTATGCCGACGAAGGAGTTCATTTACGAAAACGGCATATCAATAAGCCCGTAATCGTATTGGGTGCCGAAGCGCATACATTCGAAACGATGGTTCGTTACCGGCTGGAACCCGAGATATTCAACCTTCCGTACCTGAAACAATGGGAGAAAACGCTGGAGTCGTATCCGGAAACGGATTCTTTACAGCTCCACCTGAAGCTTGACACCGGAATGCATCGACTGGGATTCGGTCCGGATGAGTTAGATGCGATGATCGGGATTATCAGGAACAATCCGCGGCTTAAAGTGGCCTCAGTCTTTTCCCACCTGGCGGCTTCCGAAGACCCGTCGGAAGATGAATTCTCCCGTCGTCAGATCCGGACTTTCCGGGAAATGGCCGACAAGATCGCGAACGAATTACAATACCCGGTCCTACGTCATATTTTAAATTCCTCGGGCATCATCCGTTTTCCGGAAGCCCAGTTTGATATGGTACGTCTGGGACTTGGTCTTTACGGAATTACTCCCGTGGAAACAGCCAGACCGCATTTACAAAATCCTATTACATTAACGACACTCATCACGCAGATCAAGACAATCGGACCGGGTGAAACCATAGGTTATAACCGGACTTTCACGGCGGACCGGGAAATGGAAGTCGCCGTGATACCTATCGGATATGCCGACGGCTATCCGAGAACCCTGAGTAACGGCATTGGAGAAGTGATCTGTAAAAACCGGAAAGTACCGGTCGTGGGCAAAATATCCATGGATATGAGCACTATTGATGTAACCGGATTAAATGCGAGGGAAGGTGATGAAGTGATCATTTACGGGGAAGGGCTCTCCGTGGAACAGATAGCCCGGAAAGCCGGCATGATTCCTTATGAATTACTTACTTCTATTTCCCGAAGGATTCCACGGATCTATATAATGGAATAACGGAATAAAACTTACCATGCGTAGCAGAATATCCAAATTTATTACAAAACTCAAAATACTCCCTTCCTGGGTCATACTCATTATTGACCTGCTGGTAGTTTTCGTCGCGGCGCTCTTCGCCCTGGTCATCCGGGATAATTTCCACATACCGGCCGGTTTTTCCGCCCTGGAGTACCTGTACATACCCTTTACCATCGTTGTGGTAAGGCTGCTCTTTTTCTATTTTTTCAAAACCTATACCATAGTCGTAAGATTCACCAACACCAAAGATGTATTCAGGATTTTTCTTTCCTGCATTTCCGGTTCCGTATTCCTGGGTATCATCAATATCATAACCTATTTTTGGGTAGGACACTTCCTGGTTCCCACCTCCGTGATCATCATGGAATTTTTTATCACCATGGTGGCAATGGTATTTTACCGGTTCGCTTTTAAAATGTTATATCTGGAAAGAATCAATCCTTCCAAGAATAAGAAAAATATCATCATTTTCGGCGCGGGCGAAGCCGGAATTACGACAAAAAGGGCTTTGGACCGGGATACGGCAAGTAAATATAATGTACAGGCTTTTTTCGAGGAGGATCATAAAAAAATAGGTAAAAATCTGGAAAGTGTTCCTGTTTTGGCTTATAGCCAATTAGGAAATTATCTCAGGAAAAATGAGATATCTTTCCTGATCATCGCGATCCAGAACCTGCCGTCCCAAAAAATAAGTGAAGTCACCGAACTGGCTTTGCAATACCGTGTGAAAGTTTTAATGGTTCCTCCGGTAACACGGTGGATCAACGGTGAATTGAGTTTTAAGCAGATCAAAAAGGTAAAGATCGAGGATTTACTTGAGCGTGACCCCATCGTGCTCGACGAATCTTTGGTTTATGAAGACATCCGTGACCAGGTCATCCTGATTACCGGCGCCGCAGGTTCCATCGGCAGTGAGATCGTACGGCAGGTCATGCGTTTCGATTATAAGCAACTGATCCTGATCGATAATGCGGAAACACCTGTTTTTTATCTCTCCAACGAATGTTACCGGTATAACAGGTCAAAAAATATCGACATTGAGATCGTAGACATCCTGGACCGGCAAAAGATGGAAGATATTATGGCGCGTTATAAACCCACGCTCATCTATCATGCCGCCGCATATAAACATGTACCCATGATGGAAACCAATGTCGGCGCCGCCATAAAAATCAATGTACTGGGAACCCGGCAGATGGCTGACCTGGCCGTAAAATACGGCATAAAGAAGTTCGTTATGGTCTCGACCGATAAAGCCGTGAATCCTACCACTATTATGGGAGCCACGAAACGAATCGCGGAAATCTATGTGCAATCCTTCAATTTCCACCAGCAAACCACCAAATTTATCACGACTCGCTTTGGGAATGTACTGGGATCCAATGGTTCCGTCATTCCTATTTTCCGGCAACAGATCGAAGAAGGAGGTCCGGTTACGGTGACACACCCCGACGTAACCCGTTATTTCATGACCATTCCCGAAGCGTGCCAGTTGGTATTGAACGCGGGAGCCATGGGTAAAGGAGGCGAGATCTTCATTTTCGACATGGGACAATCCGTAAGGATTTATGATCTTGCGATCAAAATGATCAAACTATCGGGACTGGAACTGGGGAAAGATATCCAGATCGAATTCACCGGATTGAGAACGGGAGAGAAATTATATGAAGAGTTGCTGGCCAACCAGGAAAATACGATGAAAACCGACCATAATAAGATCATGATCGCCCGGGTAAGGACGTATGTTTATGATAAAATAAACGAAGAAATCACTATACTGGACAAATTAAAGGATCAGGAACCTTCATCGGTAGTCGCGAAGATCAAAGAGATCGTACCGGAATTCGAAAGTAAGAATCCTGATTTTACCGGTATCTCCTAAAATAAAAAAACGGATTTTCAATACTGAAAATCCGCTCATTTTGACTATAAAAAGAAATATTTTCCCAATTATTTGCTACTGCTTCCTTTTTTACTTTGGGTAGAAGAGGAAGTACTGCGGCTGGAAGTCGATTTTCCACGGCCTGTTGCAGTAGGTTCATCCATTCTCTGGTTCGAACTTTGGGTTGTACTGTTCTTAGAGGAAGTACTTTTTCCTTTTTGTTCGGAAACTGTCTTAGAAGTTCCTTTAGAAGTTTCTTTTTTCATTGTTAAAAAATTTTTATGATTATTAAAATTTATCATAATTTTAACAATGCACTGTAGCTTTGGTTCAATAACAGTTGTGGTTTTTACTATTTTAAATAGCTAATAATCAGTATTTATAACATTATAAAACGTCAGGACAATTCTTCCATGGGAAAGTCGACATAAAAATATTTTACATAAAAAACTGATAATGAATTGATTAGGATGCAATATGAAACATTTTCAAATAAGAATCCTTTATTCTACTATATCACAATTAATTGCGAATTATATTCAATGGCTTCCCGTAATAATAAAAAAGGATGCTTTTTGGCATCCTTTTCGTGACCCCGCCAGGATTCAAACCTGGAACCTTTTGATCCGTAGTCAAATACTCTATTCAGTTGAGCTACGGGGCCATCACAATTTGTGGTGGCAAAAATACAAAAAAATTCATAGAAAACATCCATTTCGGAAAAGAGTGCAATATTTTTGCGTGAATATATTTAAAATCAATATTATAATAAAAGATTTCATCCTATATCATGATAATCTTTTTTTTATTACTTTTGCACTCTTAATTTTTATATTCAAAAACATAAATTATTATGGCAACAAGAATCAGATTACAAAGACGTGGTAAGAAAAATCAACCTTTCTATCACATTGTAATTGCGGATGGTCGTGCACCACGTGACGGACGTTTTATCGAGAAAATCGGAATTTACAATCCATTGACCAATCCTGCAACTATTAACATTGATTTTGACAGGGCATTGTATTGGGTTGAAACCGGTGCTTCTCCTTCGGATACCGCCCGTTCGATTCTCAGAAAAGAAGGCGTTTATTTAATGAAACATCTTAAAGGCGGTATTGCAAAAGGTGCTCTTACCGAAATCGATGCGGAACGCAAATTCGACGCCTGGAAACAGGACAAAGAATCCAAAGTGAGCAATATGAAAAGGGAGTTGGCTGACAAACAAAGAGGTGAAATAAAGAAACGTATGGAAGCCGAAACTAAGGTTAAAGAAGCTATTTCCGCAAAAGTAGCGGCTAAATATGCCCAGGAAGCGGCTAAACAGGCTGAAAATGAATCACAGAACGAGGTTGAGAATGCAGAAGAGATTTCAGATCCTACTACTGTTGAACCGGCTGAAAACGAAACTCCCCACGATGTTCCCGTTGAAGAACCTACTGCCGAAGAAACTACGGAAACCCCGGCGGAAGAAACAACTGAAACTCCGGCTGAATAAATACACCGATCATAAACAATATACAAGCCGTAATATCCTTACGGCTTTTTTTATAAATAAATATTATGCCGGATGAAGAGCGATTTCTATTACCTTGGACTCATCACCAAACCTTTCGGATTTAAAGGACAGTTATTCATCTACCTGGATACCGACCAACCGGAAAAATATCAAAACCTTGATGCGGTTTTCGTTGATATTGACGGGGAGATGATTCCTTATATCATTGAGGATTTTATCTATAAAAATAATAATACCGCCATTATCAAATTCAAAGATATCGATCCTCAGGAAGCAAAATCCCTGATCAAATGCGAATTATACCTGCCGTTGGAAATGTTGCCGCCCTTAACCGGTAATCAGTTCTATTTCCACGAAGTGATCGGCTTTAAAGTTATCGATGAGGAAAAAGGAGATATCGGGATATGCAGGGATTTTATTGAAATAAGCAGACAACCGATCATGCAGATCGAATATGGCGATAAAGAGATCCTGATGCCTGCCGTGGACGAATATCTGGACAAAGTAGACCGGGAGAAACGCATCCTTTATATTAAGGCTCCGGAAGGATTGATCGATATTTATATAGGTTGACGTATCCATGTTCCACTTCAGGGGATTTTCATTATATCACGACAACAGCTCCTTAAAAATAGGCACCGACAGCATTCTGCTTGCTTCCGTTATTCCGATGGAAAATCTTCAGTCGGTATTGGATATCGGATGTGGCTGCGGGGTCATTGCGTTTTGCCTGGCTTACAGGATCGGGAACACCCATAAAAAACATCCGGAAACCGGCCCGGACATCCGGATTACCGGGATCGATATCGACCGGGACTCCATACTTGAAGCCAACGCAAATAAAGAGATGTTTCCACACTACAGGAACATGCAGATGGAATTTCTGGAAGATAGTTTACAGAATTTCGCCGCCAACCACAATGCCGGCTATGACCTCATCGTATCTAATCCTCCTTATTTCCACAATTCCCTTAAACCTGCGGAATCAAGAAATCGTAAGAGCAAGCATGGCGACGAAAACCTTTCCCTGCACGATTTATACAGGGGAATTTATCAACTGCTTACCGACAATGGCCAATGTTATCTTATTCTACCTCCCGAGACACAAGAAAAATTCCAAAATCTCACCGCCGGCAAATTATTCCCGGCTTATCAATGGGATATTTATGCGTATCCCGGGAAAATGAGTCGTATGATATCTTGTTATACGAAACGACCGACATCAGTTCTCGGCAGGGAAGATATTTGTATACGTGATGAAAAACTTGATTTTACGGTAAAATATCAGGATATCACCCGTCCGTTTTATTTGTGGTAATTCATAAACTATAGCGAATCCTTTATTTACACAGATATATTTTTGATACCGGATTGTTTAAGTGGAAAAAACTGCTATTTTTGCACTGATAGTTTAATCAGACAGTCAAGGATATTATCCGGAAATTTATACGGTAAATATGCAAAAGTTGGGTAAAGCGGTAAATATCTTTACAATTTAACTGAAACGACCATGATGAAATTATTCGGCAATAAACCCGGAGCGGGCAAAAATTAGCAATATATTTACAAATACCCACTATGTTATTATCCATTATCATTCCCTGCTACAACGAAGAATTAGTAATCGAAGAGACTTATAAGCGTCTGAAATCGGTTATGGACACCATTTCTTATGACCATGAATTGATCTTTATCAATGACGGAAGCGCGGATAATACCTACCTTATTTTAGCCGGTATGGCTGAAGCCGATGCCCGGGTGAAAGTTATTAACTTTTCCAGGAACTTCGGCCACCAGAATGCCGTTACGGCCGGAATGAATTACTGTACGGGAGATGCGGCGGTAATTATCGATTCCGATCTTCAGGATCCGCCGGAGGTGATCCCGGACATGCTGGCCATGATGGAAAAAGAAAATGCCAGTGTCGTATACGCGGTAAGAAAAAAAAGGGTCGGGGAAAGTAAATTTAAATTACTGACAGCCAAATATTTTTACCGGATACTTAATAAAATGTCCGATGTAAAATTTCCCGTCGATACCGGAGATTTCCGTCTGGTAGACAGGCAGATCATCGACAACTTTAATAAACTTACGGAAAGTAATAAATACATCAGGGGACTGATCAGCTGGATGGGATTCAAACAGGTTCCTTTTTATTACGCGCGGGACAAGAGATTCGCCGGAGAAACCAAATATCCGCTGAAAAAAATGATACGGTTCGCCACGATAGGACTTTTTTATTTCTCCAAAAAGCCGTTGCAAATTGCGACCGTTACAGGTTTCACCGCCGTAATTCTGGGATTTGTATACGCCCTGGTCACATTATTTGTAAAATTATTTACGGACGCCCAATTTACTACCGGCTGGACCAGTACTATTTTCCTGATTATTTTCTTTGGAGGAATACAACTACTCACCATAGGCGTACTCGGTCAGTATGTCGGAAACCTGTTCGATGAGGCCAAAGGCAGACCTGATTATATCGTAAAAGATAAAATGAACTTCTGATTCTTTATTACTGAAAAAAATTAAGTATATATATTCAAAAAATTGACGAATTAAGAATATACAACCAATCCTAATACTGATTTAATCAGATAAAAGCATAATCCCTTAATTTCATTGATTTTTGTATCTTTGCGATTCATTTAACAAATCGTGCAGACAAATTTCTTTATTCATGGATAAAAATTATTGGGAAGAATTTTACAAAACTCAAAATGAAGAATTAAAACCTTCTCTCTTCGCAAAATACATTAAAAATAATGTTATCGACCATCATAAAAAGCTGATCGAATTCGGATGCGGGAACGGCAGGGACGCGATATATTTCGCCAATGAAGACTTAAATGTTGTGGCTGTTGACCAATGTGAAGAAGAAATTAATTTTTTAAATCAAAGATATGCGCAATTAAAGAATATTTCTTTTCTCGCCGCCGATTTCTCCCAGCTGGACGATCACTCCTCTTATGACCTGGTATATTCCAGGTTCACGCTCCATTCCGTATCCAAAGAACAGGAAAGACGCTGTCTGGAATGGGCATACCGGAATTTGAATCCGGAAGGCTGTTTGTGCATTGAGGTCAGGGGACAAAAAAATGAAATCTACAAAAAAGGCGAAAAAGTAAACGGTGAAGAAGACGCCTATATCTACAACGACCATTACAGACGTTTCCTGAACTTCGATCATTTATGCGGCTACCTCAAAGAGCTGGGCTTTGAGATTAAATTTGCCGCTGAAGAAAAGGATTTCGCTCCTTTCGGAGGCGCTAATGAGACCTTTATCCGGATAATCGCTCAAAAATAAAGTCTCTGTTATGGAAGAAGATTTTTCAAAATATAACGGAGAAGGAACCATATTACGGAAAGCACAGCTTAAAATGTTGGAAATCCTGGTGGAAGTCGATAAAGTGTGTAAAAAACACGGCATCGAATACTGGCTGGACTTCGGAACTTTACTGGGTGCGGTAAGACACCAGGGTTTTATACCCTGGGATGATGACCTGGATATTTCAGTCCGGAGAAAAGATTACAAAAGACTTTGTGAGATTTTAAAGAAAGAGTTGCCGGACTGGCTGTTTGTCCAGACTCATGCCACCGACAAATACTATAAAGCCAAATTTGCAAAAGTCAGGGATAAATATTCGGTTTTCAGTGAGCCCGGATGGAACGGGAAATCAATGCAAAGAGGAATTTTTATTGATATCTTTCCGGTTGAACCGGGACATGTTTCTTCTAAAAAGATGCTGGACTTTTTATATACCCGCACGTTCAACAGGCTCCGCCATTACGACGGCAATAAATGGGAAATGCCGGTTGCTTACTTAATGAGCCCGTTCGTATATGGTGCTTTATATTTTTTAAGAACGATCAATCCGTTATTCTCCGGTAAAATGATTTACAGTTACGGGATAAAACTGCCTTTTCCGAGGCAATTCCAGTTAAACAGCGATCATATTTTCCCGTTAAAGTCCCTCACCTTCGAAGGCCACGAATTCATGGTACCGGCTGATCCGGACCAATATCTGACCAATCTGTACGGCAATTATATGCAGGTTCCGGCTGAAGAAAACCGGAGGCAGCATGCCCTTGAAATTACATTCATCGATAACAAATTCCAACAATAATTATAATGATAGGTCAATTATATAAAAAATATATTCCGGTTACGACCCGCCAAAAAATATATAATCTTTTCTTAGGAGACCTTTTATCATTTAAAAGGGATTTACCGGTACATTGTAAATCAAAATTCACTTCAATATTCCATTCTTTTCTTCCTGAAAATGAAAGAAATAATATATATGCCTTCATAGGGAAACATGGAATTACGCCTTACCCCTACCCGTTTTCTCTGGAATATAAAAAAACGGAAGCGGAATGTTTCTATGATGCGGATTTCGATCTCCGGTTCGTAATCCATAACGGAAAAAAATTATATTTTCCCAGGAGCTATGATGAAAAAAGGATCCGGAAACTTTACAGAAGCCTGATCATCGAACAGGACCCGAGATGCGCCCACAGATATGTGGAACGGTATGACGAATTAACCGGATTCACTTTATTGGATGTCGGGGCCGCCGAAGGCATCTTTACGCTGGATGTCATAGAATATATTCACGGTGCCTATTTATTCGAATGCGAAGATAAATGGTATGAGGCCTTAATGGCCACTTTTGATCCGTGGAAAGAGAAGGTACACATCATTAAAAAATATATAAGCAATGTAACCGGGACAGACACCATTACCCTTGATGATTTTCTTTCGGAAAAAAAGATAGATAAGTTATTCTTAAAAATGGATATCGAAGGTGAAGAACAAAAAGCGCTTCAGGGAGCCTGTCGGGTAATATCCGATACTGAAAATTTCCGATGTTCCGTTTGTACGTACCACACGGAAAATGATCAACAAAATATCGAATCATTTTTGAAAGTTCATGGTATTTCCACTTATTTCACCGATGGATATTTATTTTATGACCGTGCGATCAGGAAAGCCATTATAAGAGGAGAAAAATAAAAATTTATACCGGATAATCTAAAATATAAAATCAATATATGGATTACGTTCCCAAAATAAGTGTTATCGTCCCGGTTCATAACTCTTATGATTATATTGAGAAGTGCCTCGTATCCCTTCTTAACCAGACATTACGGGAAATCGAGGTCGTTACGGTACTGGATTGTCCAACGGACGGAACGGAACGGATCGTACATTCCCTGGCTCAAAAGGATGAGAGGATTAAAATACTGCGCAATGAGAAAAATCTTCATGTGGGATTATGCCGGAATAAAGGAATGGAACACGCGACGGGAAAATATATCGGTTTCTGTGACCATGACGATTATTGCGATCCTGACATGTATTCGCAATTATATCAAAAAGCCGAAAAGGAGAATCTCGATATTGCTTTTTGTAATTACCGGATCGTTTATCCGGATCAGGTAAAAGATTATATTTATCCCCAGGCCGATTCCATTGAAAAATTAAGAGCCGAAAGAATAGAGGGAATTATAAGGAGAAGGAACTTTGAGTCCGGAGTAATATGGAATCACATCTATAAAACGGAATTTATAAAGCAATATCATCTGATATTCGTCGATACCAATATTATGTCGGCGGAAGATCGCCTTTTTTATCTCAATAGCTATTATCACGCCAAAAGAATCAACGGAATTAATCAATTTCTGTATTACCATAGGATACACGACCATAATACCGGAAAAAGCGAGCAATACCTTTCTTTAAGCAAAATCGTTACTTTTTTTGAAAATATGGAATTTTTTTTAATTGATAATAATATTGAATCTACCTATAAGTCATGCCTGTATGAAGGAATTGTGAGGAGATTATATACATCATTCGCCAGTAATATCAAATTGAACTACTTAGGTAAAATGGTATCCGAATTTAAGAGAATCAAACATAATAAATTGATAAAAGAAAGCCTTGATTATTTTTATAATATTAAGAATATGAAAGAATTATTGAAATCAAAACCTTCCATAATTTCTTTTCTGGCTTTCATGAAAATGATCTGATAGACAAATAACTCTTCCGAATATGACAAATATCGCAGTGATTTTAGCCGGGGGAACCGGTAGCCGTCTGGGATACGCCACGCCTAAACAATTCTTCAAAGTTGCCGGTAAAACCGTTATCGAACATACCATCGACATCTTTGAAAACAACAAAAATATTGATGAAATCGCGATCGTAAGCCATGAAGCGTATATTTCCGCAATGGAAGATATCGTACTGAAAAACGAATGGACCAAAACCAGGAAAATACTGGCGGGAGGGAAAGAACGTTATGAGTCTAGCCTGGCCGCCATCAACGCCTATCGCCATCTTCCCGGCAGTAATCTCATTTTTCACGATGCGGTAAGGCCTTTGCTCAACCAGCGCATCCTCGACGATGTAGTCACGGCTTTGGAACACCATAGCGCGATTGACGTGGCCGTAGCCGCTACCGATACCATTATCGAAGTGGATGCAGAAGGGTATTTTATTGAAAATATACCGAACCGGAATTTACTGAGAAGAGGACAAACTCCGCAGGCTTTTAAAACGGAAGTGATCGCTAAAGCTTATGACATAGCTTTGCAGGACCCTGCTTTTGTTTCGACCGACGACTGCGGTATTGTGGTAAAATATCTGCCTGAAGTTAAGGTATATGTGGTACGCGGAGAAGAATCCAATATGAAACTGACCTATAAGGAAGATTCATACCTTTTAGATAAACTTTTCCAATTACAATCCTTCGCGCTTTATCATGATATCGACTTCCGCAATTTAAAAGATAAGGTTTTGGTCATTTTCGGCGGTACTTCGGGCATCGGGGAAAAGATCCGGGAAATTGCCGAATCATACGGAGCAAAGGTTTTTTCATTTTCCAGATCAGGAACCCATACCGATATCGGTAACAGAGCGGATGTAAAACAAGCTTTGGAACAGGTATACAGCCAAACGAACCGAATCGATTATGTAGTGAATTCAGCTGCCGTCCTGTGCAAAGAGCCCCTGATATCGATGACATCGGAGACCATCGATGAAATGATCAAAACAAACTACAACGGAATGGTTTACGTGGCCATGGAAAGCTATCCATACCTGAAAAAATCCGAAGGTCACCTGCTCCTTTACACTTCCAGTTCCTACACCCGGGGAAGATCATTTTACAGTATCTACTCATCCACGAAAGCGGCGGTCGTGAACTTTACACAAGCCATCTCGCAGGAGTGGGAACGGGAAAATATCAGGGTGAACGTGGTCAATCCCGAACGGACCAAAACGCCCATGAGAACCAAAAACTTCGGCAATGAACCTGACCATACGTTGTTATCACCAGAACGGGTCGCCGAAACTTCCCTTAAAATATTACTTTCCGATTTTACCGGACAAGTTATAGATGTGAAACTCAAAAAAGAATAATCGTATAATCAATCAAGTTATGTTCAGAAAATATATGGTCATCGTTACCCGGAAACTGGGCATCTATAAATGGACCGTCGACAAGCTCACTTTGATGATCAATAAGAGAAAAAATTATTATTTCAGGAAATATGCCATTGAAGCGCTCACCCAGGCGGATAAAGCCTTCCAAAGTGTGGATTCGTTTATATTCCTTACATTCGGAACTCTTCTCGGGGCATACAGGGAACGTGACTTTATTAAATATGACAATGATATCGACGTGGGTTTTTTAGCGACAAAAAAACCGGATAATTTACAACAATTGCTGGGAAGTTTCGGATTTAAAAAAATCAAGCATTACTATTTTAAAGAAGGGAACCGGGTCGTGATCGAGGCCTATACTTATAAAAATGTGCAGTTGGATTTTTTCAGTTACTACGAAGACGGCGATGATTACTTTTGCTACTGGGGTAAAAGACATGAATCCAAATCAGCAGCGGAAGCGAACGAAAGCGACGGTTTCCCGTCCATGACCTCACGCGTGGAACGTTCCACATTCTCTAAAAAAGAATTTAAAGGACAATCTTTTTACATGGCTGATAAAACAGCGATATGGCTGGAAGATATTTACGGCAAAACTTTCATGACTCCGGTCAAAAACTGGGATGCCGACAAATATGAACGCCGCGTGGCGCCATACCACGAACGGTTGTACAGGAAATATTTCAAATAGGTTTCACGGCTATGGCAAAACTACTGTTTATAACTTACAAGAAATTCAGCGGCATATTGGAGGGAGGCGGACAGGTAAGCCGGAAAAATTACGATATGCTGGCGGAATTACTGGGAGAAGATAACATCACGGTCTATCCGATCCATGACGAACAGGAGAAAAAAACAGTCGCCGGTTATCTGTCAGGTATCTACTGGTTCCTGATGAATTATTATTTCGGATTAAACCGCAAGCGTGTCAAAGAGATCGTTCGTCTGGCACAATCTTATGATTATGTATTTATCGACCGGAGCGTGTTCGGGATCATTGCCAAAAAACTGGTATCAGGAGGTTATAAAGGGAAAATAATCAGTTTCTTCCATAACGTGGAAAAGATCTATTTCGCGGCCAAGATATCCCGGCGGGCGCCGTGGCGTCCGTTGGTATTGAAATGTGTGGATCGCAACGACCGTTATTCCTGTCGATATTCCGATAAGATCATCGTGTTAACCTCTCGCGATGCGAAAGAAATAGAAACCCTTTACCAAAGAAAGGCAGACGCGATCGTGCCCGTATCTTTCAAAGACGTTTATACACCTTCCGTATCACAGCAAACATTGACACGTCCCAAACCTTATTGTGTCTTCCTGGGAAGTTATTTCCCTGCCAACACAGAGGGTATCAGGTGGTTCGTTACAAATGTCTACCCATACGTCGATATCAGGATGGCTATCGTAGGTAAAGGAATGGGAAGGTTAAAAGATGAAAAGAATATGCCGGAAGACATTGAAATATATAGTGATGTTCCGGACCTTAAGCCTTTCTTTGAAGAGAGCGATTTCATGATATTCCCTATTTTTTCCGGCAGCGGCATGAAAGTAAAGACTTGCGAATCACTAATGTACGGAAAAAACATCATCGCTACTTCAGAAGCGTTCGAGGGTTATGACATAGATTTTGATAAGGTTGGGGGCCTGTGCGATACTAAAGAGGAATTTATCGGAAAAATAAAATTTTATCAGGAAAATCCCTGTCCGCGGTTTAACGCTTATGCCCGTCAGGTATTTTTGGAAAAATATTCGGAAGAAGCGGTTTCGTCAGCTTATGAAAAGATTCTTTTTCAGTAAAATTATTGTGGACATATTTTCGTAAAAATTAAATCGTATGAAGATCATCATAGTGGGAACGGCTTATCCTTACCGCGGCGGATTAGCGGCTTTTAACGGCCGTTTATCCCAGGAATTCGTAAAAGAAGGACACGAAGTGGAAATATATACTTTCACCGTACAATACCCCTCTTTCCTCTTCCCGGGTAAAACCCAATATTCAACGGATAAAGCGCCTGAAAATCTTAAGATTACACGGAAAATAAACTCTGTCAATCCGGCAAACTGGATCCGGGTGGGAAATGAGATCAGGGAAAAGAATCCCGACCTGGTCATTTTCTGTTACTGGATCTCTTTTATGGCTCCCTGTTTCGGCTCGATAGCCGGAAGAATCCGGAGAAATAAAAACATTACCTGTATCGGACTGATCCACAACATGATCCCCCACGAACCTAATATTCTTGATAAACTATTACCGGGTTATTTCGTAAAATCGATGCAGGGCTTTATCACGTTATCACAGTCTGTAATCTTGGATATCAATAAGTTCGACCGTAAAAATAAGCCTAAAAGCTTTTCTCCCCACCCGATCTATGATCATTACGGAAAAAAACTTTCCCGCCAGGAAGCCTTAAAAGAACTGGCACTGGATGATTCTTTCCGCTATGTATTATTCTTTGGTTTTATCAGGGCATATAAAGGACTCGATCTTTTATTGGAGGCTTTCGGGGAAAATAAGATCAAAGAACGGAATATAAAATTACTGGTAGCCGGCGAGTTCTACGAAAATGAGGAATTTTATAAAGATAAGATCAAACAGTTAGAGATCGGGGATAAGGTGATGCTCTATTCGGATTTTATTCCTGATGACCGGGTCAACCTTTTTTTCAGCGCTGCCGATATTATCGCCCAGCCATATAAGACGGCTACCCAGAGCGGAGTGACCCAAATAGCTTACCATTTTGAGAAACCGATGCTGGTCACCAATGTAGGCGGTTTGCCGGAAATCGTACCGCATGGGAAAGTGGGATATGTAGTGGAACCGGATCCTTCGGAAATTGCTTCGGCCTTAGCCGACTTTTACGATATGGAACGGGAAAAGGAATTCGTCAGCAATATCCTGGTCGAAAAAGAAAAATACTCCTGGTCGACGATGGTAAATGCCATATTATCGTTAAAAGAGAGAATCGGCACCGGAAAATAATCACTTGTCCCTTATAACCTTAAATTTCCTGATTATTTCTTTTTTTCCGCTATCATTTTAGGCGGCATATTTTTTCTGCGCCTGATGAAATAATAGATGATAAATCCTATGATCGTAGCATAGAGTATAAAAATACAAATGTATGAGACGGTCTCTCCCTTATGGTAACTGTCGGGGTCGAATACAAAGCGCACACGATGTTCTCCCGCCGGTACATTCAGAGCCCTTAAGGTATAGTTTACCCGGAAATGCTCAACCGGCTGGTCATCGATAAACGCTTTCCATCCGTATGGATAATAGATCTCCGAAAATACAACAATCCCGTCTTTACCTGAATGAGTCCTGTATTCTAATTTATCCGGAGTATAAGAAAGCAGTTCAACCTTTGCGGATGAATCCCTGCCCGGGTTAAATTGACGTACAAAGTCTTCAAATTTACGATCCAGGACTGCCGTAGTATGCAAATTGATCGATTTAAGCGCATCGCTTTCTTCATTCGGTGTATTCACCACCATAACCGAGTCCACAAACCATCCGTTGCCCATGGCGTCGGGATTCAATTGCGGCATAGGCTGGTTATTATTACCCGACACGATTACGTATTTGGTATTCAGCATATTGATTACACCCCAATTCATCTGGGTGATATGTTCGGATATAAGATCCTGGTAACGGCGTAACTTGGCAGCATGGTAACCACCGATCGATTTCAAATAATAGGAAGTTCTCGATTCGTTGAAAGTATTGGTCGTTAAATTGAAAACCCTGAAATGAGGATCCGGATCCTGAAGTATGTACTCTTCGTAAGGCTGTTTTTTAAAATAATTGATCTCCGCTTTCGGCGAAACAAAACTACTGTCATTGAAGAATCTTTTATCTACGGTCCACAGATCCACCACTATCAAAACACCTATAGTCGCAAGGAAATATGGTAATTTCAATTTCTCCTGTACGAATAACCACAAAGTTCCGGCACCCAGTATTATAAATATAAAGGAACGGAAAGAATCCCCGCGAAGCATGGAAGCCCTTTCCGCCACAATCGCATCCGCGATCCAGTCCGGTAGCTGGCTGAATACTGCATCATCATTCGGTGTCGTAAAATTGAAAATAAGCGTACCGAATATGGCAAAGAAAAGACACAACCCGGCGGTTATTCCCGCAGAAATATATATACTTTTGATTACTTTTTCTTTCGTGACGCTGCGATCCATGATGGCTTTGATTGCCAGGAATGCCAATAAGGGAATGGTTACCTCAGCCACAACCAGTATCGAAGCCACTGCCCTGAATTTATCATAAAGAGGGAAATAATTAAAGAACAATTCGGTCAGGGGCATAAAATTCCTTCCCCAGGCAAGCAGGATCGAAAAAATCGTAGCAACCAGAAGCGCCCATTTATATGGACCTTTCACCAGCATCAAACCCAATACAAAAAGAAAGAAAATGATCGCTCCCACATAGACCGGACCTGACGTGAAGGGTTGGGTACCCCAGTAAGTGGGAACATTTCTGGAAAACTCCTCCGCACTTTTTCTGGGAACTCCGTTTTTCACCAGGGTTTTATATAACTTGGAATCAGTACCTACATCATAATGGGAAGAAGCGCCTTTGAAATTAGGGATCAATAAAGTCATAGTCTCGTCAATACCATAACTCCATTGTGTAGCGTAATCCAGATCCAGGCCGTCGGTTTTATTATCCACGTTATCTTCTTTCACCAATTCCGAGTGACCTCCCCGCATTGTCTCCTTAACATATTCGTTATTAAGCACAAACCGGGAATATCTTGTCCCGGCTCCCACGCCTACGCAAAGAACAAATAAAAGCGTGCCTATCAAAAAGTCTTTCAACCGTTTTTCCTTAATATGGATAAACAATTCCGCAACCAGGAGACATCCTATCAGCATAAAATAATAATAGGCCATCTGCGGATGGATCATCAATCCCAGGGCTATAAAAATGGTAGACAAAATAATACCCCATCCGTACTTTTTCTGGAAGATGAGCACAAAACCCGCGATGACGGGCGCCATAAATCCAATCGTCTCCGCTTTGGTATTATGTCCGGCCTCTATGATGATAAAAAAATAGGAAGACAGGGTAATGGCCATAGCCCCGATGATAGACAACCATTTATTGATTTTGAATGATCTCAGTAATATGAAAAAGCCCACTAAGTATCCGATGATGAGGGCTAATGTTCCCACGAAACCCAATCGGAAAATTTTAGAAAATACAACCAGCAAATTCTGTGATTCGACCCCCCGCATCGTGATCTGATAGGTCGGCATACCGGAAAACATAGATCCTGTCCAAAAAGACCACTCCCCGCTTTCCTCATGGTATTCTTTCACTTCCTGGAACATTCCTTTCCAGCTGACGGTATCGCCTGCCTGTATCACCTTTCCTTCCATAATGGGCCAGCAATAGATAACAGCAAAGAGAATAAAAAGAACCAAAGCCGCAATATAGGGCAGAAATTTTTTGAATAAATCTTTGTTCATAATGATTGTATTTGAGCGCAAAAATAAAGATTATTTTTACAATTCCCGAATTAATCCGTATTCACGGTTGATTTATCTCTTTTTCCGTACAATACAGTAATAGCAGGTAGTAAAAAAATCCCTGATGTACGGAACTTTATTAAGGACTATCAACTTCCGGGGATTAAGATTAAATTTTACTTCATAATTGGGATTAATGAACCAGTCGGTACGCCTCACAATCTCATATCCGTTTTGACGGACGATCCTGTGGAAGCGCCTGATGGATATTCCCGTCTCTTTAATTTCCAGTAACGTTTGAATTTTAGCATCTGTTTCTCCGCCCATTTTTAACAACCCGCGATAGAGGCTTTTGGGCAATATGTGATAAAACGGAAGTCTGGATAACCATTTATTTTTCGCCACCTGCTGATGCCCTCCGAAAGGCATTCTCCAGGGAGGAAAAGCGAAAAAGATAACCCCGTCTTCTTTTAGGAAATTCCGGATCGTCCGCATAAAAAGCTCCTGGTTATGAATATGCTCAATGACATCCCGTAAAAAGATAATATCGAATTTAGGAAAATCGTCAGGATCGATATCATAAATATCCTGATGAATAAGCCGGACCTTTTCATAAGGCAATTTTTCCCGTCCAACTTCGATCTTATGTCCGTCGATATCAATTCCGAAACAAGTACACCCCAATTCATAAAAAGGCATCAGGTTACCGCCTTCGCCACAACCCACTTCCAGTACCCAACTCTCTTTACCAAAATCCTTGACGGCTTGTATATAAGGTATGACATATTTTTGGGTAGTCAGGGATTGTTCTTTAAAATAGAGATCGTTATCGCGGTGTCTTTCTTGCATGGAGAGATATTTCTGATATAATATTTCGGAAAGACAAAAATAAAGAAAAATGATATAATGGTATTAGCCGAACGGGTATTTTCATTAATTTTACAAACTTTGTTGAAAAAATAAATATATTCAGCGAAGTTATCCGATCCGGGTATAATTCCAAAAGTCACTGGTTAGATTGGTTATAATTAATGATATGGAATATTTACGATCAGATTTGATGGTTGGGAAGATTCTCCAATAACACTTTATCATTGGGACAAATAAGCATGCCCTTACCAAAAAAATCAGACATATCGAATGTTTTCCTTTTATAATATAAAGGAATATGGATATTTTCCCTACCTTTGCAGACTTAAAATTGTTTAATTATATTATAATATTATGAAAATTGCCATTGTCGGAACGGGATATGTAGGTTTAGTTACCGCGACCTGTTTGGCTGAGGTTGGTCTCGATCTGATTTGCGTGGATATTGACAATAAAAAAATAGAATCGCTTCAAAAAGGAGAATCTCCTATTTACGAACCGGGATTGAGCGATATGCTTTTACGTAATATTCAAAAAGGAAGGCTTACTTTTACAACTTCCCTGGCTTCGGTCATGGACCAGGTTGATGTGGTTTTCTCGGCGGTAGGAACCCCTCCCGATGAAGATGGCAGCGCGGACCTTCATTATGTCTTGGATGTAGCCAGGACCGTTGGACAATGCATGGAAAAATATGCTTTAGTGATCACCAAGAGTACGGTTCCCGTAGGCACCGCCGAATTGGTAAGGAAAACTATCCGCGACGAACTGGACAAACGTGGTTCCCGACTGGAATTCGACGTGGCCTCCAATCCGGAATTCCTGAAAGAAGGCGATGGAATTAATGATTTTATGAAACCCGACCGTATTGTATGCGGAGTCGATTCGGAAAGAGCGAAAGAAATTTTACAAAAAATATATAAACCTTTTATTCACAATGGCCATCCGTTGTTTTTCACGGATATTGCATCGGCGGAGATGATCAAATATGCAGCCAATGCCATGCTGGCCACCCGTATCAGTTTCATGAACGATATTGCCAACCTGTGTGAAATCGTGGGCGCGGATATCCGCATGGTGAAAAAAGGTATAGGAAGCGATTCCCGTATAGGAAGTAAATTCCTGAATGCCGGCGTCGGTTATGGCGGCTCCTGTTTCCCTAAAGATGTTAAAGCCCTTATACGCACCGCCGATAAATACGGCTATTCGATGGAAGTTTTAAAATCCGTCGAAAATGTGAACAACCGTCAGAAAACCCTTATCTTCGATAAATTATCCAAATATTATAACGGGGAACTGAAAGGCAAACGAATCTCGCTACTGGGCTTATCCTTTAAACCCAATACCGATGATATGCGGGAAGCCCCGTCACTGGTTATTATCAAAAAATTACTGGAAGCCGGATGCTCCGTATTTGCTTACGACCCGATCGCCATGAACGAATCTTACCGGAGGGTCGGCAATACCATCACTTATTGTAATGATCCGTATGAAACCTTACAGGATGCGGATGCCATGTTGCTGATCACGGAATGGACGGAATTCAGGATATTGGACTGGCAAAGGTTAAAATCGCTCATGAACCGTGCGGTGATATTCGATGGCCGTAACATCTACGACCCTGAGGAAATGCGAAAAAATAACATTGAGTATTTCAGTATCGGAAGAAAATAATTTCAAACTACCGAATCAGGAATTTCATGTGAGAGAAAAAAAGACCGTTTTGTGTATGGTATTTTCATTTTTTTCTAACTTTGCTTTCTTTAAACAATACCAGCTCATGAAGATCCGTCATTTGTTATTTCCCATGTTGTTTTTATTTTCTTTTGATGGCTTTGCACAAGCGGAGCAAGACTTTGAAACGGACCCCGTTATTTTGAAAAAGATTGACGAATGGCAGGATCTGAAATTCGGGTTCATGATGCATTGGGGTATTTATTCCCAGTGGGGAGTGGTTGAATCGTGGTCCATTTGCAACGAACCCTGGATCAGCAGGGGCGGTGTTCCCTATAATGAATATGTGGCGAACTATAAAGCGCTTAACACCACTTTCAATCCTGTAAAATTTGACCCGGTGCCGTGGGCGGAACTGGCACATAACGCGGGAATGCGGTACCTCGTCTTTACGACCAAACATCATGACGGATTTTGCATGTATAACACTAAAGAAACTTCTTATGCCGTTACCGATGCTTCGTGTCCTTTCTCCCTGAATCCCAAAGCCGATATTACCAAAGAGATCGTGGATGCCTTCCGCGGCAAAGATTTCTGGATAGGATTATATTTCTCAAAACCCGATTGGAATTGCCCTGACTATTGGGCTCCCGAATGGGCCACACCCGACAGGAACGTTAACTATGATCCGGAGGAACATCCGGATCGGTTCCGGAATTACGTCGATTTTACCCACAACCAGATCAAAGAACTGGTCACCCAATACGGGAAAGTAGATATTTTATGGTTGGACGGAGGATGGATAAGACCTTCATGGAGCCTGACGGAAGAGTCCCTCCCATGGCTCGGATGCCAGCAATGGATCCAGGACATAGATATGGAAGAAGTCGCGACCATGGCACGCGAACACCAGCAGGATCTGCTGATCGTAGACCGTTCCGTGCACGGAAAATACGAAAATTACCGCACCCCGGAACAGCAGGTCCCCGATACGGTATTGCCTTATCCCTGGGAGACTTGCATGTCCATGGGGAATTCCTGGTCTTATGTTCCGGATGACGAATATAAAAGCACCAATACGCTCATCCATCTTTTAGTCGATATCGTGGCAAAAGGAGGAAATTTCCTGTTGAATGTAGGTCCGGGACCTGACGGCACCTTACATCCCGAAGCCATATCCCGTATGCGGGATATCGGGGAATGGATGAAAATAAATGAGGATGCCATCTACGGAACACGGCCCGTTTATCCTTACCGGATTGATCAGGTGAGATTAACGAGGAAAAAAGACGGAAGGATATTTGCCATTTACTTATGTGACGAACAACAAAATAAACTTCCGGCCAGAATTCCTTTGACAGGAATGGAAAACCTGAAAACGGGAAAAGTGAAAATAAAAGGTTCGGAGGTAAAAGCTTCTCTCAGGCAAGACCGCGACGGATACTGGATTGAAGTACCGGCCGGTCTTCAAAACAATATCCCTAACGCGCATGCAATAGTCTTCTGTCTGCCTTAATCTATGTAATCCACACTGCCGGTCTCCTGGTGCATATTAGAATAAATGTCTTCCCCGGCATGTCCTACCAGTACACCGCACATAGGCACGTAATTATCCGGAAGATTTAATTTTTTCAATACTTCTTTTGTTTCATTCAATCCGAATACCGGAGAAACCACATAACAGGAACCCAGGTCCAGTGCGGTAGCCGCTATGGTCATGTAAGTAGCCACACAAGCCGTATTGACTTTTCCGTATCCTTTATCGGGAGCTGATAATAAAATCAAGACCGGAGCTCCGTACAAAGGCTGATACCCATCCAAGGCAGCACGGCTCATCAGGAATTCATTCCCGGAATTTTTCATCGCGGTCAATGTAGTGTCATTGATCTCTTTCAACAAATCGGCATCAGTAATTACCGTAATATGAAAAGGCCCGGCATTGGGCGCTTTTTGTCCAGCCAGCACGATCTTCTCCACCGCATCGCGGTCGACCGTTGTTTTGGTATAGGTCCGGACACTTTTTCTTGAGGTTAACGCTTTAAATGTTTCCATAATTTTAATATATTTAAAGAAAGATAACAGCCCAAAGAGCGATATTGTTAGGAAGAAAACCAAGAAAATTACGGGAATTATTCCGGATAGAAGCTGGAGAAAACCTCCAGTATTTTCTCCGTATAAGATTTGGATACCGGAATATCGGGAACACCGTCAATATCCAGTTCCAATAACAAACCGTCTTTATCCTTACGAAGCACTTTAACATTTTTCAGATTGACCATATAAGACCGGTGGCAGCGCATAATGACCGAATTTCCATAAAGTTCTTCTATTAGTTTGAGCGTATTTCGTAACATAAAGTGAGAAACCCTGCCTTTTTTTAAGTAATAGATCTCGACATAATTATCGGCGGATTCGATATATAAAATATTGGACAAGGCCACTGATAATTTTAAAACACCTTTATCATCCTTAAAATTGATCAGGTCATTTTTTTCACTTCCCAGATCCACAAAATTTTCTTCGGAAGCCATCTGCTGAATAACTTTTTCGGCATCCCGTAAAGCAAAATAGAGCCAGGATAAAATGTAAGGAATCGTTAAAATCAATACCGTATATAAAAAAACCCAGGAAAAAAGTACCATAAAATCCTGCCCGACTTTAAAACCGAATTTGGTAATAAAAGAATAAGTAAGGGAAATTACGGTAAATTCAACCAGCAGCCAGATTATAAATTGCCAGTAAGTAAGCGTATTTTTCCTGGTGGATTTATACATAATAAACCGGCTCAAAGCGATAATTCCCACACCTGATAAGACGATAAGGCCAGAGACAAGGAAAAACTGGGTCTGGGTATATTCTTTCCAGTAACTGGAACCGAAGGGCTTGTATAAATTGATAAATACCATGCAGAATACCGCGGTAAATATCAATAATTTGACAATATTATTCTTCTCCGTAAGAAAAGCCGGTATTTTGCTGTTCATCTTCCCCCCTAATTAGTGAGCAAAGGTACAAAAAATAACAAGGGAAGACTTTTATGAGAGAATTTCACCCCTTATAAGATAATTTCGCCACATTTTACCCGATATAAAATTAAAAAAACGCTCTAATCTCCCATCTTCCGGGAAATGTAAGGAAAGTACCTTTTCTTTGTTGTTCTTTATAACACACAAGGAACATATCCTTATTCATGACTATTATTTACAATTAAGACTACTATTATGCAGATAACACGATTATTCGATCTACTGGCACGATATGAAGAAAAATGGCCCGAACAGGAAATTGCCCTGTCGGGTAAGCAAAACGGCGAATGGAAAAAATACAGCATTAAGGATTATATCAAATACACGAATGCGATAAGCTACGCCCTCATTAAACTGGGAATAGAGCCGGGGGACAAAGTGGCCATTATCGCCAATAATCGTCCCGAATGGAATATCCTGGATATGGCTATTATGCAAACCGGAGCGATTAGCGTACCTGTTTACCCGACCATTTCCGAAAGCGATTATTTGTATATCCTTAACCACTGTGAAGCGAAGATGGCTGTAGTAGAAGGCTCAGAGGTGATGAATAAGATCGACCGCATTATGGGAGATACGCCGCATCTTGAACATGTTTACACTTTTATTAACCGAAACCGGTTCCCTTATCTGGATCAGTTGATAGAACTTGGAAACAAAAATCCCAATCCGGAGGAACTCCAAAAAAGAAAATCGGATGTAAAATATGAAGAATGCGCCACCATCATCTATACTTCCGGTACGACGGGAACACCAAAAGGGGTGATGTTATCGCATGCCAATATTATCAACCAGATACTGAACCTTGCCCAAACGCCGGATCCCACATCCCGGATCGCATTTAGTTTTCTTCCTTTGTGCCATGCCTATGAAAGAATGCTGGTCTTTTTATACCAATATCTCGGCATGTCGGTCTATTACGCGCAGAATTTAGGGACTATCGGAGATAATATCAAAGAGATCAATCCTACCATGATGTCGGCGGTTCCTCGTATGCTGGAAAAAATATACGACAAAATATACAGTAAAGGGAAAAATATGCCCTGGCCTTCACGTTCCATTTACTACTGGGCCATCAGGTTGGCCAAAAAATATAAGATCGAGGACAGTGAAAGAAGCTGGTGGTACAACCGGAAACATGCTTTTGCCGATAAAATGGTCTACAGTAAAATACGGGAAAATATCGGCGGCAATTTCGACATTGTGGTTTCCGGGGCAGCCAGTATACAACCCCGTATCGCCGCTTTCTTCTCGGCCATAGGAATGCCCGTTTTCGAAGGTTACGGATTGAGTGAAACCTCTCCCGTAATCGCGGTAAGCGCCCGTGGGAAATATGGCCGGGAAGCCGGAACCGTCGGTCCTCCGCTACCGGGAGTGGAAGTGAAAATAGCCGAAAACGGGGAAGTACTATGCCGGGGACATAACGTAATGCTGGGATATTATAAAGACCCGGAACTTACAAAACAGGTGATTGACAAGGAGGGTTGGTTCCATACCGGAGATATCGGGAAATTTAATGAGCACGGACTTCTCATGATCACGGGTAGGCTCAAGAATATCTTCAAGACTTCGTTCGGAAAGTATGTTAATCCGCAAATGATCGAAGAAAAACTGGCTGAATCTCCTTTTATCGAAAATATTGTTGTCGTGGGAGAAAACCAGAAATATGCCGCGGCGCTTATCTCTCCCGATTTTGCCTTTTTAAAAGGATGGTGCGAACGGCACGATATGGAATACACTTATCCGGAAGATATCGTACTAAACCCGGTAATTCTAAAACGGTTCCAGAAAGAGATCGATAAGTATAATGTACACTTCGGAGATTACGAAAGGATCAAAAAATTCGTCCTCATTCCTGATGAATGGTCACAATTAACCGACATTCTTACTCCGACTTTGAAAGTTAAGAGGAACCTAGTATATGCGAAATACAAGGACACCATAGAGACGATTTACGCATAAGGAATTATCTGGTGAACATCTCACCGATCATTTCAACACTCAGGGTAAGGATCACCTTTTGTCCGGAAGGACTGGTATAAGGTGCCTGTGTATCCAACAGTTGACGAAGAAATTCCCTGACTTCCGCATCCCCGGACAAAGGTTTGTAATACCCGCGTTTTTGCTTGGCCAGACTGAGGGCGATGTTGTTCTCTTTATCACTACGGTGAAGGAAGGTATTGCTCTTATAAGACTCGATAAAATGGTCGATGGTATCCTGAATCTGGTCCTGTTCCTCTCCGTGCGGAGTTCCGTTAACGGCAAACCGGTTATTTCCCATCGGTTCGATATCATAACCCAGTTTACGTAATTCGCCATTGATCTCCATCAATATATCGCTGTTTCCCGACGACAGCGTAATCGTTTCCGGGAAAAGGCTTTGCTGGATCACGATGGGCTGGTTTTCCAACGCATCCAGGAACGATTCGTATAAAATCCGCTCCCGGCCGTTCAATATATCCACCAGGGTAAGATAGTGATTCATCATCAAAATCAAATACTTGTTCTCCATGAGGATATACTTCAGATCATCTTCTTCATAAAGAGGCGTTTTTTCGCTATTCTCTTCCGGGAAATCTATGGTTTTCGCACTGTTGAGTCCGCTCGGTATATCTATCGTAACCGTTTTGATGCCCTTAAAGAATTTATCCAATTCTTCGTGTTGGGTAGTACCGCTTCCCCGTGAAGAAGTAACATTACTGTTGCTCCGTGATTTTTCAAAAGGATTATATTGGGGATTATGCGTGATAGGTGGCGGCATGACAGGTTTACCGGAGGAGGGTACATTGGAAAAATCAAAACTTTTCTCGTAATCAAAATCCAGTCGGGGAGTAAGAGAAAGATCTCCCAGCGATTTCTTCACCGTCGAGTTCAGGAAACCGAAAATAAGACGTTCATCCTGTAATTTGATATCTACTTTCGTAGGGCTGATATTAATATCGATCGTGGCAGGATCTACGGTGAGATGGATGAAATAAGCCGGCTTATAACCGTCGGGAATAAGTTCGGCATAGGCTTTTTCAATGGCGAAATTAAGCAGGGGATGCCGAACATACCGGTTATTTACGAACATATACTGCTCGCTCTTTTTCTTCTTGGCATTTTCCGGTTTGGCAATAACGCCCCGGATCTCCACCTGGTCCGTGATCAATTCGACGGGGAACAATTTATCTTTAAAGTGATTGCCGAATATATTGACGATCCGTTGCTTAAAATTAGAAGGTTTTAGCTGCAGGATACATTTATCGTTATGGGTTAAAGAAAAAGCGATATCCGTATGGATGAGCGCTACCCGGTAAAATTCCTCCTCGATATGTCCGAATTCCACACTGTCCGATTTAAGGAAATTCCTTCTGGCCGGCACATTGAAAAAAAGATTTTTCACCGCGATGGAAGTTCCGTCCTGGGTGGCCACGGGACTATGTTCCTTTACTGCGGAACCTTCTATTAACAGGCGTGTACCGGTCGCATCTTCCGGTTGTTTGGTTTTCATTTCGACATGGGCGATGGCCGCGATGGAAGCAAGCGCTTCCCCCCGGAAACCTTTGGTCGTAATACGGAAAAGATCATCCGCACATTCGATCTTGGAAGTGGCGTGGCGTTCAAAACAGATACGGGCATCCTGGAAACTCATCCCTTTACCGTCATCCGTTACCTGAATGAGGGTCCTGCCGGCATCTTTTATGATTAAATGGATCTTTTTGGCTCCCGCGTCTACCGCATTTTCCAATAATTCTTTTACGGCGGATGCCGGACGCTGAATAACTTCTCCCGCAGCAATCTGGTTGGCTACCGCATCAGGCAATAAACGAATGATATCTGCCATCTGGGATTCTGTTAAAGAATAATAAGTTTATAAACAAAGAATAAGACGATCAGCACAAAACACATGAGAATGATCAGCGTGAGTAAAGAAGTATTACTTTTCTTTTTCTGCCTTTTATTGGACCATTTTCTGTGTATCCTGTCCGCGAACTTATTAACGTCGAAATCACCGTTCTCGTCTTTAGTGGTACCGTCAGGATCATAGTATCTCGGTCTGTATTTAAAATCCCTTTTTTCCGGTCTGGTATCGAATATATTTTTCATAGCAATCCCCTTTTATAAATGCAAAGATAATAGAAATTTACGATTATGAGCCTCTTACAAAGAGTCCTTGTCTTATTTAAACGGGAGCCTGACCCTATTATTATAGAGAAAGATATCCATCTTTTCGGTACGGGTAATGATCTAATTAAAAAATCCGTAATTTTGCAGCAAATTGATCTATTATGGACGCATTTATCGACGCCAGGATTAACGAATGGCTTTTAGGTGATTATGATACCGAAACCAAAAATGAAATTCAAAGGATGCTCCGGGAGAATCCGGAGGAACTTAACGACGCTTTTTACAAAAGCCTGGAATTCGGTACCGGTGGCCTTCGGGGTATCATGGGTGTGGGAACGAACCGGATGAACAAATATACCGTAGGAGCCGCAACCCAGGGATTAGCCAATTATCTGAAACAACAATTTCCATCCGGAGAGTTAAAAGTAGCGATAGCTTATGATTCGAGGAATAACAGCGGTTTTTTCGCCCAAACTGCCGCCGATATATTAAGCGCCAACGGGATCCGGACTTACCTTTTCGAAGAATTAAGGGCAACTCCGGAGTTGTCGTTTGCCGTACGTTATCTGGAATGTAATGCCGGTATCGTGATCACAGCTTCTCATAACCCGAAAGAGTATAACGGCTACAAAGTCTACTGGAATGACGGCGGACAACTGGTCCCTCCGCATGATATCAATGTGATCAAAGAAGTGTTGAAGATCGATACACTGGATAAAGTGAAATGGGAAAAACAACCCGGTCTCATTGAAATGATCGGGGAAAAGGTGGATGAAGCTTATATTGAACAGGTAAGATCTTTATCCCTAAATCCCGATATTATTACAAAACAAAAAAATTTAAATATCGTATACACGCCGCTTCACGGGACGGGCATCACCATGGTACCGAGGGCATTGCACGCTTTTGGATTCGAAAAAGTGAGTGTTGTGGATGAGCAGGCAGTGCCGGACGGGAATTTCCCTACAGCCCCCTACCCTAACCCTGAAGAGAGAAGCACCCTGATGATGGCGCTCCAAAAGGCGGATGCCATCGGCGCCGATCTGGTCATGGCTACCGATCCCGATGCCGACAGGGTCGGTATCGCCGTAAGGAATGAACAGGGAGAAATGGTCCTCCTCAACGGTAATGAAATGGCATCTCTGCTTACCTGGTATATTTTATCCGAAAAAAAGAAAAAAGGTTTGTTGCATGAAAATGATTTCATCGTGAAAACGATCGTTACCACAGACCTGATGCGGGACATCGCCGACAGTTTCCATACGCCTTGTTACAATGTGTTGACAGGTTTTAAATATATCGCGGAAAAGATCAGGGAGTTTGAAGGGAAAAGTAGTTTTATATGCGGCGGAGAAGAAAGCTACGGTTTTCTGATCGGAGATTTCGTAAGGGATAAAGATGCGATCTCCACCTGCTGTCTTGTAGCGGAATTAGCCGCTTTCATGGCCGAAAAGGGACAAACCCTTACCCGGCTTCTGGAAAACCTTTACCTGGATTACGCATATTACAAGGAAACACAGGTCTCCGTAACCAAAAAAGGAAAGGCCGGTGCCGAAGAAATCAAAGCCATCATGGATCAATACAGGAGAAATCCTCCGGAAACCATAGGAACCGGAAAAGTGACCGGAATCATCGACTACCAATCAGGGAAAAACCACGACTGTATTTCCGGGAATACCAAAGAAACAGGATTACCCGTATCCAATGTCCTGCAGTTCGTTACCGGTGACGGCACTCTCGTTACCGTACGTCCTTCCGGTACTGAGCCCAAAATCAAATTTTATATTTCGGTACAACATAAAATCACGAAAAGGGAAGACCTGATGAAAACCGAAAGATTATTAAACGACAGGATCGAATCCATTACAGAATCATTAAACCTTAAATAATATAAAACACAGTTATGATCAATACTAAATTACTGGATCCTAAAAGCATCGTTATTGTAGGTGCTTCCAACGACATTCATAAACCGGGCGGAAAGGTGTTAAAGAATCTTCTCGACGGAAATTATCAGGGTAAAGTATATGCCGTGAACCCGAAAGAAGAAAATGTGCAGGGAATCGAATGTTTTAAGAAGGTGGAGGATCTTCCCGAGGTAGATTGCGCTATCCTGGCTATCGCCGCTAAATATTGTCCCGCTGCCGTGGAAGTACTGGCCAAACAAAAAAATACGGGTGGTTATATCATCCTTTCGGCCGGTTTTGGTGAAGAGAGCGAAGAAGGAGCACTACTGGAAAGAAATATCGTCGAAACGATCAATAGTGTTAACGGAAGCCTTATCGGACCGAATTGCACGGGATATCTGAATACCAGGTATTGCGGTGCGTTCGACGCTCCTATTCCCCCACTAAATCCCAAAGGCATCGATTTTATCACCGGATCAGGCGCCACCGCCGTCTTCATTAAAGAATTCGGCATGGTTAACGGTCTTTCCTTTAACAGCGTATGGGCAGTGGGTAATTCGGCTCAAATGGGAATCGAAGAAGTACTCGAGCACCTCAACAACACTTTCGATCCGGAAAAGAGTTCACGGGTGATCATGCTTTATATGGAAAATGTCCGTAATCCCCGCAAACTGCTCGAAAATGCGACTTCCCTCATTAATAAAGGGTGCAAGATTGCCGCTATCAAATCAGGCAGTTCGTCTGCCGGAAGCCGCGCGGCTTCTTCCCATACGGGCGCACTGGCGACTCCTGACGTGGCCGTTGAAGCGCTTTTCCGTAAAGCCGGAATCGTAAGATGCCACAACCGTGAAGAACTTACCACGGTATGTGCCGTATTCATGCATCCGGAGGTACAGGGAAAAAATATCGCCATTATCACTCACGCCGGCGGACCGGCCGTCATGCTTACGGATACGCTTTCTAATAACGGACTGGAAGTTCCCCATATCGAAGGACCGGCCGCTGATGAGCTTTTAACGAAACTTTTCCCGGGATCGGCTGTGGGTAACCCGATCGATTTCCTTGCTACGGGAACCGCCGAACAATTAGGGACCATCATCGATTATTGCAATGATAAGTTCGATAATATCGACGCGATGTGTGTAATATTCGGTTCTCCCGGACTTTTCTCCAACTGGGATGCCTACCGGGTGCTGGATGAGAAAATGAAAACCTCCAGGAAACCTATTTTCCCAATATTGCCATCCATTATTAATGTAAAAGACGAGATCGAGGATTTTATCCATAATAAACACCGGATCAATTTCCCCGAAGAGTGTGTATTGGGAAATGCGCTGGCGAAAGTATTGAATACGCCCAAACCGCAACCTTTACACCCGGCGATGCCTGATATCGATGTTAAAACCATCAGGAAAGTGATCGACAGGTGTGAAAGTGGTTATATTTCGCTGGAAGATATCGCGGATCTTTTGGATGCCGCCGGTATCGACCGTAAAAAAGAAGTGGAAGTAACCGATGTGGAAGCTGCATTGGCTTATGCACGCAAAGAAGGCTACCCATTGGTCATGAAGGTTGTGGGACCTCTTCACAAATCAGATGTGGGTGGTGTAGTACTGAATATCAAGGATGAAGAAACCGTAATCCGGGAATTCAACCGGTTAATCCGGATCAAAGACACTTATGCGGTAGAAATGTACAGGATGTTATTCGGCACGGAACTTTTTATCGGAGCTTCGCGGGAAGAGAAATTCGGCCATCAGGTGCTCTTCGGACTAGGAGGTATTTTTATCGAAGTATTGAAAGATGTAAAAGCGGCTCTCGTACCGGTAAATGCCGAAGAAGCCCGGGATCTGATCAGGGGACTTAAAGGGTACAAGATCCTTCAGGGAGTACGAGGACAGCAACCGGTTAATGAAGATATCTTCGTGGATACGATTACCAGGGTTTCGGCTTTGGTAACGGCAGCTCCGGAAATCGTGGAAATGGATCTCAACCCGTTACTCGGCACGCCGGACAGTCTTACGGCTGTAGATGCCAGGATCAGGATAGAGAAATAGTAAATCCAATGAACAAGTAACCGGAAGAACGGTTATTATTGCTTGTTAACTCAATATTCAGAGTGTGGGAGTTATAATTCGACAAAGTATCAAAGGAACCATTGTAAATTACATTGGTTCCTTTATAGGATTCCTCATGACCTTCTTCATCATGATGAGATTCCTGAGTGCGGAAGAGATCGGCCTGACCAATGTCCTATTGAACGCCGCCCTCCTTTTTGCCGGATTAGCCCAGCTCGGGACCAACTCCTCCACCATGCGTTTTTATCCCTACTTTAAGGATGAAACTAAAAAAGACCATGGTTTTTTCTTCTGGACTTTACTGGTACCGTTTATCGGATTTTTTATCGTCCTGTTTTTTTTCCTGCTGTTCAGGGAACCCATTACCCGTTTTTTTGCTGAGAATTCCCAGCTTTTTGTGGAATATTACAATTATGTAATTCCGCTGGCCTTCTTCCTGCTTTATATCAGCGTTTTCGAGACCAATTCCAATGTCCTGCTGAGAATTGTCATCCCTAAATTTATCCGGGAAATCGTCATCCGGCTGCTCCTGATCGTCGTTTATCTTTTGTACGCATTCAGGGTACTGGACCTTACAGGGTTTGTAACGGCTTTCTGTACGGTATACGGAGCCGCGATGATCCTGAACCTTATCTATCTTTTCTCATTAAAAAGAGTATCGCTAAAACCTGACCTGGCCCATATCAGCAAACCGCTGAAAAAAGATTTCACGTTTTATACGATATTTCTGGTAACCGCAGCACTGGGAGGAACCATCACTCCGATGATCAATTCTTTTTTCCTGAGCGCTAAAATGGGATTGGCCTATACGGGAGTTTTTACCGTTGCCACCTATATTGCCACGATTGTTGAAATCCCTTACCGTTCGCTGGGAGCGATTACAAGGCCCCATATATCGCAATCAGTCAAGGAAAATGATATTCCCGCAACGAATACGCTATGTAAATCCGTATCCCTCCACCAGCTGCTGGCGGGGATTTTTATTTTTTATTTTATCTGGATCAATATTGATATCATCTTTGAAATATTACCCAACGGACAAATTTACAGCGCCGGCAAATGGGCTGTATTTTTCATCGGGATGTCCCGGTTATTCAATTCGGTGGTATCCATCGGCACTACCGTTTTATCTTATTCCAGATATTATTATTTTTCTCTGATCTTTACCTTTATGCTTACCGCTATGGCGATCGGTTTCAATCTCCTCTTAATTCCCGTTTGGGGCATTACGGGAGCGGCCATTGCATCCCTGGCTTCCTATGTGATTTATTTCACTCTGCTTTTAAGTCTCATCAGATGGAAAGTGGGAACTTCCATTTTCTCCATGAACCAATTGAAAATCCTGGCTATTGTCATCATATTATTTATCCTGAACTGGCTTTGGGAAAAATCACTAGGCCCGCTCATCATCCAATTACCTATCCAAAGCTTTTATGCACATATTATCAACCGCCTTTTATGCTCCATTGTGATGGCCATTCTTGCTTTTACGGCGGTTTATAAAATGAACATTTCTCCCCAGGTTAACAGTCTCGTAGATAAATACTGGAAAAAATTCAGCAACGGAATACGGAAAAGAAAAAACTAATCCGCCAGATACAGGTTAGCATCGCCGTAACTTAAAAAACGGTAATCATGTTCAAGCGCGTGCCGGTAAATGGTTTTCCACTCTTCCCCGACAAAAGAGGCTATCAAAAGCAAAAGAGTACTTTTAGGCTGGTGGAAATTAGTGAACAACCCTTTCACGATTTTGTGCCGGAAGCCGGGTACGATCATGAGCTGCGTACTGCCGGTAATATAATCCGACTGATTCCGCCGGAGGTAATCCAATAATACATTGAGGGATTCTTCACCGGTTATTTTTTGCCATTCCGGATGTTCATAATATTCCCATTGTCCCACACGGAAAGGATCGGCAAGTCCGGATTTGAGCTTCGCTCCCATAATAAAAAGGGACTCCAGGCTCCGGGTAACGGTTGTGCCCACCGCAATGATCCTTTTGTGCCGTTGTTCAAGTAAAAATTCGAGTAACTCAGGAGTTAGGATCATTTGCTCGCCGTGCATGAAATGATCGCCGATAATATCTGCCGTTACCGGCTTAAAAGTCCCGGCGCCCACATGCAGCGTCACATAACCGTAAGGAATGTGGTTAGCATCCAGGGCTTCCAGTTCTTTTTCACTGAAATGCAATCCGGCTGTAGGAGCCGCCACCGATCCTTCATGATGGGCATAAATGGTTTGATAACGGATTTCATCCTCCTGACCGGCTTTTCGCTTTATATAAGGAGGTAAAGGCATTTTCCCATAATGCTCGATCCACTCCGAGAAAGATACTGCGGGATCATCCCATTCGAAAGTTACATGAAAAGCTCCTTCTATATTCTCTCCTTTAGTAGCCTTAATCAAAACCGTTTTGCCATCGATGGGAATTTCGATCATAAGAGGTTCTTTCCAACGTTTGGCGTTCCCCACCATACATTTCCATACTACATTGCCGCTCTGGCGGAAGACCTGGGAAAGTTCTGAAGTGGGATACAACGGTTCCAGACAAAAAATTTCAACGGGCGTATGATTGCGGTTCCAGACCTGCAACCTTGCGTGAATCACTTTGGAATCATTGAAGACAAGCGCATCACCGGGAGAAAGATACTTAGTGATCTCCTCGAACCGGGCATCCTCGATTATTCCATTACGGTATATGAGCAGTCTGGATTTATTTCGTTCGGGAAGCGGATAATAAGCGATCCTTTCATCGGGAAGCGGATAATCATATTCGGCGATCGCGATATTTCTTATGTTCATAAACTTTCTCCGGAAGGTTCCTCCATATAGATTTCCAATAATTTAGCATTGTTGAGCGGTACCAGGTTAAGAATATCCATGGAGGCCGGTTTCAGGAGCAGCTCCCCTTTTTTCAGTACTTCTATTTTATCTTCATATAAAAAATGAGATTCACCTTCCAGGCCGATATAGATCACGAAAGAATCGATGTTATAATAATTTTTCTGAAGCGGTTTATCGTAAGATAATAGATTGATATTAAAATATTTATTCCTGATGACCTGAACGGAACTGTTATTAATCTCTTCGTATTCGATTTTGTAGTCGAGTTCTTCATGAAAATGGATCGCGTCCAAAGCTTCTTCCGTATGCAATTCACGACTATTTCCATGTTCATCTTTCCTGTTCCAGTCGAAGATCCTGTAAGTGATATCGGAAGATTCCTGGATCTCCGCCAGTAAAACCCCTTTACCTATTGCGTGTACCGTACCGGCCGGAATAAAATAGGTTTCGCCTTTCTTAACCGGATAAAATTGGAGTAAATCCTGCACAGTGCCGTTTTGAACCGCTTTGATATAGTCACTTTTATCCGTGCCTTTTTTAAAACCGATATACAGTCCTGCTCCGGGATCCGCATCCATGATATGCCAGAGTTCCGTTTTTCCGTTCTGGTCATAACGCTCCATGGCCAGCTCGTCATCCGGATGAACCTGTACCGAAAGGTCCTCCGCAGCATCGATAAATTTGACAAGCAGGGGAAATCCAAGTCCAAACTGATGATAAATCGAATCTCCCATCAGGTCATACATGTATATTTCAATCAATTCGTTCAGGTCATTCCCTTCCAGGAAGCCATTAGCCACTTCGGATACATCGCCTTCAATACCGGAAAGTTCCCAACTTTCCCCGCAATTAGGCAAAGGTGAAAAATCTTTATGCAATATGGTATTTATTTTTTGTCCTCCCCATATTTTACTTTTAAAAATGGGTTGGAATTTCAAGGGGTAAATCGTTTCCATCATGTTAATCGCAATTATTTTAATTAGGCGGTGTATAATAGGTGCGTCTTTTGGCCTGCGGCTGCGGCGTTGTTATATCAGGATTTCTTCCGTTCACTTCTTTCTGGAACAACCAATTCCCTTCATGGGGAATAAAGCCTTGCTGCATACTGGATTCGGGAACCGTAAAAGCAGGTATGGATTCCATATGGTCTTCCATCGGGATCAAATGGTCGAAGATGATCATATCAGTGACTACGGTCTCATAAATAACTTTACGGGTTTTCTGGTCCCGTTTGCCGGTGCTCACGTCGTAAGACTGCTTTTCATACTTGAGAGATAAGGAAGCATCTTTATGATAATCCAGAATCACCCTGGATACTTTTTTCGGATATTTCTTAAATATCCTGGCTCCGAACACAGGCGTCATATCTTTTTTGAAATGTAACACCTCGATTACTTTTTGGTTGGTAAAAAGATTATTGCCGTTCCATCCCAGCAAAGTGTAATAGGTTTTCGCTTTCGCCTTTAAAGGAATAATCTTATAATATACCGCTCCGTACCACGTGTTGTGGTCGCCGATCATCTCTTCCGCATAATCCAAATGAGTCCTTTTATCATAAAGAGGATAAATAACATATTTCTTACGGGAATCATTGTAAACCTGAAGAAATCCGAAATTCTCGACCGACAAATTATTTTTCAACAGATACCAGGTATAAATCTTGAACGTCTTATCAGGGGAAGCGATAACGGAAAAATTGGCTACGGAATCCCATTCGAATTTGAAAGAATTAGGTTCCAGTAACACGGACTCAAGCAGACTCATGAAATCTTCGTTCAGCGCCATTTTTTCGGTCTCGTCGTAGACCGTCATAACCCGGTCCCTAAGCCTTATAAGCGAATCTTCCCAGAACCTGAAATTAAATTTGTTCTGCGAATAACCCGCCAACGGGACGGCAAGGAGTAATAATAACAGTGCTTTTTTTACCATAGTAATGTGAAGGATACTATAACGGAAAAATCAGGGATGGCAGTATACTATGACAAACGTATTATTTCTGTTTTTTAACGTTAGCTTTATTTTTTCTACTGTTTTGCTGACTTACGGCTTTCTTTTTAGGATAGGAAAGTAAATATTGCTGGCATGGCGTTACCTCGAAATAAAAACCATCGATCCCGGACGGATTGTCCTCTACCGTAATATAATCGAAATATTGTCCGCTCAGCCCTTTAAAAGTTTGACCTTTCGGAATATAATCCAGATGGCTCAATAACGCGTATTCATGTTGCAGGTTGGTTACATAATAAGCGTTTTTTATCGTAGTACCTTCCCCGGAACTTAGAATGGCATCCATGATAGTGTAGTATTGATTTAATATCCGGTCATATTCCTGATCATCACTCATTCCCAGTTTAAACAGGGCCACGGTTTTATACTGGATGGCATGGGTATTGAACGGATCTTCCGCCAGCATCCTGTCGGCATAACGGATAATCTTTTGGTAATCCCCGGTGGTTAGTTCTTCTTTTTTCCATAAAGATCTGGTCGAATCTTCATATAAAGAAGTGGTATAGGGTGCATAAGAGTCATGAAAAATATATCCGTAATACAGATGACGTTTTTCTTCGAGTGAAAGGTTGTGGGCTCCGCTATAATATTTCTCCAGCATGTCCGGATAAAAGAAAACCGAATTCGAATCGCTAACCGCCTTTTCGATACCAGGATAGTCAGGAACTTTTATATTTTGCGCATCACAAAACAGGGAAAAAGAGAAACCCAAAAAAAATAAAATTTTTCTCATAAAAAGCATGTTTTTAAGCACTATTCCGTAAGCACACTGTAAATAGTTTGCAATAATAAGAATAAAATCCGAAATAAGATGAAGAGGAAAATCCAGGTTGCGAAAGCATTGTGTGCGATCGTAACCTCCATTTTGCTTCACTTTCTTTAATATTGAACCTTGCATTATGATTGAACCGATAGAAAAAATAGAATTCATCACAGC
>ERZ809224.260-NODE-260-length-54952-cov-10.506840_pt1 | contig 54952 bp, 49 predicted proteins | sample MGYA00520513_ERZ809224 | MGnify/ENA primary metagenome ERZ809224 (study PRJEB31576, sample SAMEA3212658) | Homo sapiens | biome: human-gut; feature: human gut; material: fecal | place: Sweden | collected 2012 ... | reverse complement strand
TATGCAGGTAAAGAAAGTAGATCAATAACCACCAGGAAACGGATCCTTCGCTTCGCTCAGGATGACAACTATAGGAGATTTTATATTCACGTTTGACTTTGAAAGTCTCAGCCAACGGGTAAAGGAGCCGCTTTAAATTTTAATGCGTTAAAAATCAGGGCTCTTTGGTGTTAAGAACTGTAACTGTCTGACGACCGTAGGGAGGAGTTGTTACAGTTTAGCCAAAGGTTCTTAGATTTTTAGCAGCAAAATTGAGCGGTCCATGCACTTTCTTTGCTACTTTCTTTATGCAGGTAAAGAAAGTAGATCAATAACCACCAGGAAACGGATCCTTCGCTTCGATCAGGATGACAATCATCGGTGAGGAAGGCTAAGAAAAATGACAATTAAACATTGCTTTTTAAGGTAATCATCACTTGAAAAATAAATTATTTGATTTGTCGATAAGTTTACAATAAAGATTCCGGAATACGCTGAAAACCGGACTTAAAATTTGAATAAAAAAAGTACATTTGCAATAAAAAACTACACATGGCTCCGCAAAGACAATCTTTAAGGCAGAAGCAGGCATTAAAGCAGACTACCTCTCTTCAGACGATCCAGTTCATGAAATTACTTGAGATGCCGACCAACCGTTTAGAAGATGAGGTCAGGAAAGCATTGGAAGAAAATCCCGCCCTAGAAATAGAACCGGATGTTTCCTATACGGAAAAACATGAAAATGATTTTGAACAGGAAAGTTCCGGAACAAGCCATGATGATGAGGTGAAGGAACTTACTTCCGAATCTGTTATTCCAGATGATGATTATGAAGATTTTTTTGGAACTGAAAATTATGAAGACGATAATCAGTACCGGGAAGAGCACCAATATAATTACGATTACGGGACAATGAATAACCGTTCCCAGGACGGAAATACCAGAGAAACCATCGTGGTGAATGATTTCTCTTTACAGGAAGATCTTCTTTTCCAATTGTCCATGCAAAATATATCGGAAAGGGAAAAGACCATCGCGGAATACCTGATAGGGAACCTGGACGAATCAGGTTACCTTACCCAGGATAACAAAACGTTCGCCAGTGATCTTCTTCTGACTTATAATATCTATACGACTCCGGAAGAAGTAGAACGCATCATTACTTCCTGTATCCAACAACTTGATCCTCCCGGCGTAGGCGCAAGAAGTCTTAAAGAATGCCTTTCCCTTCAATTAAAAAAATGCGAGCAAATTCCTGCGACCATACTTGCCGCGACCATTATTGACAAGTGTTTTGAAGAATTTTCCAAGAAACATTATGAGAAGATTATGAACCAGCTTCATATCAATGAATCCCAGTTAAAAGAAGCGCTTCATGAAATACAGAAACTGGATCCGAGTCCAGCGTTTACTTTATCCCGTGACGAACACGCGCTCTCTTACATAAATCCCGATTTTACTATTACGGCTGACGGAGACCGGCTGCAATTGCATCTTAATACCCAGTATATTCCGCGTTTACAAATAAACAGTGATTTTAAGAATCAGTATGCGTATCTGAATACGGAACGTAACATCAAAAAAAGAGCGGAAGCGGAACGATTCATCAAAGATAATGTTGAAAATGCCCAGAACTTTATCAATACGCTTTCCCAAAGAGAGATGACCTTATATAATACCATGTGGGCGATTATGCAAAAGCAACATGCCTACTTTCTTTCGGGAAATGATATGGACCTCAAACCTATGATCCTGAAAGATATTGCGGAAGAAGTAGGGTTGGATATATCCACGATTTCAAGGGTCTCAAATAGTAAATATGTCCAGACTCCTTTCGGAATCATTCCTTTAAAGCATCTTTTTTCGGAATCAATAGGTAGTGAGGATATTTCATCCAGAAAAGTGAAAACCATTATCGGAGACCTGATTGAAAAGGAAGATAAAAACGCTCCGCTTACCGATGATCAGTTGTGTGCCGCGCTTCAGGAAAAAGGATTTCATATCGCCCGCCGTACAGTGGCCAAATACCGTGAACAGTCAGGGTTCCCGGTAGCCCGCCTCCGGAAGAGAATTTAGAAAATGTATGAAACCGGATTTCTAATTCATAAACATTACATTTCTGATTCTTAATATTCGGAAATTTTATATAATAAATAATTATTTTATATTTCCATAATAATTTTCAAAAAACACCTTTTTTAACCTTGATATTATAGGTAAGACCGGGTGATGAGACGGTTAAGTAAATTTGCATACATTTGCATCTCGATCTTTAAGATTGATGTTATGTATGCAATAGAAAAATTGGTTTCATCCAGCCACGTGGACACTGAAAGTAAACTCAATCTTACCTCAGCGGTTGACTTTATGCAGGATTGTTCCTATTTTCAGATTTATTCCGTTAAAAGCATAGTGGAAGAATTTGAGAGGAGAAATATGGCCATGTTTGTCGTATCCAGGCAAATGGACATTATAGATATGCCGTTACTCGGGGAAAAACTTACCGTAAAAACCTGGGTATGGAAACTTAACCGGGTTTTCGGGAGCCGTAATACCGTAATCTATGATGAGAAACGAAATCCGAGGGTCGTATCATTTGCCATGGGCGCCTTTGTGGATCTGGAAAGCGGAAATCCCACACAAATACCTGACCGGATTGTAAATGAGATCCTGATAGAGGAAAAATTTGATATGGAATACCTGTCCAGAAAAATTGAAATTCCGGATAATATCCCACAAAAACTTCTCGGCATCCATGTACTGAAATCTCATCTGGATAATTTTAACCACGTTAATAACTCCAAATATGTGATGATGGCCTATGAATATCTTCCTATGGATTTCAAAACTAAAAGGATGAGGGTGGAATACAAGATCCCGGCCGGTTATGGTAATATTATTTATCCTGAAATATATACTGATCATAAAAGACATGTAGTATCTTTGAACGACCAGCATGGAAAACCTTTCTCCGTAGTGGAATTTACATCATGAACCAGAATATAACCGATCAATCATTAAAAAAAATTATTATGAAAAAATCCTGTTGCGCTTTATTTATCCTGACGATTATTTTATTTGGCTCATGTCAGAATAAATCCAAGAAAAATCAGAATGAATCCAGTGGAAACCCTTGTACGGCAGTGGTCATGGAGATCTTAACCACTTCTCCCCTTTATTTAGAGAAAACCAACGGACTGGAGGCTACGATCATCAAAAACGGCGGTACTTCCTTTGGCATTACCGTTATAAATCCTGACGATAACAGTACGGGAAATTACGAATTACTTTTACATGAAAATTATCCCGACAGGACCGTGGAGATCGCTACGTTCATTTTCAATCCTTCCGAAAAACAACTTTACGAATATGATGTGATTGAAGACCGGTTAATACCGCTGGACTTCAATAAAAAATTACTGGCCAAATTCGATGAAGTTTGCCAGTAATTATCAACCGCTAAGAAACAGTTATAATTATCCGGAATGATCCCGGGTCATTTAATGAGGATATTTAATCCTGAATTCTCCATCCTGTATCAATCATACAAAGATGGATAATTAGCGGTAAATTTATTTTTTAGCTATCCTGTATAATCTTCCTTCGTCGGTTACAGCGTATAGTGCTCCGTCATTCCCTTCGGCTATATCACGAAAACGCTGATTTTCATTTTCCAGCAATCTTTCCTCCCCGATTACTTTATTATCCCTCAATACAATACGGGCGATATGCTTACTGCTCAGTCCTCCTATAAACAAGTTATTTTGCCATTCGGGAATAACATTGGAAGTATAGAAGGTCATACCGCTCGGCGAGAGGACCGGATCCCAGTAATATACGGGTTGCTCGAGTCCTTGTTTTTGTGTAATCCCATCCCCTATTGTTTTTCCGTTATATTCGATTCCGTAAGTTATAGTAGGCCAGCCGTAATTCCGGCCGGGTTTTATTAAATTAAGTTCATCGCCTCCGCGAGGTCCCATTTCCGACATCCAAAGTTCCCGGCTAACGGGATGAATAGCCAATCCCTGCGGATTTCTATGTCCGTAAGAATAAATTTCGGGAAGTGCATTCCGGTTATTGATAAAAGGGTTTGAGGCTACCGGTTCTCCGTCAGGTGTAATGTGAAATACTTTACCATATCCGTTATCAAGCAGTTCGGCTTTATGTCTGGTTTCCATATCGGAACGTTCTCCGGTAGATACGAAAATATTTCCATTATTATCGAAAAGAATACGGCTTCCAAAGTGCATACTATTGTCGTAATATGGTATAGCCCTGTAAATAATATGAAAATTTTCGATTTGTTTCTCATTGGCAGAGAGTCTTCCTTTTCCCACCGCCGTGAGTGAACCCTCAGGCATTTTTTCCGCAAAAGTAAAATAGAGCATACGGCTTGTCTCAAAATCCGGTGCGGGAGCTACATCCAACAATCCTCCCTGCTGCCGGTCGTCTACTTCGGGAAATCCTGTAATGGGATCGCTAAGCTGACCGTTAGTGGTGACAATGCGTAATGTTCCTTCTTTTTCGGTTATCACCAACCTGCCGTCAGGAAGAGTGCTTACCGCCCATGGCTTAGAAAGTTTGTCCGTAATAACCGTGACTTCATAAGGAGTAGTGGTTTTCACACCCGCGATTCTTGTTTGCCCTTCGAATGCCGGTTTATAGTCCGTATTCGGCTTTTTATTTTCCACAGGTGGCCTGTTTGGATCCTGCCGTTTCATGGGTGTTTTGTTATTGCAAAATGCAAATGCAGATACAAAAAGAAAAGATAATAATCCCGTTAATATAATTTTTAAGTATTTCATATTTTGATATTTTAAAGTTTATATTATAATTTTTTTAACAATCAATATTACATACTGGTTCAGCCATACATCACGATTTAGTTTTTTTAGTGATAAAGGTCATCCGAATATTTTGGATAATAATATTCCGGTAAAAGAAATGAATCACAGATTGTTAAGGATCGTAATCGAGGTTATAGCATCTTTGTTCGGCCTTGTTTTTTCTTTATCATTCAGGTTGAAATAGAATACAATTATTTTCTTGGACCTTCACCGGCTTTTCCCAACAGTCCATTTGACTTCCAAAGCATCCGAATAAATGTAGACCTTTATCTCGCAATTCAAAACTCAAGAGTTTGCAATCCTGATAAAAACAAAAAAACAGATTCCCTATTTACCCGTTATCACTCTTTTCCCCCTGAGGATACTAATGGTATACAAAATCAATCCTGCCCAAACAAAAGCAAAACAGATCAGATATTCTTTCCCAAAGGTTTCGCCATACACAAATATCCCGAGAAGCAGTTGAAGCGTAGGACTTAAATACTGAATAAAACCCAATGTGGATAACGGAATAACCCGGGCGGATTTTCCGAACCAGAAAAGAGGAATCGCGGTAACCATACCGCTTACTACTAATAATAAGCTGGTTATTGCAGAGGGCGGAAAAAAAGGAGTTGCCGCATTGGTTCCTGCCGTATAAAGCAGAAAAGCTAAAGCAAAAGGAAAAACCATCATGGTTTCTACCGTAAGGGCGGGCATAGACTCAAGATTAAGCTTCTTTTTCAATAAACCATATAAACCGAAAGAACCGGCCAGAAGTAGCGATATCCAGGGAAATTTACCGTAACTAATCGTAAAATAGGTAACACCGATGAGCGCCAGTACCACGGCCGCTTTCTGCATCGGGGCCAGTCGTTCTTTTAAAAATACATATCCTAACAGTACATTAACCAAGGGATTGATATAATAACCTAAACCTGCTTCAACGATATGATTAGTTCCTACGGCATAAATATATATACCCCAGTTAGCACTGATTACAAAGCCGGCCAGACCAAGCCTCAACAAAAGTTTGGGCTGCTTAAGATAGCTGATGAATGTATGCCGGTTAGTAAAAAATACCCAGACAAAGAGAAATACGAAAGACCATACGATACGATGAGCCAGTACGTTTACGGCCGGAACACCCGTTATGGATTTCCAGAAAAGAGGAAAAAGTCCCCAGGCTACATAACATCCCACGGCATAAAGAATACCCTGGGAATAACCTAACTTTTTATGATCGGATATCATTTATTTTTTTCACAATTTAAGCGGGCAAAGGTAATCATTTCATTTCCCATATTCCGTTTATAGCGGAAAACATCTGATCCGTTTGATTAAATTTATAATAAAGGATTCCTCTCCTCCATCTGATTTCACAATGTTTCCTCAACCCATAGAGGCTAAACAGCATCAAGTATGATTAAAATGGACTAAGCGATTTCGCGGTTCTTGAAAAACTTCACTATAATCCCAAAGAAAATAAAAAGAATATCTCCTATAAAAATCGGTTTTGCTATTTTTTCGGTTATTTGTGATAACCGGAGATTAAGATTCTTAAAAGAATCCAGCATGAAAAGGACAATGACAATAGGTATTCAGTGTACAAATATACTGGCTTTTATCGTATTATAATAAACTCCTACCCACGCTATTCTACATAAGATGTAAACCAATTTTATATTTTCAATTAAAGTTTAATATTACTTTTGCAGACATATTTGAATTAACACATTTAATAAAAAGAATAAATTATGAACCAAAGAACGGTGCCGGCTGAAGAATATAATGCCGTTGTGGAATTAGCCGCTAAATACATTGAAGCATTAAGAATCGGTAGTGTTGAAATGTTGGCGCATGTATTCCATAAAGATTGTGTAACTTATGGTACTGTCAACGGTCAGCTTATGGGTGGAGCCAGCGATCCGACTGCGGACTTCATTAAAAACTATGGTAAATCTCCTGAAATCGTTTCCCATATCGACGTACTCGACATAACTCCAACCACCGCCATAGTACGAATTGTCCTCGAGAGGGATGCTGTGGGATCTGATTGCAACGACTATCTATCGTTTATTAAACTTGATAAAGGTTGGACCGTCATTGCCAAAGTTTTTCACCAGTTTGATATATAGCCCATTAAAACGGCTTAGACGGCATAAAATAAACATGAAGTAAAAAGAACTGCTATGTGAGGTTTTTGTCTAACTTTTGCCCACATATAATCGACGCTTTCTATTAAGTTTTCATGCTGCTTTAGGCTGGTTTTAACGCATGAATGGAAGTTGGAGGCAATTAAATTCCGATAAATTTTTCCTGTTTTCGGAAGTCTTTTCGTATATTTGTATTCTTCCACAAAGAAGAATAAATTTCTGGTATTTAACCTGATAATAATGTCTCACAGGCTTCTGACTAACTTTATGGCACGATGATTCTTTTTCACACAGCGGACTGGCACATAGGACAACATTTTTTCGGATATGATCGTAAAGAAGAGCATCTGGTTTTCTTCGAATGGTTAAAAACGGAAATCCGGGAACACAGGCCTGATGCCTTACTGATCGCCGGCGACGTATTTGACAGTCCGAACCCTTCGGCTGAATCCCAAAAAATATTTTACAGGTTATTGAAAGAAATTACCGGGGAAATGCCTGAACTGCAGGTGGTGATGATTGCCGGCAACCACGATTCCGCCGCACGCCTCGAAGCTCCCGACCCGTTGTTCCGGGAAATGAATATTTCTGTGAAAGGATCTGTAAAACGAAATAATGCCGGAGAAATAATTTGGGAATCGTTACTGGTTCCGTTAAAAAAAGACGGACAAATAGCAGCATGGTGTATTGCGGTCCCTTACTTACGTCAGGGAGATTATCCATCTGCAGAAACTTACAGCCAGTGCGTTGCCGCAAGCTATGAGGCTTGCTGTAGAGAACTCGACAAAATTAGGAAAACCGGTCAGCCGGTTATAGCGATGGGACATCTGCAGGCCACCGGATCGGAAATCTCTGAGAACGACCGCTCCGAACGAACCGTTATCGGAGGATTGGAATCCGTATCTCCCGAAGCTTTCGACAGACGGGAGATCAAATATACGGCTTTGGGTCACCTCCATAAAGCCCAGAGGGTATCCGGTCGCGAACATGTACGATATGCCGGTAGTCCCCTTCCCATGTCATTTGCCGAAAAAAATTATAAGCAAGGGATCAACAAGATCACGTTAAAGGACAATGACCTGGACAAAATAGAAAGACTGGTTTTCGTTCCTCCGGTGAGTCTTTTGAGTATTCCCGACCGGCCGCAACCGTTGTCTGCGGTTTTACAGGAAATCGCGACTTTACCCGACGGTCCTGCAGACAGCCGTTCGCCATATTTGGAACTAAAAGTATCCGTTACCGGTCCGGAGCCTGCTTTACGTTACCGGATCGAGGAAGCGTTAAAAGAAAAGGCAGTCCGTTTAACACGTATTGTCTCGTTCGCACCCGGAAAAAGTAATCATGAAACGGAAAGCATAACCTATGAAGAACTCCAGGCGATGACCCCTTTGAAAATGGCCGAAGATGTGTATCTGGACCGCTATGGTGATCCGATGCCGGAAAATCTCAGGAAGTTGTTATTACATGTAATAAGGGATGTTGAATTATGAAGATATTAGCCATAAGAGGAAAAAACCTGGCTTCCCTGGAACAGGAATTCGTAATAGATTTCACGACCGAGCCCCTGAAATCAGCCGGCATATTCGCCATTACCGGAAATACGGGAGCCGGCAAATCCACTATACTGGATGCATTATGCCTGGCGTTGTTTGATGAAACTCCCCGCGCTTATAAAGCAGGAGAAAATATACAGATCACTGACGTACAGGATAGAACGATCAACCAAAAAGACAGCCGTAATATTCTTCGCCGGGGAAGCAGCGAAGGATATGCGGAGACAGATTTTATAGCCCTCAACGGCGATCGTTACCGTTCCCGCTGGATGGTAAGGCGGGCGCGGGGAAAAGCTGACGCTCCTCTTCAAAATACGGAGATCAGGCTTGAAAACCTGACCTCTTCCATAGAAAAGCCGGGAACAAAAAGAGAATTGCTTCAACGGATCACCGGATTAATCGGACTTACCTTTGACCAGTTCACACGGGCGGTATTATTGGCACAGGGAGACTTCGCCACTTTTTTGAAAGCAAAGCAGCAGGAAAAAGCAGAATTACTGGAAAAAATTACAGGAACTGCTATTTATTCGCGGATATCTTCTTTAATATACCGGAATACCAAAGAAGCTGAACAGGCGCTGGAGATCATCCGCCAGAAGATCAACGATATGAAACTACTTCCCGAAGAAGAGGTAATTTCATTAGTTAATCGGAAACGAGAACTGGAACAAGAACAGTCAGGCCTGAAAGACAGGATGATCGCCATTGAAAAAAAAACGGCATGGATAAAACAGGAGGAAGAATTAAGATCCCACATCCTCCGGGCGGAAGAGCAGCTTACGCAAACCAAAAAGATTATCAGCGAATCCCATCCCCGCTTTAAATATATAGAACAATGGACAAAAGTGCAGGAAATACAGCCGGTATATGCAGACATGTTGAATCGCCGCAAACAACAACAAAATATCCGGGAAAGATTAGCGGAACAACAGTTATTATTAAAAAACATACTGCAAAATATAGAGGAACAGGATAAAGAACTGGGTTCGGTAAAAACCATGCTGGATGAGATCAATTCGCGGTATGAATCCTTAAAACCCGACATAGACAAAGCCAGGGAATGTGACTTCCAGATCGTATCGGCCGGGGAAAGAGTGACTGAAGCGGAAAAAGAACTGGCTCTTCAAACTGAAATAAGACGACAATCGGAAAAAAACATCGAATTAATAAGGAAGCAGGAATCCGAAACCGGGGAAAAACGGGAATTGTTATCGAAATGGTTCGCAGACAGGGAAGTTTACCGGGACATGATTCCCCATATCGATTTAATTATCAGTTTTCTGGATGATGCAAAGCATACCCGTGAGCAACAAATAAAAACCTCCGAAAGTCTGAATGGAAACATAGCGTTACTCCAAACACTGGAAAATAAACTCGACCTGCTTGAAAATGAAGCGGAAAGACTAAATCAAATTCTACCCGGTGAAATAGTTCACTGGCGTGAAAAACTGGAAAACGGGAAACCATGCCCGGTGTGTGGAAGTCTTCATCACCCGGTATTGCACGAAAACGAGCATATTTCTAAAGTCAATATCGATGAAGGCGAATTAGAAAAATCTAAAAAGAAGATCGCAGAAGAGATCCTGTTATGCAAGCAAAAAAACGAGATCACACGGCAGGAAATCATACAATTGGAAACGCTGATTCAAAACTATAAATCCCAGCATAAAAATGCGATCAAAAAGGCAGGAGAATTCCTAAGTCACATCCCACAATGGGAAGAACAGGTTTTAAATGGAGTGATCCGGAAAAAGTTAACGGGCCTTTCTTTGGAATGGAGCAGGAATAAAGAATTATATGATGCACAGATCCAGTTATTAGAAAATCTTAAAATCAAAAAAGAAGCGGAAGAAAAAAAATTCCGGGAAAGCGAAATTGAATTTAACCGCAGAAAAATCCTTTCAGATAATTACAAAGTTTCACTAAATAGTTTGATGGAAAAAAGGCAATTATTACTGAAAGGGAGGAAAGTGGAGGATATCGAATCAAACTACCAACGGCAAAAACAAACCTATACCAATCAGTACGAAGAATTAAGATCAGGTAAAGAAAAAATTGAAAGCCGGAAAGCCGGTACGGCAGGTATTATCTCCCAGCTCAACCACGACTTAAAACTGTGTGATCAGCAAATTATCGCATTGGATAGTCAGCTGCAGACTTGGATGAATAACCATCAGGGAGAAATTTCTTCGGAAAAACTACATGAACTGGTAACAAAATCCCGTGCATGGATATCGCAGGAAACCGAGTTCCTCAATGGCTTACGCGAACAGGAATTGACCCTGACCACGACCTTAAAAGAAAGAAATTCCCGTCTGGAGAATCATCATCAATTACCCGATAAACCTTCTGGGGAAGAAAACCGGGAACTGTTGACTGAAGAATATAATGAGCTGCTCGAACAAGAAAAAATAGTAAAACATGAGATTACGAGTATCGAGATCAGGTTGGCTACCCAGGAAGCCGGGAAAAAACAGGTACAACTGTATGAAAAAGAGTTTTCGGAGAAACAACAATTATGTGAAAACTGGCAAAAGCTAAATCATCTGCTGGGCTCTGCCGACGGTGGGAAGTTCAAAACCATAGCGCAGGGATATACCCTGGATATTTTACTGGGATATGCCAATCAACATCTTGAAAGACTGACAAAAAGATATGAATTGGAAAAAATACCCGGTACGCTGGCGTTACAGGTAATCGACCATGATATGCTGGACGAGGCACGTACAGTGCATTCATTATCCGGCGGCGAATCTTTTCTGGTTTCCTTATCCTTAGCCCTCGGATTATCTTCCCTCTCCTCCAATCGTATGAAAATCGAGTCTTTATTTATCGATGAAGGTTTCGGTTCATTAGATGCGGATACACTGGGAATCGCCATGGATGCCCTTGAAAATCTTCAAACCCAGGGTCGTAAGATCGGTGTTATTTCACACGTGAGCGAAATGACCGAAAGAATCCCGACCCAGATCAGAGTGGTGAAATTAGCCAATGGAAAAAGTAAAGTGGAAATAGCATAAAGAAAAGGATCTTTTGAAAACTTTATCAGCAATTAGTAAATAAAAAATCCGGGTATGCCCATGTATTACAGACCATATCCGGATTTATTTATTTTTCTGAACTCCTTAAAATGGAAGATCGTCTGATTCAGGTATATCCGGAAAATCCGGTTCGGCAGCCGGGGAAGCTGGGAAACTTTCTATCTTTCTTTCGGTTGACCTCTCTCCTTCTTCGTTCTTACTACCTAACATCGTAAATGTATTGGCTTCAATTTCAGTAACATATTTTTTGATCCCGTTATCTTCCCAGTTCCGGGTTCTCAATTTCCCTTCCAGATAAATAAGCTTTCCTTTTAACAGATATCTTTCGGCTATATCCGCCAGATTTCGCCAGCAAATAATATTGTGCCACTCCGTTTGTTCAACCCTGTTCCCTTCCCTGTCTTTATAGGTTTCTGAGGTGGCTAATGTGAAGGAAGCTTTTTTGGCTCCGTTTTCAAAAGTTCTGATTTCCGGGTCTTTCCCGAGACGACCGATGAGAATTACTTTGTTTACTCCAGACATAATTAGTTGTTTTAAATTTTCGATACAAATATAAATCAAAAATAAATACCAATTACAATTGTTAATAAAAATATATTATTTAATAAATAAAAAATTATCTTGCAGAAGGTTTATATTGGGATTGATTCAGGATCAAACGGGCATCGGTATTACCCATTAGTTCCTGTAAAGTGATATCGGGATTATTTTCCATATAGGACTGTACAATTTTCCATCCTATAAAAATACCTAAACGTCCTGGAGAAGTATTACCGAAAACCTTGGTAAAAGGAGCTTCCCGGATATAAGCCGTAAGCTCTTTTTCACCTTTGGAAAAAAGTTCGTTTTTACCCACCAGGTAATTCCATATATCATATTGGTGTTTTACGGCCCAATCAAACTTATCCCCGGGATAGCCTATAATATCCTCTTCATTTCTTTTAGGGAACATCAATTCAGTAAAATAAAGTTTTTTACCTTCATAAATCATATTTTCCAGTAAGGTAAATTTGGTATCCTGCGGTAAATATTTATATACCAATGCTTTTTTGAAACAATCGATGGCTATGTATTTACCGTCATACCGGGCACTGATATATTTCGGGATACCGTATTGACTATAATATTTATAATCCGGACCAAGATACATGTCGAGATTAATAAAAATATTACTGTCCACACCGAAAACGGTAGGCGAAGTAAAATCAATACCGGGCACTAACGTATAGAAAGCGGGAATTTCCGCATCGGGATAGTAATATCTGTAATAGGTGAGAGCATCTCCCAGTTCCACGGTTAATTCGTCGAGGTCGGGATATACTTTCATCACTTCGTCGTATATATCACGGATAACAGGATCTTCAAGATATGCTTTGAGCCGGGCCATCATTTGAGGATCATTCCAGATACCTTTCTGGATCAGTTCATCAGGATAGCGTGCGGATATTCTTTCTATCTCTTTGGGCAGATTATCCAGGTCCAGATTAAAGAGGTCTTTCTCATACCGCCGGATATCGATATGGATTCTGTTACGAATCGGGGTGAGCTGGGTGGTACGGACCTTGAATTTTCTTACAGGCTTCGGGGAAGTTGTGAGATGGATAATTAAAAAAACCACACCTGCAAGCAGGAGTATACCCAGACTAAAGAAAATGATTTTCTTTCTTTTATTAACGGTCATAATTTATACGGAATATCACTTAGTTTTGATCAAACAAAAATACAATAATATATCGCAAACCGGGTCGAAATTATTATTTCCACTTAATTGTGTTGACCAATTCCAGAGCATCATCCCTAAGATATTCGATTACGGGTTGTAAAGAATCGTTATTAGGCGGAAAATTAAAATATAGGGAAGCCCGTAAATAATGGGAAACGCTGTCGGTTACCCAGAATTGCAAAGGTGTGGCAGCGCCTTTGCCCAGGATATCATAAATCCTGCCGTAAACTTTTTGTTCCGGATCACTAACATAGTAAAACTGGATATCATCGGCTTTCCCTTTATCCACATGGAAAAAAATCATTTTCTCTTCCGCTATGGCCAACTCCCTGAGATCATCATGCAAAGGGAAATAAGTCATGTTAAAAGTCGCGTGAAGTGTAGGATATGCGACATTGACCCAATATTTACCATCTTCCTTAACTTCAAAATCACATTCCGCCCATTTAGAATAAGCGAACGAAAAAGGTAAAACGCTATCCCATACCTGATATTGATGTTCCGGCAAATCGATCCGGAAGTAGCCCTGAGGTTTGGGAGCATGGTATTCTGTTTTCCCCGTACAGGAAACCGTAACGGCCAGTAAAAGGATATACACGATAAAAAGTGCGGGTGAAATTTTTTGGAAATTATTCATTGGGTACTTTGATTCGCATGCCATAAAATGAACGGTAAACAAAAATAAGGCCTACAATAAAAAATATAATTCCGATGATCGGCGTATAATCGAAAGTACGGGTAGCCTGAGCCATCAATTCGGGATTATCCCCGATATAATTATTGGCATTGTCGATCATTCCCTGTGCCTTCAATTTCATATGGATGGCAATTTCTACCGCCAGCATACCGAAAAGCGTAGAAAATTTGATGATCGGATTCATCGCCACCGAGCAGGTATCTTTATAGGGATCTCCTACTGTGTCTCCAATAACGGTAGCAGCATGTAACTCCGTATTTTTCTCTTTAAGATCGACCTCAACCACCTTTTTGGCATTATCCCAGGCGCCGCCCGCATTCGCCATATACATGGCCTGGAACAAACCGAATACAGCTATGGAAATCAGGTAAGCCACAAAGAAATTAGGATCGAAAAAAGCGAAAGCCAGGGTAAGGCTGAAGATCACGATAAAAATATTCCACATGCCATACTGGGCGTATTGCGTACAGATTTTCACCACTGTTTTCGAATCATTAATATCCGCTTCCGTTTTATTGAGATTCAAATTCTTTTTGATAAAGCTCACCGCCCTGAAAGCCCCGGTAGTTACAGCCTGCATGGAGGCTCCGCTGAACCAGTAAATAACCGCTCCTCCCGTAATCAGTCCCATCAATACGGGCGCATCGGTTAAAGAAAGATGCAACAATCCGAAATTCTTCAATAACAGAATAATGGCGAAAATCATAGTCGTAGCGCCCACCACTGCCGTTCCGATAAGCACGGGCTTGGCTGTGGCTTTGAAAGTATTGCCCGCCCCGTCATTGGCTTCCAGGAAATATTTCCCTCTTTCGAAATCCGGAACAAATCCGTATTCATGTTCGATTTCCGATTTAATAGCGGGAATATGTTCTATTTTTGAAAGTTCGAAAACGGATTGCGCATTGTCGGTCACAGGCCCGTAACTGTCTACGGCAATGGTAACGGGTCCCATTCCTAAAAAGCCGAAAGCCACCAGGCCGAAAGCGAATATGGAAGCGTATTCCCCGAAGATCATCATCCCGTTGGTGGAAAAAAGGAAAGCGACAAACATAAGTCCCACCATCACCAATCCTTTCCAAAAAGCGCTGAAATTACCGGCTACCATTCCTGATAGAATATTCAGGCACGCGCCTCCCTGTCGGGAAGCCGTCACCACTTCCTGTACATGGCGTGACCTGGAACTGGTAAAAGCCTTGGTAAATTCCGGAATAATGGCAGCCGCCAGTGTACCGAGACTGATAATGGAAGCAAGGCGCCACCATAAATCCGTTCCGTAAACTTCTACTACAGAATTATTGGATAGCAGTAAATAGCTTATGGCATAAGTCGCAATCACGGAAATAACCGAGCTCAACCACACCAAAGAAGTAAGAGGAGTTTCGAAATTAAAATCGGAAGCATCCGTATATTTCCATTTTGAGAACAGATTATTGATCCAGTAGGAGATCACGGAAGTAACGACCATCAATATCCTCATCGCAAAAATCCAGGTAATCAGTAAAGCCTGTACCGCTACCGAACCTTCAAAACCGATCACGGCCAGTACGATAAATGAGATCAGGGCGACACCGGTCACGCCGTAAGTTTCAAAACCGTCAGCCGTGGGCCCGATACTATCGCCTGCGTTATCTCCCGTACAATCCGCGATAACACCGGGATTCCTGGGATCATCTTCCCCTATATTGAAAATCACTTTCATCAGGTCGGATCCAATATCTGCGATTTTGGTAAAAATTCCTCCGGCAATTCTCAGGGCGCTGGCCCCAAGGGACTCGCCGATAGCAAAGCCTATTAAACAGGCGCCTGCCAGGTGTGAAGGGACTAATAAAAGTATGATTAGCATAAGGATAAGCTCTATCGTGATGAGGAGCAACCCTACGCTCATCCCTGATTGTAAAGGAATGGCCACTACTTTCCAAGGCTTTCCCCTCAGCGAGGCGAACGAAGTCCGGCAATTGGCCAAAGTATTAATTCTGATCCCGAACCATGCCACCGCATAAGAACCGAGAATACCCAATATGGTCCACAGTAATATGATGAGTACATCCGAAAATGATTTCCCGTTCAGGAATCCAAAATAAAAAACGATAACCGCTCCGATAATTACAAATAAAATAAGCAGGAATTTTCCCTGCTGCAATAAATATGTTTTACAAGTCTGGTAAATGGTTTCCGCCACATTGCGCATAGAATAATGCGTGGGGAATTTCCTGATCCTGATGGCCTGATAGAGACCGAACAATAAGCCTAACACTACCAGGATAGACCCCCACATCAATAAAGACCATCCTGTTAAAGAACCATTAAAAAAAGTAATATCCTTAAAATTAGGTAAAATCAAATCCGCTTCACTGGCAAAGGTAAAGAGTGGGGTTATGATAATCCCAAAAAGTAAGATCAATTTTCTCATGCGCTAATTATTTGATTTATATAATTTTGATATTCTTATCATCCTGTTAAGGAAAGAATGGTAAATCTTTCCCGTCTCTTTTAGTAGATGCAAATTTACAAGAATATTTTTAATTTATTACATAATCAAAAAATTATCCTTCAAATCCTTTTAATAATTCGATTTCATAAGCCCATTTTGCCGGGTCTGGTGTCTCTAAAATAAGAGGCATATCATCAAACCGGGGATCCTGCATAAATCTCCTGAAAAAATCCATACCCAGTAAACCTTCCCCGATACTTTCATGGCGGTCGACCCTGCTTCCCAATGGTTTTTTCGTATCGTTCAAATGGATGGCTTTCAGGTAATGTTTCCCGATAATATCATCAAAACCTTTAAAAGTCCCGGCATAACCGGTTTCTGTTTTAATATCATAACCTGCGGAATAAGCATGGCAGGTATCGATACATACGCCTACCCTGGTTTTATCCTCTACTTTATCAATAATATGCGCCATGTGTTCAAATTTAAATCCGACATTGGAACCCTGCCCTGCCGTATTCTCGATAACGGCCGTAACGCCGGCAGTCTTATCCAAGGCAATATTAATACTTTCCGCGATCAGGTCAAGACATTTTTCAACCGGAATCTGGTTGAGGTGACTTCCCGGATGAAAATTAAGCAACTCCAGTCCCAGTTGTTCGCACCGTTGCATTTCATTTAAGAAAGCGTTACGGGCTTTTTCCCGGGCTTCGGTTTCCGGATGCCCTAAATTGATCAGGTAACTGTCATGAGGTAAAATATACCTGGCGGAAAAAGAATATTGATCACAATTTTTTTTAAACTGTCCGATACTTTTGGCAGTGAGCGGAGGAGCAGCCCATTGACGCTGGTTTTTTGTAAAAAGGGCAAAAGCGTTAGCTCCTACCTGATGTGCATTGACCGGGGCATTTTCCACGCCGCCGGCCGCACTGACATGAGGTCCTAAATATTTCATATTCTCCGAATTTCAACGACAAAGATAATAAAATGGATGATCTATCCCGGATATAACGCTATACAAGATAAATCGTTTACTGCATGATAAATTTTACCGGTATTCTGTATAAAACCCTTACCGGTTTATGATTTGCTTTACCCGGTTTAAACCTGGGAAGTAATTTCACGACCCTGACGGCTTCGGCATCCAAATCGGGGTGGATTCCGATTATTGGAGTCACGTTACTTACGCTTCCGTCTCTTTCCACTACAAATTCAACCACAACCGTTCCGTATATGTTATTCTCAAAAGCTCTTTTCGGATATATAAGATGGCTATTGAGAAAATGGTATAACGCAGCTTCTCCCCCGATAAATTCCGGCATTTCCTCCGCATACGGAACCGGATCCGGAGGCGGTGCAGGAGATTCAGGCATCAGGTCCACCTCAACAATCTCTGCAATCCTGTCATTTTCGTTAAAATCAATCCCGAAGATGGAACTTATATCTATCGACTCTTTTACCATCTTTTCAACCTGGTTCAAAACATATTCGTTCCTGTCGACCGGCGCCGGAGGCGGTGGCGGGGTTCTGTCCGTAACAGGCGCGGTTTCTTCTATCAGGATAAATTCATCCGAAATCATACGGATGTTTGCTTTGGATTCCTGGGTGGCGAACAACTCAAATCCGACATACACTAGCCCAAGTACAAGAACGATTCCGATGAGCCCGAAAGATATTTTTTTCCTTTCGAGATCTCCTTTAGGGGATTTTTTAGGTAACATGGCTGGTAAATTTAAGGTGATTATTAATAATAACTACCTTAAATAAATTAAAATTGTGCGGAAAAATCAGCTTTTGTGGAGAAATTGTAATAACTGATTGATAGCGACAGCCCTATGACTGATTTTATTTTTCTCGTCATCTCCAAGCTCGGCAAAAGTCCGGTCGAAACCCGTGGGCCGGAAAACAGAATCATAACCAAATCCCTGGGAACCGTGTTGTCCGGTTGTGATTTCGCCTTCTATTTTACCCTGGAACAGGAACTCTTCTCCTTTTAATATCAAGGCAACTACCGTAATAAAAGAGGCTTTCCTGTTTTCGACGCCCTCCATTTCCATGAGTAGTTTGCGGATATTATCCTGAAAAGAACAACTTTCGCCGGCGTAGCGGGCGGAAAAAACGCCGGGACGTCCATCAAGCGCCTCCACTTCCAAGCCTGTATCATCGGCGAAACAATCCATTCCGAATTTATCGTATACATACCGGGCTTTCAGTAAAGCATTGCCTTGCAGGGTATCGGCAGTTTCAGGTATTTCTTCGAAACTTCCGATATCTTTCAGGTTCAGGATGGTAAAACGTTTACCTACCATAGCCCGGACCTCATCCGTTTTATGCTGGTTGTGGGTGGCGAATATAAGGTTCATATCATAAAATAAAGAAACAGATCATGTAAAATACATCACCTGTTAGTTGATACCAAAAAACCGGAAATCACTATTTCAATTCCGTTCCGGAAATTTCGATAGCCTGTTTTCCCCTGTAATAACCGCATTCCGGACATATTCTGTGGGTCAGGATTGCAGCACCGCAATGGTTACATACGGTCAGTTGAGGAGCAACCATAAAATCGTGAGATCTTCTTTTGTCTCTCCTGGTTGAGGAGTGGCGTCTTTTTGGATTCGGCATAGCTATTAATTTTTATCGGGTTTATCTAATTCTATTTTTTTGAGGGCTTCCCAGCGCGGATCTTCAATATCCTCTTTCCGGGATAACTCTTCCAATTGTTTCATCACTTCCGGATTGCAACCCGGATCTCCTGACTCTGTATCATCATGGACGATCTTAGAGGGTAAAGCCAGTATGATAGACTCGTAAACCAAATGGAACACGTCCAATTCATACTCGTTCTCAGGGATTACCCATACCATATCATCCTCATTTTCCGCTTCTTCCGTCAGAGAGGCAAATTTTACGATAAGCGATTCCCGGAAATTCAAAGGCACTTCCACCGGATCCAGGCAACGGTCACAGGGAGCCATTACCTGTCCTTTAAAGTCAAAGGAAAGCGTTAACATGGTTTCAGTTTTTTCCATATTAATTTGCAAATCCAATGCACCGTCCAGTATCTCGGAAATCCCGGCCATATCAAAGAACTCTTTATCACAAGTTATTGAAAACTGGTGATTTCCAAGGCTTATGCCCGCTATACGGAGTTTGAATTCATCCCTTTTTCGCTTCAGTTCCACACTAGTAAAATTTGGGGTGCAAATATAATCATAATTTTATTATACAGATTTTTAATTCGTTATTTTAATCACCGTATTATCTTATTTCCACAATCTGTTGTGTATAATTCGTATGAGTGTCCGGAGCATCAGCGTGTTTAGTAATGTATCTTTGCATGATTATTCCGTCATGCGGGGTTATATAATCTAGTTGAGCATAATCATGAAAAAATTTATTTTTTTATTATCCGTCATTCTGTTTTCTTCTTCCGTTCTTTTGGCCCAATCCAAAAAAAGTGACGAGTTGAAAAATAACAAGAAAAAAATTGAGGCGGAAATAGCCAATACGACCAAATTATTGAACCAGACGAAAAAAAATAAAGACAATTCGCTTCAACAACTCACGGTGCTAAGGAAACAGATTGCCAACCGTGAGGAATTGATCACGGCCCTGAATAATGAAATATTCTCTTTGGAGGAAGAACTGGATCTCAATATTAAGTTATCCCAATCGTTGGACAGGAAACTGGAATACATGAAATCAGATTATTCCCGGGTAGTTTATCTGGCATACAAAAACAGGAAAATGATCGATAAGATCACTTTCTTACTGGCTTCGGAAGACTTTGCCCAAATGTTCCGAAGATTTAAATATTATACGCTATTCGCCGATAACGTAAAACATCAGGTAGAGTTGATCGCCCAGACGAAAGCAGAGATCGAGAAAAAAAATAATGAGATACTTCTTTTCAAAGAAGAAAAATTAGCATTACTGGACGGAAAAGAAAGGGAGGTCAAAAAACTGGAGATAGACCGGAATGCCAAAACGAAAGCCACGGAAGAACTTAAGAAAAAAGAAAAAGTACTGGCCAGTGAACTTAACGCCAAGCAAAAGAAAAGAAATGAACTGGATGCGGCCATAAAGAAAGCGATACAGGCTGAAATAGCCGCTGCCAATGCTAAAAAAGCCAAAGACGCAAAAACGGCAGGCACAGCCACCGCCGGCACGGGAAAATCCAAAATGGAAATTACCCTTACTCCTGAAGAAAAAGTTTTGAGTAATTCCTTCGTAAACAACCGGGGAAAATTACCATGGCCGGTTGCCAAAGGAGTAAAAACCGGAGATTTCGGTAATTATCCCCATCCTGATGTTCCGTCGGTTCAAATTGAAAACCGGGGAATTGACATTCTCGTAGAAGAAGGTACTACGGTAAGAAGTGTATTTGACGGAGAAGTAACGGGCGTATTAGATGTTCTCGGTACCAAAGTACTGATGGTACGTCACGGGGAGTATCTTACCGTATACCAGAACTTGAGCAATGTATTAGTAAAAAAGGGCGATAAGGTTAAAACCAAGCAGGCCTTAGCCACTGTCAGCAAACCCCAGAATTCTTCCGGGTGTGAACTCCATTTCGAAGTTTGGAAAAATAACTCTCATCTCAATCCTAATTTATGGTTAGCTAAACAGTAATAACTTTGTATTAAAAATGTTCTTAAACGTTGAGGCAGCATTAAAAGATAAAAATCCGAAATTATATAAAAAGATCCCGGATTTCGCTATCCGTTGGGTGGAACGGTTGATCCACCAGGATGCCATGAACGGGTTCATGGAAGATAACATTAAAGAATCTTCCGTAAATTTCGCTACCAATGCCATCGATTTTTTCCAGGCTAAGGTAAAGGTCGTAAATGAACAATACATTCCCAAAACAGGAAGATCTATCGTGGTATGTAACCATCCGTTGGGAGGACTTGACGGACTGGCACTGATCAGTGTGATCGGAAAATACCGCTCCGATATGAAGTTTCCCGTAAACGACCTGCTTATGCAGATCACTCCAATGAGGGATATTTTTGTACCCGTCAATAAACATGGCTGGAATCAACAGGATTCCATCAAACAGTTAAATGATATTTTTGATTCAGATGACCTGGTCCTCTATTTTCCGGCAGGACTTTGCTCCAGGAAACATCGCGGAAAAATCTGCGACCTGGAATGGAAAAAAACATTCATTAGCAAGGCCAAAGAGTTCAAAAGAGACGTGGTCCCGGCCTATTTCGACGGACGAAACAGTAACCGGTTCTATAATATCGCAACATTACGGAAAAAATTAAACATAAAAGTTAATGTAGAAATGTTATTTTTGCCGGACGAAACTTTTCGTCAAAAAGGGAAAGTACTTACCGTTACTTTCGGACCTTCCATCCCTTACACTCAGTTTGACGACAGCCGGAGTGATAAAGAGTGGGCCGAATGGGTCAAAGGACAGGTGTATGCCCTTGGGAACAGATAATGATAACATGGAAAACATAATAGATCCTATTGATAAAAAATTGATTAAACGCGAACTTACTCCGGATAAGTTCCTGCGGAATACTAACGTTAGAGATAATTCGATTTTCATGGTGGACGCCCATAATTCGCCCAATACCATGCTCGAAATAGGCCGGTTGAGAGAATATACTTTCCGGCTCGCGGGCGGAGGTACCGGGAAAAAAGCGGATATCGACGAATACGATACCGCTGAAATTCCTTTCAGGCAGCTGATCGTTTGGGATCACCGTACGGAGGAAATTATCAGCGCTTATCGTTTTATATGTGGAAAAGACGTCATTCCGGACGAGAACGGATACCCGCACACCCCCACTTCAAAACTGTTTTGTTTTTCGGAAGAATTTATCCGGGACCAATGGCCGGTTTGTATCGAATTGGGAAGAAGCTTCGTACAGCCCAAATTCCAGGCTGGAAATTACGCCAGGGAAACCCTCTTCGCGCTTGATAATGTGTGGGACGGACTGGGCACGTTAGTGGTAGATTATCCCGATTGTCAATATTTTATGGGTAAAATGACGCTTTATAACGAATACAGTCGAGAAGCCCGTAAACTCATCCTGGAATTTCTAACAAGCCATTTCCACGGAGATGAGAAATTAATCCGTCCATGGCATCCGGTAGAGGGAGATGAAGATATTGAAAAAAATGTTAAAAAAAGTTTCGATCATCAGGAATCTACTTTTAAGGAAGAGTTCAAAATACTGAATACCAAAATACGGCAACTTAATACTTCGATACCGCCGTTGATCAAAACCTATGTCTCGCTTTCCCCGACTATCGAATATTTCGGTACCGCTCCCAATAATGAATTCGGTCCGGTGGAAGAAATGTGCATTTTAATTAAGATGTCGGATATTTATGAGAGTAAGATGAACCGTCATATCCGTTCATACCATCCCCGGAATAAACAATAGTTATCCGGATTTCACCGTTATAGAACCATGATCATAAAAAAAATAGAATTCGTCCAAAGTGTGGATGACTGGAAAAAATGTCCTGAACAGCAATATCCCGAATATGCCTTCATAGGACGTTCGAATGTAGGAAAATCCTCACTGGTCAACATGTTGGCCAACAGGAAACACCTTGCCAAGATATCATCCAAACCGGGCAAGACCCAGACCATCAATCATTACAACGTGAACGATGAATGGTATCTGGTTGATCTGCCGGGTTACGGATATGCCACTATTTCCAAAACCATGCGTGAAAACTGGGTAAAGATGATCGAGAATTATCTTATACACCGGGAAAATTTACAATTGGTTTTCGTTCTGATCGATGTGAGGATTGAACCCCAGCAGAAAGATCTGGATTTTATTAATAATTTAGGAAAACTCGGTATTCCCTACTCCGTCATTTTCACCAAAAGTGATAAAATATCGAAAATAAAAGTCACGGAAAATGTAGACAGATTTATCAGGCGACTTAAAGAGACATGGGAAGAAGTACCGCCCTATTTCGTATCATCCGCTGTATTGGGAACAGGTAAAAATGAGATACTGGATTATATCGGGAAGATAAATGCGGATTATAAAAGTGAGAATCAGAACTTAAATCTTTCCGCCGATGAATAGATGGGTTACAACCTTCCTCCTCCTGATCTTGATATCCGGCTGCCAAACCAATAAAAAAGCGCTGGAAAAACTTAACCAACCGTTAAAGTCCACAACCTGGTATATTACTAGTATTGCCGGCACCGACATCGACAGTACTTACCAAAGCCGGCCGTACATTATTTTCGATACCACCGGTCGTTATTACGGTAATCTCGGATGCAACCGGTTTTTCGGACAGTATATGGCCACGAAAAAGAAAATATCGATGGAATATGCCGGTTCCACAAAAATGTTATGTCCGGATATGGACATCGAAAAGAAGTTCGGCAACGCTTTGAAAAAAGAGATCAACTACTATAAAATTCACCGGGATACCTTATTTTTATATGAAAAAGCGACCGAAGTAATGAAGCTTTCCGCTTCACCGGACCGCATCAGTGAATAAATTATTTGGAAGGGAAACGTTGAAGCGTAATCCTCATCACAGTACCTATATCCTGCGTTGATGATTTAACAAATAATTTACCTTTATGGTATTCTTTGATAATCCTCTTGGCCAAAGTCAAACCGAGTCCCCAGCCCCTTTCTTTTGAAGTATATCCGGGAGTAAAAATATCTTTATGTTTTTTTGGATGGATTCCCTTGCCGGTATCCTGTATGTCGACATGGACTACTTTCGGTTCTTCAATAATTTCAATAAAAATAGTTCCGCGGCCATTCATGGCGTCCACGGCATTTTTACATAAATTCTCGATAACCCACTCGAACAGGTACCGGTTTAACGGTAAAATGATTTCTTTTTCCGGATACATAAATTCGATGGTAACTCTTCCGGAAAGCCTGGTCTGGAGGTATAAAATAAATTCCTGTATTACAGTGACCAGGTTCTCATCTTTAAGTTCGGGAACGGATCCGATCTTCGAAAAACGCTGGGCAATGGTTTCCAGACGTAACACATCCTTGTTAATCTCGGTGATAACAGTCTGGTCGACATTTTGCTCCTTCAAAATTTCATTCCACGCCATAAGCGAAGAAATCGGAGTTCCCAGCTGATGTGCCGTTTCCTTGGACATGCCCACCCAAACCTGGTTCTGCTCGGATTTTCTTGCCACACTGAATAATAAATAGGCGATCACGGCAAAAAGGATCACGATGAAGAATTGAAGGAAAGGGAAAAGTCTCAATTGTTTTAATACGGAAGATTCCTCATAGAAGACATAACAGGTTTGATTTTCCGGCAATTGTATCTTGATCGGCTCATTCTCGCTTTTCATCTTTTCGATGATATGCGGCAATACCTTGGGATCGAAAACCTTGGCGGAATCGATATTACCGAACGCGATGACGTTCTTTTCCGACTGGTCAGTCACGACGACCGGGACAGATGCCGAATTGATCACCACTTCCTGGAAAAAAGATTCGATAAGGTTATTTAAGACTACGCGTAGGTTACTATATATTTGGGATTCCTGGTAATAGACCGTGATATATTGATCCTTATCGTGATGGATCTTCACACTGTCGAAAATATTCTGGTAATTCTCAATTTGCCATATGTATTCCGCGGAAGAAACCATATCCGTATCAATATTAACGGCACAATCGATTTTACCGTTAAATACCACAATAGACGGAATAGTGGAATTTGAAGAAATTATATCGGAATAAAAGGTAATATCCTCTTCCAGGGAAGCTTCATCGACTTTACGTAATGCCTTGGCGAAGATGGAAGCTCTCTTTCCTTCTTCTATCCTTATTTTATCAAAAAACTGTTCGGTATAATTAACAAGTTCCGCTTTATAGGAAACGGCATCAGCCCAGATCTCGATCCGGTTTCGTTCCTCCCTGGAAATGTTGTTGATTAGCAGATTGGAATAGTAGACAATAATTACAAAAGCAACGGCCGCTGATCCATATAGCAGGAACTTCCATCTTTTTTTATTATGATATACCTTCATGGCCAATGAATTTCATACGGATTTACCCTTTTATCAATTCATCGATAATATTTTCAATAGAAATTCCTTCCGCTTCTGCTTTGTAATTTTTAATGATACGATGTCTCAGAATATTATGGGCTACTGCTTTGATATCCTCAATATCAGGAGAGAATTTCCCATGAAGCACGGCATGAGTCCTGGCCCCTATGATAAGGAATTGCGAGGCGCGCGGTCCGGCTCCCCAGGTAAGATATTCATTGGCCCAGGGATGGGCTTTGCCGGTATGCGGTCTTGTCATGGATGCCAGGTTCACCGCATATTGGTAAACATTATCGGCGATCGGTATTTTCTGAAGAAGTTTCTGATAAAAGATAATATCTTCAATGGACAATACCTGGCGAGGCTCTTTCATCTCACCATGGATAGTGTTTTTCACGATATTGACTTCCTCATCGAAAGAAGGATAATCAAGAAGGATATTGAACATAAAACGATCCTGCTGGGCTTCGGGAAGAGGATAAGTACCTTCCTGCTCGATAGGATTCTGGGTTGCCAATACGAAGAAAGGGTCGGGAAGCGAATAAGTGACCGCATTCATACTGACCGAACGTTCCTGCATGGCTTCCAATAACGCCGACTGGGTTTTGGGAGGAGTACGGTTGATCTCATCCGCCAGTACGATATTCGCAAAGATAGGTCCTTTGACAAATTTAAATTTCCGGTTCTCATCCAATATCTCAGTACCCATGATATCGGAAGGCATCAGGTCAGGGGTAAACTGGATCCTGTTGAATGTTAGGTTTACCGCTTTCGCGATCGTCGTGATCATCAGGGTTTTTGCCAGTCCCGGCACCCCGATCAGTAAAGCGTGGCTGCGGCTGAACATGGCCATCAGTACATTATCTACGATCACATCCTGCCCGACAATGACTTTCGCAATTTCATTCTTTAACTCGGCATATTTCTTTACAAAAGCTTCAACAGCTTCAACATCACTTTTAAATTCTAAATCCATATCAGACCATATTGTTTTAAGGTATTTCCCATTCAGTAATAAAAGGGCAATATTTATAATCTTCCGCCACTTTTATGCTGGTAACTTTTACTTTATTGGATAACCACTTATCTATCTCTTTATATTTCTTTTCTTCTAATGCCGCATTTTGTATCAAATCATAATCTTCCACCAGATTGGGTTTATGGGGAGGGACTTTCGTCTTTAAATATATAAGCCGGTAAGCCATCACACCGTCATCATTGACATAAGGTAAAGGTTCTGAGTATTCTCCCGGGATTAATTTATCCAGGACGGCAAGTGTAGTGGGTTCAAGTGTTTCTTTATCAAATTTGGAAGATCCGGTATAGGGATTTATAACCCATCCCCCGCTGTTTTTGTTCGCGTCATCGGAATATTTGATCGCGGCATCAGAAAAATTGATTTTATCGTTTTTTATAATTAGACGGATACTATCCAAATATTCAATAGCCTTTACCTGTTCATCTATCGAGGGTTTGGGTTGTAAAAGAATATGGGCGATATTGACGGATTCTCCCCTGCGCTCGATCAACTGGACGATATGGTAACCGGCTTTAGATTTGAAAACCTGCGATACTTCACCGGTTTTCAATTTAAAAGCTACCGCTTCCACTTCCGGATAAAGGGTTCCTCTTTCCACAAAACCCAAATTTCCTCCTTTCGAAGCGGATCCCGGGTCATCGGAATAGAGCCTGGCCAACATAGAAAATTTTTCACCCCGTAAAATCCTTTCCCTAAATTCCTCAAGTCTTACTTTTAAAGCATCAATTTCGTCATCGCTTACCGGGGGAACCTTTACAATATGTCCGTATTCATAAGTTCCCTGTACCATCGGCAAACTATCATAGCTTACATTATCGTAGAATTTTTTTACTTCCGAAGGGGTTATGGTAATTTTATCCGTAATCGCCTGCTGGATCTGTTCCACGATAAGTTGTTCCCTTATGAATTCACGCATATCGCTTTTTATTTCATCCATCGATTTTCCGTAGAATTGCTCGATGACCTTCGGATCACCCCCGATCTGCTGAACCAGATAAGAGATCCTGGCATTCACGTTATCGTCCACTTGTTGTGCCGTAACCGAAATACTGTCAAGTTCCGCCTGATGCAGAAATAATTTACGCATCAGCATATTTTCCAATACTTCGCATTTCAGGCTTTCCATATCATCTACATCCACCAACTGGCTGGTGTATTCCATATAAGCTTTTTCGAGATCGGATCTCATGATGATCTCCCTTCCCACAACCGAGAGTATACCGTCAACCACTATTTTTTCCTGGGCCGGAAGTGTCAGGACCATGCAGGCCAGAATAAGCGTAAAAAAAAGTTTCTTCATTATTTGCATCTAAGCATTAACGTAAAAATTCAAAAAAAATTGAGTGGACGAAAATACAAAAAAAGAAGACATCAATGTCTTCTTAATTATATTTAGAACACCGGAAAAATCAATTATTTCCTTCCCAGACTTTCGTCGGAAACCGTTAGTTTTTTCCTGCCCTTAGCCCTACGGGAAGCCAGAACTCTTCTACCGTTGGCAGAAGACATCCTTTCTCTGAATCCGTGTTTATTTTTGCGTCTTTTGTTGGAGGGTTGATATGTCCGTTTCATAATAATATGATATATTTAAAATTTTCCTTTTATTTTGGGGTGCAAAAATACACTTTTTTTTCAAATATGCAAACCTTTTTGTTCCAAAAAATTATCAATGATCAAATGGGGGTTCTTGATTGATTTTTGCAGCCATTCAAAAAATAATATTTCTTTATCCGATGTATTTAAACGGTATAGCACGGATGAACTGCGCAATTTCTCCACAAAACGGGATAAAATAATTGCCACTGAATTAGAAATATTAAAACTTTCCGTGAATCCGTACATGGGGATCATTACAGTTTTATCGGCCAGAGATATGGCTTCATCGGAAAGACCGTTCAACTCGGTTCCGAAAAGAAATGCCGTCGGGGTTTCGACCGGCAGTTCATCTAAAAAATAACTTTTTTCGTGCGGCGTGGTGGCCACAATGGTATAACCTTCCTGTTTCAGCCGTTCCACACACTGCCGTACCCTGTTCTTTCCCGAATCGTAGCGGTACAACGTGAGCCATTTATCTGCACCCATGGAAATAGCGTCATGTATCTGGAATTCATTTTCGTTTTCAATGACATGTACATCCTGGATCCCGTAACATTCACAGGTACGTAAAACAGCGCTGATATTTTGCGTCTGGAAAAGGTCTTCCACCACAACGGTCACATGCCGGGTTCTTTCCTCTATCACCTGCCGGATTCTTTGTAAACGTTTTTCAGTTATAAATTGAGTAAGGTAATGGCTGATCTCTTCCCTCAGGAAAGCATCTTGTACCATTCTGATCTCATAATTACCATCGTTCACGATCATGGAGTTACTTATAAAATAATCATAAAAAAAGCCCGTAAACGGGCTTCCTTTATTTCTTTTAAAGGTAATGCTTAAACATTGCTGCTTAATTCAGAACCTGCTTTAAATTTAACAACATTTTTAGCAGGGATCTGCATTTCTTTTTTAGTCTGAGGATTACGGCCTTTTCTGGCAGCACGTTTTACCACGCTGAAGGTACCGAAACCTACCAGAGATACTTTGTCACCTTTTTGCAATGCTTCAGTAGTGGAGGCAATGAAAGCATCTAATACATTTTTAGCTTGTACTTTTGGGCAGTCAGCTTTTTCTGCAATTGCATTAATTAATTCAATTTTGTTCATTTTTCACGTGATTTTGGTTAATAAACTTTATTATCAGTAGGAATTGCAAATTTAATATAACTTTTAATAACTTGCCTATTATTTTATATATTTTTTCCGATGTTAATAAATCGGTATAAAATGTTAATAACTTCTCTGTTCCTTCTCCTATTTTTTACACTAAAATAATCTCATGGTGTAATTTTCTTTCCTAAAACCTCCAAGAAATGCTTTAATATCCATCCTTGATTTGCCCTGCCATTGGATATTTTCCAGTAGAATTTGAAAGTCTGAGGTGTCTACGGCAAAGAAATTTTTCCCGTCCGTATGCACACAACCCGGCTCTGATAAAGCTTTTTGAGTTGATACGGCCGACTGATAACATTTGAAAGTATATATTTCACCCTGTTTATTCCTTATTTGAGTATAAGCACCCGGAAAAGGTGAAAGTCCTCTTATTTTATTAAAAATATCACAAGCGGTATGATTCCAGTCGATCAGGCAATCTTCCTTTAAAATCTTTGGCGCGAGTTTGAGACCCTCTTTAGAAACTGATTGTGGGATGAGGGTTATCTCCTTCATTTCTATTTTCTTAATGGTCTCTACAGCCAGGGAAGCGCCGATATATTTCATCCGGTCATACAACTCTCCTGTCGTTTCTTTATCCCCTATTTCGATCTCTTTAAAATCAATAATGTCTCCCTTATCCATATCCTTGTTAAGGAAAAAGGTAGTCACGCCTGTTCTGGTTTCCCCGTTCATGACAGCGCGGTGGATAGGCGCGGCTCCCCTGTATTCCGGCAATAACGAAGCATGGACATTGAAAGTTCCGTAAGGAGGTATGGTAAAAACTTCTTCCGGTAAGATCCTGAAAGCTACCACAACGAATAAGTCGGCTTTCAGGGACTGAAGCTGTTCTATAAAATGCTGATCTTTTAGTTTGGCAGGCTGGAGTATGGGAAGATCTTTAGAGAGTGCATATTGTTTTACTTCAGGCATGTGCAACTTTTTACCTCTTCCGGCAGGTTTATCCGGGGAAGTCACCACTGCTGCTATCGTGTAACCCGCCTGATATATCGCGTCCAATGTGGCCACGGCAAAATCAGGATTTCCCATAAACACTATTCTCATAGAGAAAATATCTTAAATAAAGCTCAATTCTTTAATTTCCGTTCCAATTCCAGCATTTTCAAACAGGAATATGCGGCCTCAACTCCTTTGTTCCCATGTTTCCCGCCCGACCTTTCTTCCGCCTGTTGCATATTATCGCAGGTAAGTACGCCAAAAATAACGGGAGTATTGTAATCCATAGCGGCCTGGGTGATCCCGTTGGCAACAGCCTGGGAAATAAATTCAAAATGGCGGGTTTCTCCCTGGATAATACAACCCAGACATATCACGGCATCAATCATGTGGTCAGCTTCCAGCATCATCACCGCAGCGCCGGGCAATTCAAAACTACCGGGTACCGTATGGATCAGGATATTTTCTTTAGGAACACCTGATTCCAATAGGGTTTCTACTGCGCCGTTCTGCAGGTTCCGGGTAATTGCGGAATTCCACTCGCTGACCAGGATACCGATCTTAAATTCTTTAGGATTAGCTATTTTAAATGAAGTATTCTCTGAAAGGTTTTTCTTTTTTTCAGCCATTATTGCGCTTTTATTTTAGCTCTTTCCAAATACCTGTCTACACCCATAACCAAATACTGGTCGTAATAACTATTTTCAATTTTCTGGTAAGAATCCAACGCTTCACGCCAGTTTCCCGCTTTTTCCTGCATCTGACCTAATTTGAAAAGCGCGACGGGTGTATAATAGGGATTATCACCTTTGACAGCTTTTTTATAATACTTAATGGCCTGGGTATCATCTTCCTGCTGGTCATAAATGTCGCCGATCACCATCTGGCAGGCATACCAGTATACTTCATCTTTATTTTTGAATTTTAAAAGGTAATTAAGCGCTTCATCCAGATCTCCGAGCTGCAGGTAGCAAAGACCCGCGAAATAACGGGAAGAATTAGCGATTCCGGTCATTTTGTAACCTGAGATCAGGCTTAAGAAGCCGTCGTTTTCTTCGTCACCTTCCAGAGCAATAATATAAGCAGTGGTATCACCGGTCTGGATTCCTCTGGTATATTGTTCGATAGGTTTAAGTATTAAGGCTGAACCTCTTTCTTTTTTAGGTTTCAGATAGAATCTGTTTATGGCAACAATAGCAAAGATCACTATTAATATGGCAATCAAAACCCCATAAATAATTTTTTGATATTTATTGAAAAAAGTAACGGTTTTTGTTACAATATTCTCATTAGCAGAAACCTTTCCATCACTTTTCGCCCCTATTTTCTCATTTTTTGCCATAATTATTCATTTTAAAAATTGTGGGTGCAAAGATAAGATTTTTTTTAAATCATTATTATTTTTTTCTTCCGACCATATCTGATTGATTTTCAGTATATAGCTTTATATTTTTTTGCCTTTACCCAAAAGATATTCACCGAACCAATCCGCAAACATCTTAATAAAAGCCTTATTATAGACATGTTTAAAAGAATATTTGTCGGCTTCTTTATTTTGCTCTATATCGGGGGGATGAACCAACGGAAGAATATTCTGGGTGCTTCTCATCAGCTTCCGGATCTTGCGTTTTTGATCTTTAAGACCGATATTCGTCACCAGGTTAACACTGGGTGTGATACAAAGGCCATGCTGGTACCATAAATGATAAATATACTGATATTCCCAGATATCGAGTTTATGTTTCCGTAAAACATAATACCTTCTTAACCAGTACAATTTTTCCGTCCCTTTCCGGAAATAAGGGGAGATCATTTTACTGAAGTTTTCTCCTTCCAGCAATGTCATTTCCAGGTCGAATCCTTTCCACCGGTCTGCCCAGGTGGCAAAACCCCAAAGCGCGGGATAAGCTGAGAAATAATAAGAATATTTGGTTTTCTCCGTCTTTTTCTGGTAATTCACACCACTGATATGAACAATTTCTTTGTTATCCCGGTAGCGATCAAGGAGCTGCTCGCAATAATAGAAAAAGTCGTGATTAGGCAAGGTATCATCAAAAAGGATAATTCCTTCTTTTTCATGGGAAAAGAACCATGATACCGCTTCATACACCATCCTGGATTTTCCCAAATGTTCTTCTTTATACAATTCTTTGACTTCACATTTCCATTCCGGCATTACCACGGCACGTGACTGGATGCACCTGGCATAGTCAAGCCTGTCGTTATGGACCGCACCGTCACCGGCGACGTACAGTTTTTCAGGTTGAATATCTTTAATGACCTGGAAAAGATTGTGGGTATCCTCGATCCTGTGGTATAAAACAATTAATATGGGAACTTTAAACATACCGGCCTTTCTTTGGATAGATAATTCTTACCGTATTTATTTGATAAGGAACGGGAATTTATCGAAATTCTTAAGGGCGATAGCGGTACCACGTGCGACTGCCTTCAAAGGGTCGTCGGCAACATGAACGCTTAATTTGGTTTTTTTGGAAATACGTTTATCCAATCCGCGCAACAGTGAACCGCCTCCGGCCATGTAAATACCGGTTTTATATATGTCGGCGGAAAGTTCGGGGGGAGTATTTTCCAAAGCGTTGATCACGGCGGCTTCAATCTTGGAGATAGATCTGTCCAAAGCCTGCGCGATCTCACGGTAATTGACTTTTACCGAGATCGGTATACCCTGTAAAAGGTCACGACCGAAAACTTCATAATCTTCCGGCGGGTTTTCCAGATCCTCGATGGCGGATCCTACATTGATCTTGATCTGTTCCGACATGGATTCCCCAATGGCAATATTATGTTTTTTACGCATGTATTCCTGGATATCATAATTAAATTCATCGCCGGCCGTCTTAATCGATTTACTGGTTACGATACCTCCGAGCGCCAGAACCGCTATTTCACTGGTACCGCCACCGATATCGATGATCATATTCCCGTTGGCATCCAACACATCGATCCCGATTCCGATTGCGGCTGCCATAGGTTCGTGGATCATCCTCACTTCTTTCGCCCCGGCCTGCTCGGCGGAATCCCTTACGGCGCGTTCTTCCACTTCCGTAATACCGGAAGGTATACATATTACCATTTTCAAGGAAGGCGGGAAAAAATAACCTTTCGTGCCCGTCATCTTGATAAACTCACGTAACATGGTTTCCGTAGATTGGAAATCGGCGATCACCCCGTCTTTAAGAGGCCTGATCGTCTTAATGTTATCGTGCACTTTCCCATGCATCATCAGGGCCTTCTTTCCTACGGCCATCACCGTCCCGGTAGTACGGTCAATGGCAATGATAGAAGGCTCGTCCACCACCACTTTATCGTTATGTAAAACCACTGTATTGGCTGTCCCTAGATCAATCGCCAGTTCCTTAGTGAATATTGAAAACAAACCCATGTTAAAAAATATTATTAGAAGGTTGCAAAGATAAAAAATAATATATGATGATCTTACTTTCGCATTAAATTTGTTCTGCGATTCCGAAACAAGTCCGGAAATACTTCTGAAAAACAAATTTTATGCTATTTTTGCACATCAAAATAAGGACTAAATTATGAAAAAATTACTTGCAAGTTTAATGAGCGTTTTCTTTGCGATGACGCTGTTTGCCACCAATCCGCCAGATGAAGGAATGTGGCTGCCGATGTTTATCAAAGATTATAATTACGCGGATATGCAACGCCTGGGTTTGAGAATGACTCCGGAACAAATGTACGATATCAATAATTCATCCCTGAAGGATGCAATCGTGCAATTAGGGAATTTCTGTACGGCAGAAATCATTTCAAAAGACGGACTGGTACTAACCAACCATCATTGCGGTTATTCCGCCATTGCCGACCATTCCACGGAAGAACATGATTACCTTAAATACGGTTTCTGGGCTATGAATAAACAAGAAGAACTTCCCAACGAAGGACTTACCGTCACTTTTTTGATCCGTATGGCTGACGTAACCCGGGATGTGCTGAAAAATGTGACACCGGATATGACGGAAACCAAGAGAAGGGATGAGATATCCAAAATGATCCAGACCCTTAAAAAAGAAAATAACGACAACGGTAAATATACGGTAGAGATCAAACCTTTTTACGAAGGCAACGAATACTATATGTTCATTTATCTGACCTACAGGGATGTAAGGCTTGTGGGAGCTCCTCCAAGCGGCATAGGTAAATTCGGCGGGGACACCGACAACTGGATGTGGCCGCGCCATACCGGCGATTTTTCTATTTTCAGGGTTTATACTGCTCCCGATGGTTCTCCGGCCGATTATTCTCCTAATAATGTTCCGTTAAAACCGAAATATCATCTCCCGATTAGTTTAAAGGGAATTGAAAAAGGCGATTATTCGATGATCTGGGGATATCCCGGCACCACAAACCGGTTCATGACTTCTTTCGAGATCGACAACCAGATCAAGGTTCTGAATCCTCCGCTCATCGAAGCGTGCGACGTATTATTACCGGTGATCCGTGACGCCATGAATGCCAACGACCGGGTAAGGATCGCTTATGCCGACCATTTCGCAGGTTTGGCCAATATGTGGAAAAATAAAAAAGGAGAAACACAGAGTCTTATTTCATTGCGTGTAGCCGATAAAAAAGCTCAACAGGAAAAAGCCATCACGGAATGGATCGGTAAGGACAATGCAAGAATGGAAAAATACGGAAATGCTCTCACGGAAATCCGGGAAATATGCGAAGGTGTTGATCCGGTGAAAATGAAAGCTTTCTGGTATGCCAATATCTCGTTAATTACTTCCAAAACTTTATTCCTTCCTTATCAATTGCAGGGAGTAAAGCCGAAAGATAAAAAAGATAAATATTCCCAGGAAAAAATCGATAAATTGTTGTCGGAATACAGGAAATTGATGGAAAATACCGATCCGGCTACGGAAGCCAAATTAGTAGAGGCATCTCTTAAACTCTGGAAAGAACTTCCCCAAGATATTCGCCCCGATATTCAACCATATATCGATAAAAACTATAAAGGTGACGAAGTCGCTTTTTCAAAAGCAATCGTAAATCAATCTATTTATGGTTCCGAAGCGAATTTTAAAAAATTCCTGGAAAATCCCAACCTGAAAAAATATGAAAATGATCCGCTGGTAAGATACTTCAATGCCGTTTTTAAACTGATCATGTATTCACAGGGTGCTTATCTGGAATATGATGCCAAACTCGAAGTTCCCCGCAGAAGTTATATCGCGGCAATACAGGAAATGGAAAAAGATCACCCTATGTATCCGGATGCCAATTTTACCATGAGGGTAACTTACGGACAAGTACTGGATTATTACCCGACTGATGGAGTTCATTACTTATATTACACCACAGACCAGGGAATACTGGAGAAAGAAATACCCGGTGACCCGGAATTCGATGTTCCGGCTAAATTAAAGGAGTTGATATTGAAAAAAGATTTCGGCAAATATGGTATCGACGGATCTTTGCCGGTATGTTTCCTTTCCAATAACGACATTACCGGAGGTAATTCCGGCAGTCCGGTACTCAACGCCAACGGTGAGGTGATCGGGGTTGCTTTCGACGGCAACTGGGAAGCCCTGAGCAGCGACATTGTTTTTAACACGGAATTACAGCGTTGTATTAATGTGGATATCCGTTATGTAATGTTCGTGATCGACAAATTTGCAGGTGCAGGATATCTTTTTGACGAAATGACTATCATCGAATAATAAAATCCTAAATATGATGTTTAAGGTTTAAAGTGTCTTTCATACTTTAAACCTTAATTTTTTTAATCCTATAACTACTTGCCATAATGAAGAAATTGATTCTCATTATCACTTTTTTGTGTATCAGCATCGTCGCTTTTTCGGCTTTATATAAATGGAATGACTGGGGTAAATCGCGCAACAGTCTGCTTAACCCTGAAAAGGAGAAAAATATGCAGGTCACCGAAGAAATGGATCCATACTGGGCGGAGAACCAATTGAAAAAAATGTCGTTGGAGGAAAAGATTGCCCAACTGCTTATGATCAGGGTGCATTCCAATTATGTTCCGGAAGTGCAGGAAGAGATACTCCGGCAGGTGGAACAATATCAGGTGGGAGGAGTATGTTTTTTCCAGGGAGGACCTGTCAGGCAGATCAATCTTACCAACCGTTTACAGAAAGTCAGCAAAATACCTTTGCTGATCTCTATCGACGGTGAATGGGGACCAGCCATGCGGCTCGACAGTTGTATAGGCTTTCCGAGGCAAATGGCCCTCGGTGCGATGGACGCTTCCAGAAACCGCCTGTTATACGAAATGGGAAAAGAGATTGCAGACCAGTGTAAAGCTTTGGGTATCCATATCAATTTCGCCCCTTCGGTCGACGTGAACAACAATCCCGGTAATCCGGTGATCAACAGCCGGTCTTTCGGGGAAACGCGGGAACTGGTGGCTTCAAAAAGCATTTGTTATATGCGGGGGATGCAGGATAACGGCCTTTCGGCCTGTGCCAAACATTTTCCCGGACACGGAGATACGGATACCGATTCGCACCACGATCTTCCTCTCATTAAAAAATCCCGAAAAGAACTGGATTCCCTTGAATTTTATCCTTTCCGTAAGATCATAGACGCAGGAGTGGATATGGTAATGGTTTCCCATTTAAATATCCCGTCGCTGGATCAGGAAGAGAATTCCATATCCACTTTATCGTACAGCACGATCATGATGTTACTGAAAAAAGAATTCGCTTTCGACGGGATCGTCATTACGGACGCCATGGATATGTCGGGATTAAGAAAATCTTATCCGGACGGCGCGGATGCGGAAATCAAAGCGCTGATGGCCGGAGTGGACATCCTGCTTCTTCCCAATGACCTGGAGACCGTTATTACCGGGATCCGGGAAGCGGTGGAAGAAGGTTACGTGCCCGAAGAACTGATTAATGAAAAATGCCTGAAGGTTTTAAAACTGAAAGAGAGTAAAGGTTTAACCCGTTTTAAGAAAATACCGACAAACCGTATCTACGAAAAACTTAATTCAGAAAACGCGGAAAGGATTCTTAACGATATTACGGCGCAGACACTGACATTACTTAAAAATGAAGAGCAGCTGTTACCTCTTCGGCAAAAAGATTCCGCTAAAATCGCTTTATTGTGTATAGGCGGACTTCCGGATTCCACCAAACTGAGAGAAATTTCAGAACAGTATGGTATAGGATTCATCCAGACCGACCGCTCCATAAACGGGAAAAGCGCACGGCTGATGCAACAAATGGCTCCTTATGACCGCATTATCGTGGCTATGCTCAGCACAAACCAGTTACCCAGATTCAATTACGGCATTTACCAGGAATCCGTGGCATTTCTGAACGAATTGACGAAAAATAAAAAAATCATATTATCCCTGTTCGGAAATCCCTATTCATTAGACCACTTCCAGCAACTGTCCAGGATACCGGCCATCATAGTCGGATATCAACCCACAACCATTGCGGTGGAAAAAGCCCTTAAAGCCATATTCGGTGAAGCTTCTTTCGAAGGGAAATTACCGGTATCAACCCGGGATTTTCGAGTGGGTTCAGGTATTTCGTTATTGAATACGGCCCTCACCATACCGTCCACATTCTCCATCCTGCCTGCCGGAATCGAAAAGGAGATCGACTCCATTATAAATAACGGAATCAGTCAAAGAATTTTTCCGGGATGCCAGATACTCGCTATACAAAACGGTAAAACGGTTTTTCATAAAAGCTACGGGGACCAAACTTATAACAGCGGGAAAAAGATTACTGCTTCCACCCTGTTCGACCTCGCTTCCATCACCAAATCGGCAGCGACTTCCCTGGCCGTAATGAAGCTTTATGACGAAGGTAAATTATCATTAGAGGATAAGATCGGGAATATCCTTCCCTATCTTTCCGGAAGCGATAAAGCCGGTATTACCATTGCCGAACTACTGACCCACACTTCAGGATTGCCGGCCTATATTCCCTTTTATAAAGATCTGCTCGAGAATAATACCTGGAATCCATTGTATATGAATCCCACACCAACACCTCTCTTTAAAATCGAAGCGGCAAGAGGGGTATACATATCATCACAGGTTCCGGGAACTATACTCCGGAAAATAGCGGATTGTAAACTTGGCCGTAAAGAATATAAATATAGTGATCTAGGTTTTATTCTGTTGAAAGAAGCAGTGGAAAAGATTTCCGGACAACCCTTCGAGACATATTTAACCGAAAATTTCTATCGGCCTCTGGACTTAAAAAGTCTTTGTTTTAACCCGTTAAAAAACGGTATTCCGATCGCATCCGTCGCGCCAACGGAAAATGATCAATATTTCAGGATGCAGGTGGTTCACGGATATGTACATGACCAGACAGCGGCGCTTTTCGGCGGGGTTTGCGGTCACGCGGGACTTTTCTCCAATGCCCGTGACCTGGCTGTAATTTTTCAATTGTTAAGTAACGGCGGTATCTATAACGGTCACCGTTATTTGTCAAATTCCTGCGTAGAACTTTTCACTTCTACTTATCCACTGCACGGGTGTGAAAGACGGGCTTTGGGTTTTGACACACCGGGATTTCCGAAAAAAAGTGCCATACTTCCCAGAGACGCCGGTTCCACTACTTTCGGACATCAGGGATTTACCGGAACGGTGGTATGGTGCGACCCGGAAAACGGCCTTACCTATATATTCCTTTCCAACCGGGTTTATCCTGATGCCGAACCGAATAAACTCGCCAAAAGCGGTATCCGACTCTCGGTGCATGACGCAGTTTACCGGGGCCTCAATGAACCGGATATGGGATGTTACGGGAATAGAAAGCCGTCCGGAATTTAGAAAGCACCGTAATGGTTAATATAATCTCCCGCACTGTTGCCCAGATTAAAGACCAGGTCAAGCACGGAAAGGTTCCTCACATAACCGAACCGGTCGTCAAAAACCTGGGAATAGGGTTGATGATTGGGAAACGGATAATCTTCCAGGAAAGCTTTTTTAGGATGAATGATTGACCGGTAATCTTTTTTTCCCGGATATTCCGGCTTAAATTCTTCCGTAAAAGATAAGTTGACCCGGATGTTCAGTAATTTTAAGAAAATACGGAATATTTGAAGATTATATTCAAACAGGGAATCTATTTTCTTTTCAAAGAAAGGAAGTATAAAATCTTGATAGTAGAGAAAGAAAGGACTATTATTATAAGATGATTCAATAGCTCTCCAATGTTTTCTTTGCCAATCCGTTTTGTAATCTATGGCTACTTCACGGATAGGAATTTTGGTTGCGCTGTGTAAAACCGGAACGGATAAAAATTGGGGGCCGTTCGCCGTAAGTATGGTATATCTGTTCCGGTATGACTGCTTTTGAAAATGTTCCGCATCTTCGATCAAACAGCAGGAAGCTCCCGAAGCAAGGATAAAATATTCCACCGGAGGGAACAGGGCTATGGAAAAAACAGCTTCTTCTTTCAATTCGCTTACTTTCCGATAATCAGTTTACTCTTTTGTGATACGCTACCGTCGATGATCTCAACAAAATAGACTCCTGATTCCAGATCGTGAAGCTCAAGACTGATCGGGGAATCATTGGCGATAGTCTCATTATACAGTAATTTTCCAAGAAGATCATATACCTTGCATTGAAGATGCGTATTTATAAAATCACCCTCAATCGTTAGCTGTCCCGGTGAAGGATTGGGAAATATGTCAAAATCTTTCCGGATATCCGAATCCGCCACGGATTTATTCTTACTTTCCTGGTTGTTGTAATACATCCCGTCCATAAACTTGGTCCCGGTATTATCGGGATCCAGCCACGGCTGCAATTTTTGGGCAGGATCCGGATTCTCATTGTTGGTCCACGACCTTGAGAATTTGGCGAAATTATCGTATCCCTGGGGATAAGAACAGGCGCTGTTGCCGCAACAAAGATCACCTACGATACGTTTCCTGCTGTTAAATAACGGCGAACCGGACGAACCCTGTTCAGTGGTACCCTGGTTAGCCTGTCTGGTTTTCCAGTTTACCTGCCAGAAGATATTATTGGCCGAAAAAACCAGCCGGGGAAAACTTATTTTCTTGTAATCACCGCCGGGATGATGGATACAAACCGATGTTCCCGGTGAATTTTCCCTGTTGTCCCAACCGGCAAAGTAAAGATCCCGCCTGACGGCTTCACTTATGGTGCCCGTAATTTCCAGCAACATAAAATCCGATCCGGTAACCTTAATATCCATAGCCCTGGTAACACCTCCCCGGACAGATTGGTAATTACCGGAAGTACCGTCACAGGTGGAAGTCTGGTAATTAAAATAAAAATGATAAGTGGAATTCGGAATATAGCAATGCCCGGCCGTAAGCACATAGGGTGTTTTATCTTTCCTTACGTTATTGATCATGGCGCCGGAACACACATACATACCGGCATTCGGGCCTGAAGTAACATCCATTCTTATACATACCACCGAATTGATCTGGTCGATCCATTCCTGCGCTTCCGGACAGGCTACATTCAAATGGCAATTTCCGTCGGCATCACCTAAAATTCCCCTTGTCGTAAAAACATTGCGGTAATGGTGTCCTATCTGTGTTATTTTAAACGAGCCGTTGAAAGTAGCGTCAGCAGGCTGGTAATACTCTATAACCAGTTCGTCGCCGGGCAGGTCATCCGAAAGCAATTCCTGATCTTCCAGCATCTCCGAAGTATATTTCCCTATTATAGTTTCCCGCGAAGGATCGTAAATATAAATATCCGACCCCTCAGGAATATGACACTCCGATAAAACGACGCTGGTGGCAAAAGCACCGGGAGAATGGATCACTAACCTCCACAAAGTGCCTCCGTCCTGTAAAAGATCGGTCATGCCCGAGTTATTCATCGAATAATTGGCCGGTTGGAATATCCCGATCCGCAAAGGATTGGATTTATCCTGGTCCTGCCGGTCTTCCGCTTTCAGCAGTTCATTATCGGCTGTTGCCATCTGCATGCGGGGAATATTCATGGACAGGTCTTTAGCCATAAAACTTCTCGGCAATTCATCGGAACTCCTTTGGGAATATCCTGAGACCGAGCAAAGAAAGCCCGTAATCAGGATAAAGCATCGAACAATATTTTTCATATGATGTTTAGTTGATGATGCTGCAAAAGTATAAAAATTTTGATAAATTTATGGTCCGTTAAGGTTGGATAAATTTTTGTACATTTGCAAGTTAAAAAAATCAATAATACTTATGCCGGGCAAAATTAGAGAAAGAAAAGGGTCGGTCCCATACGAAGGAAATCTGGAAGAAATCATCATACAGGCATTGTTAGAAAAAAACGGACAGGACATTGTGTCGATCAACCTTAAAAAAATAAACCATGTTCTTTTCGATTATTTCATCATATGTACCGGAACTTCTAAAACTCATGTGGAAACCTTAAGTGATTTTGTACAGGAAAGCACTAAAAAAATAGCAGATATCCGTCCGACTTATGTTGAAGGTACTGACAACGGAGAATGGGTATTATTGGATTATTTTAATATTATCGTCCACATATTCCAACCGGAGACCAGGGAATTTTACAGTTTGGAAAAACTGTGGAATGACGCCGATATACAGCGGTTTTAATCCATGATTTTATAAATTATTTATGGCAACCAATAACCAACCAAATAGAGATCCGAGAAACACATCTCAACGAAATCAGCCCTTGAACAAAAAGTTCAAATTCAATATCTGGGGAATTTATCTTTTAGCTTTAGTATTCATCCTATTTCTTTTATTTTATTTTCCCGGTACTCCTTCCATGGAAGAGACCGACAATGTGAAATTCAAAGAAATGGTCTATAACCAGGATATCAAAAGCCTGAATTATATCAAGAAAGATGACGTAGTCAATATCACCCTTAAACCGGAAGCGGTAAAATCGAAAGCCGAATATGAAAAATTCAGGGAAACCAATACGGAAGGCCCTCAGTACTTCCTGAAGATATCCGATTACAAGGTTTTTAGCGACAATCTGCGGGAAACAAAAGAACAGGCCATCGACGAACGTTTGGCCCGTGACTCCTCCGCTAACCGGGTGATGGTAGCTAATGAATATGATTTCCCGATCAAAGAGGATACTTCCCAGAACTGGGGTTTCCAGCTGATCATGTGGTTACCCATCATTCTTATATTCGCCCTTCTCATCTATTCCATGCGTTCTGTACGCGGCGGGGCAGGTGCCGGCGGAGGCCTATTTAATATCGGAAAATCGAAAGCACAACTTTTCGATGAGAAATCAAGCCTGAATATTTCTTTCAAAGATGTAGCCGGACTGGAAGGAGCCAAGTATGAAGTGGAAGAGATCGTGGATTTCCTTAAGAATCCGAAAAAATATACCGACCTGGGCGGGAAAATTCCGAAAGGAGCATTGCTCGTAGGTCCTCCGGGAACGGGAAAAACTTTGCTGGCCAAAGCAGTGGCCGGAGAAGCGAAAGTGCCTTTCTTTTCACTGTCCGGATCCGATTTCGTGGAAATGTTCGTAGGCGTGGGCGCTTCACGTGTTCGCGACCTGTTCAAGACTGCGAAAGAGAAAGCGCCATGTATCATTTTTATTGATGAAATCGATGCGATAGGCCGGGCAAGGGGAAAAAATGTAATGAGTGGCGCCAACGACGAACGGGAAAATACTTTGAACCAATTGCTCACCGAGATGGACGGCTTTTCTTCCAATACGGGAGTTATTATCCTAGCCGCTACCAACCGGGCGGATGTTTTGGACCGGGCGCTTCTTCGCGCCGGACGTTTCGACAGGCAGATCCATATCGAATTACCTAATCTCAACGAACGGAAAGGTATTTTTGAGGTTCATGTCAGGGGACTGAAAATGGGTCCTGATGTCAATCTTGACTTTTTTGCGAAACAAACTCCGGGATTTTCCGGGGCTGACATAGCCAATGTATGTAATGAAGCAGCGCTGATAGCCGCCCGTCATGCAAAAAAACAGATCGATAAGGAAGATTTCCTTTCTGCTATCGACCGGATCGTGGGAGGTTTGGAAAGACGCGGCAGTCTCATTTCCCCGCAGGAAAAACGGGTAATCGCTTATCACGAGGCAGGACACGCTTCAGTGAGCTGGTTATTGGAACATGCTTCCCCGTTGGTTAAAGTGACTATTGTTCCACGTGGGAAATCACTGGGTGCTGCCTGGTACCTGCCTGAAGAACGGCATATCACCACCTTCGAACAACTTTTTGATGAAATGACAGCTACCTTGGGAGGAAGGGCATCGGAAGAAGTGATGTTCGGGCAAATCTCAACCGGCGCTTTAAGCGACCTTGAAAGGGTGACCAAACAGGCTTATTCTATGGTGGTATATTACGGACTGAATAAGAATATCGGCAACCGGAGTTATTACGATTCCACCGGACAGCAGGAATATGCCTTTACAAAACCGTACAGCGAACAGACCGCCCAGGAAATTGACAAGGAAGTTCACGAATTAATTGAAGCAGCTTACGAAAGGGCAAAGAATATTCTGGCCGAGAATAAGGATAAGCTTACCGAATTAGCCGAAATCCTTTTGGAAAAAGAAGTGATATTTACTGACGATCTCGAAAGGATCTTTGGCAAAAGACCGTATATCGTGGATGAAAATATTACCTTAACCCCTAATAACGAATAACATGGCAAAGCCTGTCACGCTGGATCCGAAAAATACTTCCACTAAAGAAGCTATTCGTCGTAATATCCGCCATGCACTTTCTTCGAAAAGTCCGAATAAGTTCCCGAATATAGATCTGGCTTCCGAGCTTTTTGAGAATATTGAAGATCCGGTAAAAACTTTTATAGTTCAGTTCCGTACGGCGGGAGGAAAATATGTACCCTGTACAATGGAAAATTTCTTTCCTATGCTCCTGCAGTTGATCGAAGACCAGAAATACCATACTATTCTGGCGGTTGACCATTCGCTGAACGAAATATTGAAGGCGAACGGAAAGTCTTCAGGAAAAAACCTTTTCAGCGATACTCCGGCAGATGCGGGAATTTTCCATACGGATACGCTGATCGCCAGAAGCGGCAGTATTTGTTTATCTCAAAAGAACCTGCTTTATCCCTCTATTAAAAATCTCGCGAAAGACATTATTCTTGTGGCAAGACCTCACAATATAGTGAATGATCTTAAGGACGCGCTGACTATCCAGGCTGAACTGAACGAACATCTTTTACCTAATTTCGTAGAAGTCATCAAACCTGTCAAACCTTTCATTATAGACGGAAAGGAGTCCTATTCTCCCGTTAATCCGCGTTTTATATTATTTTTAGTCTCATAATAGCCAGAAATGAAGAACCTGATTACACGGGCCGTTACCGGCATTATCTTTGTGGGTATAATCGTTTTGAGTTTCTTTATTTCTCCGGCATTTTTCCATATTATATTCCTTACCTTTGCCCTGATAAGTACCTGGGAATTTTTGCAATTAGCTGAAAAACAGGGTAGCGAGCCACAATATATGGTCCCTTTCTTACTTACGGCGACTATTTTGTCGGCCTTTCAACTGATGATGTATTCGTTGCCCCTTTTTATCATCCTGACCTTACTTTCCGTATTGCTTATATTCACGATTCCGGTAGTGGAATTATTCAGGAAGACGGAAAGGCCTGCAGTAAATGTATCGGTGTCGTTATTCCCGACTTTCTGGATCGCCCTGCCATTTTCAATCGCAGGGATGTGGACCCATTTTTTCGAAGCCGGAAACATTGTACTGGCCTTATTCATTATCATTTGGTTGTATGATACACTGGCTTATTGCGCGGGGTCACTCTTTGGAAAACATCCATTATTCGAAAGAATATCCCCGAAAAAATCATGGGAGGGGTTCCTCATATCTTTGGTCCTTACCATAATGTGCACCATGATATTGATCCGCATCCCATATTTTCAGAATATAGTCTTTCCCACTATATTTCACTGGATGGGATTCGCCTTTGTGATCATTATTTCCGGAACGCTTGGAGATTTGGTGGAATCTTTATTTAAAAGAAGTAGTCAAGTAAAAGACAGCGGCAATATACTTCCCGGCCACGGAGGCATCCTGGATCGTTTTGATTCTTTTTTATTCGCTGCCCCGGCCGGTTTTATTTATTGGTTGCTTTTCTATATTTTCTAGTATTGCCGTTCATATTGATATTCCGTCATCAAACGAAAACTATTCTCATCCGTTTCGTCTCTTCCGTAATATCTTAAATCGGTAATTTCACCATCATCATCGTAATTATATTCTATCCAGGAGATGGTTTTCCCTGCTTTATCCTGTGCCACGGCTTTCACCATATTCCCGTTTTCATACGAATAGATCATATTCTGATAATGATCAAGGTCCTCTTCTTCCTTTGTCACGATCTTATTATCCTCATTATACTGATAATAAGTCTTGGAGATCAGGATATTTTCATAGTCATAAATCAGTTCCTTGGTTCTGTTACGACGATCGTCATATTCATAAATATAGGTACGGCGGTCTTTTTCCATGATCTCCTCCCTTACCCTTTTTACCAGTAACCGATCCTGGTTATATTCTTCACTGGTGACATATAACTGGTTCCCGTCCTCATCAAATTCGATCATCCGGGAAAGTAATTTCCGTTCATCATAGGCGAATGTTTTTTCCGTATTGATAAATTTATCTTTTTCATAAGCATCCTGTCTTACCAGCATATCGTTCTCATAAATATTGCGGGTAGTATAAACAGGAGCTCCTTCCCCGAAATAATTGTCCTGGCTCTGAAGATGGCCCTTTTCATCGTATACGTATGTCGTCTTTTGGATCAACTCCTGTTGGCCGTCATACTGGGCGGTTGAAACAATAACCCCTTCTTCATTATATTCATTGATTACGACTGTGTCGAGCTCGTTATCCGACAGGAAATTCTCTTCTTTCAGGATTTTCCCGTCCCGGTTATAACAGATCGTATTTTCCAAAAACTTTTCCACTGTGATGTCTTCTTTACCATATCCGCTCCTGGCATGGTTCGTACAGTAAATTTTCAATAATTGGGGTTGTTTCATATTTTTATGATTTGGTATTATATTGATAACATCCTGATGAATTATTTGTTTTCTGCCTGATCCATAAGATCCGGTCTGCGTTCGGAAGTTCTTCTGATCTGCTGTTCCAGTTTCCATTCCCGGATCAGTTTTTCATTTCCCGACAACAGCACATCCGGAACCCGGTGTCCCTGGTAATCGGCAGGCCTGGTGTAAACCGGAGGGGAAAGCAACCCGTCCTGAAAAGAATCCGATAATGCGGAACTCCCGTCATTCAACACACCCGGGATCAGTCGCACGACGGCATCGACCATCACCATAGCCGGAATTTCTCCTCCAGAAAGGACAAAGTTCCCGATACTAACCTCTTCCGTAATAAAAATCTCCCTTACCCGTTCATCCACACCTTTGTAATGACCGCATAATATGATCATATTTTCCATCAGCGAAAAACGATTGGCCATACTTTGGTCGAAAACTTTCCCATCGGGAGCGGTAAATAGTACGGCGTCATAATGTCTTTCTTTCTGCAGTTTGGTCATGCATAACGCGATCGGTTCGATCATCATCACCATACCGGCTTCACCGCCGAAAGGATAATCGTCCACCCTCCGGTGTTTATCCGTGGCGTAATCCCGGATATTATGAAGTTCGACTTCCAGCAATCCTTTGGTTATCGCCCTTTTAAGGATTGAATGGGTGAAAATACCCGTGAACATATCCGGAAATAAGGTTAAGATATCAATTCTCATTTTTATAATTTTTCAATAATCATCAATCCGTCCCGGAAAGGCAATAATAAATTCCTGACGGAAGGATCCTGCCGGACGAAATCATTAAAATCCGTAATAGACTTCGTATCTTTGTCGTTATTTCTGATCTCTTCCACCACTTTACCGCTCCAAAGCACGTTATCCACCAATATGATCCCGTTTTTTCTGACTTCCGGCAGAATGAACCGGTAGTAATCCAGATATTCCCTTTTGTCCGCGTCTATCATAACCAGATCCCAGGTATGGGACAGGTTAGGAATAATATCCAGCGCACTGCCTATATGTAAATTGATTTTATTCCGGAAAGGCGACTGATCAAAATAGCGGCGAATGATTTCTTCCTGCTCTTCGTCGATCTCGATGGTATCTATGGAACCGTCCTCCTGTAAACCTTCGGCCAGGCATAACGTTGCATAACCCGTATAAGTACCGATTTCCAGGATACGGCGCGGCTGCAGCATCCGTGAGATAAAAGCCAGCAGGCTTCCCTGCAATTTCCCGGACAACATACGCGGACGCAATCCTTTTATATGTGTTTCCCTGTATAACCGGTAAAGTAATTCGTTTTCGCCGGTCGTATGTTCCTCACAATAGTATTCTATTTCCTGGGGCAGCAGATCTATCATTAAAATCAGAAATTATTATTCTTCCACATTCATAATCTTATTGATTTCTTCTTCCGTCTTTAGTAGCTTGTCTTTACAAATACTGATCAGGAAAGATGCTCTTTCTATCTTTTCGGAAAGCTCGTCCACCGTTATATCGGCATTTTCCATTTGCCGGATGATCTCCTGCAGTTCTTTGTATGCTTCCGTATAAGTAAGGTTATTGTCCGGTGATGCCATATCTTATAATTAAATAAAAGGTATAATTGGCAAAAATAATAATAATTACGGTTCCATACCGGAAATAGCGGTTCGCTTGCCACGAATATTTTTAACATCTTTGCATTTTAATTATAACCCATGATAAAAGATATTTACGGACAAGGACTAACCGCGTTCAGGGACGGGAAAAAAGATACTGTATTTACGGTAGAAAGTAATATAGCGGATACGGAAGAGTGGCCGGTCAGCCTGTTTTTCAGGTCCTATGACGAAATGCCGGAAATAGAAAAAACAGCCTTGTTCCTTACCGGTGAAAAAGTACTTGACGTAGGCGCCGGAGCAGGAAGCCATGCCCTATGGCTTCAGGATAATGGCCGACAAGTTACGGCTCTCGACATTTCTCCAGGAGCGGTCAACGTGATGAAATCGCGGGGCATCCCGGACGCCATTGAAAAGGACTTTTTTTCTTACCAGGGAGGAAAATTCGACACTATCCTGTTACTCATGAACGGAATCGGGATTACCGGCCGGCTGGAAAACCTCAGACTTTTCTTCGCACAGGCTAAAAACCTGCTGGAGACCGGCGGAAAGATCCTCCTGGATTCTTCCGATATATTATATCTGTTTGAGGAAGAAGACGGCAGCGTGATGATCAACCTTAACAGCGAATACTACGGGGAGATCGAGTATACTTTTTCTTTCGAAGGAGAAGAAGGCGAACCTTTCCCGTGGCTCTTTATCGATTACGACACTTTGGAAGAATTCGCTGAAATCCATGGCTTCAGCTGTAGAAAAATCTATGAAGACGACCATTATCATTACCTGGCGGAATTGAGGCCCATAAACTGAGCTTTTTAGTAAATTAGCCATTGTTCTTCTGTACGTTTTTTCGTACCTTTGCATATCTAATTTTTTCGAAATGACTTTAGAAGATATTTTCCTGAATGCTACCCGGGACAAAAATCCGGAGCTATTATACCAACCTATCGAATATATACTTATGCAGGGAGGAAAACGTATCCGTCCGCAACTGGTAATGCTGGGAGCCGAGCTCTTCAATGAAGATCCTAAAAAAGCCTTATATATAGCCGCTTCTTTTGAAATGCTGCACAACTTCACTCTGATCCATGACGATATTATGGATGAAGCACCCATTCGAAGAGGTAAAGAAACCGTTTATAAAAAATGGAACAGCAATATAGCCATTCTCTCCGGTGATGCACTGGCCAATATGGCTTTACAGCAGATCCTGAAAACGGACACCGACGATCAGACCAAACTCAGGATCGTAGATCTTTTTGCCCAAACTTCCCTGGAAGTTTGTGAAGGCCAACAATATGACCTTAATTTTGAATCATCTTCGCAGGTGACGATCACGGATTACCTGATGATGATACGGCTCAAAACCGCTGTCATGCTCGCGGGATGCCTGAAATCCGGCGCCATTTTCGCCAAGGCTTCCGAGGAAGACCAGCAAAAAATTTATAATTTCGGAATATATCTCGGGATCGCTTTTCAATTAAAAGACGACCTGCTCGATATCTATGCCGACCACGAACTTTTCGGCAAAATGAAAGGAATGGATATCCAGGATAATAAGAAAACTTACCTGATCCTACGGGCCATAGAAGATGCGAATGAGGCGGACCGGAAAAAACTGGAAGAATTGTTCTCCGTAAATCAAATAGATTTTAAAGAAAAATTAACAGAGGTTATCCGTATCTATGAGAAATTATCCATCAGGGAAAAAACCGAAGAAATGATCGAATCTTATGTCGGTAAGGCATTAGATGAATTAAATGCTATTTCAGCGGAACCGGGAAAAAAAGAGAAACTGAAAGAGATTACGGTGCAATTGAGTAAAAGGGAAAAATAAATGAATTATTTCAACCAGAAGCGCTCCTACATCATTGTGGGTATTATGGTTATATTCGCGCTGGTATATGTTGTAAGACTTTTCTTTTTACAGGTAGTGGACGATTATTATAAGAAATCGGCCGATGAAAATGCATTACGGTATATTACCGAACATCCCGCGCGGGGATTGATCTATGACCGTAATGATTCCCTCTTGGTATATAATGAACCTGTATATGACCTGATGATTGTGCCGAAAGAATTACGGAAATTCGATACGGCCGATATGTGCCGTTTACTGGAGATCGATAAAGAGACGCTGGAAAAGCGTATCGAGAAAGCGCGTGCCCATTCACCTTTGATCCCGAGTACTTTCGAACAGCAAATGTCAAAAGAAGATTTCGGTTATCTGCAGGAAAAGCTTTATAAATTTCCGGGATTCTTCGTACAGAGCCGAACTTTACGTTATTACCCCGAACCTATCGCAGCACACGTACTGGGCTATGTCGGGGAAGTAAACCAGGAAACCCTGGAGAATGATACTTATTATCAAATGGGCGATTATGTCGGAATCAGTGGAATCGAAAAGACCTATGAACCCGAATTGCGGGGTGTGAAGGGAAAGCGCATCGTACTGGTGGATGTACATAACCGTGAAAAAGGAAGTTACCGGAACGGGGAAGAGGATATACTGGCGGTTTCCGGCACTCCCCTCTGGAGTACGCTGGATCTGGGTTTACAGAAATACGGGGAAGAACTTATGCTGAATAAACGGGGCAGCATTGTGGCCATCGAACCTACGACCGGAGAGATCCTGTGTATCGTATCAAGTCCGAGCTATGACCCCAATCTTCTCGTGGGTAAGAACCGGAGTAAAAATTATGCCGCGCTGGTGAGGGATAATGTAAAGAAACCGTTGTTCAACCGTGCCTTACTGGCCATGTATCCTCCGGGATCCACCTTCAAGCTGGCTAACGGGCTTATTGCCCAGCAGGAAGGGATTGTCGACGCTTCGACCATCTATTCCTGTCCGGGAGGCTACAGCATCGGGAACCACACCATCGGATGCCACCATGCGGGAAGCACTAATCTGGTCACGGCTGTCCAGGTTTCATGTAATACCTATTTTTGCAGGGCTTTCTACAATATCGTATCCAATAAGAAGAAATACAATACCGTACAGGAAGGATACCAGGCCTGGAAAGATCATATCAACCTGCTGGGTTTCGGACAAACTTTCGATACGGATTTACCCTTTGAAAATAAAGGTATCATACCTTCCGTCAACTATTTTGATAAACTGTACCATGGCCGGTGGAACGGAAATTCCATCGTATCTATGGGAATCGGACAGGGAGAGGCCGCTACCACACCTTTGCAAATGGCCAATCTGATGGCGATTATCGCGAACAAAGGGTATTATATTAAACCGCATGTGATCAAAGCTATAGGAGATAAGGAAACGCCAAACGACCGTTTTTCGGAACGTATCGACGTCCATATTGAAAAATCATACTTTGAGCCTATTATCAGGGGTATGGAACTGGCGGTAGAGGCAGGCACCGGGCGTCAGGCCAAAGTGCCCGGCGTAAGGGTTGCCGGAAAAACAGGTACGGCACAAAATCCCCATGGACGCGACCATTCGGTATTCGCATGCTACGCGCCTGTTGAAAATCCTAAAATCGTCGTTTTCGTACTGGTTGAAAACTCCGGATGGGGTGGCTCTGTGGCCGCGCCCATAGCCGGATTGATCATGGAACGTTATCTTAAGGGAGAGGTAAGCCGTCCCGACCTGGAACAAAGAATTAAATCAATGTCTTTTTAAAATGTTTATTGAAAATCGCCAAAAAATTTCAAGGGGTTTTGACATACCACTGATCATCCTTTACATATTACTGGTACTGGTGGGCTGGATGGCGATTTTTTCATCTTCCTACGATCCTGCAAAATTCACGACGATTTTCACTACCAGCGCGCCTTACGGAAGACAGTTGATCTGGATCGGCACTTCCCTCATTATGGCCGTCGTCATCCTTCTGATCGACGGACGGGTATACCAGCATTATGCCTATCATATTTATATCGCATGCCTGGCCTTGCTTATTCTGGTTCTTTTTATAGGATCGGAAATCTCAGGAGCCAAAGCATGGATCAAGATCGGAGATTTCAGCATACAACCCAGCGAATTCATGAAAGTCGCCACCGCCCTGGCCTTAGCGAAATTTTTCAATGAGGGTAAGACCAGTTCCGAAAGAAAAAACCTTTGGCTTATCTCGTTCATCGTCATCCTAATACCGGTTGTGGTGATCATGCTTCAACGGGATACCGGATCCGCTCTGGTCTATTTTTCTTTTATCGTACTTTTTTACCGTGAAGGGATGAGCGGACGAATCCTGATCGTAGGTGCTTTTGCCGTACTACTTTTTATTATCACGCTTTATTTCAATGAACTGTATGCTTTGGCCTTCTTAACTTTGCTTTATCTGGTAAGCTGGTTATTCCACAAAAAGACAAAAAAGAAGATTATCAGGAATACGGTTATTTATGTGATCGGGATCCTCTTCGTCTTCTTTATCAATATTTCTTATGAGCATGTATTTCAACCTCATCAGAAGCAACGTATTGATTCTCTGCTGGGAAAAACATCCGACCCTAAAGGCGCCGATTTTAACCTGAACCAGTCTATGATCGCGATCGGTTCGGGAGGATTTTCCGGTAAAGGTTTTTTGAAAGGAACCCAGACCAAATTCAATTTCGTACCGGAACAAAGTACTGACTTTATTTTTTGTTCTATTGGCGAAGAGTGGGGATTTTTGGGCACGTTGGTCGTCATCACCCTTTTTATGCTCCTGGTCGTCAGGATCATCTTTCTTTCCGAGAAACACCGGAATCCTTTCGTCCGGTATTACGGTTATGGGATCGCAGGAATTATTTTCTTCCATTTTATCATCAACATCGGCATGACCATCGGACTGGTACCCATTATCGGCATTCCCCTCCCTTTTATCAGTTATGGGGGGTCTTCTTTATGGGCTTTTACAGCCATGTTATTTATATTTATCAAATTGAACGACACTTAAAAAAGTATACCGGGTTCCATCCGTAAAACAAATAAAGTTTTCTATCGTTAATAGAGTCATCAAAGCATAACCATTAAACATTGAGAAATATGAATTCCAACTATTATTGCGTAATTATGGCAGGAGGTGTTGGGGCCAGGTTCTGGCCGATGAGCAGGACAAAAACGCCAAAACAATTCATAGATATTTTAGGTGACGGAAGTACCCTGATCCAGAAAACCTTTAATCGTTTCTCCCAGATTTGTCCGAAAGAAAATATTTATATCGTCACCAATCAAAATTATTTGGAACTGGTGCAGGAACAGCTTCCGGAAATCGCAGAACAACAGATCATCCTGGAGCCTTCCAGGAGAAACACGGCGCCCTGTATTGCCTATGCCAATTATAAGATTAAGGAAATCAATCCCAATGCCATCATTGTAGTTGCACCTTCCGATCACGTTATTTTCCGGGAGGATGTTTTCATTAACGTGATCGAGATCGGAATGAAAGCCGTGGAGAAGAACGACTGGCTGCTGACCATCGGGATACGTCCTTCCAATCCCAATACGGGATACGGATATATCCAATATAATGAAGATCAGGTTTACGAAGAAAATTCTTCTATTTACGCCGTTAAAACCTTTACGGAAAAACCGGAACTGCAGATGGCGAAGAAATTTATTGAAAGCGGGGATTTCTTATGGAATGCCGGCATTTTCATGTGGTCACTCAATTCCATCCAACATGCTTTCGAGGAATTCCTGCCGGAAGTGGACCAACTTTTTAAACAGGGACAGGGTTTCTACAATACGCCGCTGGAAGCTGACGTGATCAAACAGATTTATGAAGTCTGCCGGAATATTTCCATAGACTTCGGCATCATGGAAAAAGCCCGGAATGTAAGGGTGTTTGCCGCTGATTTCGGATGGTCGGACCTTGGTACATGGGGATCTTTATATGATATAAGGAGTAAAGATGAAAATAAAAACTCCATTGTAGGTAACAGGGTAAAGACTTATAATACGACCAACTGCATTGTCAATATGCCTAAAAACAAGATCGTGATCCTGCAGGGACTGGATAATTATATCGTAGTGGAGAACGACGGGGTGCTGCTTATCTGTAAAAAAGAAGACGAACAACTGATCCGGCAGTATGTCACGGATGTACAGGTTGATTTCGGAGATAAGTACATATAACTTATTAATCCAGATTGATCTCTTTATCTATTCCCACTTCTTCCACGAAATAGCGGTCATGGGAAATCACCAAAACAGTTCCCCTGAATTGCCTAACACTATCGGTCAATATATTTAGTGTGTTGATATCCAGATTATTGGTCGGCTCATCCAGGATTAACATATCGGGAACATGATCGCGGGCAATAAAGCTACAGAATAATAACCTCATTTTTTCTCCTCCACTCAGCCATTTACAGGATTTGTTCCATGTATCCACAGGAAACAAAAAACGGTGAAGTAAAGTCTTGATCTCATGTTCCATAAGATGACGTTCATTATGTTTCCCGATAAATTCAAGTACCGATAAACCGGGATCCACCATACTGTATTCCTGATCAATATAAAGATAGGAAAAAGATGCTTTTTCGATTTTTCCCGTAATGGCGGTTTTTTCTCCCGTGATCAATTTAACTAATGTGGTTTTCCCGGCGCCATTCCGGCCACTGAGCAGGATCCTGTCTCCACTGACGATCTGGAAATTCAGGACATCTTTCCACAAGTAAGAAGCCCCGTAACGATAATTGATATTTTGTGCTGTGACCAGAATTTTACCCTGATGGAGTGAGGAATGGTGTAAGTCAGGCTTCAGTAACTGGGTTTCCGTATATTGATTCCGAAGTTCCTTTAACTCCGATGACAGAGTATCGATTTTCTCGGTATGCGACTCTTTTAATTTGGAAGTAGTGGCTTCGGCTTTATTCCTTAAAGTATTGAGTAATATTTTGGGAACACCTTCTTCCTGTTTTTTCTTTTTCCCCCGTATATCCTGCTTTTGCCTTCTTTCGGCTACTTTCCTGGCGGTGACCCGGGCTTTACGGATAGTTTTCTCTTTGTCTTCGATTTGATCCAAAAGCGCATTTACCTGAATCTCTTTTTCCTGTTTATAAAACTCATAATTCCCGCCGTAGAAGGTAACGCCGTCAGAAGCCAATTCGCAAGTCAGAGGTATCATATTCAATAAGGTACGGTCATGACTAAAAATTATAAAGACGGGACCGCTCAGCTGGAATACGGG
>ERZ809224.252-NODE-252-length-55992-cov-26.583710_pt1 | contig 55992 bp, 47 predicted proteins | sample MGYA00520513_ERZ809224 | MGnify/ENA primary metagenome ERZ809224 (study PRJEB31576, sample SAMEA3212658) | Homo sapiens | biome: human-gut; feature: human gut; material: fecal | place: Sweden | collected 2012 ... | reverse complement strand
TTGTTTTGGTTCAAGGTTACGAACGAGCACCGCGAGTTTCGCAATTACCTAATATAAATTCTAAAAAAGGCTGCCTGCTGGCCTTATAGGTTAATCCAATGTTCTATGTTCCTGTTGGCTGACATAATACTCCACTGCTTCCTGTAAACTGCATCCTGCCCTATGGATTCGACTTATTACACTGCTTTTATTTATTCCTAATTCCTCACAGCATACTTTAAGCGATGGATAAACAGTTCCATGATATTCAAATTCCGGGTTACTTAACATTTTTTTCCTTTTTCTCGTCATAAAATGTGTAAACGATTCTTCAAGAGAACAATTCTTATCTCGTGCTCTTTGTCTCACACATATATCATCAATACCATATTTTTGACAACATGCCCGGAGACTTCGATATTCTATTCCTTTAAATGTAAATTTTTGTATTCTTTCGGCAATCATATCTTTATTTTCAATAAAATGCTCCAATGATTCTTCCATAGTACAATTCAATCTATATTTTCTTGAAGATACACTGTCAGCGTTGACTCCATATTCCAGACAGCATTCTTCCAAAGACCTATAGGTTTTGTCTCTAAAAATAAATACCGACGGCTGTATTTCCATTCTGGCTTTCTTTATGAAATGATCCAAAGATTCTTCAATGCTGCATTCTGTTGTTTTGGCACGGTTACGCACACTGGAAGCATTAACGCCGTATTCAGCACAACATGCTGAAACACTTTTATACTTTTTCCCTTTATAAAAGAATTGCATTTTCGGTGTTTCTGTTTCCTTTTTTTGAATATAATATTTCACAGCTTCTTCCCATGTACACTTTTTTCGCCAAGCTCTACTGCGTACACTAGATTCATTAATTCCATAGAATTCACAACATTGTCCAAGTGAGATATATTTATTTCCCTCATAAAAAAAAGCCTCTTTCGCACGATGCCTTTCTTTAGACATCACCTGATTTTCAGGAATTTCTTCTTTTTTCGTTACTTCTTTTGGCATACAACCTTCCATATGAGAGATAATTTCTTCCATAACATCCGCGTGAGGACGTTTCGCTTTAAATACTGCTGAACTTACTGACTTTGGCTTTAATCCATACGCAAGACAACATTCCGTAAAATTTTTGTATTCTTTTCCACGGAATTCAAAGGCTCTTTTCTCTTTAGATTTGATATAATGTGTAATCGCACGTGTAGAAGAAACCCCATTCTTTTCCATATACAAACGTACGGATATAGGATTTATTCCCAGGTCTTCACAACATTGAGGCAGTGATGGGTATTTCACACCATGATATGTGATTTCATGTGCTTTTTTCCATTCTATTGCCCGTTCAATCGCTTCCTGTGGTGTGCATTTTCGATTCCACATATCGGTCTTGACAGAATCTTCGTTTAAATCATAAAATTCGCAGCAGGTCTTAATGCTGGCCCATTTTCGATTTCGGAATATGATCTCTTTATTTTTTTTCAATTCAATAAAATGTGTAATTGCTTCTTCAGTATTGCATTTATATTGATTCTGGTACGACATTACACTACGGTAACATATTCCATAAACTTTGCAGCATTGACGTTTACTTTCAAAAGTCTTTCCATTATATACAAATTTGAATTTCTCCCTATAGTTTGATCTGATTTTACGTGGCATAAAAACTTCTTTCCTCCTTTTGGCGTGATTGGATCTGATACATGTCAAAACATTTTGCCAAACAAAAAAAGACACTCCAAGAGTCCATTTTACTCTTTTTGTGTCTTTATCGGTTGATCCGCAGACGCGGTATAAAGTATAAAATTCTGACCTCGTATCAGAATAAAATTTTATGCAATCTGCCTTGCAAAATGTTCAATTTTATCGTATCATTCCAGATATTTAATGTCAATTTCACTACAGGCTTTAAACAGTAGCAGCTGGGTAGTATTTTACTCGTATTCCTGCGAATACATGCATAAACTGTTGCATACATGCAAATGCCCCTCCGGCCTTTTCACCGGAAAAGGGCACTTACAGAAGGCTTTTTGTATTCATGTCATACAAAAAATCACATAAATCAAGATTGGAAATGAAACAAACATAAGCCCAAAATCAACAAAGATCAATATCAGCCAAAGCAACTTTAATTTTTCCTCCAAAGCTCATCCTCCGTTTCGAGTATATTTAAGGAATTCCATAAAATCCCTTATACTTAAATAAAAGAGAATTTCAGAGCTGTTTCTGTAAATATCCCCAAATTTTCACAGGAATTTCATTTTACTGTTAAAGTTACTTTTGTGATATATCAATCTGCTATTATGCGGCCTGTTCTTCCAGTTCTCGATTCCCAGCCTCCATTAAATCTTCCTCCAGAATTTCAGCAAGCAATTTGTTGCAATACCCAACACCGTTTACACGAACGCCTTTGCTGCGGAGCTCGTCAATCTCTTTTTTCCTAAGACTCTGACTTTTTACAGCCAGTTTATAATCTTCTTTTGCCAGTTTCTTTTTTAATTGTTTCTGCCATTTTATAAGAAACCCCCTTGCAAGCTCAATATCTTCATTCTGCTGGTTATAAAAAGTACGTGTCTGCCTTATGGTCCCATCCGGTTCCACTTCAAGCGTATAGTACGCCTCCGTTGGTTGTTCTGCCTTTCTCAAAAACAGGATATAGGATTCCTGCTGGCTCATTCGTTCATAATAGGTTTCTGTATTATTTACGCAGTGATGCATCAGTTTTGCTTCATACAAAATGTCATCCACTTTTTCCGGCACAACGATCTGATACTCTTTGTCCGCATATTCATATTTTTTCAAATCCCTGCATATACGATTCAGACCCGGATACTTCTTTTCCAGCTCTCCGGCTCTTAAAATCAAATCTTTTGCTTCTATCTCTTTTATCATTTCATTATGTCTCTGCATGAGCTTTCGTGCACGGTAGATAACAGAATCCTGCACATTCACTCCGACCCGAATTGCCATATTGAGATAATCCTTCCATGTTTTGATCAGGTCTTTCACGGATTCCCCACTTTCTGCTGCCTGCTTTTCCAGATAATTTTTGATCTGTAAAGGGGCCATACGATCCATAATGAACATAAGATCCGCTGGTTTAAGCTTTTCCCGGCACATCCACGAAATCACATCGTCACGGATCAATTTGTTTTGGGCTTTTTCAAGTAATAGCCATTGAAGAAAAATCTCTCCCCCATTGTTTGTACGCAGCCTTTTTAAGCGGAATCTATCAATTCCCAGTGCTTTTCCAAGGTCTCCGGAATCTTCACAATAGATCTGTGCTTTATTATCCATAATGTCCTCTGCCAGATGATAAAGTCCTGCTTTAATGAGCCGTTCCAGATAAGGTCTTTCTTTAACCATTTCAAAAAAACTTACCGGATCTAAAAACCTTTTGACTTTTGCATATTCGTAGAATCCTGTCCTACGGAATGTCCTGTTTTTAATGCCATACAGTGATTTTCCATAAATATTTCCCATATTATATTTTTCATATGTCATATAGCCACCGTAACCTGGATACAGTGGAACCTGTAATTTACCCTGGATCCATCGGTTTTCTTTTGTCCAATGATGACGGCCGAAATAATATTCTTTCGTATTTAATTCTTCATCATACAGGATTCTCCGGCGCTCAAAGAAAGAATATACTGGTTTTTTATATGAGCTGCTTACTATGAGCATCTGAAGCTGGAATTCTCTCAAAACAAACACATTATTTCCACAGGTCTGAAGCAGGTATGCAGTCTCTTTTTGGGTTTCTATATTTTTGGCCCGGCCTAATGCTTTATATTGAATCTGATGTCTGCATTTTGGGCAATTCCCCACTGCATTATGGTGAGGATGGCTGATTGGAACTTCGCTTTCACACCAACTACAATATCCTGTCTGATCTTTCCTGCGGCTGTAATGATAAAAGATAAAATTCTGGGTAATTCCAACTTTTTTCTGCCATCTCAGCCAGTCTTTCGGAACTTCTGGGAGTCTATCCATACACTGATCCCAGTTTGTCAGAATTTTTTCATATTTCATTCCCAGCCTCCGGTGTCTCTGGTCACATTGATATACATACAGTGCATAAAAAGCATCGTCATATTCACTTTCAAGATACTTTTGGATCAACGCTGTATCCGCCTCTTTCATATAAGAATTTTCCTGATATAACCATTTTGAAAAAATGGTCTTATCCAGCATACTTTCTGACCATTTCTTTGTCTGGTAATCATACCCTTTAAAAACATCGTTCTTTTTATCAACGTATAATGTATATACAGGTTTCCGACAGTCCGTGGAAAGATATTCTGCCAGATAAAATGCTACTTTTAAAATATTGTTTTCTACTTCTGCACGTAAATATAGTCCCATCTGATAAATCAGCTGCTCCGTATAGTATCCTTCATCTCTTACCGGCACATCTTCTTTTGCAAGTTTTATCAGTTCATCCGTAGCTTCCAGCAATTTCATGTTACGCAATTCTTTTTTATTCATTTCCGTCCTCTCCTTCATTTTCTGCTGTATATAATGTCATTTTCTCTTTTCTGCTCAAATGCAGCAGGGGAACTCCCTGCCGCATCCACTTTATCCTTTTATTTACGCCGCTATTTCAGTAGGGCTTTCTCCGTTTTCTGCCGATTCCACTGGTAGGTCCATTAAGTCTTTCTCTAAAAGATCAGCCAGAAGTTCCCCAGCAAATGCTCCGCCATGGACAACTACATGCTTATCACGTATCTCCTGATAGTTCTGCTGCCTGAGCTTCCTGCTTTCTTCTGTGCTCTTACGATCTTTTTTGGTTAATCGCTTCTGAATTTCCTTCTGCCACAATGTTAAAAAAGAAGTCACCTTATCAATGTCCTTATTTTGACGGTTAAATTCCGCACGTTTTTGCCGGATGGTTCCATCTGGTTCAACTTCCAGTGTATAAAACGGTACTTTCGGATTCTCTTTTTCCCGCAAAAACAGGATATAGCTTTCCTTTGAAACGATCCGGTCAAAATAAGTATCCGTCTTATTTACACAGTGATGAAGCGTATCACCTTCATATAGGATGTCATCGATACTCTTTGGCGCAATAACCTGATATTCACCGTCACTGAACTCATATTTTTCTTTCAAATCAATGAGATGTTTCTGAAATCCGACATACTTTTCTTCCAGCTCCCTGCGTCGGATTCCGCGTTTCATTTCTTCTATCTTCAAAACCGCCTCTTTATGGCGCAGTTGAAGATCTCTGGTACGGTAAATAATGGAATCATGTATATCCATTCCCAGTCTTTTTGCCATAGAAAGATAATCGTTCCACACCTGCAGCACATGGCTGATATCATCCCCGGATTTTTCTGATTGTTTCACAAGATAATGTCGAATCTGGCAGATGCTCATCTGATCCAGAACAAACTTCAGGTCGTTTGGTTCAAATCCTTCTTTTACCATCCAGCATATTTCTTCATCCCCGATTGTTTTTCCTGTACTCTTTTCAAGTTGCAGCCATTTAAGTTCTTTTACCCCGCCATTCATATCTCGGAGTCTTCGAAACTCTTTCTTATCTACGGACAGGAATTCTGTTGGTTTTCTGCCTTTCCTTTTTATTGCATCTGCTGCCCTGTGGTCCAGTACATCATCAACTAACTGGAAAAGCCCCGCTTTTACAATCTGTTCCAGTACCGGGTATGTCTTCCACAGGTAAAGATATTTTCCAGGATCTATCTTTTTCTGACCAAGAGCGTACTCACGCAGACCTGTTTCTTTTAATTCATGCCTGGACAGATCCGACAGGGTATATGGATAAACCATTCCTTTATATTGACTGTCACAGCAAGTATAATACCAAGAACTTCTACACGAAATCCAACGCATTTCCCGTTGTTTGAACAGATCATAAACGAAATTGGAAATTTCCTTTCCATTTGCAGAGAAGATTCTTCTCTGCTCTTCATGGCAGGTAGTTTCGCAATCTGTATAGCCGCCCCTTTTATACCACGTTCTGGCATGAAAGATCCGGAGCACAAAACCAGAAGTCTTGCGTCTCCTTTGGATAAGATAGACTCTGTACCACTTTGTACAAAATCTTCCAGACTTTCCCACAGAACGAAAAGTAATCGGTTGTCCACACACATTGCACTGTCCTTTCTGGTTATATTTGGGTGAGCGGATAGGAACATGTTTTTTGCAATATGTACAGTATCCTTCTGTAGCACCATTTTTCTGATACTTGTAGAAGATATAGTGTTCCGTAATTCCATATTTTGAAACCCATCCGATCCAGTTCTTAGGCAGTCCAGATATAGTTTTCATCACCTGGTCCCATGAATCTGTAATTTTTTTATCATGACGTATCCTTTGTTCTTTACGGATATTCGCCTGAAACTCTTCCAGTGCCCGGATTGCAGGTTGCATTGTCTTTAAATATTTTTGGATGACCTTTGTATCACAGTCATTTACATAGATGTTGCCAAGATTAATCCTTACATCCCATAAGATACTTTCAAGAAGTGCCTTTCTCCATTTTTTTAATTTTTCATCATAGGTAATAAACAGTCTCTCTTTTCTGCTGATAAACAGACGGTACCTCGGAAAGTTTATATTCTCCTCAATATCCGTTACGGCAAACAGATACACTTTTAAAATTCCTTTTTCTACTGCTGCCCGACAATACATCCGATATTTTCCGGGTTCACCCCTTTGTTTCTCCAATGGACTCAAAGATATTTCAGTTTTCTTTGCATCTGCGATATGTCTGTTCATCACTTTTAATGGTTTTAATTCCATCAACATCTTTTTTCTCATAACTCCACCAGCTTTCCAGTCACATCAATCCATGCTTCCTCCGGATATTTCCGACCATCGATACAGATGACCCCAATTTCCAGGATCTGGCTGTTGCCAGGCTGCTCCTTTAAAAGTAACAGTAAATCGCCCTTTTGTCCTTTGGCTTTGGGGGCTTTTCCACGTACAATACAAAATCCGTTGCAACTGGTCCCGCTTTCTTTTGCAACATGGGAGTTCCATTTCCGGTTTGGATATTTCGCCATGTAAGCAGCTCCATGTAATAACAGGCTTCTCAATTCAATTTTCTTTAACAGGCGCATCTTTGTGCAGGAGATTTTTGAATCTTCTCCATCTTCATCCAAATCCCCTGATGCATCTACTATGTAATACGCGGAATTTTTCCAATTCGGATAATAGCAGAGACAATCCAGTGGGTTTTCTGCACAATGAAATCCATTTTGTCTACAGTTTGCTTTTTCCGTTTCATTTATGCCATACTCCTGAAACTGAAAGCCCCGACATTTCAAATCCTTTTGAAATCCTTTATATGCGATCATATCCTTCTCCTTTAACTCTCTTTCGGCTGCATCATGTCAAACAAGGACATCTGCCCGGAATCTTTTGATTTTTTCTTGCTGATATGCTTTTCTTCCTGCTCCGCTGCTTCTTTGGGATGCACCTCGGAATCTTTTTTTGTCCCCTGGTTTTTCGGTATTGTTTTCGTTCTCTTATTTACCGAATCCCATTCCTTTTGAATCTTTTTCTTTTCTTCCTGCTCTTTTTCTGCTATTTCTTTTTCATCATCTTTCGCATAATATTCAAGTACCCAGGGAAAAACCTGGTCGTCGGAGAGTGCCAGGCCAGTATTGGCCCGAATGCCGTTCTCTCCCTTTTTTTTCGCTTCCTCCAGTGCAATGTTATAGGCTTTTTGCGTCACGTAATCCAAACATCTCTGAAGCATCTTATGTTTTTTTAACACCTGTGCATCTAAAGCAGAATCCGTTTTGGCAAGATTTATGAGATACTGTCCTATGATGTCTGCAAAGCCTGCATCCTTTAAGGCAAACATTTCTGCACGCAGTTTTTCAGACGCATTCGCAAACTTTCTTTCCTCAATCGGTATATCAACCAGCCGGTAGCGGCTGCCCTGAATAAATTCCTCTGTCTGTTTTTTGGAAACTGCATGTGCTTTGGCAAGTTCCCGCACACCATCCATATTCCCGCTCTGGCGGTAATACAATGCTGCTGTATTTAATTCTTCTGCAGTTTTTATGATCTCATTTAACATAATCGATCCCTTCTTTCCTGATAAAAACATGAGGCAGAAGAAAAAATCTCCTGCCTCTGCCTGCTTTTTATGCCGCATTCATTTTCTGTTCAGCCGCTTCCATTTCTTTTTCTACTTCCAATGCAATCCTGCGTCTCTCAGCATCATCAGAATCCAAAAGACTGATCATTTCCAACACAACACGGCGAACCCATTCATTTTCCTCCCATCCTGCACTGATCTGGCGGGCTTTTTCTGTCAGTTCCTTCCAGTCAGCATCTTCCAGATCCCTGCCACGATATTCCTTATAGAAAGAATAGATTTCTTTCATGGCTTTCGGTGCCTGAATCTTTGCCGCTTCATCCAAATTGGAAAGGAGCCCCATCAGCATGGGATGGTTTTTATATTTTTCAATCAAAGGACGGATACCGGTCTGTATTTTACCCGTATAAAGTCCTAAAAAATCATTAAATATTCCTGCAATCAATTTCTGATCTGTCATTCGTTTCCTTCCTTTCTGTGAATTTTCTTACTCTGCGCCTGACCGTAGATGGAAAACACTGAAATGCTTCCGATACTGCATCCTGGCTGTATCCCTGATCAAGAAGAGCCTTCATAGCCGCTGCCATTTCTGATTCCTTGAGCTTTTTTATGGACGGTTTCCGAACTTTCTTTTTCAGTATTTTCCGGCAAAGCGGATGATCTGGTCCGTATTCGTACATTGTGCTGGCTTCCGCTGCATTCAAATTGCACAGGATTGCAATCAGCAGACAGTAATATCCCTTATATTCGTCGTCTTTCATGCCGCACCACCTTTATTGCCTGGTTTTCAAATGTATCTCTTTACCCTAATCTGCTTTAAGTTCTTTTTGATCAAGACCATTTTCGAGCAGATATCTTTCCGTACCTTCTGGATCGAGCTGTGCAAGTCGTGCAAGATTAAACTCTACGACATAATAGCTGCCATAATTGATTTTCCTCTTACCTATAACTTTTCCGAGTTTATACTTCTCAATAAACGCAACCTTTGCTTTTGCTCCGCAATCCGAGATTATTGCCTGTCCTGGCCTTAGGAATCCCATAACTCCAATTGTAAGATCTCCGAATAATTCCAGTTTTTCCTCACATTCTTCTTGCTTTTGCCATAATCCGACATACAAAGATCCGCCGTAGTACATATTCACTCTGACATATAATTCCTCATGTCCACATTCCCAGTCATATCCCAATGGTTTTTCATCTTTTCGACTGCATATATCCTGTCCCATATTCTGCCTCCTTTTTTGATTTTCCTGTTCATCTTTTGTGGATTATTTTACATTTCCTCCCTTCCTGTTTTTTTGCACACTTCACATTTCGTTTTTGGACAACAAAAAAAAGACACCAAAAATCTTCTTTTGATTTTTGATGTCTTCCTATTGATAAAAGGCCTTCGCCTAAATGTTGCTCCCGGAACAGCATATCCGGAACAAAAAACTTTGCTGCGTGGCAAACCATGCATAAAAAATAATCCATTCATATGGTAACACAATATATTGAATTCGTCAATAAAATACAGTAAATGAAACACCATATCTTGTTGCTGCATCATTTTTTGAGTGCACTTACCATTTTTATTTCTCTGCCCTTTCTACGTCCATTAGGAAAATTTTCAAAGAAGCATATATTGGAATATATTATGAAAATAAGATCCCATAAACGCACAAGGACGCTCTGCCGAGGATATGCAGAGCGTCACTCTCTTATGGGCTAAGATTTGTGCAAATTATAATAATACATCCTAAAAACTTATACTGTTTGTAGATATTGGGCATTCATATTTTTATATAATAACACAAAAACAGATTAATTCATATTTTTTCATATACATTAATCTGCTCAGTTTCGATATCTTTAGATTATGAAAATAAAAGTATTGTTTTATAGCGACAATTTCTCACCTTTTGTACATACATTTTTTATATCTGATTTTCATTAAATATCCTATCAACCTCCCTTTTCATCCAGTCAATATCCTTTGATGCCCGAAAGTATATAGAAGATAACTCTTTCAATTGACGTAATCAAAAGATATTAATAAAATAAATAAAAAACATACAAGAAGGAAACGTAATGAATACATTTTTTACCTGCGAGCAAAAATTGGGGAATACCATCTTCACTTTTTCACAAAAAGCAAAAGTTCTTAGCACAAGTCCTTTAAACGGAGGCCTTACAAGGCACCTTTCTCATGCTGTAAATATCAATTGTATGAATGGTTCTTATGAATGTAAAATGCTTGGAGATACTTACGAAAAAGACCTAGCTGCACATATCCACGCCCTTGGACTTTCCCCTTCCTGCACTACTGCATTAAGCACCGCAGCCTGGACGGAATTACGTGCTATAGAAGAAGTATGCTTTCGGGATCTTACGGTAACTGCTGTTGTAACCGGTGGAATTGACTCCAATGGTATGCATCCCGGCGATCCTGCTTCTTACTACGAAGAGGACGGAAATTATGAAATGCTGCCTCCTGGAACAATCAATATTTTTCTGTTCATTAATCAGAATTTGACTGATGCTGCAATGTCCAGAGCTCTGATGCTCTGTGGAGAATCGAAAGCTGCTGCTGTTTCTCAGTTATTGCTGGGAAGCTGCTATTCCGAAGAGATCGCAACAGGTTCTGGAACTGACGGAATTGTAATCGCTTCTAATCTTTGTGGTACCAGAACTCTTACGGATGCTTCTGGACATTCCAAACTTGGTGAACTGATTGGAAAATCCGTGAAATCTGCCGTAAAACAAGCTCTTCTTAAACAAACAGCGGCTTCTGGCCCGAGGCAATTTCTTTTATCTGCACGTACTGCAAGATATAAAATCACACCTGCTACTTTGTGGGAGTTTTATATAGAATACAGAGAAATTTTTAATGATTTTAAGATTTCTTTTGAAATGCCTTCATTATTAGAACAGAAGTTTCTTTCACACAATCGTACCAGTAACCTGGTTCTATGTGTATCACTTTATCTTCACCTTATGGATCAGGTTCGTTGGGAGTTGATTATGGAGCCGGAAGCTATCCGGGAGGGGAAACATCTTCTGATTTATGGACTCTATTGGAAAGATGGAGATTTTTTTGAAAAAGCATATCCGGCAAAAGCATGGGAGCAGCCCAGATTGCTGCATTTTTCATTAAAAAAACAGCTTATGTATCTGCTTTTATTGTATATTGCTATTTAGGATTTTGACGACATAGTGCTAAAAAATTTCTAACTTTTAATTATAAATGGGTAAGTCGAAAACCGGCTTACCCACTATAATATTATTTTTATTTACTTCGCTACATACATGTTTTCATCAATCCATTTCTGGATATCGTCTTCGCTTACTTTAACCAGGCGGGCAATTTTCTTAACATCCATCCCCTCTTCTGCCATAGAAAGAGCTGTCTCTTTTGCTTTTTTTAGTTCGCCGCTTTCCATTCCCTCGCTGTAAATTTGTTCCATTTCATGGCACATAAGCTCAACCCCTTTCTGTGTCTCTTTCAATTCATGTACCCTTTTCCCGACAATTCATTTACATATTTACAGTTCAGGAAGTAACCAACAATTTTTTATTTCAGCAAATTCATTTTCTGCTTTCTCACCAGTGCATATATTTTTCCATTCTTCTACTTCGGGGCAATGTTGGCCTTCATAAAATGTATTTTCAAAACGATATACCAAGAATGCAAGAGTAGCACATTGCTTTCTAACTTTAATATTTTCTTTAAACTCTTCTTGCGTCGAAGTTTGAAAATTGATTCGCGTATATTTTTCTACTAACCTAAGTACTTGTGAAACTCCTTTCATGATTTTGGAGGAAAAACGCGAATTTGTTCGGTAAAAAATATTATGTATAATCATCAAGAAATACTCCAATCCGGGTTCTTTTCGTGCTTTAATTAAATTAAACAATTCCAGCAGGGTATTTTCTTTTAATTGTTGATCCATAATTGTTTCCAGACACTTTTCAACTGCCATTGTAGCTGAAAATACCATATCTGATTCAGTTTCATACATTAGTTCCAACATTTCGTTCATAAAGGCTGGAACTTTTTCATCTGCAAGAAACATTGCTTCCACTTCCCATGAATAAATTCCTTCGTCATAGAATTCTTTTAGCAGAGTACATAGTTTTTTTGACTGAACCGGATTAACTCCCTTCCATCCATTTCTGCCAAAAGATGCAATCGCACGAATCATCATTTTCATATGCCATTTTGAAAAAGTAAATTGAAAATCGAATTTGCTTTCTTTCCAATATTTCACCATATCTGAACAACAGCCGATGAACAGTTCCAAAAACCATTCTTTTTCTTTCGCAGACCATTCATCTACATAGTACCTATTCCAAACCGCCAGTTGTTCCCAATATGATATTTCAGTAAAATTCCTGCCTCTTATATCCTCTTTCCATTTTGAAGATACTTTTTCACTGATAAAACTCTTTTTTATTCTTTCTAAGGGATCTATTTCTTCTGGATGTGGCCATTTCATAAATACAAAAAAATAATATTGCTCTAGATCTGGCAATTGCGTATCTTCATTAAATTTACTCCATAATAATTCTCCAAAGGCAACTTCTTGTTCTTTGGTTAATTTTCCCCATGTATATAACTGCCCCATTCTGGCCAATACGGAGGTTCGATTTATTTTCTGTTGTTTTCCTATATTAAATATTGCTTTAATAATTTTGGGTTCAAGATGAGCTTTTCTATATAATGGATTTGATAATTCATACTCTGTAAACACATCAAAAGGATCAAGCTGTACTACTCCAAGTATATTTTCTCTCTCTTTCATTGAGCAGGTTAATAATGCATTTATTTTAGTTCTTTTAATATAATCTGCGGTTTGATTCATAACAGAGGAAATGAATTTATTTAATAATCTTTGATCTTTCACCGCATTTTCTTCGATCAATCGGATCATCAAGTCTATCATTTTTCCCTGCTGCACAGAATCCAATACGGCACACATTCTTTCTAATATCGGAATTCCGGATGCTACAATAGAGGTATAAACATTTTGATCATACCATGGATCATATTTCTGAAATTTTCCTATATTATTCATTATCGCATTATATACATATTCAAAAAGTTCATCGATTTCTTTTCTATTCTCGGATCGTAAATATTCTCTTGTAATACATTTTTTTACCACATCTGTTTTTCCAAGACGAAGTAAAAGCTGCCATGTATATTGAGGATAGTAAGATAGCAAGCTTTTTACTAAAATATCCTGCTGATTATTCAGTAAACTTTTACTTCGAAGATATAATGGAAATCCACTATATTCAATGCTTTTAAAAACAGAATATGCCTCCCAACAATTGTTCTCAGATCTAACCAAAGTAATGGATTACCGATTTAACTCAAATTCCGGTTCTGGAGATTCCTTTTTTAACCAGGTTAATGCACCGTCTGTAAACAGAATTTTTTCTTTATCCCAGTTATAATACTTTTTATATTTAGAAATCTCATTATTAATTTCATTGCATTTTTTTCTGGTTTCTTCCTTATATGGATTCATACAAAATAGTAAATGTTCTTTTAAATACAATGCACATACCAGCAGAGACTTCAAATATACGTTTTGGGGGCTGCTCTCTGCTATTTCATTATTATTCTTTTGTATATCGTTGGTAAGTTCTTCTACTGCTTTCAGTGCTTCCTCATTAAGACCACATTCAGTCATTACGCCAATGAATCTTAAGCGTACCTCATAAGGCATTTCTTCTAAAGAGCATGATACCAGTTCTAGCTGAACTTTTTCCAGATCCATTTTGAATAAATTCATAAGAATTTCTTCAAGTTTCAAATAATATTTGCCATCAACTATAAAATTTGTGCAAGGTTTAAGCTGATCACAAATGCTGTTCCACTTTTCTTCATCCATATTTTGTCTATAGTTTTCAAGTAAATATAACCCTACTGTTAACCATTTATTCTTGTTTTTCTCTTTCCAATCCGAGTGAGAATTTAAAGTATCCCATATTTTATATAAGTTATTCTCAATATTTTTATCTAAAGGCAAACAAGATTTTTTATATCTCCTTGTATATTCATAAGCAAAATCCAGTAATTCATTACAGTAGTCAAAATTAGATTCTAATTCTTTTTCGCTACATTGTAAAAGTTCTTTTCCATTGGTATAACTTTTTACCTGTTGCCTGAAATCTGCTGGAACTATAAGCCATCCGGGATACTGCTCAAATTCTTTGGCCCATTGCTTGGTTAACTCTTTTCTTTCTTTTCTACGTTTATTAGAATTTCCCAATAACCCTTCTATCCTTGTATATTTAATATTCCAATTATAATCTTCAGAATATACATTACTCATATTTAGTAAAGGATTTGTATTCTCTTCAATGTTTCTTGAATTAGTATCGTTTTCTAGTTGTTTATTTTTTAAATATACATTTTGATCAATACCATTTTGAAAAGCTTTTGCTTTTGTAGCCTTACAATGTGCATTTAATAATGCTGCCCGATCATATACTGGAATATTATTATTTTCAAAAAACTTTTTTCGATTTTTTACGCTAATTCCCAGTAAAGAATTAGCTTTTCCTTTTTCCGTATTTTGCATGTTTGCAATTCCCACAATACAATTATTATAATCAGCTATGAGACTTCCAGAAAAACCTTCATAATCCATGGCAGCAGAATCTATTGTATCTAAGATCATATTTTTATTAGTTTTTTTTAAAAGATTAGTATTTTTTAATTGTATCCACCTTTTTTCAAAGCCAAAACTTTTACCATATCCAACCATTTGTAATTCGTCAAAAACATCTAGTTCTGCACTAAACAAATAAAGAGGCTGAACATCAATACTCTCTTCGCATCGTAATACAACCAAATCCTCTGAGCTGTCATTGTCCTCAGAAATTACGGTTGCATTGACTGTTTTTTCCTCATCTTTTACAGAGAAGTGTAAAACAGCATTTTTTGCATAAGTTTCAGGTTTTTCAATTAATAGACAATGTTTTACTGTTATTGCGGTTTCTTTATCTATTAAGAACACGGTTCCAATTTCTTCTCCACATTCTATTTGACCTGTATTTTCATCTAATCTATCTCTATCAATCTTCTGCATCTAATTTTCCCAATCCTTTAAGAAATTTAATTTCGTAGTTTTTAATAAGTTCTGTATTATTGCCTGTATTTTTTATTATATTTGCGATTACTGCTTTTCCGGGATGATCAATATATCGCTTTCCATCAGTTGACAGCAAATAATATTTTACCTTTGTATTTTTTATAAATTCCAGGGAAATGTTCTTAGCTGAACCATGATGGGGAAGTTTTATGACATCAAGTATCTTAGGCAATTCATTTTCAAAAAGCTGAATTGGACTATCTCCCGGAAAAAGCATTTTTATATCTTTATAGTCAATCAAAAGTGCAATGGAGGAACAGTTTGTTATTTTAGAATCCATTTCTATGTCTTTATATTCCGCATATTTATCCAACCAATCCAAATCCTCGCTGGAATACGAAATATTTTCCTGTTTAAACTCTATATTTTTTTCATTATTTAATAAAAACCCCTCAAAGGCAGCATCAAACAATGGGTCTCTAGTGATTTCTATATTATTTGAGTTTATTTGTTTTAAATGATAAAGCCATTTTTTACCCATCTTAGTTAATGTTTCGATACCTGGATTTAATATTGTGATTTTTAGATCTCCAAATTGGACAATTTGTCCCTTACTCACTAAATTATTTACAACTGATGTATTCCAACGGTATCCTCCGGCTTGAATGAGCTCTGCGAGATTTTTTCCGTTGGTATAACTTATATTTTGCTTTTTATATTCACATTCAAAATCAATGTCTGTTGAACACATACTTTTTAAAATGATTTTGACTGCAAAGGACATCCCTTGTTCTGCGTTTCGAGACGTAATACATTGATTCAAACTGTTAAACCAGATTTCATCAATCTCTATGATTTTAGGGTTTCTCGAATCCCCGTTCTCTTTCAATAATGCCCTAATTCCACTGATATGATCATCATCTATATGAGTGACTACGATTAAATTTAATCGTTTTCCTTCGGCAGCCAGTTTGAGCAAAAATTTTTTCAAGTACTTTTGATAGGTTTTGGCATAACCTCCATCAATCAACATTCTAAAATCGGAATCTGGAAATTCCAAATATATACAGTCTCCTGAAGCAGCAGGGAGCATCTGTATGGTAACTCCGTTTATTTCCATTGTTCCCCTCCCATTTTTGAAAGGTAGTGTCAAATACTACCTGTTTTTGTTTCAAAATCCTATAAAAACCTTGATTTTTAGGGAAATATATCAATTCATTAAATGAATGCAGTTTATTTTGCAGGTATTCAGTTAAAAATAATTGATCTTTTGTAAAATTTTTTATTGTAAAAGCAGCTATATTACCCTTCTTATGGCAACGAATACGATATTGTTGCAATTTTTTTCAACGGAATGGACTGTGAGTTCATTGGCTGAAACAACTATTTTTTCCAATTCTTCTTCATGTAACGCTTCATTATCTATACTTTTGATTGAATATGGGGCAATGTAAGGACTTTGCAATAAAGATAGAAATTTTTCTTTTTTTGATGATCATATGCATATGTTCTCCTTCTAATTTTGGGCTAGAACTATTTTATTACAATTAGAGCTTGAATTTTAAATACGCAATTTTAACTCTTAAAAATAATACGAAATAAAACAACAAAAATCACAAATTATAGACAAAGAAAGTATTTATTCGAACAGATCTTTTTCCCATATTTGCTCCTTCATCTTTTTTGAAAAAACTAAATATACTGTATTGCAAAAAGGCAAGTCTAATCAGACCTGCCCTTTTATAATGATTTTTCAATTATTTTGTTACACACAAAGTTTCGTCAATCCACTTCTGGACGTCTTTCACATTATGGTTTACAGCTTTTGCGATTTTTTCAACAGGTAATCCCATTTCAGCAAGTGAAAGGGCTGTTTCCTTTTTAGCCTTTAATTCACCGCGCTTTTCGCCGCTTTCCATTCCCTCGCTATAAATTTTCTCCATTTCATGGCACATAAGCTCAACCCCTTTCTGCGTGTCTTTTAATTCATGTACCCTCTTTGCAAGAACCGGACTGTGCATTTCATCCGCATTCCTACAATGCAGATCATGCATCAGTCTCCCAAGTTCTGTGTCTTCCTGTTTTCTGGAATTCACATATATAATATGTGCTTCGTCCTGAAAACTATCATCGGCTTCTTTGATATGCCTGTCAATATGGTAAATAGGAAAGCCATACCCAAGGATGTCATCCCTGGTAATAAAGATCACATAGCTTTCCGGTAATTCATCAAAATCCTGACCCGGATTTAAAGTGTTCATGTCCATCAAACCACTATGGTAACGTGCCCTCTTAGGTGATGCACCTTCATTATCCTGCTGGATCTCCACATCAAACTGTTTGCCTTCGGAATCTCTGGCAACACAGTCCATGATTGCGGATCGTCCCTGCAGATTCTTATAATCCTTCTGGATGATCTGCTCAATTACTTTCAGATCCTGTTTTTCCATAATGACCTGCAGAACATATTCCAGGCATTCTCTCTGTTTGAAAACATTTCTCATAAATATGTCACTCATGAGTGTAAAATTCTTAATAATACCTTTATATCTTTCGTAACGTACTTCCAATCCGTTCTCTGGCACAATTTTTTCATCTGCCACGTTCGCTGTCACCTCCCACTTTATTCTTTTTATGTTATGAAGAAATTTTCGAAAAAGCTTTTGTTTATTTTATCTTAGCATCAATGAATGACCTTTACAAGACACTTTTTCCCCGAGTTGCATCGGGTGTTTTTTAACCTACCCGTTCCACATAGCATACACTGTTTCCCTTGCACTCAAATTCCGGACAAAGAGACAGCCATAAACTTTCCAGATCATTGATGTTCATGGCGTCCAATTCTGTTTCATCTTCTTCACCATAAATATTTACAAAACCGATCCGATATATGCCATACTCTTTATGTAGGTTTTTTACTACTTTTCTTCCTGCTCTTCGTATATTCATAAGCTCTCTTCTCTCCTCTCTTCTGCTTCCAGCAAAAATGTATTGCAGGTATAGCTTCCGGAAGCACTGACACCAGCGACCCCTCCAAGGCTGTCCAGATACTGGCTTCCATTTTTAGATGCGGAAATATACATATAAAAGTTTGTCAAAACATAGTTTTTATTTTCCAGAACATTCTTATAACTGCTGCTAAGCACAAGCCTTGCTCCAAGTTTTTCTGCTTTTTCTTTTACCAGCATAGCAGTTAAATTTACTGCTTTTCGTATTTCCTGTTCGCTAAGTCCGCTTTGATAATAACGTTCCAAAAACAAGACCAGTTCTTCTGCTTTATTTTCATGTGGTTCGCTTTTGACAGTCACATCAACAAACTCAATCGTCTTCCTTTCATCCGCAGCTACAAAAGCTCCCTTTGTCAGACGGAGGATTGCACGAAATACAATTTTACCATTGTGTTTGATAAATATAATTTTTTTATTTGCATCAAAACAGGATAACAGACAATCACAATTTGGACCATTCCGATAGGAAATGCAGCTACGCAGCGGTACTTCTCCTATCTGCATGACCGGAAGCAGGCTGTCCTCTTCCCAGATTTCCCATCCACAATCCACGCGCAGCAGCTTTTCTTTCCAGATTTCTTCTGTATCTTTTTTTATTGGAAAAGCAATTTCCCGTCCCAGATCTCCTTCATGGTATTTCAGCTCCATGAACTTTCCTAATAACTCAGCATTTACGATTCTTCGGATTTCTTCCTTCTTTTTCGGCTGCCTGTTCAGAAAGGAAGTCATGATCTCAGCGCCACCTTCATAAATGAACTTCTGGATATTGGATTTATTTTCCGCGACAAAAGCATCCGAAATATTCAATTCTGTCTTTAAATTCTTCCAGGAAGGATCCTGGGACAGCAGTTTGTCCATCAATGCAGGTAATCCGGAACAGCCATTTAAAAGATTCTGATTATGTAAAAGGAAGTAAACCTGATTATCCTTTGTAAGATCCTTTAAAAGTTCAGTAAAATCCATTAAAAATATCAGAATCCATATGGCTGTTTCATACCGAAGATCCAGAATGTTTTTAAAATCCTCCTGCATCCATCTGGAAAGCGACTTTTTTGACAAAGCTTCTGCCAATCGCTCAACCTGATTTTCCTCTAATGCATCTGTCAGGCAGTCTCTTTTTATCAACTCACGAATCACCCGAAGACGATCATCACTTTTGGAGTATGCTAAACGATCATACAGGTCTATATAGACTGCTTTTACATTGTACAGGATTTTCAATTCTTCAAATACACGAGGCTTCGAAAACAGTGATTCTTCACTCTTTCTCCAGGGAACTACCATATATTCACAATCCCTTAAATTCTGCTCATTTAAAGTATTAAGATTCAGGCATCTTTTATAAACCTCTTCATCCAGAACCAACGAATTCCTGTCAAGGTTTATGAGCCAGTCTCCATTCTTTCGCAAAAGTTCCAGGAAATGTTTCTTCCGTTTCGTAATGGCATACAGGATAAGCTCTGTCTTTTCCAAAGTCAGCTCATAAAGATCCATATCTGGAAGCGGATTTCCATACAGAGTGTTCACATAGGCTGCCTTTCCGTTTGAAACCTTTTCAAAATCTGCATCCGGACCTGTCAAAAATCTTATCAGCTTCGGGATATCTGCGTATAATGATTCGTTCCAAAGCCATAAGTGAAGAAAAGAGGCCTGCCATTCTTTTGGAATCTGAGCAAGAACCACTTCTAATCCATTCCGGATTTCTTTTGGATGCCGGCTCAGTTCTTCCAGCTGTTTCTTATTTAAACTTTCCGTTTCTTTACAAAACTCGGATAAATAATTTACAAGTTCCATCAGATCCTGCTTCAAAAGTAATGCCAATGATTTCTCATCCTTGAGCAGCTCATAAAGAAGCTCTGTTGAAAAAGCCGGATTTATCAAAAGCATGCGTATTTTTATCCCCGCCCGGGCAACATCAAATTCACCAATGCAGGTCTCAAGACTTGCTACAAGCTGTTTCTTTAACTCTTCTTCAGGTTCCAGAAAAGCATAATATTTCAGATAAACATATACAATCCGGTCCGGGATTTCCTTATCTGCCAGTACTTTCTCAATTTTTTCATAGGGAAATTCGGACAGTTTTTCATTTCCCGCACATTCTACGATCATTCTGATGCGGTCTGGTTCTAAAATAGAAAAATCCTTTTTGTTCATTTTTCCTAAAGAGATGAGTATTTCCGGATCGTCCATCAAAGAAAAAATCGTCTCCTCATTTAACCCCTCCATCAGACTGGAAAGTTCCTGCTGATTTACCAGTCTGGCCGCATTCATGCAGGAATCTTCCCCTTTCTTTCCTATCAGTTTCAGGGGAATTGCTGCATTTTTCATTTCCCTGTAAATATTCATGTGCTTTAAGATTCTTTCGATCATCACGCTACCTCTGCTCTTTCTATTAATTCAGTAATCTCCGGTAACTCCATGCATTCGTCCTGGTACATATTTTCTGCCAGCTTAAGAAGATACAGAGCTTCCTTTTTTGCCATAGGCTTTTTCGCTGTTCCTGCAAAATTATCTTTTAAATACGAGGAAACGATCTTACAGTAGAGCTTTTTATGGCCATATGAATAACGACCATTCTTGTAAAACTCATAAATAGACTGAATCTCCTTATCCGTTTTTCTGTTTTCCCGTAATATCTGATTAAACTGCTGTTTGATGTTTTTTTCAGTTTTCCAGTGATCTATCCGTTTTTTCTGTTCCTTTAGCCATTCTTTCCGTTCCTGATATCTTTTCCGATCCTCTTCTGTCATATATTTCTGATACAGGGTTTCTCTTCGATAAGAATCACTTATAAATGGAAGAAGCAATTTGGAAAGCTCATATGCTTCTGACTGTTCCATCCAAAGTGCTGTACTTTCCTTTAAAAGTAAGGCCGTCAGGTATTCTGGATAAATATCCGGATATTCATAAAAAAACTTCTTTTCTACCATTGAAAACAGTTCCCGGTGTTCCTCTTTTCCCAGAACTGGCGAAAAAAATTCGCACTCTCTATGTTGGATAGCATAGTATCCCAAGGAGAAAGTTTCCTTTAAAATCCTCCAGGGGCTTAAGAATTCGCATCCATCCATTCCAATCTCATTGATCAGAAATTTCAGCATAGGATAGGAATGCTCATTACAAAGACCCTTTATTTCACTTTTTAAATATCCTGCCATAAATTCCCATTTCTTTTCCAAATCTGGTTCTTCATTTTTATAATCCTTTACAAACTCTTCCAGATACTTTTTTCCATCCAAAATCCCATGCAGGATCAGCCGGTTGAAAACCGCGTAAAGTTCCGGCTCACTCTTTTTCCAGAAAACATCCTGGTATCTACTTCCTGTAAGGTTTTCATAACGTTCCAGGTACTTCAGCAAACTTTTCGTACTGTATGTTTTGCCTTTCAGAGTATCTGTAACACACGCTTCAAATTCTTCCGAAGAGAGTTCTTTTACCAGAGGATCCCATTTTTCTTCTGTCAGATCAATGTAGTGCCACTCTTCCGGTTCATTACTTCTAAATGGAAACAACGTAAGAAACGTTTTTACATTTTCCACCCTGAACGTTTCATTCATGCATTTTTCCAGCCGTTCTTTACCGTCGATACGGACAGAAAGTTTCCCATATGTTTTTAAAATCCGTGAACAAAGTACATAAGCTTCTTCTGGATATGTCTCTTTTCCGGGCAAAAATGCCTCTAATACATTCAGTCCAATTTTTTCTGCTGTCAACCCTGAAAGGCTTATCCGATCGGGTCTCTCTACAAAATACATCAGTACAAAATTTAAAAAAGCGGTCTCTTTGTCGGAATATCCAAACATACGCATACGTTTTTCCAAAACGGCATCCGCATTTTTAGCATTTGTGCCTGTTAACTTTACCAGCAGTTTCAGGATATCCAGATCCTTTTTGCGATACCCTTTAAGCTTTTTCATTACTTTGCCTACCATCCACACGAAAAGATTCCATTCAGTAAATACGGATATCTTCCGGTTCTTTGAAAAGCTGTCAGCAAGTTTCTGTTTTATGCCTTCCCACAGTGTTTCATCATCTGGGAGGATAGACATGGCAAACAGCATTTCTTCTGCTCGCTCAAATGGATACGCATGCATGGCCTGTTTCCACCGATTCTTTTCCTTTTCCTCACAGATATAATTGATACTGATCAAAAACAGGTCTTTCTCTCCAAGAATCTGTTTCATCTTTTTCCAGAACAGATCCTTTTGTGCCCCATTGAACATACAGGTCTCCTGTAAAGGCATCATCCTTGCCAGGGCAAGTCCGAGGGCACGGTATGTCTGCTTTGTCAAGGTCAGATGTTCTCCAATGCGCTCCAGGACTTCTCCCGGATAGTGCAGTCCATAAGCGGTTTCCATATCTACTTTCGGCTTTTCCAGAAACATGTCATTTTCTTTTAATTGCATATAAATTTTATATTTTTCCTCATTAGATGACAGCTTATAGATCAGGTTCGTCATCTGCCGGTACAGGGTAATATCAAGCCATTCTTCATAAATCTTCCATTCCATCCAATTTCCTCCTGTTTTCCCATATAAAAAGGGGACTGTTCGCCAGTCCCCCAAAATTGTTCTTATGCTGCCAGGATAATCTTCTTTTTCCGGCTTGCATAAGTGATTGCCATTGTAGAATGTTCCATGCCTCGCTGTTTCTGGTATTGCTTTACATCTGCATAATTTGCAAACGAAAGGATCTTACCATTTTCCTCTAACAAGTTCTCTTCGTTATCTTCCATATTTTCACTCCCGCAGGAAGCCAGCGTCCAGTTTACGTGGCAGATATAACAGGTCATGCCTGCAAATCCCAGATACTTATGTACATACTCTTCCGCTGCCTCGGCACTTGGAAAATAACGTGCATACTCCAGGGAACGGCAAACGATCCGTTCTTTGTACCATCCGGCAAAATACCGGTTCTTTTTCAGTTCAAGTACATACCCTGTCAGATAAATCTTCTGTAAAGTATTTTCTTCCTCGTCCATCATATCAAGAAGTTGTTCCGCATAGATTTTTTTCCATTTCAATGTATTCTTCTTTATTCTTTTACGCAGCATTATCTTTTTCCTCCTCAGTTCCCACAATGAGTTTTTCTATCATTCTGTACAAATTCCGGAAATTTCCAGCCTGTCTGCGGCGTGTCATGCAATCCTGTTCAAACGCCTGGATCACAGCAGAAGTTCTTGCAAACAATGTGAAGATTTCCTCATCTTTCAGCTGTATGGTAACCTCTTTTTCTTTCCGGTAGCTGTCTTTTTTACAATACTGGCCGCCATTGGAATTATGCATCGCTACACCGGTGCCATTCTGTATCCTGACAACCCACGGATAATTCAAAACTTCTCCTTTGTTGTTGCGAACCTTCCTCTGTATAGAAAATACTGTAACTCTTCCCGTGTTGGAATTTTTATCCTCGCAAAAGATCTTTTGCTGGAAGAATTTAAATTCCTGCACATTATTCCATATACGGGAATACACGTATTTTATGATTTCCGGACTCAGATTTGCATAAACGCTGATGCTGTCTTCTTTGCTGTAGTCAACCATGACCGCCCGGATCCTGGAATAATCGCTGTCAAAGTCTTCGTGAAGATGCCAGAAATCCTTTGGTTCTGCCATCCGCAAAAAGCTATTAAATTCCAGTAACGTGTTCTGTGTCTTATGAACACAGATCTGTTTTGATACATCCGCATTCTGTTCTTTTTCTTTCCTGTTTTTCCTGTTCATCCTTACCTCCTGATAAAACGCAGCAGTTTCTTTGTCAGAAGAGCCGGAAGCTGTTCAAGATCCGTAATATCCAGAAAAGATTCCTCATAAATTTCCTGAATTGCTTCCTTGTCGCTTCCGATTGCAGCCGCCTGAAAGAATACTTCCTGCTGCAGCAGCTTTTTCCGAATCTTCTGAAGGTCCCTTTTTGCCCCTGTGCCTCCATACTGGTTTGCATTAGGTGCACCATCACTGATCACAAACAGCAGTTTCTGCTTTTCCGGTCGTTCTAAAAGCCGGCTGCCAGCATACCACAATGCAGTTCCATCCCGGTTGCTTCCATAAGGCTGCATACCAGCGATCCGGAACCGATCCTTTTCATCCGTTTCAAAATCTGCGCAGCAATGCAGATACACCGTTTCGTCTTTCAGGTTCTCATGCCGGTATCCATCTGTATGATGTCCGCACACCAAAACCGGTATTTCTGATTCCATACAAAAATCATACAGGCAAAGTGCTGCAAGAATGGCATGATCCATCCGTTCCCCACACATGGAAAAAGAATTATCGACCAGCACAGCCACACAGATATCCAGCTTTTTTCCTGGCTGTTGTTTCTTAAATACTGCCCCAGACGGTGCAGCTATGTTTCGAAGATCTACCCGACGTCCAAGAAAAAGCTTATGTTCCGTGCGTTCTTTCTGATTTTTCAAATTAGTAAGCAGTTTCAGGCGAAGTCTCTTTTTTACCTGTTTAAGCTGCCCCTCATACTTTTCTGTCTGTAATTTTAAAAAATCTGATATCTCGGTCTTACGGCAAAGTTTTTTCTGTACCAGGTCATGGCCTTCTTCAAACGGTATCTCCATCAATTCCTTTTGAAGATGTTCGAAAATTTCTTTCTGTATCTTTTCATCAAGCGTCTCTTTCGCCATTTCATAAAGGATTTTTTGTAAGGCATTATCACTGGATGCTTCCGTTTCTGAGGCAGGGATGCCACATTCATTCTGTTTGTCTTCGAAGCCACCAGACTCTCTGACACATTTCGGAAGATTTTCACACAGCTGCTGCAGAAACTTCTGAAGCTCTGCCGTACGCCCGTTTTCATGGCCTTCCGTTTCCTGATCCTTTCCGTTTCTTTCTGTTTTGTCTTCTGTTTCCGACTCCTGTTCCGTATCCTCTTTTCTGATCTTATCTTCATTTTGCTCAGTCTGTGCCCCTGTGTTACCCTGCTTTTCTTCCTCCGGTTCTTCTTCGGATTCATTCGGGTTTTCCTTTTGCCCTTCACGCTCTTCCTGTTCTGGCTTTTGCTCTTCATTTTCTGTAGTGTTCTTCTCTATTTCATCTATGATTTCCGCAAAATATTTCCAGATCATCAGAAGGATATGGTTGGTGGCAAGATATCTCTCCATGTCATCTGCTGCCTTTCCCGCTTCATCAATGACCGGCATAAGCAGTTTTAGTGTATCAATAAGCTCGTAATCCGCACCATCCCAGGCATTGACCCTTGAAGACAAGGCATACTGTGCACACAGGTTCATAAGAATAGATAACCTGTCTTTCTCCGTTTCCAGCATTTCCCTAAGTGTTGGAAGCCATTCCACATTTCGGTCACGATTCATAAGGATTCCCCTGCGGATGCTTCCCGGAAAAAGGGCGCACATCTTCTCTTCTATGTACATATCATTCAAAAGATTGCTGAGATAAGATGCTGTCTGCAGAAAGATAGAAAGGATTGCTTTATCTTTTCTTTCAAAGTAGACATTCATCGCATCCAATGCCTCTTTTTCCTGTGCATTTTCCGGTACTGGCTCCTTTGGATACCAGCTGCCATTTAACATATGCTCGGCATACCTTTTTCTAAGTGCAGAATCCGTATACCGGTAATGTCCGCATTCATGTCCCAGAATCCCGATCAGGCTGTCACTTTTTAATTCCAGTGTCAGAAAACTTGACGTAATCTGGTTTCCAAGATTTACGGCAACAGTTTCTCCCTGATTCCATCCTGCAATCCCTGAATTTTTATCATCATATAACCGTAATGTAGTCAACTTTCCACCCGTGATTTCATGCCCGATCGAGGTCAAAAGATCACGATACTGCGGCGTATGAAATACTTTTTCCGGTGTCAGTTTTTCTTTCTCTGCACATATCCGTTTCCGGTATAAAGCCTTTTTCATTCGTTTCCTCCATCCGTTTTTAATCCACATCACAATGAGGAAGAAGAAAGACGCGTTCCATAGTTCCCCGTTCTTCCCTGTCCATGGATGCTTTACTGAGCAGTGCTGTCCATGCTGACCTCCTGAGATCATTGGAAACCATGTAACTTAACACCCAGTTTTCCAATTCCCGGTATCCGCATACGCCATCCGTAATGTCCTGTTCGATCAAATATTCATGGATCTTGTAGACCGTGGCAGCCATAAAGGACAGAAGTTCTTTGTTTTTAAACCCTGTTCTTTTCATTGCCCTTTTTACCATTTCCTCTTCTGTCAGGGCTTCCTTTGGCTGAATCAGGTTCATTCGGGAAAGAACTGACTGGTTGAAGTTCTGACAGCCAACATAATCCAGATTGGTGGTCATGATCACAATCGTATCCGGATTTCTCCGTATCTGTTCTCCATTTACCAGATCGGTTACAGCTCCATCGTCAAACAGGGAGTTTAATCTCGTAAGTGTCCCAGGTTTTTCAATCATGGCCGGCTCCTGAATTTCAATCACAGATGGTTCCCTGCATGCCTTTACGATTTCTGACTCTTTTAATAGAAAGTCTTTTTCATTTTTCGACTTTTCATAGCCTTTTTCATAAACTGCTTTCAGGATCTCCCGAAAAGCTTTTTCCCGGCTGATCCCCTCCTCATAAATGCCATTTACCGTTGCAAGAGCTGAAGCCGGATCCATTTCAATGTCTTCCAGACGTGGCAATTCCATTTCCAGATGTGCTGTTCCGCCCATATTTGGCACGGTGGTCGCTAAAAGTTCCAGTTCATCCGTTCCAGGTCCACAGGTGAACACATAATATGGAAGCCCTAATATCTGGGCGATCATTCTGGCATCCGTTGTCTTTCCAGTACCGGCATCGCCTGTCAGCATAAACAGCCTTGCCGGTGTCTTATCCACCATCTGCAGGATTTCTTCAGCTTCCTTACTTACCAGATAGTCTTCTGGAAGCGAAGGGATCCTTTCTTTTGTCCTTTCATTTACATCCCATCTGCCAGAGTAGATCTGTTTTAATTCAAAAAGTGTTCTTTTTGTCTTCTCATTTACAGGCAAAAGCACATGAAACTTTCCATAGATTTCATCGTTTGGTGCATATACCCCGGCCGCAATTTTATATTCCGGAAGCACATCCTCCAGTTCCTCTGCACGGAACTGGCTCTTTTCCAGCGGGACCGCCTGCTGCGGATTTGCTATTACTTCGCAGTACATGGCATCGCAGCAGATAAATGCCGCCCGCAGTGCAGCTTCCTTGTCTTCCCATTCCTTTTTTTCCTGTTCTTCAAGTATGTAGAAATTTTTTTGGAACTCTTCGTTAAATAAAGGATTATCCGGGACCAGATTGGCATAAGCTAAAAGGGCCAGGTACTGCTCGCCTGTGTTTTTGCCCTCCCGGATTCCCGGAAGCTTCTCATTTTTTTCTTCTGTCTTTAAAATCCCACTGAAACGTCCGTTTTTCGAATTATAAGTCATTACATACTTTCCCTGATTTCCAGGATATTCCATGCAGAAATAATTTATGGCATCCCTGCCCCTTTGTATACCGGCAGCACCAGAGTCTTTTTCTTTCCGGATCTGAATCAGTGTCAGAAGAGCATGTAACGTAGGCCCATGAAGGCGCGATACTTTTCCCTGCTTCCTGATATTTCGCATGGAACAATCCGCTTCATCATAGCTGATCCGTTTTTTCCCTGCTTTTTCCAACATCATCCGAAATGGGTTCGGAATGGGTTCTTTCATAATCCATGGTGCATAAAAACAAAGATCTGGCATTTTGTTCCCTCCTCTTTCATTATGTGCTTTTCTGCATACGAAGGAAAGAAACAGGCAGAGCATTGGGTTTTTCCAACGTCTGCCTGTCATTCATTCTTTATGCGCTCTTTTCCTGTTCCAGGATTGCTTCATATATTTTTCGGATACGGTACCCAAACATGGTGTTTCGCCGGCTGATGTAATCCGTCCGGATAGCCTGTGCGATTGCACGTTTGCTTCCCACAATTATAAACCTTTCTCTGGCTCTTGTTACTGCCGTATAGAAAATGTTTCTGCGAAGCATCCACCGGAAACATGGAAGCATTGGAAGGATTGCCATCGGATATTCACTGCCCTGAGCCTTATGTACCGTAATCGCATATGCCAGTGTCAGCGGCCAATAGTCTTCCTCCTGATATTCCATGACCCGGCCATCCCCAAAATCTACACGCATGACCATTTTTTGATCTTTCCGAAAAATCCCTATGACTTCTCCAATGTCGCCATTTGCTACTTCATCGTTGTTTTTTGTCTGCATGACCCGGTCACCTTCCCGGTAAGTATTCCTGCCATTTGTGATTTCCGGATAACCGAAACGCTTTGGATTCGCAATGTCACGCAATACCAGATTCAATGCATCCGTACCTGCTTCCGTATCTTTTCGTAGCGGTGACATCACCTGCACTTCTTCCAGAGAACCGTTTCTCTGCAGTACTTCTTTCCGATAGATCTTCTGTATCTTTTGCGAAGCCTCCTCCGGTGTGGAAGCCGGAATAAACTGAAAGGTATCATCAAACACCAGATCCAGCTGATTCTTATTGATCTTAATGGCATTCTGGCTGATGGTGGAATTCCCTTCCTGTCGGAAACATTCATCTAAGACAGTTACCGGAAATACGCCGGAATCAATGATCTCCTGAAATACTTTTCCAGGCCCTACGGATTCGATCTGATCTTTATCACCCACCAGAACCAGTCTGGCACCGGATTTAATACTGGCAAACAGTTTGTCCGCCAGATACATATCGACCATGCTGAACTCATCTGCTATGATCAGGTCATCTGGAATTGGCTGCTCGTTCTTCCATTCTTCCTCTCCAGCTTCTCCGGTAAGCCCTATGGATTTATGGATTGTCAGTGCTGGATACTCTGTACATTCCCGCATTCGCCTTCTGGCGATGCCTGTAGGTGCACATAAAAGGATCACCGCATTTTTATCCAATGCTTCCTGTACAGCAATGATGAAACGGATCACCGTAGTCTTTCCTCTGCCGGGTCCTCCTGTAATGATGGATACCGGGTTTTCAAAGACATTTTTTACTGCCACCTGCTGTTTCGCATTCAAAATAATATCCTGTTCTTTCTGGATCTTTCTTAAAATACGGTCAACATTTACAACCATTCCCGTCTGCATATGGAGTCTGACTAATGCGGCAGCAGCTCCCAGTTCGGCCTGGAAGCTTTTGCGTGTATAAAACCCTCCATCGTGGCAGACCAGGCTTCCATCTATATGGATCATATCATTGCCTGTATCCCGGATTGCCCGTTCAGAGACCGGTGAAACATCTTTGTTGTGATTTAAAAGTTTTTCGACACGTTCTATAATGTCCTCTCTTTTTAAATACAAATGTCCTTCGCCTTCTGCTTCTGACATAATATGCAGAATAGCAGCCTTAATGCGAAGGGGATCATCTGCACGGAAATGTTTTGCCTTTACTGCAATCTGGTCAACAGTCAGAAATCCAAATCCATGAACCTCACAGAGCCGGAAAGGCTCCTCTTTCACGATCATAACTGCAGCAGGACCAAATTTCTCCTGTATTTTTGAAACTTTTGCAGGAGTCACCCCAAAAGGGGACAAATACATCATCAGTTCCCGGATGGAACTGCTTTTTTGATATCCTTCCAGAATATCATCTAAGCGTTTCTGCGTAATTCCCTTTACCTGAAGGAGTTTCTCCGGGCTGTCATTAAAAACATTCAGTGTGTCTTCCCCAAACGTTTCCACGATGCGGGCTGCCATTGCCGGTCCGATCCCTTTGATCAGGGATGACGACAAATAAGTCCGAATACCTTCTTTTGTGGTTGGCATGGTTACTGAAAAATTGCTCACACTATACTGCATTCCATATTTTGTGGGTTTCCAGTCTCCCGTCAGTTCCACATCCAGGCCTTCGTTTGTCGGAAGTTCGGTTCCAAATGCCTGAAATATTCCATAATTTCCATTCTTTTGTTTTTTTACTTCCTCCGGTAAATCTTCATTGGTCATGTAGGAAGCTACCGTATATCCACTTCCTGCATTATAATAGATCTGCCGGATGGCTTTACAGCAAATGCTCATGTTCCAGCTCCTCTCTACCATGAGATCCAGAGATAATTATTGCATCCCATACTGGTGATGAAACCATCCTTCTTTAGTTTTTCCCGGATCACCTCTGTCTGTCCAAAAGGATATCCTTTTAAAATTCCAACCCTTCGATATTTCCTTTTTCCAATGGAAATACTGCAGATTCCTTCCCTGTTTACTGAAAAACGGTTTCGATTTTCAGATTCCAGAGTTTTCCGAATCGCCTGGATCCGCTCAAAGCCTTCATTTTCGTACCATATGGCAGCTTGTGCCCTGCATCTTGCCTGCTTCTCCTGATTATCGAAATTTACCGTTTCCGATCCCTTCTCATGATTTTTCGGTAAATCCTCGGTCTTTTCAGCATCTGCATGTACTTTACGGGCATCTGCATGTTTTTTTTGCTGCTTATTGTCATCATCATTCTCATTCGTTTCCTCCTTGTCCTTTTTCATAATAAATTTTTCATAGAAAAACAATCCTGCTACAACCGGAATGACCAGTGAAAGGGACTGTATGATCACTGCCAGAAATACCGGCCATAAAAATGGTGATACTAACAGACCAAGAATTCCAGTTATCACGCACAGCTGTTTATGTGCAGACAACCATTTGTTCATTTCCTCCATCATAAGCATTTCCTCCTATGATTTGCTCAGTCAAAATCCAGTTTTTCATCATCTGTTTCCATGTACCGGTCATCAATATCCTGACTACGCTCCCGGCTTCTTGCCGAAGTTCCTCTGGATCTTGTCCCGCCAGAATTTGATCTCCGTCTGTCATCCGATGCATCTGTCCTGGTATTGCTTCTGTATCTTCCACCTTCACGTTCCCTGTCATAGTCACGGTCATCCATTTCTGCTGCTCTTTCACTTCTGGTGCTTCTGGAAGCTGAACGCTGGTTTTCTGCACGGTCAGAACGGTTTCGATTAGAAGATGCCCTTGTTTCTCTTTCCGGCTCTTCCCGCTCGTCATTTCCAGATTCTAAAGCTTTCTTACTTTCTGCAAAAGAAATCTCTTCAATCATAAGCCGCATGCCGTAGACATTTTCACCAGCCCGATTCTTGTAGTTGTCATTCTGCATACGACCTTCTACCAGAATCTTGATACCCTTAAACAGATATTTTTCCGCGAACTCTGCTTTTCGGCCAAAAGCCGTACAGCTGAAGAAATCTGCTTCCGGATCTCCTCTTCGTACAAATTTCCGGTTTACCGCCAAGCGAAAGTTTGCGATGGCAAGTTCTCCATTTTCTGTCTGTGTGTAGCGTAAATCAGGCTCATTTACTACTCGTCCCATCATGATTGATTTGTTCATAATTGTCCTCCCATAACTTTATAAAGTTTTCCAGTTTCATTCCAGATGTTCCCGCATACATTTGACTAATGCTCCCATACCATTTTTTCGGATCTCGCGGGCAGCAGAGTCAGCCGTACATAAATTTTTCGCCATCTCCAGTGATTCTTCTCCCGGATGTGTTGCAAACAATACCGGTATCAGATAAAATAGAGATTTTTTGACCAGCATATCATATGCCATCTTAAAAGATTCAGGCGAAGTTTCCTTTCCATCTGGATTACATACAATCTGCCATACTCCTGGATATTCGATAATCCATTCAAGAAGGTGCACGACCTCCTTTTCCATCTTTTTTCGTTTCATAACGCCCTCCTTGCATTCTGAGTTTCCTTGTGTTTTTTATGATCCTCCTTTCCTTATTTGCTGATCTGTACTTGTTGTCTGCCATATTTTTGCAACAAAAAAAGGCCATTTAGAAATTTTCATTCTAAATGACCTTATTTATTACAAAGGCAGGAGGCTTTTGGCTCCTTAATGTTTTACTCCCGGTCAGATCCGGAACCAGCGTTTCTTATCTGTGTCTACAGATACAAATACAAATCTCACAATCATATTAACACAAGATATTGTTGGCGTCAATCGCACTTTTGCTATATTTTGTATTTTCGATTTTCAAAGATTTAATCAACTTCTCTTATTACTTATGGAAATGTAATTTTACCATTTTTATTTATACGAATCTTAAATGTACCATCAAACATTTTATTGTTATTTTTTTTATCTCTACAGTAAAAATATCCAATTGCGGTATCTCCTCCCTCTCTTCGATTAAATTATTCTTTTGTCATCTGATTTTAATTTCTATTTTTCCTTCCACTGGGCTATATAAATCCAGAGGATCTTCATCACTTTCATAAACACGTCCTTCGCCTTCTCCGTAAGTATCTTCTATTCCTGTTTCATATTTTTTATATGTTGTTCTGTTTTTTTCTTCTTTATTTACATATAATTCTAATGTCACCGTTTTAGCATCTGGAGAAATTCCTCTATATTTTGTATTATTTCTGCTTTCTTCAAACACAGTCTCTGTGTCTCCATAATTTGTCATTCTATAAAGCCCCTGATTTCCTTTATCGTCGGTTCCTATTAAATAATAATCTTCATATTCTTTATTATCCAAATTTCCATAAATTGTACTTGCCAAATCGTTTAAGCTCATTTTTGAAATTGTCAGATTTTGATTTGGAGATATCTTTATTTTTTTATTCACATTTACATTTATGGTATTCTTCTCCAGTTCTTCCCAATTTGATGAAAATTCAAAAATATACTCATCCGTATCTTCTGTATCTGCAGTATCCATTTCTGTTGGATCAAATAACCATACTTTCATTTTTATATCTGCTGTATTATCTTTAATAGTTGTATCTTCCAACCTATAATGACAAACCTGACCATCTGTTCCGTTCTCCTTTTTCTCCAGAGCATATGTTCCATCTAACTGTGCCGCTTTTCCATTTATCTCCACTTCTGTTAGTAGAATAGTCTCCTTTTCTTTTGAAGCATTTATATTATCAGATATTGCCACCCATAAATTCTCCTTATCCGCAGCAATTTCATCTAATGTAATAGAAATTCCATTTTTAGTAATCGTTTTTCCAACACTATCTATATATGATTCTACATTTTCATTAATCCCCAATGCAGTTTGAATCCACGAAGTAATCTGTTCCCAGGCCGCCTTTATCTCGTGCGGATGTCCCAAGCCTCCTATCAATAATGCTATTACAACTCCTGCTGCTGCAATCTTTGCTAATTTTAATTTCAAATTAACATTTCGCTTTTTCCATGGCAAGGAAGCTTCGTAAACAAATTTTTCATCTATTTCTCCCATCAAATCCAAAAAATTGTTTTCTTTTTTCATATGATTTCTTTCACCTCTTCCCATAATTTGTTTCTGCTTCGAAAAAGACTAGATTTAATTTTAGTCTCAGAGCATCCATGTCTTTTTGCAATGTCTTTAATATTATCCATATACCAATATCGCCTGACAAAAATATCCCTGTCCCCTGCTTTTAAATCACTTAAAAATTTTTCTAAAATATTCATAATTTCCTTTTTCTTTATATCCTCTTCCACATAATCCTTTATTGTATTTTCCAGTTTTTCCACTTCACCACAAATATCCATCATATGTGTATCTGCTCTTTTTGAAGCATTTTTCTTTCTGAAATTGTCCAATGCCAAATTTCTGGTTATTTTTCCAAGAAATGCAGATAATTTTGTTGGCGTTTTGGGCGGAATCTTATTCCACGTTATCAGCCACGTATCATTTACGCATTCTTCTGAATCTTCTGTGTTATATAAAATATTCCATGCAATCTTAAAGCAAAATTTTTCGTACTTTACTTCTACCTGGCGAATTGCATCTTCTGATCTTTCTAAAAATAAATTTATAATATGTATATCTTCCATATCACATTTCTCCCCTGTATATTAGTGTTTTTATGCAGATAGGTTATTTGCAGTGTGCCATATTAATGTTTTCTATTATATAGAACGTATTTTTTTCTGTTTGGTTGCACTTTTTTTCTATTTTTATAATTTTTTTTGTTACCATGCTTCCATTATCACTATAACATATTATCTAATCATTCTTCTCTCCCTGGTCAACTATTAATATCGTAATCTACTTCTGCAAATAAAGCTACATGCAAAAAATGAAAAAAGGAGCTGACATTCCATGTGTATTCATGAAAGGCAGCTCCTGCTTAAATCATTTTTATTTAACTACTACTTTTACTTTTTTGCGGATCTTTCCAGATTTCACTGTGATATAGGCTGTTCCCTTTTTCTTTCCAGTGATCACACCACTGGAACTTACCGTTGCGATCTTCTTATTTGAAGAACTGTAGGTAACCTTCTCCTGGGAAGTGATCGGGCCGATGACCGGTTTCAGCGTAAGTTTTTTATTTCTTGCAACGGTCACGCTTGATTTCAGTCCGGTGATCTTTGTTGTTCTTACTGTTGTTTTTTGCACAGTAACGGAAATGACCTGTTTCTTGCCGCTGGCCAGTGTAATGGTCACTTTGATTATTATTTGAATTCCAGCCCTCAGCCTTTTCATTGACAGAGGGCTAATTATGGCTTAACAATTATTGAGCATCCCTTAACTGATCTACAATGCTGCATTTCGCTGCATTATCATACATCATGCAGGGAATCAGCCACCCAAGCAGAAGAAATACCGGAATTGTCAGCAGGACAGGCAGAACGGTGAACCGATACTCAAAGAACCAGAACATACTGCCCAGCATTTTCCCCGCAAGAGGTCCCACCGCCAGTGAAAGCACAAAGGCCACCGATACGGAAGACATTGCGTAAAACAACCCCTCGTAGATCAGCATGGTTTTGAGCTGTCGGGGCGTCATTCCTACAGCCTGAAGCACCGCAAATTCCCGGCAGCGGGAAAGAATACCAGTCATCATGGCGTTGAAGAAATTTAAGAGTCCCACCAGCCCAATGATAGCACAAAGGATACCACCGATCAGAAGGAACATCTGCCGGAACTGAGCAAACTCAGACCGAGCCGTGGCCTTGCTTTCATACATCAGGGGCGAAAACTCACCGGCCGTGAGCTTCGATAGATATTGCTCTGCTTCGGCCTCGTCAGCTTCGTCCGCTGTGTCGAACAAGTAGAGCATCGGAACGACCGCACCACCGCTGTCCCTCTGTGCGGTGTCCACAGACAAAACTACGTCATATCCAATACCACCATAACGATAACTCATGGAATTCGGAAGTTCTACCAAGGCGCAGACCGTGTACTCTACATCTCTGGCTCCATACAATTTTGCCTGAAAGTACTCCTCCGGTGTATCTTCGGTGAGTTCCCCGGTGCGGCTGTCGATATATTTCACATCGTCCGCATAGGTAACGGTGATCGTGTCTCCCACCTTGGGGTAGTATTCAAGATTGGGCAGATTACCGTAGTCATCTAAGGAAACCGCAATGGCAATGGCGTTATTGTCCGGCTCCAACATGGGAGAAATATCTCCGTCGAATACTTGCAGCTTGTCAAACAGACTGTTATCCAGAGCCTCGATTCTGGTATCTCCCATCACCATATTGCCCCGGTGCTCCAGGCGGCTCATATGGCTGTCCAACTGCTCGGCGCTTTCGTACCTTGCATAGTCCTGCCGCAGAGCATCCTCCGTCATCCACAGGTAGGCGGGTTTTCGCACAGCATATCCCGTGCCGGAAAGACTGGCCTTTGTGTTTGCTGCGATCTCCTCAATCTGTTCTGGCGTGATGAATTCATCTGCCGGGTTGTAACGGAAATAGTCGGGAGTGCTGACGATAAAATCGGCGCAGGTCATGGAGGATACATACTTCTCCATGCTGAAGCCTCCCACAAAGGCACACAGCGCATTGAACAGTGTCACCGACAGTGCCAGAGACACGACCACCAGCACCGTCTTTTTCTTGTTTCGTCCCAGATTGGCAAAGGCCATCTGATGGAGCTTGGCTCCCCGGGTGCTGCGCTGTTTTTTCTTAGTCTGTATCGCATCCGTATATTTGGTAGCCTCTACCGGAGAGACCTTAGCTGCCATTTTGCCGGGCTTGGAACAGGACAAGAGCACCGTCAACAAGGCGAACAGCATAGAACCAAGGAAGATCACAGGCGATGTGCTGATGGTGGTGATGCCTGCATCCAACTGGGTGGAGCGCAAGACAACAGGCACCAGAACAGCGCCGATGCCGTAGCCCAGCAGCAGCCCCGCCGGAATGCCGATCAGACAAAGCAGAAGTGCCTGCTGGCGAATGATGCGTTTGAGCTGCCGGGGCGTTGTGCCAATGGTTTTCAGAAGTCCGTAAAACCGGATATCCCCTGCAACAGAGATCTGAAAAATGTTATAGATGATAAGATACCCCGTGAAAATCACCAGCAGCAAAAAAGCTGCTATGGCGATCATCAGCTCTGGATCGAGCTGTGACTCCAGCTGGGATGAGGTATATCCCCAATTGACGCCGATTCGGACGCTGTTGGGATCAGTATAGCTGTCCCATGTGTAGCCAAGATCGGTATCCACCTGCTCCATCTGCCCTTGAATGTTTGTGCCGGAAGCCAGCATGACATTCAAATCGGTGCGGAAAGGCTGTAAACCTGTTTTCACTGCCTGCGCTTCGATGTCATCTGCGTAATCACGGCTGATGTTGATGTAATGAACAGGCATTAGTTCATCATAGTCCCAATAGCCCACCAGCGTAAAGGTATCTGTTACAGTAAAGGCGGTTTGATCCTTGTCCGTGATGGAATAGGAAACCGTGACCTCGGCGCCCAGTTCCGGCGTCACGCCAAGCAGCTGCAACGCTGCCGTATCCATGGTCACCTCTTTGCCGCTTTCGGGCATCCGTCCGGTAGTAGGGGTGGCATAGCTCCATTTGGTGCAGTTGGCATCCATGTAGCTGATCTCTGCCGGCGTTTTGGAAAAGACACCATCCGCAGTGATGCCGATCACCTTCCGTGCCCCCGCAGCCTTTACCTTCGGGTGGGCGGCGATACGTTCCGCCTGCTCGGGGGAAACATCCTTAAAGGTGCCGTGTGCATAGCCGCCTACCTGCCGAAACTGGTAGGTTTCATAGCTGGCGTTCAACGACAAGACAATGGTGAACATGGACGTAAATAGCAGCGTTGTCAGCGCAATGGCAAAAATGGCGATCAGATTGCGGCGACGGTTCGCATAAAGAGATTTTAAGCTGAGTTTTCGAATACATTTTCGATTTTTGACATTCATCGTAGCCACCTCCCGTTAGTTCTGGGAGACGATCCGACCATCTTCGATACGGATAATGCGGTCTGCCATCTGCGCAATTTCTTCGTTGTGAGTGATCATTACGATTGTCTGGGCGAACTTTTGACTGGTGACTTTCAAAAGGCTCAATACATCCTGGCTGGTTTTGGAATCCAGATTGCCGGTGGGTTCATCTGCCAGAATGATAGCGGGTGCTGCCGCCAGCGCACGGGCAATGGCTACTCGCTGCTGTTGACCGCCTGAGAGCTGATTGGGCAGCGCATCCAAGCGGTCGCTCAGTCCAAGTGTCTGCACAATCTGCTTCACAAAAGATTTATTTACCTTTCCACCATCCAGTTCAATGGGAAGAATGATATTTTCATATACATTCAGCACCGGAACAAGATTGTAGCTCTGAAATACAAAACCGATTTTTCTGCGGCGGAAAATAGTCAGCGCTTCCTCCTTCAAGGAGAAAATATCCTGTCCGTCCACCATAACCGTACCGCTTGTAGGGCGATCCAGCCCGCCCAGCATGTGCAGCAACGTGGATTTTCCGGAGCCGGACGTGCCGACAATTGCAACAAATTCGCCCTTCTTCACACTTAAATCAACTCCATCCAACGCATGAACTGCGTTATTGCCGGAGCCATAAATCTTTTTCAGGTCTTTTGCCTGTAAAACCTCCATAAATGAGTACCTCCGTGAAAAAATCTGTATGTATGAAAGGAAATGCTCCTTTGATACATACAGATTATCGCATAAGATTCTTTCCACATTCTTTCCGGCGGAAAATGAAATCTAACAATTTTGATAGAATTGTTATTATTTCGGCAGAAACACGGAAAACGTGCTTCCTTTGCCGGGGACAGAGGCGACTTTGATATAGCCGCCCTCGCCGGATATGATCTGTCGGGCAAGGTATAAGCCGATGCCAACCCCTTCTTGTTCCTGAACAGCATTTGAACGATAAAAACGGGAAAATATCTTTGCCTGCTCGTTTTCCGGGATACCTGAACCGGTATCCGATATATCGATCCTTGTAAACATTTCGTAACTTACGGTAGAAATCGTGATTGTTCCATGCTCCGTATATTTGATGGCGTTGTCTACGATATTAGCCAGTGCTTCCGCTGTCCATTTGAAGTCAAATGTAGCGGAAATATCTGTATCGTACAGATATATGGATAATCCTTTTCCAGAAGCCTTGGAGGCATATTGTTCTACTACGCTTTCAAGCAGCGGCTGAAGTGATGCTTGCTGAGGGGAAAGTGAAATGATCCCATTTTCCAGTCTGGAAAGTTTTACGAGAGAATCAATCAGAAATCGTAGCTTTTCCGATTGTTTGTACAGTGCCTCCACATTTTCCTTTGCCGATGCAGACAGAGTTTCCTCCATCAAAAGCTCGCTGTATAACAGCAGGTTTGCAATCGGCGTTTTCGTCTGGTGGGAAATGTCCGCAATCAAGGATTTGATTTTGTCTTTTTCCTGTGCCATATTTCGAGAAGATGCTTCTGCGGCAGAAAGATAGTGTGCAAACTTTGTTTCCAAAGCAGACAGTTGGCTTTCATCAAAATTGGTTTCAGAAAAGGAGCCGGTCATGGCGGCGTCCAGCATCCTTTCGATTTCTTCCATCGTTTTTATGACCTTTCTCCGCTCCCATAATACAACAGCTGACGCCGCCAGAAAACACAGCAGTATGATCACAATGCCGGTTTTATTCATCTTTTATCACCCAGCTATAACCAATTCCATAGACGGTTTTAATGTATTTTTGTGCCCCAAGCTTATCCCTCAGACGCTTAATCGTGACAGACAAAGCATTTTCATCCACATATTCTGCGCCATCTGTCCAGATCCGGTCTACAAGGTCTCCACGGGTCATGGTTCGGCCTCGGTTTTCAACAAGCAGACGCAGTAATTTTTGTTCTGTTTTACTCAATTCCACTTTTGAATCTCCCACATAAAAGGTCATAGCCTCAAAGTCAAAGTGAAATAGATCAATATGGATCGGCGCATTTTTATGGTTTGACGCTTGCTTTCGCAGTTGGGTATTCACCCTTGCCCGCAAAACCGAAAGAGAAAAGGGCTTGGTAATATAATCATCAGCGCCCCTCTCCAGTCCGTCTACGATGTCCAGATCGGTGTCATTGGCAGTCAGCAGAATAACAGGAACTCCGGGTATGTTTTCCTTGACCTCCCGGAGCAGCTCAAGCCCACTGCCATCCGGCAGATTGATATCCAACAGGATCAGGGATACACCGCCGCAAAGCAGCTGCTCCTTCGCCGTTTTCAGGTCTTGGCAGGAAATGATTTTCCGATCATCTACTTTCAGTGCTTTGCATAAACCTTGATTCAAACCAATATCATCTTCAACAATCAATAATTGCTCCATATATCTCACTCCCTCGTTACTCAAAGGTATTCGGCAAAGTTAATAACAAGACACAAAAATAACCGCTTCACCTCGCAAAACTGAACGGTTATTTTCAATCAATTAAGTATGTGGACTAACCGTCTATCAGTAGTACTCTTTTTCTATAATCATATTAGCACGCATATGTGAGAATGTCACAATTTTTCTAAACTCAATATTGCAAGACTGCTGACATTGCTATTTCTTTTCATTCAATAATTCTTTTACTCTTTTAACCGGAAATCTATCTTCAATATCAACTACTTCAAACAGATTTAATGGCAATTCCTTTTCACCAATCAGGGAAAGGTATTCATTAACAGCTCTACGATCAACCATAATCTTTCCATGTCCTGCCCAATGACGATTGCTCTCTTCCTTTTTCAGTCCGGAAATCCAATATTTATCACCATTCTCAATATCTATATAATTTGCATAGTTACCGATATTTTTCTGAAAGGCATGGTCATTAAAATAGATTGTTTTCTTACTTTTTGAAGTTTTGACATATCCAATCCATGCCGGACCATCATCAGAATATCCCGTTTTTAATTCAATGTACATCAAATTGTTAATCATTCTTATTCTCTCCTGATTCCAAATTTTGCAACATCTCAACTAACTGGAAGTTATTACTTTCTGCATAGCGTGTTTCCCAAAATGATAATTACCGCGACATCAATCAAAATAATTCCCAATGCAATATATACAAAAAATGCAGGCAAAATATTTTCAAGCACGCCCATAATTAATGCAAGAATTGCTATAATAGACATTCCAATTCCCATTGTTCTGCATAACTTCTTTTCATCATATTTTTCCTTTTCTTCTTTTGTAGCTGTATTATATCCAGAAATAAACCAGCTTCCGTGTCCAGAAAGTAAAGTTATAGAAAGTGCAGCAAATATTACAAAGACAATCCACACTATCCAATCAGAACCTGTTGCTAAATCTGCTAATTTCATCTATATGCTCCTTGAATTCCAATTTTCTAAACTCTCAATTCCATCTTCTTGCCATTCAAACAAGAAGTATCTCTCGCCCAATGCGCTCGGTCAATTCCGATTTGAGTTAAAGCCCAAGAGGCTTTTAATGCCCCTTATGCTTTTCTCTTTTCTTTTGCTGTTTCAACTCAAACATTCGCTGTTCTTTCGCCTCTTTTTTCTTGCGATTTCTCTCTTTACGCTCCTGTTTGTTATGTTCCTGCTGTAATTTCAATGCTTGCTGCGATTTTGTGCCAGTACCTGTTCCTATTGTCTGCTTTTTTACTTCTCGATGCATCCGTTTCGGATTTCTTTTTATATCCTTTACAACAATTTCAACAGCCGGACTGAATTTCAAACTGAAATAGTATTGTTGAATATATTCCTGCACTTCGTAATCTTTTGGTTCTGCACCAAATATTACCTTCGCTACAGATAATTTACCATCCTCAATACGCTCAAATACGCCTACCCAAAATGGTTCTTCAAAATATACCGTCAGTTTTCCATTTGTTTTGTCCATAAAAATCCCTCCTAAAATGAATTGAACAAAGAATGGACAACCCGGAGGGGCAGGTTACTTACCCTATTTACATAGGACGGCTGGGCTACCTACCAGCTCTAGCATATCTTAAAAATATGCATTGCGTTTTTATCTTGTTTTTATTATATAAAGTGCAATATCACACAATATATCCTTACAATTTATATATTCTAATTCCTATAGTAAATCTATACAATCATCTTTTCCATTGATAGTACGAGACGATTTTAACATAATACTTTATCTGCTTTCAACACATAATCATGGGAACATATAATTCTGCTTCTCTGAATGATATCACCTCTAACAGAACAGTTTCCTTTTGCACAGCCTTCTATCGGTGTAAAATTTTCGCAGGAACCACATTTTCTGCGTTCCTTTTTCATTCCACGTCCATCGCACCGGATCATTTCATAACCAACAATGTATTTTTGCAATTCATCTTCCGGGATTGTCTTTTCGAGCTTTTCCCCTGCATCATTTCTCAGTTCAAAATGAATATCCTTGCCATTTATGTCTGCTTGCAAGGCTATATTATTATTTAAGAGACCTTCCTCGTTTAACTCATTGATTTCTTCACAATCCAGATTTTCAATAAATTGCAAAATATCTTCCATTATGTCCACAGACAAGCCATATCCTCCAGAGCTGTATTCATAGAATATATTTCCATAATAATCGCCTTCTTTTAAGGTTATCGCAATCACATAGTCCCTGGATTTGTAATCATCAGATAGATCATGGTACATTTTTGTCTTCTCCTTATACTGATATCTGTTCTGGTTTTCTTCCCTATACTTTTCATTTTTTATTTTATCGACTGCATTTTGTTTTTCTATCTTTGCTTCCATTGCAGCATAACCATTTTGCTTAAATTTTTCTATCAGCTCGTCCCCATAACAATCACGAAATTCTTCTCTACATTTCTTTAATGCATCCAGTTGTGTAGATAAAAACTCATCAAAGAAGCTTTCCGGAATATGTAGCCTGCTTGAAAATTGTCTTTTTCTCTTTGGTATCGTTCTTTGAGTGCTGGCATATCCCAACACTCCCATAGACACATCTAACACCCCTGCTAGTTCTACCGAATTTAATTCATATACTTTTTCAATCGCATCATAAATATTTATTTCTACACCGACTCCCTGTTCATCCTGTTGTAAAAGATCCAGAAATTTTTCATAACTTATTTTACATTGATCATAAGGTTTCTTAATATACCAAGGTGCTTTTTTCGTAATCTCGGTATAATACTCCAAAGAAGCTTCCCAGTCATCGCACTCTTCGCCTTCCTTGCATGTGGTATACATGCCACACACACCATTGGAGTCAAATCCACACGTTTTACAAATCTTATCAATTCTCACACTTATCACCTCTCAATCCATCAACATTTTTCTGCATAGATAAATTTTTTCATCAATTCTTTCCTTGTAATTATACACTTTTTCTGATGATATTGCTATCTGCAAGGATATTTGAACTTACTATTGAACTCTTCTTACTGAAAAATATAGATACTCAATTTGAATATTTTTTCGACAATTACGTAGTATTTCTGTCTGAAGATTCTTATTGTCCTTTTTGGGGGCTTATAAATAAATTTTATTATATATTTATATAATTTTATACTGAAAACTTCAAAATAGAGATACTCGTAAATTTTACTCACCTGTATCCTCTGAAGAATTTCAGTTATTTGAAGAATATTTCCCAACATGAAACCTCTCACTTCGTATAAACCCTTTTTATCTTGTTCAAATGGAATGGAGCTATTTTGTGGAGAAGAGGGTAGTTCTCTAGTCAGCTGTACCATCTACTCTTTAAAAGAAGCTCTTAATCAAAAAGAATTTTGGAATAATACACCTATTTTATCTGATCCAGAATTCACATATCATCTCCCCATTCTTTGTCTGCAAGATATAGGTGATATAACCATGGATTTGCAGGCTGTATCAGAAGGTAGAGACGATTATTTATGTTATCCCGCTCCTGACACCGATCGTTGTAACCTTCCTTTTAATAAACGGCTGGAGCGATATATTGTATGCCAGGGACATGAATTTTGGTTTTTCTTAAATCCGTAACTACCAAAATACTTTCTCTCTACTATTTTTTATAGAAAAAATATATGCTTATGAAAAACACTCTGACTACTAATAAGTTGGAGTGTTTTTATAATTCATATTATATTTATAGATTTACTCTCAGTGCTACACATTCCGGGGGTTGAGGCCGTCCCCAAAGTGCGTTTTGATATCCAAACGCTATGCTTGCCAGATACTTCCGAACACTTTTTAAGGAAACCATACCATCCGTCCAACCATTTTATATTAATTCTCATCCATATTATCTTTCTTCTCCATCAGCTGTTTCAGCTTTTTATTTATTTTGCTTCTATTCTCCTCCTGTAATTTTCCGCAGAATAGATAGCAAAATTTCAGTGCAAACCACCAGATATACAAAGCTTTAAAGCTCTGGAATGCCTGATCATCCAGCATTCCATGTGCCACATTGTTGCGCATGTTAAATCCAAATTTTGAACAGAAAATCGTATTTAAAGCAAATATAAGGTCTTCATCCAGGCTTTCTTTTACTCCTTCCAATTCTAAGACAGCGTGCATTGGTTTTACTTCTTCAATCCCTTCTTCATTCATGTTGTAAACAGGTTCTCCACATTCCACTGCCAGATATCTTACTGCATTTTCTATCTGTGGAATCAGGATACTTAGCGCCGTCAAAAAATCTCCTGAAAAGCCAAACATAAGACCCTTGGTATACGATTCTTTTCTCCCCTCTGGAATCGCACAACTTACATCTACAATCTTTTTTACATCACTCTCTTCGATCACAAATCTGGAACGAATATATTCAAACGTATTTCTCACCAGAATCTGTGCAAAATAATCCATCTCCATGGCTGCTGTCCGCTCCATATTATCCTTAAGCGCACCTTCATCGATTGTTCCATCAGGCTTTTTCACAGGCCTGCTTTTAGCAATTAATTTTCCTCCTTTTCCAAGGATTGCCGCTGGAAATATCGTGTTCAGGATCCCAGTCCTATTTAATACTTGATTCTTTACCTTTTCTCTTACCGGAATCGGAAGAAATGAAGCAAAATAACATAATGCCTCTTCTTTATCAAGATCTTCCAGTTGGCGGAACAGTTCTTTTACAATGCCGCTGGCATCCTGTTTATCACTCCATACCATCATCTCCGAAAGGGAAGCTTCTTCTATCTGTGCTATTTCCTGCAACAGTGCCTTTCTTTCTTCTTCCGTACCCTGTATGGTCTTTAACAACTGAATAACCTCTTTCAAATAGTGAATCTTTCTCATTAAATTTCCTTTGGAAGAGGCCCCGGCATATTCAGCCTCCATCCGGATAGCCTGAATCTTACGTCTTCGTATCGCAATCAGTTTAGGTTCAGTAATACACTTTTTCTTCTGCCTCTTCTGCCAGTTATTTTTTCTGCAATAGAGTTCTTCCAACAGATCACAAAACTTACCAATGAGCGGTGCATCACAGCTATTATCATCGTAAGTTTTCAAGATATTTTCCACATAAGGGATCAGATATCCTGTATCCACTTTTTCCTCCATGGCAGTTTTTATCAAATATCCAATTTTTGCGTGGCTGCTGTTATCATACTCTTCTAATACTTTTATCAGCAGATTCTTTCGCACCTCTTCATTGATTTCCTTGCTTCGGATTTTTTTAGAGATAAACAAGATCCGGTTTATAGCCATGATATGATCTGCAAATGCACCGGTGTTCTTCAAGTGTTCGTAATAAGCCGTTTCTGCTATTTTAGCATTTGAAAAATCATTTTCCACAACCCATAAAAAATCCGATATCTTTGCCTTGTTGATCGGTGCGATGGGATAGCTTCGGATTTCCTCCAGCAATGCCTGATACTCTTCTCTATTTATATCTTTCCGATTCCAAATGCTGCGGGCATAGGAAAACGGTACGTCTTTAGGCGTATCAATCCATCGTTCCACAATAATATCCACCAGAAGATTCCTGAATTCCCCATCCATCGGTCCGCAGAAATCTGTCAGTGCTTTCTCTGCCGTTTGAAAATTAGGTTCTTTTAAAATCTCTGCGATCCGTTCTGCCATTTTTTCTGCCATACATATTCCTCCAACCTTTTTCTATAGGAAAAGTATAACGTATTTTTCTTTTTCCTGTAAAGCAGAAAGACCTGAAAATCCAGGTCTTTCGGTCATCATTGATTAGAAATTGAAATTCACACTCTATTTTATATCCTTGGAACCCATAGAAGCCGCCCATCCAGCCTGAATCCTTTGTATTACGCTTCCATCCCGTGCATCGATCGTAAGGAGTGGAACACCTGCATCATCCATCGTCACGTCTCCTATGACCGGTCCATCCTCCCCATTTCCGTACTCATACTCTGGCTCTTTGGAGGTCCAGGTTCCATAAAAATCCCACACCGGGATCAGGACTGCTTCGGTATCACTGCCTTCACTGTCTGGCATGCACATATAACCCAGCTGTACCTTTGTTATGATTATCTCCGCACTCTGTGCATCAATGGACGGATAACGGTAGTGGCTTCCTCCATCGACAGAGATCAGCCGATTCCTGTCTTCTGTCATGACCTGCAAAGTGATCGTTTTTTCAAAGATATCCTTGACCTCATCAAAAGGAAGTAAGAACAGCCTCTCATCGGAAGCATTCGATGCTTCTATGGGATTTCGGTGCAGAAAACTCTGAAGTGTCCCACTGCAAAAGTCCATCGTCAGTACTTCATTTTCCCATCCTTCAGACTGTCCTTCATGAAGTGTTCCATCTTCGTTTTCCCATTCAAGAGCCTGTTCATTAACAGGCAAAGAGGTTTCCCTCACATAATTAACCGGAACCCCGTCTATCATCCTTTCAAAAATGAAGTCATCTCTTTCCAGGGTAGTGTTTCCTTCAGTAAGTGCTTTTGAGGAACTTTCAAATATCTCCCAGTCTCCGGACACAAGACCTGAAACCTTCTCCTTTGCTTCCTTTTCAGACACTTTCCCGCTTCCTGCCTTTATATAATTTTGAAAGCGTTCTTCCCTTTCTTTTTTCTCACTTGATGCCAGGGTCATGTCCCCACAATCGTCAAAGCTAAACTTCGCTATCTGAAATCCAAGTTCCTCCACATCCGATACCTGCTCACTCTGTGTATAAGAATACCGATAGGTCAGTCCATCTACTGTATATGTCCCCGCCTGTTCGTTCTCATTCTTCTCTTCCTGCATGGGCTGTCCTTTTCCGAATGTGTCTTTTATTTTATTCTGTTCTTCTTCAGGAATCGCCATTCTTTTTACCTTTTTTAAACAGATTGCATCTACATCCGGCACTTTTATCGGTGCATCCGCTGTCAGGGTAAAATTCATCGGAGTTTCTTTATCCTCCCGGTCCGCTGATCTTAGATCTGCCTGGATCGTTGTCTGGTATGTTTCCGGTGCCTGTACCTGTTCGGCAACGGTTTTCTGAACTGTCTCCTTTTTCTCTTCTTTTTTCTGTTCTGTCTGATCCTTTTCTTCCACAACAGCAGACTGGACAATACGGTCACATCCGGATAATGTCAAAAGATTCATACATAGAACGGCTCCCATAAACATTTTTATTTTCTTCATCCTTTTTCCATCCTTTCCTGTCGGTATTAAAAAAGGTACCCTCTTCTTATGAGAAAAGAGTACCATATTGCTTCGCCGATGTATTCATCAAGATGTAAACAAATTGTAAATCAAAAGATGGCTCTTACCGTGGTCCCCTCTCTCTGTCTGCTTTCGATTTTCAAGCATCCGCCATGGATTTCAGCCACCTTCACACAGAGTGCCAGCCCAAGTCCGGATCCGCCTTCTTTTCGGCTTCGTGATTTGTCCACCATATAGAATGCATCTGTGATCTTTCCCATTTCTTCCTCCGGGATCCCCATTCCGGTATCCGACACCTCAAAGATCTTTTTTCCAGCTTTCTCATAAGCCTTTACCCAAATGCTTCCACCGGCATCCGTAGCCTTTAGGGCATTGTCGATCAGGTTTATCAGAAGGCTTTCCATCAAGGCCGGATCCATTTTCATGGAAAAGGCTTCACATTCCATCTTGAGGTGCACCGCTTTCTTTTCTGCCTGTTCTTTTTCCATGTCTATGACATGGTTTAAAAGGTCACCTGCCATGGTCATTTCCATCTGTATGGCATGGTTCTGATAAAGCCCCAGCATCTGCAGCATCTTCCCAGAAAGAGCCTCCAGGCGCTTTCCCTCCCGGTTGATATGTTCCAGTGCCCGGTCTTTCTGTTCATCTTTCAGCTTTACATGGCGCAGGGTATCCGAATACCCGATAATGGACGTTAACGGGGTACGCATTTCATGGGAAAGTGCCCCCATGAGCAGCTCCTGTTTCTCTGCCACTTCCTGTAGCTTCTCCATCTGTTCCACAGTTCTTCGCATCATCATATAAATAAAAAGGCCGGCGATCAGGAACACAGCCAGATAAATTTCCAAAAACCAGACAGCAGTCTGTCTCAGCTCTGCAAAAAGCCCTGTGACTTCCCGGACAGAGAGGACTTCGTAGCCTTTCGGTCTGGATAATGATTCCAGCTGGAGAAGGAGGTATTTCTGTCCCAGTTTCTGTATCTTGTAGGCATACGGATCTCCTTCATCCTTTAAGCCTAAGTTTTCGAGCCCCACCACTTTATAATTTGTCAGATTTTCAATGACGGCATTGCTTTTTCGGTCGATCAGGGCCATGCCTTCCCCACAGCATCGCTGGAACTGAAAGCCCATATAAGCCTGCTTTCCAGTCTCGGACATCTGCTCATATTTGCTGTTATCCCAAAATTGTTCCAGGAGTATCTTGCCATTTTCCAGCTGTCTTCCGTAGGTCTCTGCAGCATTATTGAGGCTTCGTTTTCCTGTGATATAAAGACTTAGCGTTCCCACTGGGATCAGGGCACATAATAGCGTTACCAGCATAAGAAGTACCGTTCGTTTCCACAGCTTCATCCTTATTCCTCCAGACGGTATCCAAGTTTCGGGATAGTCCTGATCTCATCATAAAGTTCCAGCTTTTTTCTGAGCTGTCCGATATGGACATCCACCGTCCTGCTTTCTCCCAGGTAGTTTTCTCCCCAGACCCGTTTTAACAGTTCTTCCCTTCCAAGCGCAATGTTCTTATTTTGCAGGAGCAGCACAAAGAGGTCATATTCCATTGGCTTTAGGCTTACCGGAAGCCCGTCTTTGTAGACCTGATGGCTTTGCATATCCACCAGGATGTTCCGGACCGTTAAGACTTTCTTGGCCCGTCCCGTCCTCTCCAGTACCTTTTCAATGCGTACCAGAAGTTCCAGCATCTCAAAAGGTTTTACCATATAATCTTCCGCACCCAGCTTTAATCCCTTCACCTTGGAAGCCACATCATCCTTTGCAGTCAGGTAGAGCACCGGAAGCTCCTTCTTTTTAAAATCCTCCATCAATGCAAACCCGTCTTTTCCTGGCAGCATGATATCCACTACTGCCAGGTCCGCGTCCTCCTGCCATAAGAGCAGCCTCTGGGCTTCTTCCCCATCATACGCTGCCACAGTCTCATACCCTGCTGCCTCCAGGTTCATGCACAGCAATTCTGAAATTGCACGGTCATCTTCTATCACCAAAATTTTATTTTTCATTCCCGCTGCCACCTCTAACGCTTTTCTATAGTATAGTTTTTTACATCCCAAGTCTACATTGCATTTGTTCTTGCTTTCTCATCATTTATACGCATCAGGGCACGATAATGTGACCAGCTCAATTCAGGGCACAGTGTGTCTCGAATTAGAAAAGTACAATAAAACTGAAATTATAGATTTTTGTCCCTTATCTTTTTTGCCATTACGAATCCAAACATTAAAATCAAGTTCATAAACAGTACAACTATGCTACCTTCAATTTTACAGCTGCCATCCGACAAAATTGAATTTCCACTAATTACCATGTTGAACAAATGCGGATAATCTTCTGCTAATGATACTCCACCCAAAATAATTGCACCAACTCCATTCCATAAAAAATGGATTACAATCGGAGCAACTAAGGATTCCGTGTATTCCAAAACTGCCGTCACGAAAAGACTCATCGTTATAACGTTTAGTACAGGAAGTATTCCTGCCTCAAAAGCCCCACCATGTGCAAATGTAAATAATCCGGTAGATATAAGGACAGCGACAACTATGTTGTAATTATTTTTTATCATCTGATATAAGTAACCACGAACTAACACTTCCTGCATAACGCTATTGATAAAAGCTGAAAATAACCATAACCAAAGCATAGAAATTTGGTTTCTGCCATTAATATGTATGACCCCTGTTAAAGATAATATCACAACAGATACTCCTAACCAAATAGCTCCTGTGATACACCCAAGTACGATATTATAAACAGGTTTTCTAGTCAGATATAATCGTATGTTTCTTTTATCTATTAACCAGAAAATAATTGTAAAACCAATAACTGACAATAATGGAATCAATTCTGCCCAAAATCTCCAGACTGCCGCACTTTTTGTATCTGGTATAGGCAAAATTGAAGTACATATAGCCTAGCCTACAAAAAAGGCAAACGTTTTTAATGATACCAATACTAATTTCTTCATGTAATATTTTCCTCTACAATCCTGATTTTCTTAATTTCACAAACTTGAATCCGTCGATTCCTTTATTATCTAATCTGTTAGCAATTTATCCAACAGCATCTGCCTGTTATTTATGAACATTTCTGTTACCCGATAGCTCTCTGTTTCTTCATATTCGCATAAATGTATTCGTCCATCATCAAAACAATAGATATCTGCATCAGGTATTCCTAACAAAATTGGCGAATGCGTAACTATAATAAACTGTGCTCTCTCTTTTGCACAACTATATATTTACATCAACAATGTAAGCTGTCTCTGTGGGGATAATGCAGCTTCAGGTTCGTCAAAAAGATACAAGCCATTTGGACGCAGATTATTCTGTGCCAATGCGAGAAAACTCTCTCCATGTGATTTTTCATGATATTTAGCGGAAGGATATGTGAGATCCGCATATTCTTCTTCCTTCGTTGCAACATTATAAAAACTTTCAGCCCTAAGAAAATAACCCCACTTTTCCTTCCGATAGCCTTTGGAAATTCTTATCGCATCACACAATTCTGAATGTGTATCATGCGTAGAAAAACATAATTCTTTGTTCCACCCTCCGGATTAAAACCATGTGCTACAGCAAGTGCCTCCAATAAAGTCGATTTACCACTGCCATTTTCTCCGACAAAAAAGGTAATTGGTTTATTGAAAACAAGTTTTTCAATCCCTTTAAAAGCCTTAATTCTCTTTAAATAACTATCGTTATCAATTCTATTCCAATCGAATAATACTCCTTGTAAGAATTGATCATTCATCTAATCACCTGCCTGTAAAAAACACTTTCTAATCTACCTTTTCTTGCGCTTTGGACAAGAAGCATCATTCGCTCTAAATAGCTCGGTCAACTGGAAGTTCTGGATGCGTATAATATGCGAAAAAAAACTTAACTCCATCTTAAATATAGTGCTGAGTTTCACTGTCATTCTTTAACACCATTTTTACCACACCAAGCAATGCTGCAAACAAAACACCAGCAACCGGCCATACAATCCATGTAATATCCCAGCTCATCGTCCAGAAGCTCCATGCAAGGTAAATCGCTGTAGTCAAGCACCAATATACACCAGAAAACGTGTCAGTCTTTTTCTTAAACAGTTTTTCTTCTTTTGTATATTCGCCTTCCTGAAGAAGGGTATCGTAACTGCTTTTTACCATCCCAACACGAACCAACAGATTCACTCCTATTGCAAGTATGAACAGCAGCAATCCAACGGAAAGGCCGCAACAATAGTCAGACGTTTCCATGGCTCCGGCAATAATTGTCGGAATCACTGCCAGTATACAAAGCACTACCCCAACAGCTGTTCCTCTGATAAAAATCGGTTCATAGGAATCTTTTTTTTCTCGTACTATTCCAGATACACCATACTCTGTTTCAAAGCATTCTTTTTCAAAATGTTCCATATGTGATTCTCTCATTCCATATGTAATAAACAAAAAGACGGCTGCCGCAACCATTCCAAGCAGAAAAACACATCCAAATACTGTTGCCAGAGATTCCGAAACATGAAATACGTCATCTTCTGCCATTGTCACAAGAACAATCAATAATATTGGACTTGAGATACACATACTTGTTGCGTTTGCCACTACTTTGGATCCATTTCTTTTCATGTCAAGAAATTCATTTGCATTCTCCATAGTTACTTTTTTCAACGGTTCTGCATAGCTTTCAGTACTTTCGTGATAGGTGATATTTTCTGCTTTCATTTCATCTTTTAATAGGTAATCTGTACTAACACAAAATAGCTCCGACATCTGTAAAATTCTTTGCAAATCTGGAACAGCTCCTGCACTTTCCCACTTAGATACTGCCTGTCTGGATACGCCCAACTGATTGGCTAGTTCTTCCTGTGACCATCCATTCTTTTTTCTTTCCTCTGTAATCTTATCAGCTAAAATCATTTTTTTCTCCTTTTGCAGATTTTATGAGCTCAATATAACAGTTTTGCTGTTTGCATTCCACCATTCCGGGCTGTAAATCTGTCAACCAGCAGTTGCAAATCACAAAAGAACTCTATGAATCCCGATTTTCCAACAATACAAGCAGGAAATTATTTATCATCTGTATTGTTTTCCTTTTTCTTATGAGTCGAACCCAAGCAAAGAAATGAAGAACCAAGACATAACCATACTATAGCCATAGAACTTTCATTTCCACTCGTAAAGCCAATAGCTGACGCTATGAAAAACAGAACTGATGCAATGTAAAATAAAATTGATTTGTTTATCCCTTTTTTCATAAATAAGAATCTCCTCCAAATCCCGATTTTCTCAATTCTCCAAACTTTTATTTATCTTCTAACTCAAATCCGAGTTCTTTCAATTCTTTTTCGTTTCTGACATCTTCTTCCGTTTTCTTTCCAGTAATGGCACTGTAGGCTTCTTTGATTCCATTTTTCACTGCCCATTTGATGACGAAATACAGCGCAATCAAAATAATAATTGCGGTTCCCCCGCTTAAGCCTAATTCATTCCACATAATCATTAACTCCTCCGATTTCGTGACTTTCAATTTATTTTCAATTTTGCAGGCTGGGATTTATCATTGAATAAAACACATCCATACTCCAACTGCTATAAGCAATATGCCTGATATTCTTCCTGCGAATTTTGACTTTTGATATCCTAGAAAATTAATTGTTTCAGGAGTTGTAAATGGCAATAAAACAACATCTATACCCATTACTACAATCCCAATTCCTATTATAAAGACATTATTGTTAGAAATAATGCCATAAAACATAACTAAAAATCCCAAAATAATGCCTAATGTAAAATACTTGATTTTATGGCTGTCTTTATCCATCATCTTTTCATAACAATTTTCACATTTACTGTTACAAAATTCAAAATTATCATTGAGTTTTTTGCCACAATATTTGCATTTTTTCACACTCTATTCCTCCATAATTTCCGTTTTGTTACTAACATGATATCATATTTTTTCCTCAATTACATCCACCTAATTTTAATACACTGCCATTCGTTTTGCTTCTGTAACCAGCATCCTCTTGCTTTTCTCCTGCAAGATTTCCTTTGCATCTTCATCAATCGAATAGTTCTCATTTGTCTCGATTTTTTTCGGTTGCCGGTCAAAATGGTCAAAGACTTCTTTCCATATCTGGACGGAACATACACACTTTTCTTCCATGAAATTATTGCTGATAATTATAAAAAAACAGAAGACCAATTAAGATCTTCCATTTTATAAACAAACCTCTATATAAAACTATATATCCTGCCCATTTTTAATAAAAACAGACAATCGGCACACTTTCGTCTATCCTATTATAAAGTTCTGCCGCTTTGTCCGCCGGAAGATTAATGCATCCATGGGATCCACCACCTTCTCGGAAACGATTTCCTCCAAAGTATGGTTGCCATGAAGCATCATGAAATCCAATCCCCCCATTAAAAGGCATCCAGTAAGTTACTGGTCTTTCATATTCATATTTCCCATTTTCCAACATCTTTCCTTTCAGCACAGATGGACTTTTCTTGTAATACAGTTGAAAAATCCCCGGTGGTGTCTGCCGTTCTGCATACTGCATATCTCCTGACACAATATCCGATTCCAAAATGATAGAACCATCCTGATAGTAATATAAATGCTGTGCAGACAGGTCCACTTCAATATACGTGTTGCCTATATCATTCATACCCCGTGCATTTGCCCGCATGGCGTATACCGGTTCCCGGTTTATCTGTACTCCTGCAATCATTTCCTGCATAATGGTTTCTATTTCCTTTTCCTGATCGATCTTCCATCCATAAACGGAACTATACACCTGAACAGTACGTCCGCTTGTTGTACAAAATTCCCTCTCTGTATTTACGGTATCATGTGTGGCAGCCAGCTTTGCCACATATTCTGCCACACACTGTCTCAGTTCATCCTCATTTTTTTGTAGCCGTCCTCTCTCATCAAAAATGAGCCAGTTTCTGATCTCGTCTCCCTCCAATGTTACCGTTTCTTCTCCAAATATATATACGATTTTGGTCCGGATCAGATTTTGGCATTCTTCCAATGAATTTTTAAGATCTGGATCATCTTTCATTACTGCCGCTTTTACATAAACAGCCGGACAGCTATTCAGGTCAATGGTTCTTTTTTTGCCAGCAACCGCTTCTGACAGTGCCTGATAAGTTCCATTGAAATCTAGGGTATTCCCTTCTGTTTCCGGTACGATTTCAAACTTCGAATCTTTATAAGCTACATAAGCATCTTCTGGTGCTGTCTGATTCTCTTTTTTTACACATTCCAGTTTTTCCAGCTGTTCTTTTAACTTCATTTTATCATAGGTCATATTTTCCTTGGCTGTATAATTTTGGTTTTTCCAAAATCCCTGAACCCATTTATATGTTTTTTGTTCATCCAGATATTGGGAAATACTTCCATCCGAAACATAACGATATCCGATCAATTTTCCATTGATACTCTGTGATTTCAGATTTCTTGCCTTTACTTCCAGCAGATAATCCTCTGCTTTTTTTGCAACCGCCTGTTCTGCCTCTTCCGATGTTTTTCCAGAACAGTTAATTCCATTGATCGTTGTTCCCCGAAAAAATCTGTCTGAATAGTAATAAGACATTCCTGCATAGCCAGCCATAGCAAAGAACACTATGATGGCAGTGATCATTATCCACATTTTTTGCTTTCCATTATCCTTACCGGTTATCTCTTTTCTTTTTCCCATCCATGCCCCCTGTTTTTAACGATAAACAGCATTCAGACAAACTTTTTAAATCGTCTGATTTTAATATCTCCGATTTAATAAAAAATAACCAAGGCTGCCGGAAAAAACATTTTCTTTTACAAACAGTAAGCTGATTTTTACAAAATATTTTCCCTCTGCTCTTTTACGGATAGGAACACCGCATCATTCATCTCACATTTAACACTTTTGGGGTTCTTTCAGGCACTTTCCTTTTTCTCTGTGAACAGAACCCTGAAAACAGAAAAAAAAGGCTGCCGTGACCGGTCAGGGATTTTTCATCCTTGACTGATTCACGACAGCACCTAATCAGATCTCACTTATTTTCTTCTGTACAAAATCGCTTCTCTGTTTTCTCCTTCTGTCCGGCCGGATTGTACACGTGTTTGTTTTACACTAATCAGATGCAGATACAAGCAAATCGGTTCTCATAATAATAAATTTTTTCTTTCTATCGAATTTTCCTGGTTCATTTGGTAAAATGTCCTTATCTGACAGGAGGGAATTTTTTGAAAAGAGTATTTGATAGTCCTTTTTTGAATAAAGCTGCACTGGTGCTGATCTGGCTTCTATTAATGGGTGGGACATTCTTTTATGCCAATAAAAACTATTTTCTTTACCATGAAAATCCAAATTTAATCAAAGCAGACGGATATTATCTTTATAATTTTGGTAGTCCGCGTCATTATTACTGGGCACTGCCTGTTAAATTCACCCATGAAGGCAAAGTATATCATTCTCAGCTTCCTTTAGATATACGAGATGAAAGTTCATCCTGTACTGTAGATCTTCGCATTTACATACCGGCAGATTCTTCTGGCAGTGCATTTGCATTCCGAAACAATATCACCATTCCTGCACTATGGAGGATCTTTATTTTTGTTCCACTGCTACTTCTTCTTACATCCAAAAGAAAAGCCTAGGAAGGTTTCACACCTTATAAAAAATATTCTATTTTCATCATCTTCCTTAAAAAAAAATGGGAGGTTTCACTTACCTCCCATTTTCCCAAAAATCCTTCTATTTCAGTTTTTATAATGTTTCAAGAAAACGCATAAATGCTTCTCTTCCCTCGGTCGTACATTTGTATACTCCTGCATCTTCCAGGACATGAGTAAATACGATTCCAATCTCTTTCTGAAGAATGCCATGGATGTTTTCTTTTGTGATTTCCGGATATTTCGGAAGGAACTTCTTAACCCACTCTGCATGTTTCTCAATCTGTTCATTTAAGGCAATATCTTTGCCTTCGAGAATATACTCTTCCAAAAGTTCCATCTCTCCTTTTAATCTGGCCGGAAGAACGGCAAGACCCATAACTTCGATCAGGCCGATATTCTCTTTTTTAATATGATGATATTCTGCATGCGGATGATACACACCCAGCGGATGTTCTTCTG
>ERZ809224.251-NODE-251-length-56036-cov-24.470017_pt1 | contig 56036 bp, 48 predicted proteins | sample MGYA00520513_ERZ809224 | MGnify/ENA primary metagenome ERZ809224 (study PRJEB31576, sample SAMEA3212658) | Homo sapiens | biome: human-gut; feature: human gut; material: fecal | place: Sweden | collected 2012 ... | reverse complement strand
CGGGATGCTCAGGGGCGGCTTTCCGATTTGGAATACACCATCCTGGAAAAGCCTGAGCCTCTGCCATCTCCTCCTGAGAAAAACACGGAGAAAATCGAAAAACTCCAGTCCCGAAACACAGAGCTGAAAAAGCAGATTCAGGAGCTGGAGAACATCGACATCATCTACATGGTGCGCGAGTGCGGCCTGACGCCGGAAGCCCTGTCCGGCCTGCTGGCAAAAGTCCAGGCTGCGCCCAATGCCGCCGAAACCAAGGAAAAGGAGGATGCTTCCATTGAGACTTAATCGCCGCTTTTTCACCCTGTTTGCGGTGCTGATGCTGTGTATGTCCTTTCTGACCATCACGGCATCCGCCGAAGCCAATCCCCCCAAGGATGATGTGATTATCTACACCGCCGACCCCACGGAACCCAAACCTACGGAGGCTGCACCGAAGCCCACAACGCCGAAACCCACCACACCGCCGAAAACGGAGCCGCCTGCCACCACAGCTCCAACCACGCCCACCGCGGTGAAACCGGTGGAACCATTCACAGAGGGAAATGCCATTGCGAAAGATCTCCAGTTTCACGCGGACACCAATAAGCAGTTCATTACCATTGAAACCCGCAGCGGGGAGATTTTCTACATCATCATCGACTACGATGCCCCTGTGGATGAAAAAAGTGAGCAGTTCAGCACCTATTTCCTGAACAAGGTGGACGATGCGGATTTGCAGGCGCTGCTGGAGGACGGTGAGAAAGTGGAAGTCTGCGGCTGCATTGACCGTTGTTACGCCGGTCATGTGAATACCACCTGCCCCATCTGCGCCAAGAATATGACCGAGTGCGTGGGCAGAGAGCCGGAATCCTTTGAGGAACCCACCATCCCCGCGACAGAGCCGGTGAAGGAGCCGGAAAAGAAATCCAATTCCGGCGCTGTTCTGGCGGTACTGCTGATGATTGTCATGGTCGGCGTCATTGGCTGGTACTTCCTGAAAAACAAGATGCCCAATCCCAAAACCAAGGGCGACACCGATCTGGATGACTACGACTACGGCATGGACGAGGATGACGAGGACTATGCCGAATTTGAATCCTATCAACGCCCATACTTTTCTGTTTCTCTCTCAGCGGTGAGAGAATCGTCCCCAAGAATCCGATCTACATTTGCTTTGGCAGTTTGCAGAGATCGCATATCCTCCCTGGCTTTCTGGTAATCTGCGTACATGGCTTTCTTCTCAGATAGGAGCTGGGCGTATTCTGTTTGCAGGCTCTTGACGGTGGGCAGCTTTTTCAAGCCCTGTTCATCAAAGAACTGCTTTGCCGCCTTATGAAGTATGATCTCAGGCTCATGCTCCGCAAGGAACTTCTTGGAGTAGCCAGCCTTGCGGTAGGCAACATAGGTGTTGCGGGTCTTGGCGTAGTTGATGATGTGCTGCTGCAACACTTTGATTTCCGCCATGCGCTGCTCGGCGGACTTCATCTTGGTGGACAGGGTGTGGTACTGCGCTGTGGCGGCGGCAGTCCTTTCTTCCAGGACGCATCTGTCCAGAAGATTGTTTTCCTCCAGATAGATCAGCGTTTGGGAAAGCTGTTTCAGATTGAAGTTCTTTGCCCACCGTGCGTAACCGGCACCCTTTCCTTCTTGCAGCTTTGCCTGAATGTCAATCAGCAGACTGCCGCTGGGTTTCGTGGGAGCATCTATGACCCGTTTCTTTTTCGGGGTATGCTCCTTGGTTCCGGCAATGATGGCGCGAAGATCATCCGGGGTATAGCCTGCGCCCAGCGTGTCCATACGGATAAATCGCTTCTGTCCTTCCCCCAGCAGGGCGGGAACCTTGCCACCCTTGACCTGATACCCGGAGAGTTGCAGCTGCTCCAGCAGTTTCTCAAAGCTCTGGGGCTTCTGTGCCAGCGCTTCATCGATGGCATAGCAGATATGCTCCCGGTGGGAGGGCTTCTTCTGCTCGCCCAGCCACTTATCATAGGACTTGCCTTTGCCCTTTGGATTCTCCACAATGGAGTAGCCGTTCTCAATACAGATTGTATCGCTGAGGCGGCGAATCGCTTTGGTGCTGCCCCAAAAATTGCGGAACTTGCTTTGCTCATCGAGAGCGGTGGAATTCCAAATCACATGATTGTGAATATGGGCTTTGTCAATGTGCGTACAGACGATATAGGCATGATTGCCTTTTGTGAACCGCCGTGCCAGCTCACAGCCCAGACGGTTTGCTTTCTCCGGCGTAATCTCACCGGGACGGAAGGACTGGCGAAGGTGGTAAGCAATCACATCATCCGCACCACGCACCCGCCCGGTGTTTCTGATGTACTGCTGCTTGGAAAGCAGGAACTCCCTGTCAGCAACACGGCTGTCGCATTGCCAGCTTGTAATGAGTCTTCCGCTATCTGTCTTTTCCGGGTTTGCTACATAGTCAATGATGGCTTCGATTGCGGTGCCAACTGTCCGACCCTTTCCGGTGTGCAGCGGCATTAGCCGCGTGGTCGCCAAATGGTATCACCTCCAGATATGATTATGAAATGCGGGCTATTATAAAGATCACCCAAATAGCACAGCCGCCTCCAGTAACGGAGACGGCTACTTTTCAATTCCTCGAGCTGAGTATAGGAACCGCACCAAAAGTGATGCACACGCATCATCCCTCATATGTTGTATTGACCTGCTGTATCATTACACTTAGTAATAAAATGGCATCCTCTTCGGACTGTAGCCACGCTTCGTACCGTTCTTTTAAGCAAAGCACATCGCTGTTTTTCATACAAGTTTCTATAAAAGTTTTCTGAACCCTTTCCCATGTCCTTTCATCAATTTCTTTGTGGGGAGTATACCCATGGAGTAGTGCATTAGCTAAATCAAAATTACTATCCGTCAGTACCCAGCAGTATACTTCGAGGAAAGAATAAAATCAAGTTGTCGCTTGCTTTCCATTAAGAACGCTAATCTATATCAGTGTATAGAGAAAAGGCCCGGTGCCATGTTGACACCGGAGCTTGAATTTAGATGCTTTTCAGCATTCCCGACATACCTTGAAGCACGCTCAGAATCCAAACCGCAATCATGGGCAGTCCCATGGGACTGAACAGGAACGCAATGGTCAGAAGGATCAAGCCGTTCTTTGGGGAATACGTCACCAGAACCGCTATGCCGAGGATGCCAATAATTCCACTGACCAGCCTGAGAAGCATTGCGGAGCAAGAGATGATACCTATGCAGATCAGCGAAAACAGGTCGATTGCCAGCGTGACAGGGGCGGTTAGGTTTTTGAAGATCAGTTTCATATGGAGAGATTCGAACTCTCGCGTCGGTTTGAGCCGACCTACCGCATTTCGAGTCAGAGTCGCTATCCGGACTTTGAAGGAAAACGGCGGAAACTCACGGACAATGCGAGAGTTTGCAGACCCTTGAAAAATCAGCATTTTTCCGCCATTGAAGGTCGAAAATCCCGAAAGCCCAGACAGAGCAAGGAGTTCGAAAGAAATCCGGTTTTGGGGAGAAAAAAGCCCGTTGGGGAGAAGATGGGGAGAACTCGGGGAGAAATCACAGTCCAGTGCAGATGACACCTACCGATACCGAACATCAAAATCAAGGTGGTTATCCGCATGACTGTAAGCATGAGATATTACGAATCCATCCGTCACAAATACCCTGAGGCGGTCTCGAAAGATCAGTTCTACCAGATCGCCCATATCAGCAAAGCAACTGCTCTGCACCTTCTGCAAAACGGTTTAGTCCCGTGCAAAGATACGGGCAAGAAAACCCGCCGGTACACAATCCGCACCGACGATATAATCTTCTATTTGATTGACCGGGAGCTTCACCCGGAAGTCTATCACGCACCGGATCGCTGGTATCAGGAACGGTCTGGTCATTACAATTCGCGTGTCACCTATCGGAGTGAACTGACGAGGCTGTCCGAAGAGGAACGAGCCAGCTTCCGAAAATACATGGAAGACGAGTTTTGTCAGTACGGTGATCTGCTGACCATCGTTGAAGTGGCTGAGGCAATCGGCTACTGCGATACTTCGCTTTATCGCTGGTGCAACGCCAAGAAGCTCAAATCATTCAATATCTCCGGAAAGTTCCTTATACCAAAGATCAGCCTCGTAGATTTCCTCGTTTCTCAGTACAGCTTCGACATTACACGAAAAACTTGGAAGCACACGCTGCTCATCAAAGGTTTTCTTGATAGGCTTGATACCATAATGCTGGATCCTGGAAAAGGGTTTGGTTATTGCCGATTTGCTCCGCAGCAAGGGCGGCTATCCAGCGCCTCATGAAACGCTCCTTTCGGCAAAAATGGCGGGTGGGCAGTATAAACTGCGCCACCCGCCGTTGTTACGACTGAATTTGTTATCCTTTGATACCACCGGTCTGCAAGCCGGAAACGAAATATTTCTGGCAGCAGATGAAGATGATGAGCACGGGGAGCAGGCTTGCCACAGACATGGCAAAGACGTAGCCCCACTGCGTGAACTGGTGCTGGCCGAAAAAGCCCGATATGGCGATGGGCAGCGTGCGCTTCTGGGTGTCGTTCAGAACCGTCAGCGCCCACGGGAATTCCTCCCACGCTGTCAGGAAATTGAAAATGCTGACGGATGCGATGGCCGGGCTGGCCAGCGGGCAGATAACCTTGAAGAACACAGTGAAAACGCTGCCGCCGTCCATGTAGACGGCCTCGTCGAATTCTCTCGGAATGCTCTCAATGTAGCCCTTGATCATGAACGTGGAAAACGGAATGACCCACGCCACGTAGAACGGCACCAGCCCCAGCAGCTTGTTCGTGAGCTTGAAGAACGAGGCGAGCTGATACTGCATAATGATGAGCGTTGTGCCTGGGATGATCATCGTGCCGATGACAAGCGCAAAGAGCGCCCTTCTGCCGGGGAATCGGAAGCGCGCCAGGCAGAAGGCCAGCGCCGACGAGACGAAGGCCGCGATCACGACGGTCAGTATGGCAACAATCGCGCTGTTCAGGAAATTGACGTAGAACTTTTCCTGACTGAAGATGTACACATAGTTTTCAAGCGTAACCGTATCGAGCGCCGGGAAAAACTTCGGCGGGAACTCATAGAGCGCACCGTTTGGCTTCAGGGACGTGCTGATCATATAGATCATCGGCATGACCGATACCGCGCCGCCCAGCAGCAGAAGCACATAGCGCAGGATGTTGGACGGGAGTTCCCGTTTTTTCAGTGTATGCATGGCAGTCCCTCCTACGAATTGGCCGCGTCCTTCTGCTTCATGGCCTTGAATTGCAGAATGGCGAGGAAAATGAGCGTCACGGCAACGACGAACGACAGCGCGGCCGCGTAGCCGAAGGAGCCGGTGTTGAACGCTTTGTAATACATCCACGTGAGAACCGTCTCCGTCTGGTGCATCGGCTTGCCACCGGTGATCATCTTTATGGACGTAAAGACGTTGAAGCCGCCGATGGTCAGCATGACAAGCGCAAAGAGGATCGTCGGCTTGATGCTGGGCAGCGTCACATAGAAAAACTTCTGGAACCCACCGCAGCCGTCGATACCTGCCGATTCATACAGCTCCTGGGGAACGCTTTGCAGCGCGGCCAGGAACACGACCAGATTCCACCCGACGCCTTTCCAGATACCGAGCATCATCGCAACTGTCAGCCCGCCCCAGCGGCCGTCGAGCCAGCGGATGTTGGACGCCGTCAGGTGCAGCACGTTCGTGAGCACGTAGTTGAGCATACCCTCGGTGTTGAAAATATACCGGAATATCAGCGAGACGATGACCCAAGAGGTGATGACCGGGATGTAATAGATCACGCGGAACGTGACACGGAAACGTGGGATGGCATTGATGAGCACTGCGGCCAGTAAGCCCAGGATCATCTGCCCCGGTACGGTCACGAGCGTGTAGATCAGTGTGTTCGCAAACGCGACCCGGAATGTCTCGTCGGAGAGAACGTCGATGTAATTTTGCAGCCCGATGAACTTCTGATGCTGCATCGAGCCGAGATCCCATTGCAGAAAGCTCATGTGCAGAAGCTTCCCGATGGGGTAGATCGTGAACAACGCAAAGACCAGAAGCCCCGGAAGCAGCAGAAGGCCGACCTGAAGACGGTCGCGTTTTGATTTCAGTTCCATAGAGCAGCTCCTTTCAAGCAGCTCTGCGGCTGCCTCCGATTTGCCATATTTTCAAAGCAGGCCGGAGCCTGCTTTGAAAATAGTTGCATTTGGTTCGTCTATCTGATATACTGTGTTTATTCGGCAAGCAAGCCGTCGATCGTCACAGCCAGCTGATCCAGCGTCTTCTGCACGTCCGCGCCGTTGACGATCATGTCGGTCATGGCGACGGTCAGCGCGTTGTCGATCTCCGACCAGGAGGCAACGGTCGGGCGGGCCTTGGCCGTCGTGATCGCCTCAAGGAACGGGGCAAAGGACGCATCCTTTACGGTCTGGCTTTCCAGCGCCGCCGTGCTGACGGGAATCTGACCGCACTTGGCCATCTCTTCCTGGGCGTATTCGCTGGTCATGAACTTCATGAATTTCCAGGCGCCGTCCTTGTTGGCAGTATTGAACATGGCGATGTCCTCGCCGCCCAGCACGGAGATCGAGCCGCCGGAACCGGCAGGCACCTCGCTGGTGCCGTAGTTGAAGTCGGGATATGCACCGGCCAGTTCCGCAGTCTTCCACGGGCCTTCCAGCAGCATCATATACCGGCCGGTGCCGAAGCCGTCGGTCATGGGGATGTCGCCGCTGTTAAAGCCGGTGAATTCGCCGTCTGCGTAGAGGTCAACCAGCTTCTGCACGGCTGCAACCGTCTCCGGGCTGTTGACATAGCCTGTGGCAGTGGTGCAGGCGTCATCCGTGATGCTGCCGCCGTTGCTCCAGATGTAGGGCAGGACGTTCCAGCCGGCGAGGGCAGGCTCGTTCAGACCCCAGACCTGCTGGCCGTTTTCGTTCGTGCCGGACAGGGCATGGATCGCGGCGAACATCTCATCCATCGTTTTGGGCACTTCGATCCCGGCGGCTGCCAGCGCGTCGGCGTTGTAGAACAGGATTTTCGTATTCGTGTTGAGCGCCAGTGCATAATAGCTGCCCTTGACCATGGCAGTGCTCATGGCGCTGGGAAGAAGCTGCCCCGCAACATCGTTAAAATCGCTCATCTGCTGATCCAGAGGAACAAGAATGTTCATTTTCTGGAACTCCGGAACCCACGCGATATCCAGACGCGCAACATCGGGCAGGGTGTTCGAGCTTGCGCTGACAAGGATCTTGTCGTGGAGGTCAGCCCACTCGTGGGAGACGGCGTTGACCTTATAGCCGGGGTTCTCTTCCTCGAATTTGGGGATCAGCACATTCATCAGAGTCTCATTCTCTGCGGACTGCGCGCTGTAGTGATGCCAGAAGTTGATCACAACGGGTTCTTCGGGCGTGGCTGCGGACGTTTCTGCCGCCTTGTCATCGGCGGGGACGGCCGCATTATTTGCGGGCTGCTGGGATTGGGCAGTGTCTGGCGCTTTTTCGGCGCATGCAGTGAATGCCGCTAACATCACTGCTGCGATCAGGAAGAGCGCCAGCATTTTTTTGATACTTGTCTGTTTCATGATTGCACCTTCTCCTTTAATTGATTGTTGATGGATCGGATTATCTTAACGGACTTTGCAGGAAGCTCTGTTTCAAAGCGTCCCGGGTCGTCCGTCAGGATCGTGGGATAGAACGGTTTTTCCTCCGTCACGCCGCCCGTCTGGCAGCAAAGCGTCCACTGGGCAAATTCCCGCGCCCACTCCGGGATTGGGAGCCGCCCGCGCCAGCACGTCTCGCCGGCGTTCAGGATAACGATCGTTTGCTCGCCGGGCACCGCGCGGGAAAAGGCGTATACATTTGCCCCATCGTCCGCCAGTACGGTGTGGAAATCGCCGTCCGTCAGGGAATCGGATGCGAGCCGCAGGGAAATGAGCTGCCGGTACCAGTTCAGCAGCTGCTGGTCCTGCTTTTCCCCGTCCCACTGCATCGCCATGCGGCAGCCGGGGTCGTTCGGGCCGCTCAGGCCGATCTCGTCGCCGTAGAAGATCGCCGGGGAGCCGGGAAACGTCATCTGCATCGCCACGGCCAGCCGGAGCCTCGCCTTGTCGCCGCCCGCTTCATAGAGGAAGCGCGCCGTGTCATGGCTGTCCAGCAGGTTGTACATCCGGAGGTTTGTTTCGCCGGGGTACAGCGCCAGCGCCCTGTTGAGGCGGCAGCCGAATTCCGATGCAGGAAGCGCGTCCTTCGCCAGCCACGCCACAGCCGCGTCCCGGAAGAGGTAATTCATTGCGCTGTCCAGCCGGTTCCCATTCACGAGCCGCCCCGCGTCGCCCCATGTCTCGCCCAGCAGGATGCAGTCGGGTTTCCATCCGCGCATCTCCGCGGCGAATGCCTCCAGGAATGCGGTCGGCAGTTCGTCCGCCACATCCAGCCGCCAGCCGTCGATATGGAATTCCTGCAACCAGTACCGGCCGATGGAGAGAAAGTAGTCCCGAGCGTCCGGATCCGCCAGGTTCAGCTTCGGCATCCATTTGTAATGCCCGACACAGTCGTAATTCTGCCGCTCGGCATCCACGGGATAGCTGTGGATAAAGAACCAGCTACGGTACGGCGAAGCTTCGCCGTTTCTGACGACGTCCTGAAATTTGTCCCACCAATAGCCGCAGTGGTTGAACACGCCGTCGAGGATAATACGCATTCCCCGGGCATGTACGCCGTCCACCAGCCGCCTCAGGTCGTCCTTCGTGCCGAAGGCCGGGTCGATCTCGAAATAATCGGCCGTGTCGTATTTGTGATTCGACGGCGAACGGAATATCGGCGTCAGATACAGGCACGTCACGCCGAGAGACTGGATATAATCAAGCCCCTCCGTGATTCCCGCAAGGTCGCCGCCCATGAAATTTTCCCGCGTCGGCGGGGCACCCCAGGCGTCCGCGTCTGCCGGGGTGCGGGAGGGGTCTCCGTTTTTGAACCGCTCCGGGAATATCTGATAGTACACCTGCCGGCCCCGCCACCCGGGTGCGGAAAAGCCGTCCGTCGGGTTCGGCCAGAGGAATTCAAAGAAATTCCCGTTCATGGCAGGCTCCGTCTCCTGTAAGCCGTTCGCGCCGAGCCACAGCTCGTCCGTTCCGGCTCTCAGGTGGAAACAGTACCGGGTGTATGCCGCGATCTGGCCGGTGCAGACCGTCGTGCGGTAGTAGTCGTGCAGCGCGTCCTGTAGCGACACGTGCAGACGCTGCCGCCGGATCTTCGCCGGATCCGTCTCATAGCGCATCCAGTACCATAGCTCCGCCTCGTCCGCATCCCCCCGCGCCGTGATGAGCTGAAGCTCCAGCGTATTGCGGGAGCTTGGGTAGATGTAGTCCGAGGTGGGGCGGTGAATGATGGCCGCCTGATTCAAATGGTGATCGCCTCCGTTTCTTCTTGTTTTCTCCGCATTGTCGAGGCGCGCTCGATGAGCTTCGTCGACAGAAGGATCTGCCGCAGGCTGGTCTGCGGGTCTTCGATCTGTTCGATCAGAATCTGCGCCGCCTGCACACCCAGGGCAAACGTATCCACATCCACGCTGGTGATGGGCGTCTCGGCCAGCTCCGTCAGCGGCGTGTTGTCACAGCTGATGATGCCGAACTGCTCCGGCACCCGCAGTCCCAGCTGCCGCGCGGCCCGCAGTGCGCCCAGCGCCAACCGGTCGTCGCTGCAAATGACGGCATCTGGCGCGTCGCTGCCCTGCAAAAACGCCCGGACGCAGTCCATGCCGCTCTCGACGGTCGGCAGACCGTGGAGGATGCCGCCGTCCGGAACGGACAGATGATTTGCGGCAAGCTCGCGGCGATAGCCCGCGATGCGATCCTGATTGAAGACCTCCTGATCGCCGTCCGAAAGGAAGGCGATCTTCTGATATCCCCGCTCCAGCAGGAGCTTGACGGCTCTGCGGCCGGCCTGCACATTGTTGATATCGACCCAGTTGGCCTCCGCGCCGACCTCCTCCGAGCGGCCGAGGATCACACACGGCACGCTTAAGTCTTCGATTCTGCGCAGCAGCTCGTCCGTCACAAGGGAGATCGGCAGCACCACGCCGTCGACCTTTTTTCCGGCGATCAGCCGCTCGACGGAGGAAATGCCGCCGAACGCTGCCGCGCCGTTGGTGATGATGAGATTGTAGTCGTTCCGGTGCGCGGCAGTCTCGATGCCGAAGACGGTATTGTTGAAGAAATTGTTGGCGTAGGCCGTGCCGTCCGAGATGTCGATCACCAGGGAAATCGCGTGGGCCGAACCGTTGGCAAAGCTGCGGGCGATGTCGTTGGGGACGTATTTGAGCTGCTCCATTGCGGACGCGATTTTCTGCTTTGTCTCCTCCGAAATGACGCCCTTTTGATTGAGCACGCGGGAGACCGTCGACGGCGAAACCCCCGCTAGCCGCGCCACATCCTTGATCGTTGCTGCCATACCGCACCTCCGTGCAAACGGTTTACTTGCAATTAAAGGAATATCAGGCAGAATCATAATTAAAATCCTTGTATTAAATTAGTTAATTATGATAATTGTCGAATTATTATAATATTCCGCCATGTAATTTATGCAACCGTTTGCTTAACGTCATAGTAGCACGATTTTCCACAGAAGTCAATTTGTCAGTTTATACAAGAAAAAACTGGTTTTCTGTGCAGGTAGACAATAAAGCAGGCAGATCCGAAACCACGGGTCTGCCTGCTAGTCAAGATACGTATTCACATAAGCATCAGAATTCTTCACACCGAATTCCTGCTGGATATAGGGTGCCCAAGGCATGAACGATTCCAATTCTTCGTGGGATTGGTTTTTTCCCAGGTACGGCAGCTCCACCAGCACGTGCTGGAGATAGGCAAAGGGTTCAACACCGTTTGCCTTTGCACTTTCAACCAGGGAATACACAATGGCGCTGGCCTCGGCTCCTTTTGTGGTATCACAGAACAACCAATTCTTTCTGCCAAGGGTAAACGGGCGGATGGCGTTTTCTGCCAGGTTGTTGGAAATCGGCACCTCGCCGTTGTTCAGAAATGCCGTGAGCGGCTGCTTTTGATTCAGGCTGTAGCGCACCGCTTCTTCCAGCTTGCTGCCCTTTTCCGGGTGGAGTGTTTTCAGCCATGCGTAATACTCCTCCAGAAGGGGCAATTCCTTGTTCTGGCGGTATTCCTGGCGATATTTGGGTTTATAGGCGGCACATTTCCGCTCCTGTGCAAACAGCTTGTTGCAGTACTGGAACCCAACGGCTGCTTTGCTGGTTTTTACCGTTGCGCCCTCCGGCATAGCTTCCCGCCATTTTCGTCTGGCGTGGGCCCAGCAGCCACAATGGGTGACCTTGGTGAGCAGGTTATAGGCCTGGTAGCCATCCGTCACCAAAGCTCCGGTAAAGCCCTTCAAAAAAGCCTCCGGCCGCTTTCCACTGCGGTCAGGCTGGTACTCAAAGAGCCGGACCTGGTGCTTCAGCAGCGCCGCACTGGCGTACAGCCACATCCTGGATTGGGAGGTTGCGGGCTTCCCGTCTTCCTTTAGCACCTGCACAACGGTCTCATCCGCGTGGATCACGGAATGGGTCAGAAGCTCCTGCTTCATGTGTCTGTACAGCGGCTTCAGCCAGGTTTGTGCGCACTGGATCACCCAATTTGCCATAGTCGCGCGGCTGAGAGAGATCCCCTCTCTGGCCCACATCTTTTCCTGCCTGGCCAGGGGCAGGCCATCCACATACTTCTGGGTCATGATGTATGCCACAGTCGAGGGCGAGGCCAGGGAAATGCTTCATAAGGGGGACCGGCGGCTTTACGGTCACGATATGGGCAAAGCCCGTATCCTTTTCGCAGCTGTCGCAGGCGTAGGTAACGGCGTAGTAAGCCAGCAGCTTCATCTGCTTGGGAATGATCTGCATTTCATGGCGCAGGAATTTCTTGCCAATGGGTTTCATTTTCCCGCCGCATTTGCCGCAGACCAGTTGGTCTTCCGGCAGTTCCAGAAGGACTTCTTCTTCCGGGAGACCGTTCAGCATCTCGGCCTGGCTGCGCTTCTTCTTCCGCTCATGCTGGGGAACCAAAATGGTATCCGGGGTCGGCTCCTCCGCTTTTGGGGCTTGTTCCTTTTCCGCCTCATTGAAAAAGCTGGCCTGGTTGTGCAGAACATAGCTGTTTTTCTCACTGGACTGACCGAAACGGGCCCTCTGGGCATTGGCGAAAACCTCGTTCATGTGCTCCAGCTTCCGCTTCAGCTCGTCAATTTCCGCTTTCTGCTTTGCGATGATATCTTCCAATGCAGCTACTTCCGCAGCGGTGTATGTACTTTTTTATCCGCTGCGGCCATAACTCACGCCCCTGAAAAGTAGATTTATCCTGGATTTATTATACCATAAATCCAGGATAAAGCACAGGAAAATATGCGATTTTTAAAATATTTTTGTCAGAACAGATCCTTTAGTCTCCCTTTGCGGATGACTGTTTCCTGTTCAATGTGAAGTCCTTCCATTCGGGTGCGTCAGAAAAATTTGGTTTGTAACTCATGGTTGTAACTCCTTTCAGATTATGAATGATGTGTTTATCAGAGGCAAAGGAACGGAACTTGTGTGCCCAGTTGGCTTCGCATTTCTCAATTTACATAGGGTCTCGATCCCAGTGCCCGTATGCGTCTTCCGGGTCGTATTTCTCAACACGGTCAAAGTAGTCGTCGTAATCGCTGAAATCGTCATCTCCGTCCCAGTAGTAACTGCCATATACAGCAATTACATCACCGAAAAGCTCAGCCAGTTCAGCTGCTTTCTTTCCGCGAGAAGTCAAATTGCCTTTCCGCGTTAAGGCTGTTGCTTCAATGTCACATAGATCATAATAGATGTCCACCAGCGTTTCGTCGGGCAAATCCAGAAAGCTGGTTTTCGAGTAGCCAAACTCACGCTCAATGAATTCATATTGTGAGCTGGTGAGAGATCGTGCTACATTATAGATGGGGGATCTCGTAATCATGGGTATGTCTCCTTGAATATGGTTGAAATAGTAAAAGGGCGTCGTAAAACACGACGCCCCTCGATGAGAGTATTGGATTATGGAATCTGAGCTTTCAGAATTTGTCTGTACTTCGCATAATGGGTGCTCAATACATAGTCGATGACACATTGCTTTGGAATGTGGTACTCGCCACGAATTTTGAAACTCTTTACAGTTTTGTTTTGAAGCAGCCGTCTGGCCTGAACCTATCCCAAACCGCCAAGCATCTTGCGAAACTCGTTCAGGGTTACAACATCATCGTACTGGCTCCAATAGGCTTCATAGTATTTTCTGCTCTGCATGAAATTTCCTCCCTGTCTGGTAGACCTGGACAGTGCATATCCCCTCAAATATCCCCTCAACTCATCAAAATCCGCATCAAATCTTTTCAAACGACTATACGCTTTTTCAAGGCTGGTTTCCGTAGAAATCCAAACATTTTCGTTCAAAAATGTGGATCAAATACCATGAATGCGGCAAAATACCGTCATAAATACTGGCAGCTTGAGGTTGCTATCTTACGCTACTGTAGGAATAAGGGATAGCACTTAAAATCTCGTTCTGGTTTCCAGAGTACCGGTTCGAGCCCGGTCAGCGGCACCAATAACAGGGATACCCTGGTGGGGTATCCCTGTTGTTATGTCCTGGTCAGGACTCGAACCCATCTGAATGCAATGGTCCGGTAAGCCATTGCCAAACGCCGGCTGGACGGCATTTGCTCCTTACATTGGTCTGAAAAGGTCAAAACAGAGCCTATTTTCCCATTTTCAGGGTGCAGAACGTCATGTATAATGTGTACTGTACCCGACACGAACGCATAAAAGGAGACAACTGCTATGGAATTTGAATTCAAAGGAAAAACCGCCCTGATCACCGGCGCATCTATGGGGATCGGCCGCGCAGCCGCAATCAATTTTGCAAAGCACGGCGCCAATGTCGTCCTTCTGGACATTGACCTTGACGGCCTGAACGCGGTAAAAGCGTCTCTGGCAGAGTATCCGGTAGGTGCCGCAGTTTACCAGTGCGATATCAGCGACGAACAGCGCGTAAACGAGGTCTGCAAAGACGCAATGGATCGGTTCGGCGTCATTGACATTGCGGTGAACAATGCCGGACTCTGGAAAACTTTCTACGATTTTGCTCAGTCCGACAGCGCCTGGTGGAAGCGGAAAATCGACATCAACATTTTGGGAACCATGTATGTGACCCGGGCTGTCATAAACGGCATGATCGCCCAAAACTACGGGCGAATCATCAACATTGCCTCCGTTGCCGGCGTCTACGGCATAGCCACCATGGCCGATTATTCCATGACCAAGGGCGCCGTCATCGGCTTTACGAAAGCGCTGGCCAAGGAAGTCATGAAAAACGGTATCACGGTAAACGCGGTCTCTCCGGGAACCGTCGGCGACAGTTCCGTAGCCTGCGACAAATGCTATGCAAACCGTTTTGGCGCGGATGAGGAAAACGCCGATCTGATTCTTTACCTCGCAAGCGACCACGCGGGCTATATTTCCGGTCAGAACTATGTCATTGACGGCTGCCGGAAAATGATCTGATACTATTTCCTGATTAAAATCAAAGATTTTAATCAGGAAGGCATCGCCTAATGGCGCTGCCGGTTTTGTGATTTATAAGGAAAGACATCACAAAACAAGTCCCATATGAACTTCATGCCCTTCGGGCAATTAAAATCTTTTTTAAAGATTTTAGGGTCTATCTGAAAACCGGAAATATGACCAACAGCGAGGGATTTTTCGCCTGATGAAGCCATTTTCCCGCAGATATCCCATTGCTTCCAGCGTGTTCACGATTTGCCGCGCTTCTCTTGTCCCGTCGATGATCAGTCTGGGGGCAAGCTTTGCGTCGCCCACCGCCACGGTTTTTGCAACGGCGCTCATTTCTTCAAACAGGGGATTGCAGGCTTTCAGGCCGAGACAGATGCAGCCATAGTCAAAGGGCAGCTCCCCTGCATCGGTCACAAAGCTGTGTGCCTTGACCTCCAGCAGCTTTGTGCCGGGCATCTGACGCACATGCTTCTCGCGCATAATGTTGTGGATGGAGACCCTGGAGACCAGGTCCATTCCGTTTCCAATGGTGTTCGTCATCTCGACAACAGTGACCGCCGCGCCGCGGACGGCGAAGAACTCCACCAGGTCAAGTCCCGCCGCGCCGCCGCCGATGATGACGGCCTGTTTTCCCGCCATGCTGTGGGGGAAGCCGCCTTCCGTCACCTTCGCGATCACGCCGTCCACGGTCATGATATTGCCTTCTGCAAGGTTATCCAGCAAGCCGGGAATGTTTGGCGTTGCGATTTTGGAACCGGTGGCGCAGACGATCAGATCCGGGTTTTCGGCGGCGGCCATCTGCTTCGTAACAGCCGCGTTCAGCACCACCTTGATATTTTTCAGTCGAGCGGTACGGTTTTTCAGATAGGTGACGAAATCGTTCATTCTGCGCTTTTCCGGCAGATCGCAGAGACAGGCGGCTCGTCCGCCAAGGCTGCCGCTTTGCTCTGCCAGCGTTACGTCGCATCCGATCTCCGCAGCGGTACACGCCGCTTCCAGCCCGGCGGTTCCTCCGCCGATCACCATGACCTTGCAGGGTTTATTGACCTTGCGCTTTTTGCAGATATCGCCCTGGGTCACTGCAGGATTGACCGTGCAGCGGATCGGGCGGTTGCTGCCCATCCGGTTGCCGACGCAGCCAATGCAGCAGGAAATACACTTTCTCAGCTCGTCTTCCCGGCCGTCGCGAACCTTATTGCACCATTCCGGGTCTGCAATCAGCGATCTTCCCATTGCGACGATGTCCGCGTCGCCGCTGGCGATGATGTCCTCCGCGATGTGCGGGTCGCGGATGTTGCCGGAGATGACGACCGGCTTGCCGGTCTTTTCCTTCACGGCTTTGGATAGGTAACGCTTCCATCCGTCCGGAAGATCCGCCTTGTCGATCATCTTCTCAATGGAATCATTCAGGCCGGCGGATACGTCGTAAAGGTCGACGTATTCATCCACGTAGGGCAGCCAGCCGAGGGTATCTTCCAGCGTGTTGCCGCCCGGCACCAGCTCATCTGCGGAAATGCGTATCGCGATGGGGAAGTTCCGCCCCAGACGTTTCCTGGTTTCCTGAAGAATGCACTTCAAAAACCGCGCCCGGTTTTCCGCGCTTCCGCCGAATTCATCCGTGCGGTTATTGGTGGTCGGGGAGATGAACTGGCTGACCAGATAGCTGTGACCCGCATGGATTTCAACAGCGTCGAATCCGGCCATCTGCGCCCGCTTACAGGCATCCGCGTATTTTCCCACCAGTGCATACACTTCTTCGGTACTCAGCGCTCTGGGAATAACGCCGCCGGTCTTGCAGGGAATATCGCCCGCCGAGACAGGCTGCTGCCCGATCCGCGACGGTATCGCGGCGCTGCCCGCATGGTTGACCTGAATGGAGATCTTGCATCCCCATGCGTGAACCTTTTCGGTAAGCTCGTACATATGGGGGATAAAGCTATCATGGTCAAGCCGCAGCTGTGTGGTGCCGTTTGAACCGAGAGGAAACGCCACACAGGCATTTTCCACCACGATCAGACCGGTACCGCCCTTGGCGCGGAGCTGATAATAGTTTTTATGTTCTTCGGAAATGCTCCCATCGGGATTTGCCAGGTTTGTCCCCATCGGCGCCATCATGACGCGGTTTCTGAGCGTCATGTTCTGGATCCGGATGGGACGCATCAGGTTTTCATAGGACATTTTGATTCTCCCTTACCTGCGACTTTATGTCCCTTACACGCGGTAAGGATCCCAGTCGATATTGTCCATAACCAGCTTGGCCGAGCGCAGCAGCGGCTGCTCACGGGAGGTGTGGTTTTCGTATTCATACACACACAGCACCATGCATGAGCCGAAATATGCCCCCACGATACGCTGAAGCTTGCAGTGCGCGCCGTTGGCAAGGAAGAGGAACGGGATGTTAAGCTCCTTCTTCATCCGGCGCATTGCCTCGAAATTGGAAAGCAGCTCCTCCTCCGTGTTTGCGCAGGTCACGATCTTGGTAATGTCTGCGCCCCGGGCTTCATGCGCTTTGGTAATATCAAGGATCTGCTCAGGTGTGAGATACTGCCATGTGTGGGAGGACATCAGAACCTCTCCGCCGTTTTCATGGATGCGGTCGATCAGAGCACGCTGCTTTTCAATGGCCGCAGGATTTTGGGTAAGCTCCAGGGGGGAAGGGTCATACAGGTCGCCCATTACGTCCACCAGCGTTGCCCCCGCCTTCAGGCCAAGCAGCATTCCTTCAGCCAGATCGTCGTCTGTAAGGCCGGTGTTCTCCCTCTGCCGGTAGTTGGTAATGTAAATCGGCTTGTTTCCGCAGCGGCTGAAAATGTATCGGTAGGTTTCCTCGGTCTTGTACTTCTGCTCAACGTAGCACAGCTGAATTCCAAAAGCCTCCGCACCAGACGCCGCGGAATTCCGTATCAGCGTAACGCAGCTTTCCGGGTCTCCCAGCTGCACCATTGCGGTCAGCAGTGCGTGGTCATTGCTGAGGAAACTTGGTTTTTTTGCTTGCATCCAATTTACTCCTTGTTCTTCATAATAAAGCGTCCGCCGTCAATGAGAATGTTCTCTCCTGTGATGAAGGCAGCCTTGTCAGAGGCAAGGTACATGATCAGATCCACGATCTCCTGAGGTTCGGCGGCGCGTCCCAGCAGCGTCTTCATATTCGCCATGGCATCTCTCGTCAGCACCGGCCCGGGAGAAACACAGCAGCACCGTACCCCGTAGGGCGCGCCCACCAACGCCAGAGACTTTGTCAGCCCGTTCATGACGCCGCTCTTTGCTGTGGCATAGGCGACGTCTCCGCAGGAAGCTTCTGCTCCGGTGATGGAGCCGATGTTGATGATCACGCCGCTTTTCTGCTCTGCCATGTACTTCATCGCGGCGTGCCCCATGTAGAATGGACCCTTGAGATTTACGTCCAGGCCCCAGTCAAACACCTCAATGGGAACATCCTGGAAGGGGGTCCCCCGCTCCACGCCGCAGATGCGGATCTCGGAACCGCCCGCACTGTTTATAACGATATCAATCGTGGAGAACGCTTCCTTTGCCTTTTGGAAGGCGTCCGCGACCTGGGCGTAGTTTCTCACGTCGGTGGGAATGCCGATGGCGTGATAACCTTTGGCAGTAAGCGCGTCCACCTTCGACTGAAGCTTCGTCGGATTGGTTGCCAGCATGACGATGTTTGCGCCCTGCTCAGCAAAGCATTGGGCGCAAAGCAAACCAATGCCGGAGGATGCGCCGGTGATTACGGCAGTTTTTCCTTGAAAGCTCATTGATTTTCTGTCCTTTCCTGTTTGTGATTCTTCAGCACCTGTCCGGTGCGTAACGAAGTTGATAAAATAGATATAGGCTGATATTTTCGGCACTGCTTTTCTGTTTCTTTGGCAAAAGGAATCCATGCCGCCAATCAAAAGCCAGACCTGCAGCGCACATTTGCTATCTTCTTTTTTGCAGCCTGTTTATAACAAGCAGCCCTTGTTTTAGCCATATAACACGCAATTCTTGGAGTTCTTCCCCTCTTTTTTGCCAAATGATCTCACATTTTTTCTTGACAATCGTCGAATCAGCGTTTATACTTCCTGATATGGATTATATCCGACAGATGCCCGGATGTAAATGCAATAAGCGAACTTTATTTGATGTTTTCGACCCTATATTTTAGGCGCATAGTCATGTTAGCTAATTTCGGCTTTTGTTATTTGTACAAAAGAGCAGGAGGACGTATGGAACTGGATGATATTGTAGTGACGAAATTATTCGATGTAATGACCATCCCGATCGCCAAAGGAACCAAGCGGCCGATCACAAACCGGTATTGCTACGGCCTGACGTTTTGCGGGACGGACGGCGGCAGAATCCTGTATGAGTATGAAAACAGGCAGTATCTGTCTGACTATTACCATGCGGTTTTGCTGCCAATGGGCAGATCGTATCTGCTGAACGGAGAAAAAGGGGGCAACTATCCGCTCATCAACTTCTATTGCGATCATCCCCTCAACGACCGGCAGTTTGCGGTATTCGAAATCTCCAATCCCCAATATTATCTGCAAACCTATGAGCGCATCAAAAACCTTTGCTTCTACAACCAGCCGTTTTGTTACGCCAGAGCGATGGGTCTTTTCTATGAAATGCTGAGTCAGCTCATGCTGGCATCCGAAACGAGCAATCCCCTGCTTTCCACCGCTGTGTCCTACATGGAACGCAATTATGCCGACCCGGAACTGACCATCGATCAGATCGCCGCCGAGATAAACGTCAGCGTGGGGTATTTCCGGCGGATGTTCAAGGCGCAGTATTCCATGTCTCCCAAGAAATACATTCTTAACGCGCGTATCGTCAAGGCAAAAGAGCTGCTGATCGGTACATCCTGCCTTTCCATCTCCGAAATCGCCTGTGCCTGCGGATTTACCAACCTCTATCATTTTGACAGAACCTTCAAGGTGCATACCGGCTGCTCGCCTACAGAGTATCTGCAAACGTTCGGAAATAATTTCTGATACTATTTCCTGATTAAAATCTTAATTTTAATCAGGAAGGCATTGCCTGATGGCGCTGCTAGTTTTGTGATTTATAAAGAAAGAAATCACAAAACAAGTCTCGTATGAACTCCTTGCCCTTCGGGCAATTAAAATCTTTTCTAAAGATTTTAATTGGAGTTCAGTATGAGACATTCCCCCTGCCTGCCGAACGAAAGCGGGAGCCGCCGTATCGGCAGCTCCCGCTTTCCTGTATGGATGACCTTGCTTATGCGCTTTCTCTATTCCCCGAAGGCGATTTTCACGATCTGCATTTTCATCATTCCGTCGCCGACTTTGGAGAGGAAGCGGAAAAATCCGCTGACCGGCAGGGGCTTCCCGTCTGTGTAACGTGGAGCAGGTTATCATACCGTCATAGAAATTGCCGCTGCCCGTCATGCGGTAGGCGTTGCGGATGGCGTCCTTTCGTTCCATTTTCTCACCCTCGAATTTTAACGAGTTAGATTCAGCTAACTCGCAATTTTTTGAAAAGCCGCCCACCGGCAGCCCTTCTTCGACACTGCCTACACCGTAGCAGTATTGAGAGAAAATGTCAAGGCAAAATGGTATATTGATTCTTTCCCGGCATGTTACTACAATAAAAGTAGAAAGGAAGTGTTCACAATGGATTGGAAGAAAACAGACCCGGAATTTGCGGAACGATTCCGGCATTTCGCCTTTGACGAGGTCGTGAACGAAGACGGCCAGCAGCTTCCCGGGGAGACCCGGTATCTTGCCATTCTGGCGACCCTGATCGGCTGCGGCGGTGTGGATGCCTACGAGGAAATTCTGCCCCGGGCGATGGAAAACGGCGTGACGCCGGTCATGGTGAAGGAGTGCGTCTATCAGGCGGTGGATTACCTGGGCTATGGCCGGATGCTGCCCTTCCTGAACGTGACCAACGACGTGTTCAGCCGCAGCGGGATTGCCCTTCCCCTGCCCGGACAGGCCACGACCACCATGGAGAACCAGCTGGAAAAGGGTGTCGCGGCGCAGGCTGCCATTTTCGGCGACCGCATGAAGGAGGCGTGGAAGCAGAGCCACATCAACCGCTGGCTGGCGGACAACTGCATCAGGATCTATCCCGATGCAAGAGAGTACTCCCTTGCAATACCTATTGACTTATTCCTTCCCAGGCTCTGTCAGCCCGGTGAGGGAAAATTCGTAGCGCATGGCCAGCGCCTTGAACAGCTTCTGCATCACCTGTTCGGCAATTCCCCGGATGTCCAGCCCCTCGACGAAGCGGATGACCTGCTCCACTTCCTCCTTGGGGACGCTGTACGCCCGCAGGCTCATGGTGAGAAACAGCCTTAGCTTCTTTTCCAGCGTCAGCTCCCCGTCGCAGGGGTGTGCCATATAGCCGCGCATGATGCTGGCCGAGCCGATCTCCATATCGTAAAAGTCCCGCTCTGTGGCGTCCGGCAGGTAGCTGCCAAAAATGCCGTGCAGCTCCTTCGCCGTCTCCCGGAGAATATATTCGGAGGCCTCCTTCTCGGTGTAGGCTTCGATGTAGATTTCCCGGAGATTTTCGTTCAGCTCCGTCAGGGTCATCTGGATGGCCGTCTCCACCGCGTAGACGTACACCGGCGGCAGCTTCGCCCCCGCCTCCCCCCGCGCCATGGCGAACTGGTTGGAGAACATGAATTCCACCAACTCTGTCAGGACGCCGTCCTTGGCACGGAAAATATTCTGGAAGGTGCTGTAGGAAACGTCGGCTTTTTCAATGATCTCCGCCAGCGTCGAACGTTTGTAGCCCTTTTCCAGAAAGAGCCGAACACAGACGGTGAGAATCCGTTTTTTCGCGGGCAGACTTGCGCTTGTAATGGCCATAGGGGTCACTCCTCTTATTGGATGGTATATATACCATCAGTATATCACGCTCCCTTAAGAATCGCAATCCCTTTTTTGGCGCAAATCGGGGAAACTTTTCCCGAAATGGAATCTTAAGAAACGCCGACATCGACTTTCTTTGGCGCATGTGCTATGATGGGACAAAAAAGGCAGGTGCATGATATGCGGGAGATCTTATTGCTGGAAGACGACACGACGCTGGGCAGGGGCATTCAGCTGGCGCTGCAAGACCCGGATGTGACGATCGCCCTGACCGGGACGCTTTCTCAGGCGCGGGAACTGCTGGCGCAGAAGAAATTTGACCTGCTGATTCTGGACGTGAATCTCCCGGACGGCAGCGCTCTGGATTTGCTGCGGGAGGTGCGGCAGGGGGAAGCCGTTCCCGTGATCCTCCTGACGGCAAATGACCTGGAGATGGACGTGGTCACCGGGCTGGAATCCGGGGCGGACGACTACATCACGAAGCCCTTTTCCCTGGCAATTCTCCGGGCGCGGGTGAACGCCCAGCTTCGCCGGAGAGTGAAATTCTCCTGCGTGGAACTGGACGGCTTCCGGTTCGATTTTGAGCGGATGGCGTTCTGGAAGAACGGCGAACCCATTGAGCTGAGCAAGACGGAGCAGAAGCTCCTGCGGCTGCTGGTGGAGAACCGTGGGCAGACCGTGTCCCGGGGCACCCTTGTTGACCGCATCTGGACGGACGGGGCGGATTTTGTGGACGAGAACGCCCTGTCCGTCACGGTGAAGCGTCTGCGGGTCAAGCTGGAGGACGACCCGTCCAGCCCCCAATACCTGAAAACGGTGTACGGCCTCGGCTACACATGGGCGGTGAAGTGATATGACATCATGGGAATACGGGATTCTCGCGGCGGCGATTCTTCTCTGCGCCGCCGCAATCTGGTGTGAGCGCCGGAAGACCCGCCGGACACTGGAAAAGCTGAATGAGATGCTTACCGATGCCATGCGGGGGGACTTTACGGAGGACAGCTTCGACGAGACGCTGCTTTCCGCGCTGGAAAGCAAGTTGGCGCACTACCTCGCGGCGTCCACGGTATCCGCCCGGAACGTCAGCACGGAAAAGGAAAAGCTGAAAACCCTGATCGGGGACATTTCCCACCAGACGAAAACACCCATTGCCAACATTCTGCTCTACGCCCAGCTCCTGCGGGAGCAGCCGGGGAACGTGGTGTGTCTGGACGCGCTGGACGCCCAGACGAGGAAGCTCCAAAGTCTCATTGAAGCGCTGGTGAAGACCTCCCGGCTGGAATCCGGGGTGATCGCCCTGCGCCCGGAGCCGGGGGCGCTTCAGGACGTTCTATCCTCGGCGGTATCCCAGCTGGAGCCGAAGGCCGGGGAAAAGAACATTTCCATCACTTTTCTTCCCACGGATGCCGAAGCGGTTTTCGACGCAAAATGGACGGAGGAAGCCGTATTTAACCTGCTGGACAATGCCGTCAAGTACACCCCCGCCGGCGGGGCGGTTCGTGTGTCCGCGTCCGACTACCAGATGTTTTCGGCCATTCACGTGGCGGACAACGGGCCGGGGATACCGGAGGACGAGCAGCCGAAGGTATTTCAGCGCTTCTATCGGGGCTTAAGCAATCCCACGGAGGAAGGCGTGGGCATCGGGCTGTATCTGGTGCGTCAGATCGCGGAGGGGCAGGGCGGCTATGTGAAGGTCAGCTCCAAACCGGGCGAGGGCAGCACGTTTTCCCTGTACCTCCCCCGGGAAATCTGTCAACACTGTTAGATTCCGGAAAGAATGTAGAAAGAATCCTGTAGTAAAGTCTGTAGTGTGAAAACAATACAGACTTTTCTATTTGGGAGGTTATTATGAGTATTTTGGAAACCAGAAACCTGCGCAAAATCTACGGCTCCGGGGACACGGAGGTTCGGGCGCTGGACGGCGTGAACCTGAGTGTGGACAGCGGCGAATTTGTCGCCATTGTGGGCACCTCCGGCTCCGGGAAATCCACCCTTCTGCACATGCTGGGCGGCCTTGACCGGCCCACCTCCGGCAGCGTGATCGTGGACGGGAAGGACATCTTTTCCCTGAAAGATGAGGCGCTGACCATTTTCCGCAGGCGGAAGATCGGCTTTGTCTTCCAGAGCTACAATCTGGTGCCGGTGCTGAACGTGAGGGAAAACATCGTCCTGCCCATCCAGCTGGACGGGCGGCAGGTGGACGAGGACTTTCTCGATAAAATTGTAAACACGCTGGGCCTTGAAAAGAAGCTGGGAAGCCTTCCCAGCCAGCTGTCCGGCGGTCAGCAGCAGCGGGTGGCCATCGCCCGCGCCCTTGCCGCCGCCCCCCGCCATCATTCTGGCGGATGAGCCTACGGGCAATCTGGATTCCAGAACCAGTCAGGACGTGCTGAGCCTGCTGAAAGTCACCAGCCAGAAATTTGCCCAGACCATTGTCATGATTACCCACAACGAGGAGATCGCCCAGACGGCGGATCGGATCATCCGCATTGAGGACGGACGGATCGTGAGGTGAGCGGCATGAAGGTGAAAAACGGAAGCTGCATTCGCCATCTAAGCTTCAAGACCCTGATGGCCGCAAAAAAGCGGAACATCATCGCGGTGCTTGCCATCGCCCTGACCGCCCTGCTGTTCACGTCCCTCTTTACCATCGTGATGTCCATCAACGAGACGAACCAAAACTATCAGTTCCGCTCTGTCGGCGGGTATGCCCACGGTGCGTTCAAGGACGTGGACGAAGACCAAATCGCGGTGCTTTCGGCGCACCCCGACGTCAAGGCCGTGGGCGTGCGGACGGTGCTGGGGCTTGCCACCCAGGGCGCGTTTGAAAAGGACTATGCCGAGGTCAGCTACATGGACGACAACAACGCCAAGTGGAGCTTTTCCCAGCCCACGGTGGGACGCACCCCAAAAAGCGGGAACGAAATTACCATGGACACCAAAGCTCTGGAGCTTCTCGGCGTAAAGCCGGAGCTGGGGGCACAGGTGAAGGTCACTTACACGCTGGCGGACAAAGAACAGATGGGCTGGGACATCACCGACACCTTTACGCTGGTAGGCTGGTGGGACTACGACGAGCTGCTGAGTGTCCACTTCCTCAATGTTTCCAAAGAGTATGCCCAGAAGATCGACAAGCTGGCTGTGGCAGGAGGCTTAAAGCCCTTCCGCACGGATTTGAGCGTCATGCTGAGAAGCTCCCTGAACATTGAAAACGACCTGACCAGAATCGGCGAGGACTGCGGCTACAGCATCGGCGAAGATGCGGGGCAGCTTCGCATCGGCGTTAACTGGGGCTATACCGCCACCCAAGTTTGGGACACCCTTGGCGTGGGAGGAATCCTCGCCATGCTCGCCGTGCTGGTTCTGGTGGCCTTCACGGGATATCTGGTGATCTACAACATTTTCCAGATCTCCGTGGCGGGGGACATCCGCTACTACGGACTGCTCAAGACCATCGGCGTCACGCCGAAGCAGCTGCGGCGGCTGATCCGCCAGCAGGCGCTACTGCTGAGCGCGCTGGGCATTCCGGCAGGCTTGCTGCTGGGCTACGGCGTTGGTGCCGCGGCGGTTCCCATCACCATGTCCACCTCCACGATGGGAGGCCGGTACACCACAGTCAGCGTTTCCCCATGGATATTCCTGTTTTCCACGGTGTTCGCCCTGCTGACGGTGCTGCTTTCCTGCGCCCGGCCGGGGCGAATTGCCGGGAGGGTCTCTCCTGTGGAGGCGGTGCGCTACACCGAGCGTCAGTCGGCGGGGAAAACGCACCGGAAGGGCAGCAAAGTCACGCCTGTTCAGATGGCCGCCGTCAACTTAGGCAGAGATAAAAAGAAGACGGCTCTCGTGATGGTGTCGCTGTCCCTGACCGTCGTTCTGCTGAATCTGCTGGTCACGTTTATCGGCGGCTTTGACATGGACAAATATCTGAGCCGGCGAAGCTGCGCGGACTTCCTCATCAGCACACCGGACTACTTTAACTATCGGGGTTTTTCCCTGACCAAAGAGGCTGTGGAACCGGTGCGGGCAAACACAGCGCACTCTCTGGAGGGCTTTGCCTATCAGACCGGCGGGGTGGGTATGTATCTGCCGGAAAGCGTCTGGCGGGATGAAGCCGCCTTCTACAGCCGGGATACGGATATGGACATCGACGCGCTTCTCGCCCAGACGCCAAGAGACGGCGACAAGGTGCAGGCGGCGTCCCAGATAGAGGGGCTTGACCCGACGCTTGGAGAAAAGCTCACGGTGATCGACGGCAGCTTGGATTCTCTCTGGGAACCGGACAGCCATGCCATCGCCATTGCCGTGAATCTGAATGATTCCGGGAAGCTGCCTGACCCCGGGATTTATCCCGCCGTGGGCGAGAAAATCAAAGTCACCTATGGAAACGGCGATACTGCGTACGACGTAAACTACACCGTCTGCGCACTGGTGGACGTTCCCTATAACATGAGCAGCCGGTTCTATACCATGGGCTATGAGGCAATCCTCAGCGCGGACGCCCTGTACCGGGACGCCGGGGAGGACAACGTGTTTCCCATACTCTACCTCTTTGACACCCCCAGTCCCGAGGCGGAGGCCGCCGCGGAAAGCTACCTTGCCCAGCTCACTTCCGACCCCGACAGTCCCCTGATGTACGAAAGCAAGGCGACCCACCGGGCATATTTTCAGGAGTTCCGGATGACCTTTGTGATTCTGGGCGGGCTGCTGTGCGCCATCATCGGCATTGTGGGTATTCTGAATTTCTTCAACGCCATGATGACCGCCATTCTGGCGCGGAGCCGGGAATTCGCGGTTTTGCAGTCGGTGGGCATGACCGGCCGTCAGCTGGAAACCATGCTTCTCTGGGAGGGGCTGCTGTACACCCTTGGTTCCGGCCTGATTGCGGGGCTTCTGTCCGCCGCGGTGAACCCGCTGGCGGGGCGGCTTCTGGAAAGCGCCTACTGGTTCTACAGCTATCACTACACCATCACCCCGGTACTGGCCATGCTGCCCGCATTTATCGTGCTTGGCTGTGCCATCCCGGCGGTCATGTACCGTCAGGCGGTGAAGCAGAGCATCGTCGAGCGGCTGAGAAGTCTGGATACGTAACTATGGAAACAGCGGGAAGCCAGTCGGCCTCCCGCTGTTTTTTGAATTTTTTTGCATTATCGTGTGTTTTACTTGAATTATACTGAACTTCAATTAAAATCTTTAAAAAAGATTTTAATTGCCCGAAGGGCATGAAGTTCATATGAGACTTGTTTTGTGATTTCTTTCCTTATAAATCACAAAACCGGCAGCGCCATTAGGCGATGCCTTCCTGATTAAAATCAAAGATTTTACTCAGGAAATAGTATCAGAACGTTTCATAGAAAGCAGCTTCTTTATAAGTTCTCACCGTTGGTCGCGATGACATCGGCGTACCAGGCAGCAGATTCCTTGGGAATTCGCTCGCAGGTACGGTAATCTACGTAGACAATGCCGAAGCGCTCCTCATAGCCGGAGCTCCATTCAAAGTTATCCAGAAAACTCCACTGCAGATATCCGCGGATGGGCGTTCCTTCCTCGATGGCCTTGCCCAACTCCAAAAGATAACGGTGCAGGAAATCAATCCGGTCAAGGTCGTGCACCTTCCCGTCCAGATAGACCTTGTCGTTGCAGCTCAGGCCGTTCTCGGTGATGTAAATGGGCAGACCGTAGCGGCGGTAGATGTGCATAGGGCCATAGTGCAGCACTTCCGGCGTGACGCCCCACTTGCAAGCGGTCAGGGGGAAGCCGGGATTGCGCTTGACTTCCTCGCCCTGTTCGTTGACCATGAAGCCCTGATAGATATTCAGGCCAAGATAGTCCGGCGTTTCCATCATATCCCAGTCCCCGGGATCAATGGTGGCGGCGAAGCGCTTAAAGGCATCCGACGCACTGTCGTCATAGTGGTGAAGAATCAGGCTGTCAAGGAAAACGTTGAAACTCCAGCCCACCTTCAGGTCAAAGCTGGCGCGGTAGGCCGCTTCCCTTCCCTCCGGGGTATCCTTCTCGGGATATGCAAGGCTCCCGCATGGCACCACGCCCACAAGGGTTTCCTTGCCGCATACCTCCTTGATGGCTCGCTGGGCAGCGCTGTGGGCAAGGCAAAGGTTGTGGTAAACCAGAGCCACCTTCTCCTCCGGCAGCTTCCAGCCGGGGGCGTGATTGCCTGTTCCATAGCCAAGCTGAGCAATGCACTGAGGCTCGTTGATGGTCATAAAGTTCCGGACGCGTCCCTTGAAGCGCTGGGCGATGATACGGGCGTAACGTGCAAAAACGTCCGCAATCTCCCGGTTCAGCCAGCCGCCCTTATCCTGCAGGGCGCTGGGCAGATCCCAGTGGTAGAGGGTAATCAGTGGCTCAATCCCGCTCGCAATCAATTCATCTACCAGATTGTCGTAAAACCGGAGTCCCTGTTCGTTGACCTCGCCGTCACCGTCAGGTATGACTCTCGCCCAGCTGATGGAGAAGCGGTATGCCTTGATATTATGCTGCTTCATCAGCGCCACATCCTCCCGGTAGCGATGGTAGCTGTCGCAGGCTACGTCGCCGGTGTCCCGGTTTTTGATGTTGTTGGCAGCGGGGTCATGGCAGAAATCGTCCCAGATATTGGGGCCTTTCCCATCCTCATTCCAGGCACCTTCGCACTGATAAGATGCGCAGGCAGCACCCCATAGAAAATTCTTTGGAAACTTGCTCATACTGTCACCTCAACATGATACTTTTTCTTCCCGTCCTTCATGGGAATCAGATTGCCCGCCACATTTTCACCGTCCACGCGCAGGCTGTAAGTCCCCGTCTGAACCACGTGGATGTGGTAGGCTGCACCCCGGTAACGGCGCCGGACAGAGTACTCCTCCAGCGCCCCGGGCAGACATGGGTCGATTTGCAATCCGGCAGGGGTGGGTTTCACACCCAGAATATACTGGCTGATATTCACGAACGTCCAGGCGGCTGTGCCAGTGAGCCAGCTGTTTCTTGCCGCGCCCTCATCATAAGAAGCGCGGGCCGCCACCGTCTGGGCATAGACATAGGGTTCCACCCGGCGAATGTCGCTGTGTTCCTCCTGATAAACAGGGCAGGTTCTGCGGTAGATATCAAAGGCATTCTCTCCTCTGCCCACAACGGTTTCCGCGATGCTGATCCAAGGGTTGTTGTGGCAGAAAATGGAGCCGTTTTCCTTGTATCCGGGAGGATAGCTGGTAATTTCTCCCAGCTCTTTGTGATAAACGGTATAGCAGGGTGCCAGCAGCTCCACGCCGTATTTGCCCAGCAGCCGCTGCCGCACGGAGTCCAGTGCCCGAACCGCTTTGCCGTCGTCAGTTCCGATGCCGGCCATAACGCACATACCCTGGGGCTCGATGAAAATCTGGCCCTCGTCGCAGGTATGGCTTCCCACGGCATTGCCGTAAGCATCATAGGCACGAACAAACCAGTCTCCGTCCCAACCGGCGGTCTTGACAGCGGCTTCCATTTCCGCCGCTGCTGCTTCCACCTCCGTCGCCTCGTTGTCCAGACCGGCATACCGGCACAGCGAGGCATACTGTTTTCCGTAGAGGACGAACATGCCGCCGATGAACACAGATTCCGCCACAGGGCCTTCCGAAGGGCCGGTGGTCTGGAAGCTCTCGCCGGGTTCTTCCGAGAAGCAGTTCAGGTTCAGGCAGTCGTTCCAGTCGGCTCTGCCAATCAGGGGAAGGCCGTGGGGTCCTTTATGATTCATGGTGTAGCGGACGCTCCTGCGCAGATGCTCCATCAAGGGCGCTTCGCTGCCGGGGACATTGTCAAAGGGCGTGGGATGCTCCAGAATGGAAAAGTCCCCCGTCTCGCTGATATAAGCGTAAGTACAGGCAACCAGCCACAGCGGGTCATCATTGAAGCCGCTGCCCACATCGTTGTTGCCCCGTTTTGTCAGAGGCTGGTACTGATGATAGGTGGAGCCGTCCGCCCACTGGATGGAGGCAATGTCGATGATGCGTTCCCGGGCACGCTCCGGCGCCATGTGGACAAAACCCAGCAAATCCTGGCAGCTGTCCCGGAACCCCATGCCCCGTCCGGTACCGGACTCAAAGTAGCTGGCACTGCGGCTCATATTAAAGGTGACCATGCACTGGTACTGGTGCCAGATGTTCACCATACGGTTGAGCTTCTCGTCGCCGCTTTCCAGGGTGTAGACGCCCAGCAGCTTGTCCCAATATTCCGCCAGTTCCGTCAGGGCATTCTCAACGGATGTATCCGTGGAGAACTTTTTCAGCACCCGGTAGGCGGTATCCTTGCGGATGACGCCGGGAGTCAGGAATTTCCGGTCTCTGGGATTTTTGCCATAGCCGAGGACAAACACAAATCCCCTTTCTTCGCCGGGTGCAAGGGTTACATCCAGCGCCAGTCCCGCCATAGGCGCGCCGCCGTGGGCGACAAAATCGCCGGTCTTTCCACTCAGAATAGCCTGAGGTCTTGCAAAAGTCCCAAAGGTTCCCAAAAAATGATCCCGGTCGGTGTCGTAGCCCGCAATGGGGGCATTCACGCCGTAATAGGCATAGTGATTCCGCCGCTCCCGGTATTCGGTTTTGTGATAAATTGCGCTGCCTTCCACTTCCAGCTCGCCGATGTTCAGGTTCCGCTGGAAATTGGTGGCGTCATCCACCGTGTTCCACAGGCACCACTCTACGGCAGCGGTGAAGCGGAAGCGCTTGGTTTCCGCTGAGCGGTTGGTCAGGCGGACGCGCTGCACCTCGCAATTTTCCCCGATGGGTACGAGAAAAGTCAGCTCCGCGTAAAGGCCGTCCTTCTCCGTCTCAAAAACGGTGTAGCCCATACCATGACGGCAGCGGTAACTGTCCAGCGACCGATCCACGGGATGGAAGGTGGGGCTCCAGGGCGCTTTATCTTCCTCTTTGATGTAGAAAAACCGTCCGCCCACATCTGCCGGGACATTATTGTAGCGGTAGCGCAGGATGCGCTGAAGCTTCGCGTCACGGTAGAAGCAGTAGCCGCCAGCGGTATTGCTGATGAGGGAGAAAAACTCCTGGCTGCCCAGATAGTTGATCCAGGGCATGGGAGTTGCCGGGGTTTCAATTACATACTCTTTTCTTTTATCGTCAAAAAAACCATATTGCATGGCGAAAGTCCTCCAGATGGAAGATGATGATTGCCGGAGAGCCTTACACAGGCCCTCCCAAATGAAATTAAAGACTGTTCAGCTGATCCAGAAGACGATCCAGCATCTCCTGGGACACCATTCCGCCGCCGAAGCTCAGGGCGCCGCGAAGGGGCATATACTGCATCATCGCCATGTTCATCTCGTCGGAAATGGCTTCCTTTGCCGCATCTGTGTTCTCGGCGTTGTCCGGGGAAAACGTCTTTTTAATGACCTCCAGCATGGGCGCCATCACGGCAGCTGCGCTGGGGTCTGCCATCAGATCCATGAAAATGGTGTCCATGGTGTAGTGCTTTTTGACCCTCACAGTGGAGGTAACATTCACGGCAGCACTCACGTCGATGTGCCGGGAGGACTGCCCCACTTCAATCGTAAACTCGCCTGTCTTGACGTGCCAGTCGTGAATCTGGGCGTTCCAGTAGGCGAAGGCGCGCTTGTCCAGTGTGAAGGTCACATCCTTGCTTTCCCCGGGCTGGAGAGCAACCTTATCAAAGCCCTTCAGCTCCCGCACCGGGCGGAGCACCTCGCTGTGCTTCTCACCTACGTAGAGCTGGACAACGGTTTTGCCGAAGCGGCTGCCGGTATTCGTCACGGTAACCGTGGCGGTAAGGGTATCCCGGTCGGTGATCTCCGACGCGTTCAGGCGCAGATTCGAGTAGGCAAAGGTGGTGTAGCTCAGGCCGTGACCGAAGGGGAACAGAACATCCATTTCCTTCTTATCATAATAGCGGTAGCCCACGAACACGCCCTCGCGGTAGTCCGCCTCGTTGCCCTCGCCGCCGTAGAAAAGGTAGGAGGGGTTATCGGACAGCTTGACGGGGAAGGTCTCCGGCAGATGACCGGAGGGATTCACTTCGCCATAGAGCACGCGAACCGTCGCCAGGCCAACCGCCTGACCGCCCAGATAGCCTTCCAGGACCGCCTTGACCTTGCCGATCCAGGGCATCTCTACAGGAGAGCCGTTGTGGAGTACCACCACGGTGTTGGGGTTCACTTCCGCGACAGCCTCAATCAGTCTGTTCTGGCAGTCGGGCATACGCATATGGCTGCGGTCATAGCCCTCGGATTCATAAGCATCCGGCAAGCCCGCGAACACAACGGCAACCTTGGCTTTCTTCGCTGCGGCAACCGCTTCGGCAATCATTTCATCGGTCGCCGCGTCCTCCGCAACGCTGTAGCCCCGAGCATAGGTCACCTTTTTTCCCTCCGCCGCTTCCAGCGCGGAGGTGGTCTTGAAGCAGTTGATATGGGAGCTGCCGCCGCCCTGGAACCGGGGCTTTACCGCAAACTCGCCAATAAAGGCCGCCTCCTCGTCCTGACTCAGGGGCAGAATTCCCTCATTCTTCAGCAGAACCATACAGTCTGCAGCAATGTCTGCACTCAGAAGGTGCTGGGCTTCCATATCCCAGGGAGTTTCGGGTTTCGCGTTTTCCAGGTAGCGGAAGTTGATGGTGAGAATCCGCTCCACCGCCTGATCCACCAGCTTTTCGTCCAGCTTGCCGCTGCGAACCGCTTCCACGATCCGGGCATCATTGATACCGCCGGAAGAAGGCATTTCCAGATCCAGCCCGGCGGCAACGCCGGCAACACGGTTGGAAACCGCACCCCAGTCGGACATCACATAACCCTCAAAGCCCCATTCCTTCCGAAGCACATCGGTCAGCAGCCAGGGATTCTCCGAGGCATAGACGCCGTTGATCCGATTGTAGGAGCACATCACCGTCCACGGCTGCGCCTTTTTCACGGATGTTTCAAAGGCGGGGAAATAGATTTCCCGCAGCGTCCGCTCATCGGCGTTGGAGCTGGAGCTCATGCGGCGGTGCTCCTGATTGTTGGCGGCAAAGTGCTTGATGGAGGTGCCCACATTGCGGCTCTGCACACCGTTAATATAGGCGGCAGACATTTCACCCGCCAGATAGGGATCCTCAGAAAAATACTCAAAATTTCTTCCGCACAGAGGGGAACGCTTGATATTGACAGCCGGGCCCAGAACCACGCTGAGCTTTTCATGCTGGCAGCTGTCGCCGATGGCTTCGCCCATTTTCCGGATCAGATCCCGGTCGAAGGACGCTGCCGTGGCGGAGGCTGCCGGCATACACACAGCCTTGATGCTGTCATTGATGCCCAGGTGATCCCCTTTGTCATCCTGCTTGCGCAAACCATGCGGGCCGTCGCTGACCATCACGGAGGGAACTCCCAGACGCTCGACGGATTTGGTATGCCAAAAATCCAGACCGGAGCACAGGCCGGCCTTCTCTTCCAGAGTCATTTGGGAAACCAGTGCTTTAATTTCCATAATACATACTCCTTATACGAGCTTACCGCAGCATTGAGGGCTAAGATTTCCGCAATGCTGCGGTAATGGCTGATACTATTTCAGTTCTACCGTGCTCAGATCCCATTCCTCATGAATCTTGGGAACGTCGCTGATCAGGCGCTTGGTATACGCGGCCTTGGGATTGAGGATGACCTCGTCCGCCTTGCCGAATTCCACAAACCTGCCATGCTCCATGATATAAACGGTATCGGAAATGTAATACGCCAGGCCAATATCGTGGGTGATGAAGATAACGGTCATGCCGATCTCATCGCGCAGCTGTAGCAGCATGTCCAGAATGGTGGCGCGGGAGCAGGCGTCAACCATGGAGGTCGGCTCGTCCGCCAGCAAAATCTTGGGCTTGAGCAGGAAAATACGGGCGATCATCAGACGCTGCATCTGGCCGCCGGAGAGCTCGAAGGGATACTTATTGGTCAGCTCCGCGAACTTCAGGTTTACAAAGGAGCAGGCTTCGGTCATCATTTCGATCTTCTTCTCCTTGGGGAGATGCTTGCCGCCGCGCATGTGAATGCAGTCGAGAAGCACGGTGTCAATTTTATTGAAGGTATTGAAGGAAGAGAAGGGATCCTGGAAAATGGCCTGAATGCCTCTCCAGTATTCCTTTTTCTTTCTGTGGGAGGAAACGTCCCGGGGCTTGCCCTGGAACAGGATCTCCCCTTCCGTCTGATTCAGCAGACCCAGCAGCATTTTGGACAGGGTGGTCTTACCGGAGCCGGACTCACCGACGATGGAGACGAACTCGCCCTCGTGAAAGTCAAAGTCCACATGGTCAACAGCCACGGTTTTCTTTTCGCCAAGTCCGAATACCTTGGTTACCCCGTGGCCGGACAGGCAAAGCGGTGCGTTGGTGAAATCCTTCGTTTTCGGAACGTAATCACCCATGGCTGTACACCTCCTTCAATTCATCCTGACCCAGCAGGCAGCGGTACATACGTCCGTCGCCGAGATCCTTTTCGGGGATGGCGCTGTAGCGGCACTCAGGCCGGGCGTACTTGCACCGCTCGGCAAAACGACAGCCCTGAGGCGGTTTTTTCAGGTTGGGCGGCGTACCGGGAATCGCAGTCAGCTTGTGTCCGCGCGTGCCCTCCTCGGGAACCAGAATGGAGCTCATCAAGCCGTGGGAGTACGGATGCACGGGATCGAACACCATTTCTTCCGCAGTGCCCTTTTCCACAATCTGTCCGGCGTACATGACCATGATGTCATCGGTCACATTGTAGAGCAGAGGCAGCTCGTGGGTGATGAACAGCATGGACTTGATATAGCCCTTTTCCATCAGCTCCCGCATCATCTTGATAACCATCTTCTGAGAGGTCACGTCCAGCGCGGAGGAAGGTTCGTCGGCAATCAGAACCTTGGGGTTCAGAATGGTAGACACAGCGATGACGGTACGCTGCTTCATACCGCCGGACAGCTCCACCGCGTGTTTATCCAGCACCTCGGGCGGCAGACCCAGTTCCGCAAACCGTGCTTCCGCCAACTCCCGGATCAGCTTCTTGTCTTTCTTGGGGTCATGTGCCCGCACCACGTCCTCGATAAAGCGGATGATTCTCTGGGTTGGGTTCAGGGCATTCATGGCAGCTTGGGGAATGTAGGCAATTTCCGTGCCGAGGATGCTCTTACGGACATCATCCGGCTTCATGCCGGAGATATTTCTGCCGTCGATGACGATATCGCCGCTCATATAGTGCAGAGGCGGGAAATAGTAGCCCATCATAGAAAGCGCCAGCGTGGATTTTCCGCAGCCGGACTCGCCCGCGATGCCCAGGGACTTGCCTTCCTCGATTTTGAAGGAGACGCCGTCCACGGCGTAAACATCCTCGTGGAAGCGGGTCACATATTTGGTTTTGAGGTTTCTGACCTCCAGCATTACTTTACCCATTGCGTCGTCCTCCTTAGTCTCTCAGGGTGGGATTGAATACCTGGTCGAGACCCGTGTTCATCAGATTCAAAGAGAAAGAGATGAGGGTGATGGTCAGAATCACAGGGAAGTAAGCCCACCAGGAACCGTTGGTATGCGCGGAATACAGCATGGCCCAGTTCATCATCAGACCCAGCGTAGGAACCTCGGTGGTCTTGGGGCCAAGACCCAGCAGTGACAGCTGTGCTTCGCTGAGGATGCCGGAGGAAACCTGAAGAATGAAAGCCATGACGACATAGGAAGCAATGTAGGGCAGGATATCCGTCAGCACGATGCGAACCAGACTGTGCCCGGAGAGCTTGCTCAGGTTGACGTGGTCACGGTTGCGCAGGCTGATGACCTGAGAACGGACGGAACGAGCGGTCCAGGTCCAGCTTGTCAAGCCGATAACCAACGCGACCACCGCCGCGCCGCGCTGTTCCTGACCGATGGAATAGGAAATCAAAATCAGCAGGATGAAGCTGGGGATAACGGTGAAAATGTTGGTGATGAACATAATCAGATCGTCCGCAAAGCCGCCTAAGTAACCGGCCAGCAGGCCCAGGGTCAGGCCAATGATTGTGGCAACGGCACCGGCGATCAGGCCGATTCTGATGGAGGTGCCGCAGGCGGACACCAGCTCTTTAAGGACGTCGCGGCCGAAGTTGTCGGTGCCCAGCGGCAGAGTCTTGACGTTGGCAACGGCACGGATGTTGACATAGTCGGTTTTGCTGATGGAATTCACCTTTTCCAGATTGCCCTCATCATTCTCATCGGCGATAATCCGCACGTCAGCGGAGCGCAGCTCCAGCAGAGCGTTATTCAGGCGCTTGTAATAGTTCCGCTTTGCCAGGGTCATGCCGGCAGGCTTGGCGGTAACCTCGTAATTGTCGTTCCACAAATCCACCAACGCGTCGGTGTCGTTAATGTCCAGTCCGGACACGTCGATGCCCATAGCGGTGAACCACTCCACCATGGCAACCCTGTCCTCAGCGGACAGAGCCTTCGCGATTCGGTTATCGTCCGCGTCGGAAAGGCGCAGCGTCTCGGTGTCGGTGCCCACGGCGTCATACAGGGAAACGTAAGTACCGGGAGATGCGAAGGTGCCAACGCCAATCATTTCCAGAGGGTTTCCGGGGTTGAACATGGGATAGATCAGCATGATCAGAAGGATAAACACAAAAATGCCAAAACCAACCACAAATTTGGGGGAATGAAAAATCTGGCGCAGTGTATTCTTCATTTTTAATTCCTCCCTTAGCTGTCAAACTGGGCGGCTTTGACTCTGGGATCGATAAAGCCGTAGATGATGTCCAGCAGGAACGTCACTATCAGAACCATGATGGTGATAATCAGAGTAGTAGCAGAAATCAAGGGATAATCCGCCGCGGTCACGGCGCTGTACATGGTGCTGCCGAGACCGGGATAGGAGAAGATGATCTCAGCGACCAGAGCGCCGCCGATCATGGTGCCGATGGACAGCGCCAGGCCGGTGACCTGGGGCAGCATGGCGTTGCGGAAAACATAACCGACGATCTTGCGATCCTTGATGCCAAGGAACCGGGCATACTTGACATAGTCGGCATTAAGTTCATAGATAGACATGGAGCGCATACCCACGGCCTGACCGCCGATGGAAACCAGGACAATGCTCCAGAAGGGCAGCTGGTAGTGAGAAATCACAGAGGAAATAAACTTCCAGCTGAAATTGGGAATCATATCAAAACCATAGCCGCCGGAAATGGGAGCCCATTTCAGTTTCACGGCGAAGAGAACAAGAAGAATCACTGCCATACCGAAAGCCGGGACGTTGCCCAAAAACAGGAAGGTCGGGAGCAGAACCTTGTCAAAGCCCTTGCGGATGTACGCCGCCAGGGCGCCAAGCAGGTTGCCAAGCAGCCAGCCAACCAGGATCGCGGGCAACTGCAGGCAGATCGTCCACATGATGGCGCTGGAAATAATGTTGCTGACGGATCTGGGATACTGGCTGAAGGAAAGCCCAAAGTCGCCGTGGATGGCGTTCTTGCAGAAGATCAGAAACTGCTCCGCCATAGGCTTATTCGTACCGAACTGTTCTGCATAACGCTCGTAAATTTCCTGCACGGCAGAGGCGTCGGACATACCGTTCGCCATTTTGCCGGTGATGGCCGCGACAGGGTCGGCAGGCATCAGCCGGGGCAGAAAGAAATTGAGGAATACTGCAACGACAAAAGTAATAAGAAACCAGATTATTTTTTTTCCAAAATATTTACGGTAGCCTTTCATGCTACTTTTCCCCCTTTAGCATAAAAACGGGAAGGGCCATGCTCCATGAAGGAGCATGGCCGCTTCGAATTAACTATTAGCCGACCAGCTCGAGCTCGTACAGCGCGGCAATACCGTAGCCATCGGTGCAGTCAGCAGGGGGAATGTTCCGGCCGTCATCGCCGGCGGGGAAGTTGGTCCAGACAGACTCATTGACGCAGTGGAACACGGAAGGACGATACATCAGGGAGAAGCTGGGAACCTCGGTCAGGTAGATCTCGGTCAGCTTGGTGTACAGATCCTTCAGCTCAGCAGTGTCAGTGGTGGTGGGGATCTTCTTGATGAGAGCCTCAGCCTCGTCATTGACGTACTGGCCCCAGTTGCCGGACCAGTTGTTGGCAATACCCACATAGTCCTTGCCCATAAACTGGTTCACACGGCCCCAGGGATTGGAGGGAGTGGAAGCATCGGGAGACCACATGAAGATGGCGTACTCAGTCTGGTCGGGATCGACAAACACGGTCTGATAGATGGAGTACTCGGGATACAGAGTGGTGATCTCAACGCCAATGTTCTTACCGGCAGCGGCAACCACTTCCATGGAGGCCTGCCAGTCAGTCCAGCCGTTGGGGCAAACAGCGTTCAGGGAGATCTTCTCACCGTTCCACTCACGCCATCCGTCGCCGTCGCTGTCCACGATACCGGCTTCGTCCAGCAGAGCCTTGGCGCCTTCGATGTCATTGCCTGCCCACTGCAGATCGGCAACGGCGTCGTGATCGTACAGAGCCTGCTCACCGTCGGTGGGGTTCATCAGGGAGCGGGGAACATCGGAGAAGCTGGGGGACTGATTGGTCATGGCGTTGGCGATGATGGTATCGTAGTCAACAGCCATGGCAATGGCCTTACGAAGGGCGGTATTCTCAGCGATAACGGGGATGTTCATGTTGTACCATGCGGTAGGCATGGTCAGGCAGACACCATAGGGAGCTTCGTCATAGAAGGTGGAGATGGGCAGGCCGTCTTCCAGCCACAGATTCTGAATGTTGCCGATGAACTGCTGGCAAACGTCAACCTCGCCAGCCTTCAGAGCGACTTCACCAGCGGCGTTATCAGCGTAGATAACGTGAGCCAGGTACTTGGGAACAGGGAGCTTGCCCCACATGGAGGCGTCCTGACCCCAGTAGTTGTCGTCACGGATCAGAACGACCTTCTGATCGTCGGAGTAGTACTTGGTATAGGGGCCGGACCAAACGACATCATCACCGGGGTCGTTCAGGATAGCGGTGGCGTCGCCGTTGCAGCGCTCAACGACCTTGTCGATCCAGGCAGCCTGCGCAATGGGAGCCAGTTCCAGGAAGTCCAGAACCTTCAGGGGGTTGACAGGCGCGCCGCTGGCATCAAGCTTGCAGTGGATGACCAGGCTCTTGTCACCGGTAGCCTCGATGCTGTCGATGAAAGCGCCGTAGGAAGAACCGGTGCCGTTGCCGATCTCAACACCGATTTCCCAGGTGCGGACAACGTCGGCGGCGGTGACAGGCGTGCCGTCAGACCAGTGGGCGGCTTCCTTCAGATTGACAGAAAGCTCAGTCATGTTGTCGTTCCAGGTGTAGTCGCCGTCGGCCAACAGACCGATCAGCTCGCCGGTCATTACGTTCCACATGTACAGGGTCTCGAACATGGTAGTACGGTAGCCGGCACCAGCGGCGAGGGCCATGGCGTTATTCTGGTTGGTTCCGATGACGTTCCAGGAGTTGACGGTACCCCACTGCTGACCAGCAAAGTACAGGGTCTCGTCACGAGGCAGGTCGGTGGTATTGCCGGCTGCTTCGGTTTCGGCAGGGGCTTCCGCTTGCGTGGGAGCCTCGGTGGCAGCGGGTGCTTTCGTCTCCGTAGTGGCGGAGCCGCCGCAGGCAGCAAGGCCAATAACCATGACCAGTGCCAGCAGCAACGCGATGAGCTTTTTCATTGTGTTTCCTCCTTTAATTTTTGTTATTGACCTTCTTGGGGAAGGCCATTAACTACAATGGTTTATCATGTCTTTCCTGAAAGGAAAGACACAAAAAGGGATATCCCTTTTTGCCGGATGAAATCACGGTGTCAGCTTTTTCACCGTTTCGCCCGGGAGCAGGGCCCCGCCAACCACATGGCGTCCCGGGATGTAGGATCTTCCCTCTTCCACTGCTCTTGCCAGCTCCTCGGCTGCCAGCTCTCCCATCCGCTCGGCATCCTGCCGCATGGTGGTCAGCTTCGGGCGGAGCATCTGACAGAAATCAATGCCGTCATACCCGACGATGCTGACATCGTCCGGGACGGACAGGCCCATTTTCTCAAGCTCGTTTTTGCCCCCAAGGTGGGCGATGTCGTCGGGATAGAGGATGCACGTTGGCGGATCGGGAAGCTCCATCAGCTTCCGGGTTGCCGCCGCCGAGGATTCCAGATCCAGATACATGCTCTGAACCAAATATTCGTCCGGCAAGGAAAGCCCCAGTTCCTTGCAGGCTCTGCAGAAGCCGGAGATTCTGCGGCGCGTTACCGGCGTATCTTCTCCATAGGCGAACGCAATCTTCCGGTGTCCCATACTATACGCATATTTCACCAGTTCCGTCATCCCGCCCACGTTATCGGACAGGACACTGCCGCAATTTTCAAACACACAGTCAATCGTCACAACGGGGATGCCGCTGTTCGCCAGATCCACCACGGCGTGCTCCGTATAATCCACGGAGGCAATGACCACTCCGTCACAGTTACGATAACGGGCGTGATCCACATAGCTGATTTCCCGACCGCCCATGTGGTCACTGATGAAGGAAATGTCGTAGCCCAGTTCCTCAGCGCGATGCTTGAAGCTGTTGAGAATGTGGGAGAAGAAGCTGTGCGTCAACCCCTTGTTGGCCTGATCCTCAAAAAGAACGCCAAAATTATACGAGCGGCTGGTTTTCAGCATCCGTGCGGCAGAATTTGGTGTATAACCCATTTGGGAAGCCACTTTGCGGATAGTCTCTTTTGTCTCTGCGCTGATATCCGGCGCGCCGTTCAGCGCCTTACTGACAGTGGCAATGGAGAAACCGCACTCCTTTGCAATCATCTTTATCGTCACCATAATGGCCTCCGGGGCCTGAATTTGTCTGCGAATGCAAGGACATGTGCATTTTGAACAATCGGCCGCATATCTGAAACGTTTTCGTATAGCTATATTAACACCATTTTATTTTCTTGTCAAGAGGGTTTCTGAAATTCAAGAATTTTTGTGCAATCCGCTGATAAACTATGAAATATGCTTAATCTGAGTCCAATTTTCACCATTAAGCTATTGACTTTGACGAATAATTGTCCTATAGTGTATTTTGTAAATAAGTCGATTTTGAAAACGTATTCGGAGGTATTGCCAATGAAAACACGCACCCTTAACGGCGCATGGACGCTGGAAATTCCGGGCACCCCCTTTGCTGCTGTCCCCGCCACCGTCCCCGGCTCGGTTTACCATGACCTGCTCGCCGCGGAGCGGATTCCCGATCCATTCTACCGGGACAACGAAATGAAAGCCCTAAAGCTGATGGACAACGATTTTGTCTATTTCCGCAGCTTCCAGGTGGACGATGCCCTTCTCGCCGGGGACAAGGTTTTGCTCCGGGCAGAGGGACTGGACACCATCGCCGCCGTCCATATCAACGGTCAGATCGTCGGTGAGGCCTGCAATATGCACAGAATCTGGGAGTTCGACGTTAAGTCCGTTCTCCATCCCGGAGAGAACACCATCACCGTCTCCTTCCGCTCTCCTACTAAGTATATTAAGGAAGCATACGCAAAGTCCGTGGCAGACGGCAGCTCTGATGCCATGGTGGGCTTCCCTAACATCCGCAAAGCCCACTGCATGTTCGGCTGGGACTGGGGTCCCCGTCTGCCTGACGCCGGCATCTGGCGGAACATTTCCATCATCAGCATCGAAAAAGCCCGTATTCAGGACGTTCGGGTGGATCAGTTCCATAAAGACGGCACGGTTCGTCTGCGCATACATACCAATCTGAACCGTTATACCGATGACGAGGTCTGGGTCAACGTTTCCGTCACCGCTCCCGACGGCTCCGTCCTCACTGCCAGCGGCACCGACTGTGAGCTGATCGTCCAAAATCCCCAGCTCTGGTGGCCTGCCGGCTTCGGCGGTCAGCCGCTGTATCAGCTCAGCGTTTCCCTGTGTGCCAAGGGCAAGGAGCTGGACGTTTGGAGCCGGCGCATCGGCCTTCGCACCATGACCGTCAGCCGCCGTAAGGATCAGTGGGGCGAAAGCTTCAGCCACTGCGTCAACGGCGTGGACATCTTTGCCATGGGCGCCGATTACATCCCCGAGGACAACCTCCTTCCCAGAGTCAACCCGGAGCGCACCCGCCGTCTGCTGGAGGACGCAAAGGCTGCCAACATGAACTGCATCCGGGTCTGGGGCGGCGGCTACTATCCCGACGACTTCTTCTATGACATCTGTGACGAGCTTGGATTGCTGGTATGGCAGGACTTCATGTTCGCCTGCGCCGTGTACAATCTGACGGACGCGTTTGAGGAGAACATCACCGCCGAGTTTGTAGACAACGTCCGCCGTCTGCGCCACCACGCATCCCTCGCCCTGTGGTGCGGCAATAATGAAATGGAGCAGTTTGTGGCCCAGGGCGAGTGGGTCACCTCCATGCGTCAGAAGGCCGACTATATTAAGATGTACGAGTACATCATCCCCAAGGTTCTGAAAGCAGAGGATCCCCAGGCCTTCTATTGGCCCGCCAGCCCCTCCAGCGGCGGCAGCTTTGACGATCCCCAGGATCCCACCCGAGGCGACGTCCACTACTGGATGGTCTGGCACGGTCTTCTCCCCTTCACCGACTACCGCAACCATCAGTTCCGGTATGTCTCTGAATTTGGCTTCCAGTCCTTCCCCTGCATGGAAACCATCGAAAGCTTTACCGCGCCCGAGGATCGGAACGTATTCTCCTATGTGATGGAGAAGCACCAGCGCAACGCCTCTGCCAACGGGCGCATCCTGTTCTATCTATCCCAGATGTACCTGTATCCCCGCAGTCTGGAGCTGCTGGTATACGCCTCCCAGCTGCTGCAGGCACAGGCCATGCAGTACGGTGTCGAGCACTGGCGGCGGCACCGGGGCTGCTGCATGGGTGCGGTGGTCTGGCAGCTCAACGACTGCTGGCCGGTAGCCAGCTGGGCCAGCATCGACTACTTTGGCCGTTGGAAGGCTCTGCACTACTATGAAAAGCGGTTCTTTGCCCCTGTGCTGATTTCCTGCCATGAGGAGGGCATTCTCTCCCAGAATACCAACGTCAATGCCGAGCCTTTTGGCCTGAAAAAGTCCGCCCACCTGAACGTGAGTAACGAGACCATGCAGGAATTCCGGGGCAAGGCAAAGTGGAGTCTGCGCCGCCCGGACGCTTCCGTTATCGAGGAAGGCAGCTTCGATGTGACCGTCCCCGCTTTGTCCGCCGTCTGGCTGCCGGAGCAGGACTTCTCGAATTACGGCACTTATGACACCTACTATTCCTACCAACTGCTGGATGAGGCGGGCAATGGGGTAGGCGAGGGGAGCGTCCTCTTCTGCGCTCCCAAGCACTTCCGCTTTGCTGATCCAGAACTGAACGCCTTTGTCAAGGATGACGATATCATTGTCACCGCGAAGGGATATGCCCGGAGCGTGGAGATTCAGGCAGGTGCCGATGTGGTGCTTTCCGACAACTACTTTGACATGGACGGCGGTGTAAAGGCCGTGAAGATTCTCCGCGGCAGCGTGGACAGCGTATCGGTACGCAGCGTCTGGGACATCCGTTGAACACTTTGCGCGGGGCATAGACACGCCCCGCGCATAACGAAAGCGTATGAATATGGAACTAACAGGAAAGAAAATCAACTTTTTAGGGGACAGCATCACGGAAGGCTGCTGCGCGACTTCCCCGGAAAAGGGCTATGTGGACGTGATGAAGCGGAAATACCGTCTGACGGAAGCCCGGAATTACGGCATCGGCGGCACCAGAATTGCCCGGCAGCGGATTCCCTCTGGGGAGCCCAAATTTGACCAGGATTTTTGCGGACGGTTTTCCAAAATGAACCTCGATGCCGACATCATTGTGGTGTTCGGCGGAACCAACGATCACGGGCATGGCGATGCTCCCATGGGCACTGAAACCGACCGGACGCCGGACACCTTTATCGGCGCCTGTCATTTCCTTTTCTCCCGGCTGCCGAATCAGTTTCCGGGCGCAATCATTGTCGTCCTGACGCCCCTGCACCGGATGGGAGAGAATATCCCCAAAGGGGAACGCGGTTGGCTGCTGAGAGATTATGTTCGGGTCATACGGGATACGGCGGCATTTTATGGCCTTCCTCTGCTGGATTTGTTTGAAACCAGCGTTATCCGGGCAAACGATCCGGAAATTGCCGCAAAGCTGACCACCGACGGCCTGCACCCCAATGACTTAGGGCACGAAATTCTCGCCGGAGAAATTGGCGATTTTCTGAAGGGACTGGCGGAATGAAGCAGAGAGAAGACACCATTCGGAAATGGTTTTCCCTTTGGCTGGACAGCCGGGAAGCAGAGCTTTCCGATCTCTTCACAGAGGACGCCGCATACATTGAGAGCTGGGGGCCGGAGTATTACGGGCGGGAGATGATTGCCCGCTGGTTCCGGGACTGGCACAGGAGCGGTCAGGTTTTGCGCTGGGACATTCAGGAATTTCTGAATTCCGAAAATACCACCGTAGTTCGCTGGTACTTTCAATGCCAGATTTCCGGGGAAGCTCCAACCGGCTTCGACGGACTGTCTCTGATCCGTTGGTCTGTAGATGGAAAAATCGCCTTCCTTCAAGAATACGCCTGCACCGAAAAGCGGTATTGTCCCTATGGATAAGCAACGGGTGCCGTATTCTCTGTGTTTTCACATTGACACTCCTTATGGAAAGGGAAGGGCTTCAATTTTTTGCTCTTATATCAAACCGACGCAATTATAGCAAAGCCGTGAATGCCAATCTATCACAGGAAAGTCGATGCTGACAATTCTTAAGCATTTCTTGTTGACTGGAATAGATGGTCGAAAAGCGATTCGAAGAATCGCGCAGCCGCAGCCCGAAGGACTGCGTTCATCGGGGCTTGGGGCTGCGCCTCAACAAGCAGAAAAACCATTCGTTCCGTGGAAGCGGAATGGATGGTTTTTCGCATTTGTATTACAGGTGCATTGCTTGCCAGTATTATACCAAATTGGGTATAAGAGTAGCAAGCAATGCCTATGGCGCGCCATATGTGAAAACCCTCATTTCTGCGAAAGTGGAAATGAGGGTTTTCTGCTTGTTGAGGCTCTGCCCCAATCCCCGCAGAACACAATTCTGTGTCCTGGAAACGCTGGAAAAATCCAGCAGCTACGCGATTTTGCAAATCGCTAAATGGGCATCAACGCCCGTCCTTTTCAGATTCTCTCGCCACGGTGAGAGAATTGTCTCCAAGAATCCGATCTACATTTGCCTTTGCAGTTTGAAGGGAACGCATATCATCCCTTGCCTGCTGGTACTCTGCGTACATGGCTTTTTTCTCAGACAGGAGCTGGGCATATTCTGCTTGCAGGCTCTTAACGGTGGGCAACTTTTTCAGCCCCTGCCCATCAAAGGACTGCTTCGCCGCCTTATGCAATATGATTTCCGATTCATGCTCTGAAAGGAATTTCTTGGAGTAGTCAGCCTTTCGATAGGCAACATAGGTGTTGCGGGTCTTGGCGTAGTTGATGATGTGCTGCTGCAACACTTTGATTTCCGCCATGCGCTGCTCGGCGGACTTCATCTTGGTGGACAGGGTGTGGTACTGCGCTGTGGCGGCGGCAGTCCTTTCTTCCAGGACGCATCTGTCCAGAAGATTGTTTTCCTCCAGATAGATCAGCGTTTGGGAAAGCTGTTTCAGATTGAAGTTCTTTGCCCACCGTGCGTAACCGGCACCCTTTCCTTCTTGCAGCTTTGCCTGAATGTCAATCAGCAAACTGCCACTGGATTTTGCGGGAGCATCTATGACCCGCTTCTTTTTCAGGGTATGCGCTTTCGTTCCGGCAATGATGGCGCGAAGATCATCCGGGGTATTGCCAACGCTCTGATTGACCGTTTGGAGTCCGTCCTCTTTGTGGGAATGTCCGACGCGGTCAACCGTATGCAGGGCAGCTTCGGCTCGGACCGCGACCATTACACGAAAACGCTTATGCGTCCCGATCTTCTCATACTGGACGACTTGGGGGCGGGACGCAGCACCAGCTTTGTCAAGGAGCGCGTATTCGATGTGGTTGACAAGCGGCTGCTGACAGGCAAGCCAATGATCATCACGACCAATATTCCGCTTTCCGTTATGAAGCAAGCTGCCGAACTGGATGACCGCCGCATTTTTGACCGCATCTTAGAGGTCTGCGTCCCGATCATGTTCGATGGAGACAGCTTCCGCAAAAGCACCGCTGCCGACAATCTGAAAACGGCGGCTCGTCTGCTCGGCTGATAACCCCAAGAAAGGAGTTTTTACGTGAAAAATTGCACCGGCACCGTTCCGATCCATCTGAAAATGACACTGACCACCAAGGAGACGGCAGAATACAGCAACATCGGCATCAACAAGATCGACAGTATGCTGAGAACGCCCAACTGTCCGTTCGTGATTTTCGTCGGCACAAAGAAACTGGTCAAGCGGAAGGAGTTTGAACAATTCATCAGTGAGAAACTGGTGATATAAGAGGTTCCGAAAAATTCACAAATAGGCGGAGAGTTTTTTCACGCAACGGCTTGAGAAAAAGGACGTTATATGCTATAATTTATTCGTAGTAGTGCGTCCTTTTTCGCAAGCGTGGAAAGGATACAATCTATGGGTAAGAATCTGAAAGGCAAAGAATGTGGTAAGGGTATCTGTCAGAGAAAGGACGGTTTATATTACGCACGGTTCGTAGATAAAACAGGAAAGCGGCATGAGAAGTATCTTCCGACGCTCCCCGAAGCTCGCAACTGGATTGAGAATATTGTAGGCGATTTAGCCCCTGATACGCCCCGCAATTATCGGGAGCGGTATGTCCACAATATTCAGCCTGTTATGGGCAAAATGATGATTGCCAACGTCAAGCCGATGCACTGCAAAAAGGTGTTCATACAGATGGATGCTGACTATGCGGGTTCCACCATCCGTCAAGCCTATATCACAATGGGTACGATGTGCAAGGCTGCGAAGATGAATGACCTGCTTGCCAAGCACCCAATGGACGGTGTGCGGTTTACAAAGCCCGTTCGTGCAACAGACGATATTAAGTTCCTCACCCGTGACGAGCAGCGCGTGTTTCTTGAAACAGCGAAACGCTCCCGCAACTGCAATCAGTACGCGCTGATCCTTGAAACCGGCTTGCGTACCGGAGAGATGATCGGACTGACGTGGGACGCAGTTGACTTTGAAAAGCGCACGCTCACGGTCAACAAAACATTGGAGTTTCGACACGGTGAAAAGTATTGGCGTGCAGGTCCACCGAAAACACAGCACAGCTACCGCACAATACCGTTGACGGATCGGGCTTATGAAATCCTCAAAGGTATTTGGGACAGCCGCCCGGAGCAAAAGGAGTCCCCGACGCTGGATAAAACGCTTGAGTACATAGACAGACGTACAGGCGTTTCTTCTCAGCTTGTCATGCGTGATCTTGTTTTTATCAACTGGCGAACAGGAGAGCCAGCGAAGAACAGTTCCTATGATACCCACTTATATAAGCTCTGCAACGAAGCAGGGATCAAGCACTTTTGTATGCACGCACTGCGCCACACCTACGCAACGCGTGCAATCGAAAGCGGGATGCAGCCGAAGGTGCTGCAAAAGCTGCTGGGTCATGCCAGCATCAAAGCAACAATGGATCGGTATGTTCATGTGACTGCCGAATCGCTGGATTATGCCATCAGGCAATTTCCGCAAAATGGTGTAGTCTGATAAAATCCAATAAAGCCAAATGCGGAAATGGTGTAAAAATGGTGTAACAGCCAAGACGCCAAACGCTGAAACCCCTTGAAAATCAAGGAAAATCGAAGGAGAATGAGTACAAATGAAATTAGGTATCGTGGGACTTCCCAATGTGGGCAAGTCCACTCTGTTCAACGCGATCACAAACGCGGGCGTCCCTGCGGACAATTACGCGTTCTGCACCATTGACCCCAATGTGGGCGTTGTGTCCGTTCCGGACGAGCGGCTGGACTGGCTCTCCCAGCTCCATAAGCCCAAGAAAACTACCCCTGCCGTGATCGAGTTCGTGGATATCGCCGGTCTGGTCAAGGGTGCCTCCAAGGGCGAGGGCCTGGGCAACAAGTTCCTCAGCAATATCCGCACCACTGACGCCATCGTCCATGTTGTCCGCTGCTTTGAGGACAGCAACATCAACCACGTGGAAGGCTCCACCGACCCGCTGCGGGATATCGACATCATCAATCTGGAACTGGTCATGTCGGACATCGAAATGGTGGAGCGCCGCATCGACAAGGCGCAGAAGGCCATGAAGGGCGGCGACAAGAAGTTCGCCCATGAGGTGGAGGTCTTCACCGAGCTGCTGGAGCACCTGAACAAGGGCAAGCTAGCCAGGACCTTCGACGTTTCCGACGAAGACCGGGCACTGGTCGCCACCTCCGACCTGCTGACGCTGAAAAAGACCATTTATGTCGCCAATATGTCGGAAAACGAGGTCAACGAGCCGGAAAGCAGCCGCCACTACATGGCGGTCAAGACGCTTGCCGACAGCGAGGGCAGTCAGGTCATCCCCATCTGCGCCAAGCTGGAAGCGGACATCGCCGAGCTGGACGACCCTGAGGAAAAGGCCATGTTCATGGAGGAGCTGGGCGTCGCCGAAAGCGGCCTGCACAAGCTCATCAAGGCCAGCTACACCCTGCTGGGTCTGATCTCCTTCCTCACCGCCGGCAGCGACGAATGCCGGGCATGGACCATCAAGAAAGGCACCAAGGCCCCTCAGGCTGCCGGTAAGATCCACACCGACTTTGAGCGGGGCTTCATCCGTGCCGAGGTCATCGCCTTCGACGACATGAAAGCCTGCGGCACCATGGCCGCGGCCAAGGCCAAGGGTCTGGTGCGAAGCGAGGGTAAGGAATACGTCATGAAAGACGGAGACATCGTTAATTTTCTATTCAACGTGTAAAACAGCAGCCCGTCGGAAGCGTTTGCTCCCGGCGGGCTGTTTTTTGTGGAATTGGGGGATACTTCGTTGAATCTTGAGGAATCGCCAGATTTCCCCCTGACTGCCGCGGTCAGTATATCTCCTGCTCAATGTCCCGGAAGAGATCGTCGTCAAAGAACTCCTGCAGCTCCATGCCCAGTCCCCGGCATATCCTCAGTACGGTCTGAATGGTAATGGAGTTGTTTCTTCCGTTGACGATATTGTTCAGCGTGGACTGCGTGATGCCGCAGCGGGCGCCCAGTGCGTTCAGCGACAGCTCGTTTTCGTCGCACAGATTCAGAATCCGTATTTGCAGTGCTTCCTTGGAACGCATTTTCCTCACCTCGCTGCTGTGATGATACCACCCGCCGCATTGAAGGTTACCTCTTTTCCGTTGACCTTTCGTTTTTGGCAAAAAATTGGCAAAGATGTGCCACACAGGAGCAGGTGCCGCAAGGTGAAGGAAGGAAACGCGCCTCAATAAGCTGCCCGCGCCGGTTTTTCGGAATACGTTTTATACGAGTTTTTAATAAAACGCTTAAAAGCGTTTTATTAGGCCGCAGGATTGCGGCCAGCGGCCACTGCCGCTAAAAAACGAAGTCAATACATTTCTTACCGCCGCCCAGGCGGTCTGCCGTGCAACGGCAGAATAAAATGATGAAATCATTTTATTAAGAAATAGTATTATTCCAGATTCCTGAACAGATCCGACGTGAAAAATGTCGGCAGATCTATTTCAAGTCCGTCGCAGATCTTCTGGATGGTGGATACGTTGGTCGAATTGTTCCGTCCGTAGATGATATTGCTAATCGTTGACTGGTTAAGCCCGCAGACAGAGCACAGGCCGTTTATCGTCATATGCCGCTCCTCGCAAAGTTCAAATATCCGCAGCCGCAGTGCGTCATTGATCGTCATGGCTTTACCTCCCTGTACAACGATTAACCCCAAAAACGCAAAAACCTCTGCGTTTACCCATATTGTCGCATATTCTGACAGAAAATGGTATCCCTTTTTCGAGAAAATATGCACAATATTTTCATCCGCGGGAGATTTTTTTTGGCAATTGGACGGCAGGATAAAGAAAACCGCTCTTGCCTGATAGGCAAGAGCGGTTTTTTCTTGGAGCGGGCGACGAGGCTCGAACTCGCTACCTCCACCTTGGCAAGGTGGCGCTCTACCGGATGAGCTACGCCCGCACGGAACAGAGCTTATTATAGCGGTTTTTCCAAAAATGTCAAGTATTTTTTTCTTCCGGATTTTCCGTTGGTTCCGTGGTTTCCTCCGGCGGCAGCGTTGTGGCTTCTGTGGGCGTTTCCTCCGTTCCCCGGGCGGCTCCGGTCTCCGCGGCCGCCACTGCGGGCACCGCCGGACACTCCGGGTAGGCCGTGTAATCCCAGACATAGCCCGACATCTCCGGATCGGTAAACTCGTGATAGCCGCCCAGCTCGCTGCACCGCAGAAGGTCTACATGATAATAATGCCCGCCATCCAGCACAATGTTCCACGTCCACGGGTCTCCTGCGTGGGTGCCCGTCACCGTCATGCACTCCAGTCCTGCCAGACGGCACATGGCGGCGTACACCGTGGCAAAGGCTCTGCTGTCCCCTACCCCGTGGCGCAGCAGGCTGTAGGCGGGGGTGATGGACGTCTCGATCTTGTAGTCAAAGCGCTCCATCAGGAACGCGTACAGCTGAGAAAGCTTCTGCCGGTCTTCTCCGTCGCCGCTGACATACAGCGACGCCGCGTCAAACACCGGCTTCACCTGAGACTGCATCTGCCGCAGAGCATCCCGGCTCGTCTGATAGGTAAAGGTCAGCTCCACCACGCGGGAACTTCCGGCGCCATAGGCCGCCGCCGTCACCTGAGGGGTCTCCATCACCGTCTCCGGATGCTCCTCGGCATGATCCCGCACCAGCTGGGTAAAGTCCATAGGGGCATAACGATCCACCAGCAGGACCACGCTGGCGTCAAAATTTTTCAGAGACTTGACGATCTCCTCTGCCGCTTCCCCGCTGTCGGAGACCTCCCGGATCGTCCGTATCTCCATGGGGCTGTGGCGGTAGGCGATGGTCACGGCTACCGCCGGAAGGCCGCCGTTGGCGCCGATCTCATAGTCAATACGATCCACGGCATACGCACCCACGGGGTAGGCTTCCGTGGCATATTTCACCGCTATGCCCATGCCGTTTTCCACGGCGTCCGCGGGGTAGTCCGCCACGTTGATAACGCCGCTTTCGCTGCCGGACTGAATCATTTCCTCCAGTGCATCCATCAAATCCAGATAATCGGAGGCCACGATCACCTCCGGCTGGGTGTCCTGCCGCTGCTCCAAGTGGGGCGTCACGGAAGAATACCGGCCGTCCATCCAGCCGCAGCCGGTGAGCAGCAGGCTGAGCGCCAGCAGCAGCGGCAATAGCTTTTGCTTCATACGGGTCTCCTTCCTTACGTTTCTCCTACAGCGATTGTTTGGAATAATGGGAGAATCCGTCTCCCAGCACCTGATGCGCCTCCTGCACGATGACGAAGGCGTTGGGGTCGATGGCCATGACCAGCTCCTTCAGCTCCGTGACCTGCTGCTTTTTCACAGCGGCCAGCACCACCTTGGTCGGCTCATGGCTGTAGGAGCCTTCCCCATTGAGGAAGGTTGCACCTCTGTCCAGCTTGGTGCCGATGGCCTCCGCCACCGCGTCGTACTCCTTGGTAATGATCAGCGCCACCTTGGAATAGTCGAACCGGTACACCACGGCATCCAGCACCTTGCCCGTAACAAACACCGCCACGCCGGTATACAGCGCCTTGGTGATGTCCTGAAACACGATGCCCGTCAGGACGGCCACCCCGGCGTCAAAGCACATGGAAATCTGGCCGATGGGAACGTCCCGGTACTTAAGCTTCAGCAGCCGCACCACGATATCCGAGCCGCCGGTGGAGGTGCCGCAGATGAACACCATGCCCAACCCCAGCCCGCAGATCATGCCGCCGTAAAGGGCGCAGAGCAGCGAATCCATGGGCGGCATCGTGATTTTGGCAAAAGCGTCGATCAGGATCGAGCTGAGAACCATTCCCAGCAGACTGCCGCAAAAGAACCGTCTGCCGATCTTCACACCGCCGAGGATGAACAGCGGCAGGTTAATAAGGATCGTCAGCACGCCCACGCTGCCGTAGCCCAGCAGCTCCACCGCCACCAGCGCAAGGCCGGAAATGCCGCCGGGGCTGATCTCATTGGGCTGTAGGAACAGGGAAAAGCCCAGCGCGAAAACCGCGCTTCCCACAGCCGTCGCCGGAATCCAGCGGTAATCTTCCCAAATCTTGCGCATAAACGTCCTCTTCTTTCCAATCTGTTCGTTTTTACACCTCAAAAGTTTGCTGCTTTTCCGCCGAATCCTCTTCTTTCAGCAGCGCCCCGGCGGAGGGGATGGTCTTGGTGCGGTAGCGGCTTTCGTTGACGATGCCGCTTTGGGTCAGCAGCACCGCATCCCGGAGCGTTGCCTTCTTTTTCAGCGTCATCACCGCCACGCCCTGCGTGTTTCTCGTGGTCTTGGGCAGGAGCTGCGCCGTGGAGAAGATCGCCGCCCGGCCGTCGGTGGAGTACACCACCATCTGCTCATCCGCGTCCAGCGCCACCGCCTTTATCAGCGGACTCTTGTCGCTGTATGCGCCGGTGAGCTTTTTCCGGTTGGTCTTCGTCTCGTAGGCGGACAGCGGAACCTTCGCCGCCTTGCCGTTTTCAAAGAAGAACAGGATGAAGCCCTTGTAATCCCCGCAGAACACCAGCGCCACCAGATTTTCTCCCGCCTCGAATCCCAGCTTCTGGGGCAGGTAATCGCCCAGCTGGGACGCCTTGCCGTCGTCGAAGTCGGAAAGGCGGGACTTGTAGCACTGGTACCGGTCGGTGAACACCAGAAATTCCGCCCTGTTGGTGGTCTCTTTGGAGAAGGACAGGCTGTCGCCCTCCTTGAATTTCTGCTCGCCGCTCATCCGCAGGGACTGGGCGGTCATCTTTTTCAGATACCCTTCCTTGGAGACGAACACCGTCACGCCGTAGTCCGGCACGTCGTCTTCTTCCTCGGGGGCAGTCTCCTGTGCGTCGTACAGGATCTCCGTCCGCCGGGGCTGGCCAAACTTGTCGGCCACCGCCTGCAGCTCCTTGATGATGACGTTTTTCAGCTTCCGGGGGCTGTTCAGCGTGTCTCTCAGGTCGGCGATCTCCCCTTCCAGATCGTCGATGGCACGGGTCTGCTTGAGGATGTATTCCTTGTTGATGTTGCGCAGCTTGATCTCCGCTACGTAATTCGCCTGAATCTCGTCAATGCCGAAGCCGATCATCAGGTTGGGCACGACCTCGTTTTCCAGCTCCGTCTCCCGGATGATGGCGATGGCCTTGTCGATGTCCAGCAGAATTCGTTCCAGACCTTTCAGCAGGTGCAGCCGATCTTCCTTCTTCTGAATCTGGAAGAAGATGCGCCGCTTGACGCAGTCCGTGCGCCAGGCCGTCCACTCGTCCAGAATCTCCCCCACGCCCATCACACGGGGCATTCCCGCAATAAGGATATTGAAATTGCAGGGGAAGCTGTCCTGCAAAGGCGTCAGCCGGAACAGCTTCTGCATCAGCTTCTCCGGGTCAACGCCCCGTTTCAGGTCGATGGTCAGCTTCAGGCCGCCAAGGTCGGTCTCGTCTCGCATATCGGCGATCTCTTTGATCTTTCCCGCCTTGATCAGCTCCGCCACCTTGTCCATGATGACTTCCGTGGCGGTGGTGTAGGGGATTTCCGTGATTTCAATGAGATTGCCGTCCTTGACGTAGCGCCATTTTGCCCGGAGCCGGAAGCTTCCACGGCCTGTGGCATAGATTTCCCGGGTGGCGGCTTCGTCAAACAGCAGCTCGCCGCCGGTGGAAAAATCCGGGCCGGGCAGAGTCTCCAGAATGTCGTGGTCGGGATTTTTCATCAGGGCAATGGCGGTGTCGCACACCTCCCGCAGGTTAAACGAGCAGATGTTGGACGCCATGCCGACAGCAATGCCCTGATTCGCCGAAACCAGCACGTTGGGGAATGTGGTGGGCAGCAGCGCCGGCTCCTTCATGGTGGCGTCGTAGTTGTCCACCATGTCCACAGTGTCGCTGTCGATGTCCTTGAACACCTCGGCGCAGATGGGATCCAGCTTGGCCTCGGTGTACCGGGCGGCGGCGTAGGCCATGTCCCGGGAGTACACCTTACCGAAGTTGCCCTTGGAATCCACAAAGGGATGCAGCAGCGTCTCGTTGCCTTTGGCAAGACGCACCATGGTCTCATAAATGGCGGCATCGCCGTGGGGGTTCAGGCGCATGGTCTGGCCGACGATGTTGGCGGATTTCGTCCGTCCACCGGTGAGCAGACCCATTTTGTACATGGTGTACAGCAGCTTGCGGTGAGACGGCTTGAAGCCGTCGATCTCCGGAATTGCCCGGGAAACGATGACCGACATGGCATAGGGCATGTAGTTCAGTTCCAGCGTCTCGGAAATGGCCTGCTCCGTGGTGGAGCCGTGCAGACCCATAATGCCGTCGGTATTTACTTTTTTCTTTTTTTCAGGTTCTTGCTTTTTCCGTGCCATGGTTGGCTCCTTTACAAGAAAATCGTTTGTGAATTTGCTGTCTGGCTGGTATTACGAAATATCCGCCAGTTCCAGATACTTTGCGCCGTTTTCCGCGATGAAATTCTTCCGCTCCTGCAATCCGTCACCAAGCAGGAAGTCAAAATAATGCGCCGTGCGCTCCGCGTCCTCCGGCATGACCTTGATGAGGCGGCGGGTCTCCGGATTCATGGTGGTCATCCACATCATCTCCGGGTCGTTTTCGCCGAGACCTTTGGAGCGCTGGATGGTGATTTTTTTGCCGTCCAATTCCTTGAGAATTTTCGTCTTCTCCTGCTCGTTGTAGGCAAACCATGTCTTGTCCTTGCAGGTGATCTCGAACAGCGGCGACTCCGCGATATACACATATCCGTCCCGGATCAGCGTCGGGCACAGGCGGTAGAGCATGGTCAGGATCAGTGTCCGGATCTGAAAGCCGTCCACGTCCGCATCCGTACAGATGACTACTTTGCTCCAACGCAGCTGGGACAGGTCGAAGGACGACAGCTCCTTTGCCTTCTTGCCCTGCACCTCCACGCCGCAGCCCAAAACCTTCATCAGGTCGGTGATGATGGGCGACGCGAAAATTTTGCCGTAATCCGCTTTCAGGCAGTTGAGGATTTTGCCGCGCACCGGCATGATGCCCTGAAATTCCGCGTCCCGGCTGAGCTTGACACTGCCCAATGCGGAATCGCCCTCCACGATATACAGCTCCCGCACCGAAGCGTCCCGGCTGCGGCAGTCCACAAATTTCTGCACCCGGTTGGCAATGTCAATGGAGCCGGAGAGCTTCTTTTTTACGCTGGACTTTGTCTTTTCGGCGGATTCCCGGGCGCGCTTGTTCACCAGAATCTGCTCCGATGCTTTGTCGGCTTCCTGCTTGTTCTCGATGAACCAGACCTGCAGCTGCTCCTTGAAAAAGGCGGTCATGGCGTCCTGGGTGAATTTGCTGTTGACGCTCTTTTTCGTCTGGTTTTCAAAGCAGCCGATGGTGGAGAAGCAGTTGGTCACCAGTACCAGCGAATCCTGAATGTCCTGAAAAATGATCTTATTTTCGTTTTTGGTGTACTTGTTATTGTCCCGGAGGTACTTGTCGAAGGCCGCCGTGAAGCCGGAACGAACCGCCTTGTCGGGGCTTCCGCCGTATTCCAGCCACGAGGAATTGTGGTAATACTCAATGTGGCTGATCTGCTTGGAGAAGCAGAAGGAGGCCGTGATCTTCAGCTTCATCTCCGGGCGGTTTTCCGCGTCCCGCCCCCGGCGCTCGGCTTCCCAGTAGACGGGCATGGTAAAGGCGTTGTCCCCCACCAGCTCCTCGATATACTGGCGGATGCCGTCGGCATAACAGAATTCCTCGGTCTCGAACTTGCCGCCCACCTGGTTGCGAAAGCGGAAGGTGATGCCCTTGTTCACCACCGCCTGACGGCGCAGCACATCCCGGTAATATTCCACAGGGATGTTGATGTCGGTGAACACCAGCTTGTCCGGCTTCCAGTGGAAGCACGAGCCGGTCTTTTTCCGGTCGGCGGGTTCCTTTTTCAGGCCGCCCTTGTTTCTGCCCTTTTCAAAGTGCAGATCGTACCGGTAGCCATCCCGGCGGATGGTGGCGTCAAAAAATTCCGAAGCATACTGGGTGGCGCAGGAGCCGAGGCCGTTCAGGCCAAGGGAATACTCATAGTTTTCCCCGTTTTCCCCATATTTGCCGCCGGCGTACATTTCGCAGAACACCAGCTCCCAGTTGTAGCGTTTTTCCTTTTCGTTGTAGTCCACGGGGCAGCCCCGGCCGAAATCCTCCACTTCCACGCTCAAATCTTCGTAGCGGGTGACAATGATGGTGTCGCCGTAGCCTTCCCGCGCCTCGTCGATGGCGTTGGAGAGAATTTCAAACACCGCGTGCTTGCAGCCCTCCAGATCGTCCGAACCAAAGATGACTGCCGGGCGCTTGCGCACCCGATCCTCGCCCTTGAGCATGGAGATACTGGAATTTCCGTATTGTTCCTGTTTTTTCATGTTGCATACCTGCCTGCATAATCCATAGTCATACAATTTTATTATATGCAAAAATAAGTCAAAAGTCAAGAAACGCCCCTTGGGGCAGAAAAAGCGCCCTGTACCGGGCGTACAAGGCGCTTTTAAGCTATGCATCAGTCGTGCCGCTGCTCCCAATTTTCGTAAGTCTCACAGAACCGACCGGA